>CXWJ01022606.1_pt1 | contig 12386 bp, 10 predicted proteins | sample 590841 | NCBI WGS metagenome assembly CXWJ01 (sample SAMEA3498367, study PRJEB10139) | wastewater metagenome | biome: wastewater treatment plant; material: activated sludge | place: Austria | collected 2015-01-21 | reverse complement strand
GGCTCACCGGCTCCGGGCTGGGCTGCCCCACCTGGCCCCGCTGCACGGACGAGTCGTTCACACCGCACGGCGCGATGGACGTCCACTCCGCCATCGAGTTCGGCAACCGGATGCTCACGTTCGTGCTGGTGGCGATCGCTGTCGGCACGTTCGTGGCCGCCTGGCGGAGCGGTCGTCGCGACCTGACGCGGCTGACCCTCCTCCTGGCCCTGGGGATCCCTGCGCAGGCGGTGATCGGCGGCATCACGGTGCTCACGGACCTCAACCCGTGGGTCGTCTCGTTCCACTTGATGTGCTCACTGGCGATCATCGCCGTGGCGGTGCTGTTCCTGCGGCGGATCGACCGTCCCGACGCCGACCCCGTGCGCGACGCCATCTCGCTGCTGGCGACCGTGACCTACGCGGTGGGCTGGGCCGTGCTCTACGTCGGGACGGTGGTGACCGGTTCCGGTCCGCACGCCGGGGACGCCGATGCTCCTCGCAACGGACTCGATCCGCTTCAGGTCAGCCAGCTCCACGCCGACCTGGTCTTCCTGCTGCTGGGCCTGAGCCTGGCGCTCGTGCTCGTGCTGCGCGGCCAGCCCGGTGCCCGGGCGGCGTACCTCGCGGCCCTGGCGGTCCTGGTCGTCGAGCTCGCCCAGGGGGCCGTCGGCTTCGCGCAGTACTTCACCGACCTCCCGGAGATCCTGGTCGGCGTGCACATGCTGGGCGCCGCCGTGCTCACCGCGTCCCTCACCCACGCTCTTCTGGAGATCCGGGAGCGAGCGGGCCGTGGCGCTGATCCGGCCCGAACGTAAGTGACGACGGTTGCCCGCACCCCCGTGGACAGGCCGACCGTCGTCATAGGTTCAGACGCAGCGGCGCCCCGAACGGTTGCCTCGCGCCCGCGACCAATTTCGCAGGCGGACACGGCGCACCCGGGGGGAGCCTGGCTCAGCGCAGCAGCGGGTCGACCGCGACCCCGACGAACAGCAGCGCGAGGTAGAGGTTGGACACGTGGAACAGCCGCATCGGCTGGATCACCGACAGCTCGTCGCTGGCGCGAGCGCGACGCCAGAGCCCGTGCGCCTCCACCAGCATCACCGCGCCCAGCACGACGGCGATGACGGGGTAGACCCACCCGGTGTCGCCGACCGGCCACAGCACCAGCGACATCGCCACCGTGGCCCACGTGTAGAGCACGATCTGGCGCCCCACCTCGCGTGCCGGGGCGACCGCGGGAAGCATCGGGACGTCCACGCCGGCGTAGTCCTCGCGATAGCGCAGCGCGAGCGCCCACGTGTGCGGTGGCGTCCAGAGGAACACCACCAGGAACAGCACCACCGGCGGCCAGGCCAGCTCGTTGGTCACCGCGGTCCAGCCGATCAAGGCGGGGAAGCAGCCGGCGAGTCCTCCCCAGACGATGTTCTGGGTGGTTCGCCGCTTGAGCAGCATCGTGTAGACGATCAGGTAGAACGCCTCCGCCAGGAGGGCCAGCCCGGCCGAGAGCCAGTTGACCCAGAGCGCGAGGATCGCGGTGGCGACCACGCCGAGCACGACCCCGAAGACCATGGCGGCCACCGGTGAGACGATGTGCCGCGGCAGCGCGCGGCGTCTGGTCCGCCGCATCTGCTCGTCGATGTCCCGGTCGTAGACGCAGTTCAACGCGTTGGCGGACCCCGCGGACAGGGTGCCGCCCACCACCGTCGCGGCCACCAGCCCGAGGGAGGGGATGCCCCCCTCCGCGAAGAACATCACCGGGACGGTGGTGAGCAGGAGGAGCTCGATGACCCGCGGCTTCATCAGTCCGACGTACGCCGCGAGGACGTCCCGCAGTCCCGCTCGGGAGGTCGGCTCCACCGGCTCCGCGCCCGTCGCCCCAGCCGCGGCACGCGAATGGCCGACGTGGGTCACAGGTACCTCGTTCGAGCAGGACGGTGGAGGCGACGTGTTGCCCCCTGGATCGGTGGTCGAGTCTATCGCCCGTGCTGAGTAGGCTCGTGCCTGCCCGTGACCGGAGCTCACAACGAAGAGGGTGCTTGTGACCACGAAGCCCGCACGTCTGGACTGGACCGAGATCGACGACCGTGCGGTGGACACGGCACGTGCGCTCGCCATGGACGCCGTCCAGAAGGTCGGCAACGGCCACCCTGGGACCGCGATGAGCCTCGCCCCAGCGGCCTACCTGCTGTTCCAGAAGGCGATGCGGCACGACCCGAGCGACCCGCACTGGGAGGGGCGCGACCGGTTCGTGCTGTCCGCCGGACACTCCTCGATCACGCTCTACACCCAGCTCTTCCTCGGTGGCTTCGGCCTGGAGCTGGCCGACCTCCAGGCCCTCCGGACCTGGGGCTCCCTCACTCCGGGCCATCCCGAGCACGGCCACACCGCCGGGGTCGAGACCACCACCGGCCCGCTCGGACAGGGAGTCGGCAACGCGGTCGGCATGGCGCTCGCGGCCCGGCGCAAGCGCGGCATGTACGACCCGGACGCCGCACCCGGCACCAGCGTGTTCGACCACCACGTCTACGCCATCTGCAGCGACGGCGACCTGGAGGAGGGCGTCAGCGCCGAGGCGGCGTCGTACGCCGGCCACCAGCAGCTCGGCAACCTGGTGATGGTCTACGACCTCAACCGGATCTCGATCGAGGGCGACACCAACATCGCGTTCACCGAGGACGTCGGACGGCGCTTCCAGGCCTACGGCTGGCACGTCCAGCACGTGCGGTTCACCCGGAACGTCACCAAGGGCGGGGACTACCACGAGGACGTGCCGGCACTCTGGGAGGCCGTCCAGGCGGCCAAGGCGGTGACCGACAAGCCCAGCCTGATCGTGCTCCACACGATCATCGCGTGGCCGGCCCCGCACGCGCAGAACACCGAGGCCTCCCACGGCTCCGCGCTGGGAGCCGCCGAGGTGGCGGCGACGAAGGAGGTGATGGGGCTCGACCCCACGAGGTCCTTCGCGGTCGCTCGCGACGTGCTGTCCCACACCCGCAGGCTCAAGGCCCGCGGCAAGGATGCCCACCGCGCCTGGAACGCCGACTTCAAGGCCTGGGCGAAGGCCAACCCCGACGGGGCCCGTCAGTTCCGGCGGCTCAGCACCCTCGCCCTTCCGGAGGGCTGGACCCGGGCGCTGCCGAGGTTCAAGGCCGACCCCAAGGGCGTCGCCACCAGGGTCGCGTCGGGTCAGGTGCTCAACGCGATCGCCGACCAGCTCCCCGAGCTGTGGGGCGGCTCGGCGGACCTGGCGGGGAGCAACAACACGACGATCAAGGGCGCCCGGTCCGCGGTCCCTGTGCGCTTCCGGACCGAGCAGTGGTCGGGCTCGCCCTACGGCCGGGTCCTGCACTTCGGCATCCGCGAGCATGCGATGGGGTCGATGATGAACGGGGTGGCGCTGCACGGCGGCACCCGCATCTTCGGCGGCACCTTCCTCGTGTTCTCCGACTACATGCGCCCGGCGGTCCGCCTGGCGGCGCTGATGGGGCTGCCGGTCACGTATGTGTGGACGCACGACTCCATCGGGCTCGGCGAGGACGGGCCCACCCACCAGCCCGTCGAGCACCTCGCCGCGCTGCGGGCCATCCCCGGCCTCGACGTCGTACGCCCGGCGGACGCCAACGAGACCGCCGCGTGCTGGCGCGCCGTCCTCGAGCACACCGACCGCCCGGCCGCACTGGCCCTGACCCGGCAGAACGTGCCGGTGTGGCCCCGTGGCAAGGACGGGTTCGCCTCCGCGCGCGGCGCCGCCAAGGGCGGCTACGTCCTGCTCGACGCCGAGGGAGGCGAGCCCGACGTGGTGCTGGTCGCCACCGGGTCGGAGGTGCAGCTCGCCGTCGAGGCGCGCGCGCTCCTGGCCAGGCGCGGCGTGCAGGCGCGGGTCGTGTCGATGCCGTGCCGCGAGTGGTTCGACGCCCAGCCGCGCGGCTACCGCGACCGGGTGCTGCCCCCGGCGGTCCGGGCGCGGGTCAGCGTCGAGGCGGGAATCGCCCAAGGGTGGCGCGAGGTGGTCGGCGACGCCGGCCGCTGTGTCTCGATCGAGCACTTCGGCGCCTCCGCCGACTTCCAGACCCTGTTCCGGGAGTTCGGACTGACCGCGCAGGCGGTCGCCCGGGCGGCCCGCGACAGCATCGCCGCCGCCGGCTCCTGACCCGCCAGACCAGCGCCAGCCCACCGGAAGGACCACCATGGCCGACGTACTGCAGCAGCTCTCCGCGGAGGGCGTCTCGATCTGGCTCGACGACCTGTCCCGGGAGCGACTCGAGACCGGGAACCTCGCGGACCTGGTCGCGCGCCGATCGGTGGTCGGAGTGACCACCAACCCCACGATCTTCCAGGGCGCGCTCAGCGACGGTGAGAGGTACGACGCCCAGGTGCGCGACCTCGCTGCGGCCGGAGCCGATGTGGAGGCCACCGTCTTCGCGCTCACCACGACCGACGTCCGCGACGCGTGCGACCTCCTGCGCCCGGTGTGGGAGGCCTCGGACGGCGTGGACGGCCGGGTCTCGATCGAGGTCGCTCCCGACCTCGCCCACGACACCGAGCGCACCCTGGAGTCCGCGCGGGTCCTGTGGTCAGCGGTCGATCGTCCGAACGCCTACATCAAGATCCCCGGCACCGCCGAGGGCTGGCCCGCGATCACCTCGGCCCTGGGCGAGGGCATCTGCGTCAACGTCACGCTGATCTTCGGCCTCGAGCAGTACCGCCACGTGATGCAGGCCTACGTCGCCGGACTCGAGCTGGCTCACGAGCGTGGGATCGACCTCTCCACGATCCACTCCGTGGCCTCGTTCTTCGTGTCCCGGGTCGACACCGAGATCGACCGGCGGCTGGACGGGTCCGGGGCAGCCGCCTCCCTCAAGGGCAAGGCCGGCATCGCCAACGCCCGGCTGGCCTACCAGTCCTTCGAGGGGTTCTTCGCCGGTGACCGCTGGGCGGCCCTCGCAGCCGCGGGCGCGCGCGCCCAGCGACCGCTCTGGGCCTCGACCGGAGTGAAGAACCCCGACTTCGACGACACGATGTACGTCGTGGACCTCGCCGTCGACCACACCGTCAACACGATGCCGGAGAAGACGCTGGAGGCGGTCGCCGACCACGGGGTCTTCAAGGGCGACCAGGTGCGTCCTCACTACGCCGACGCCGCCGCCCATCTGGCCGCCCTGGCAGAGGCCGGGGTCGACTACGACGACGTGATCGACGTACTCCTCCGCGAGGGCGTCGACAAGTTCGTGGTCTCGTGGGGCGAGCTGCTCGACACCGTGCGGGTCAGCCTGGAGAAGGCGGGAGCCTCGTCGTGACCCCACCGGTCGACGCGACGACCACCGCAGCGTGGCGCCGACTGGCCGAGCTCGCCGACGGGTTCCGACCCGACCTTCGGACGTGGTTCGCCGACGACGCGACGCGGGTCGACCGGCTCAGCCTCTCCGCCGCCGACCTGTATGTCGACCTCTCGAAGAACCTCGTCGACGACGACGTGCTGGCGGCCCTCCTGGCGCTGGCCGAGCAGGTGGACCTGGCCGGCCGTCGGGAGGCGATGTTCCGCGGCGACCGGATCAACGTGACCGAGGGTCGCGCCGTGCTCCACACCGCCCTGCGCGACCCGGCGGAGGCCGTCGTGGAGGTCGACGGGGAGGACGTCGTCCCGGGTGTCCACGAGGTGCTCGGGCGGGTCTACGCCTTCGCCGACCGCATCCGGTCGGGCGACTGGACCGGCGTGACCGGGCGGCCGATCGCCACCGTCGTCAACATCGGCATCGGCGGCTCGGACCTGGGCCCGGTGATGGCCTACGAGGCGCTCGAGCCCTACGTCCAGGACGGGCTGGAGTGCCGGTTCGTCAGCAACATCGACCCCACGGACCTGGCCCAGAAGGTGGCCGGACTCGACCCCGAGACGACGCTGTTCATCGTGGCCAGCAAGACGTTCACCACCCTGGAGACGCTCACCAACGCCCGATTGGCGCGCGCCTGGCTCTGGGAGGCCCTTGCCGCGGCCGGCGCGTTGCACGACTCCGACGAGGCCAGGACGGCCGCGGTGGCCCGACACTTCGTCGCGGTCTCGACGGCGATCGACAAGGTGGCCGACTTCGGGATCGACCCGGCGAACGCCTTCGGGTTCTGGGACTGGGTGGGCGGGCGGTACTCCCTCGACTCGGCGATCGGGACGTCGCTCGCCGTCGCCATCGGGCCCGCTCACTTCGCCGACCTCCTGGCCGGCATGCACGCGATGGACGAGCACTTCCGCACCGCCGAGCCGGCCACCAACGTGCCCGCGCTGATGGGCCTGCTCAACGTGTGGTACTCCAACTTCCTCGGCGCCGACACCCACGCCGTGCTCCCCTACGCCCAGCTGCTGCACCGGTTCCCGGCGTACCTCCAGCAGCTCACGATGGAGTCCAACGGCAAGCGGGTCCGCTGGGACGGATCTCCGGTCACCACCAGCACCGGCGAGGTGTTCTGGGGTGAGCCGGGCACCAACGGGCAGCACGCGTTCTACCAGTTGATCCACCAAGGCACCCGGCTGGTCCCGGCCGACTTCATCGCCGTGGCGCAACCGGCATACCCTCTGCGCGACGGTGACACCGACGTGCACGAGCTGTTCCTCGCCAACTTCTTCGCCCAGACCGCGGCGCTGGCGTTCGGCAAGACCGCCGACGAGGTCCGCAGGGACGGGACCGAGGAGGCGATCGTGCCCGCCCGGGTGTTCCCGGGAAACCGGCCGACGACCTCGATCATGGCCCCCGCGCTGACGCCGGCGGTGCTGGGGCAGCTGATCGCGCTGTACGAGCACCTGACGTTCACCCAGGGCATCGTGTGGGGAATCGACAGCTTCGACCAGTGGGGGGTCGAGCTGGGCAAGCAGCTCGCTCAGCAGGTGACCCCCGCGGTCGGCGGCGACGAGGTCCGGCTGGCCGAGCAGGACGCCTCCACCCAGGCCCTCGTGCGCTACTACCGGGCGCACCGGTCGTGACGTCCGGCAACCCACTGCGCGACCCTCAGGACCGACGCCTCCCGAGGATCGCCGGCCCGTGCGGCATGGTGCTGTTCGGGGTGACCGGCGACCTGTCCCGCAAGAAGGTGATGCCGGCGATCTACGACCTCGCCAACCGTGGGCTGCTGCCGCCCGGATTCTCGTTGGTGGGCTTCGCTCGGCGCGACTGGGCCGACCAGGACTTCGCGCAGATCGTCCACGACTCCGTGCGGGAGCACGCGCGGACGGAGTTCCGTGAAGAGGTGTGGGACCAGCTCAGCGAGGGCTTCCGCTTCGTCCCCGGCGACTTCTCCGACGACGCCGCCTTCGACCGGCTGCGCCGCACCATCGAGGAGCTCGACGCGGTCCGGGGCACCGGCGGCAACCACGCCTTCTACCTGTCGATCCCGCCCAAGTTCTTCGGCGAGGTGGTCCAGCAGCTCCAGGAGCATCGCCTGGCCGAACCAGTGGGCAGCGCGGCCGTGGGCCGGCCGTGGCGCCGGGTCGTGGTCGAGAAGCCGTTCGGCCACGACCTGGAGTCGGCCCGCGAGCTCAGCGACATCCTGGGTCAGGTCTTCCCGAGCGGCTCGGTGTTCCGGATCGACCACTACCTCGGCAAGGAGACGGTCCAGAACATCCTGGCGATGCGGTTCGCCAACGAGCTGTTCGAGCCGCTGTGGAACGCCCGCTACGTCGACCACGTCCAGATCACGATGGCCGAGGACATCGGCATCGGCGGCCGGGCCGGCTACTACGACGGGGTCGGGGCCGCCCGCGACGTGATCCAGAACCACCTGCTCCAGCTGATGGCCCTGGTGGCGATGGAGGAGCCCACCTCCTTCGACGCCGAGAGCCTGCGCCAGGAGAAGGTCAAGGTGCTCTCCTCCGTGCGACTCCCCCGTCGCCTCGACCTCAGCACCGCCCGCGGACAGTACGCCGCCGGCTGGGCCGGCGGCCTGGAGGTGGCCGGGTACTGCGACGAGGAGGGCATCTCGCCGAGCTCCACGACGGAGACGTACGCCGCGATCACGCTCGAGATCGACAACCGGCGCTGGGCCGGCGTCCCGTTCTATCTGCGGACCGGCAAGCGCTTGGGGCGCCGGGTGACCGAGGTCGCCGTGGTGTTCAAGCGGGCCCCGCACCTGCCGTTCGCGGCCTCGGCGACCGAGGAGCTCACCCAGAACGCCCTCGTGGTCCGCGTTCAGCCCGACGAGGGGATGACCCTGCGCTTCGGCTCGAAGGTGCCCGGCACGGCGATGGAGATCCGCGATGTCTCGATGGACTTCGCCTACGGCGGGTCCTTCACGGAGGCCTCGCCGGAGGCCTACGAACGGCTGATCCTCGACGTCCTGCTCGGCGACCCCCCGCTGTTCCCCCGGCACGAGGAGGTCGAGCTCTCCTGGAAGATCCTCGACCCGGTGCTCGACTACTGGGCCCGGAAGGGCCGGCCCGAGACGTACGCCGCCGGCACCTGGGGTCCCGCCTCGGCCGACGCCATGCTCGCCCGTGACGGACGCACCTGGAGGCGGCCATGAGGGAGCTGCTCGACACCGATGCCGCGGAGATCGCCGGTGAGTTCGTCCGACAGCGGATCCACGCCGGCAGCCCGGCCATGGGGATGGTGATGACGCTGGTCATCGTCGTCGACGAGGAGCGCGCCACCGACACGATGTCGGCCGCCCAGCGCGCCTCGCACGAGCACCCGGCACGGGTCCTGGGCGTCATCCTCGGCAGCGCCCGCGGGCGCGCCCACGTCCACGCCCAGGTCGGCGTCGGAGCGGGCTGGACCGGGGAGACCGCCCTGATCCGGCTGACCGGTCCGGTGGTGCACCACCCCGAGTCCGTCGTGCTCCCGCTGCTCCTGCCGGACTCGCCGGTCGCCGTGTGGTGGCCGGCCGACCATCCGGCCGACCCTGCCGCCGACCCGATCGGCCGACTCGGGCAGCGCCGGATCACCGATGCCGCCTTCGTCTCGCGGGGCAAGGGCAAGGCGATCTATGCCCAGTGCGCGGCCTATGCGCCGGGCAACACCGACCTCGCCTGGACCCGGATCACTCCGTGGCGCGCGCTGCTCGCAGCCGCCCTCGACCAGCATCCGGCGAAGGTCACCGCCGCCGGCATCACCGCCGAGCGGATCAGCCCCAGCGCCGATCTGCTGGGCGCCTGGTTGACCGACCGGCTCAAGGTCCCCGTCTCGCGACGCACCTCGTCCGGACCCGGCATCACCGAGGTCGTCCTGGAGACCAAGGAGGGTCCGGTGCGGATCGCCCGGCCCGACGGCAAGCTCGCCACGTTCTCCTCCCCCGGGCAGCCGGATCGCCCGGTCGCGCTCAAGCGCCGGGACCTGCCCGACCTGCTGGCAGAGGAGCTGAGACGACTGGACGAGGACGACATCTACGCGCGGACGGCACGGCGCCTGGTGCGGCTCCACGACCGGCCGGGAGCCCGCCCGTGACCTCGATCCGGCGCTTCGCCGACCCCGCCCAGCTGGCCGCGACCGTGGCCGCGGACCTGCTCGCCGCCCTCGAGGCGGTGCAGGCCGACGGCCGCGAGCCTCATGTCGCCCTCACCGGTGGCACCATCGCCGTCGCCATCCACACCGAGCTCGGCCGGCACGGCCCGGCGTCGGCCGTGGACTGGAGCCGGGTCCACCTGTGGTGGGGCGACGAGCGCTTCGTCGACCCGACGTCGCAGGACCGCAACGCGCGCGAGGCGCGGCGCGACTTCACCGAGGTCGTCGGCGTTCCCGTGGACCACGTCCACGAGATGCCGTCGACGCTGGATGCGCTCGACGTCCACGCCGGGGCGGCGGCGTACGCCCGGGTCGTGCGGGAGGAGGGTGCCGGCCGGTTCGACATCGTCCTGCTGGGCGTGGGGCCCGACGGCCACGTCGCCTCGCTGTTCCCGGGATTCCCGCAGCTGCGCAGCGACGGCATCGCGGTCGGCGTGACCGGTTCCCCCAAGCCGCCCCCGAAGCGCATCTCGCTCACCCTGCCGGCGCTCAACCGAGCCCGCGAGGTGTGGTTCGTGGTGTCCGGGGACGGCAAGGCCGACGCGGTCGCCCGAGCCTATGCCGAAGCGGAGACCCCGACGGACCCCGACGACGATCGGCGGCTGCCGGCCGCCCGGGTGCGCGGACTGGACGAGACGGTGTGGTACGTCGACGAGGCCGCGGCAGCGCTGCTCACCTGAACGGCCGCCGGGCCTGGTCGGCCTACCGGCGTCAGAAGATGATCTCCCCGGACTTCCGCCGGCTCCTCAGGAGCTGGAGCGCTTCGTCCAGGATGTCCTTGGCCTCGGCGTCGGAGCGGCGCTCCTTCACGTAGGCCAGGTGCGTCTTGTAGGGCTCGATCCGCGGCGGCGGAGGAGGGTTCTCCTCGTCGCGCGACGCCGGCAGTCCGCACTTCGGGCAGTCCCACGACTCCGGGACCTGCGCCTCGACGGCGAACGTGACGACCGAACGGTGCTGGTGTGCGCAGAAGTAGGCGACCACCTGTCGCGGCGCGGACTCGCCACGCTCCGCCTCGCCCATGGGGCCGGCACCGACCCGGCTCCCACGGATCGCGTTTCCTCCACCTGCCAAGGCGGGCTTCCTTTCGGGAATGGGGACTTCGGGTCAGTGGCCCCGGCGGGTGCCGGAGCGGACTCAGTAGGCGTAGAGCAGGCCGAGTGCGATCACGCACGCGAACCAGATCAGCCCGATCCCGACCGTGAGCCGGTCGAGGTTGCGCTCGGCGATGGACGAACCCCCCAGCGAGCTCGACACACCTCCGCCGAACATGTCCGAGAGGCCGCCCCCGCGGCCCTTGTGCAGGAGCACCAGCACGATCATCAGGGCACTGGCGGTCATCAGCAGGATGGTCAGGACGAGTGTCACGAGGAGAAAGCCTACGTCACGTCCGCCGGATCACAGGATCGGCATGTCGTAGAAGCGGCAGATGCCGCCGAACTCGTCCGCCTGGAGGCTTGCTCCACCCACCAGGGCGCCGTCCACGTCGGCCTTCTCCATGATCCCGGCGATGTTGGCGGCCTTCACCGACCCGCCGTAGAGGACGCGGACGCCGTCGGCCGCCTCGTCGCCGTGGGTCTCCCGGATCCGTTCCCTGATCGCGGCGCAGACCTCCTGCGCGTCGTCGGGAGTAGCTACCTCGCCGGTGCCGATCGCCCACACCGGCTCGTAGGCCACCACCAGGCCCGCCACCTGCTCGGCGTCGAACCCCGCCAGCGAGCCGTCCACCTGAGCCAGCGTGTAGGGCACGTGCTCGCCGGCCTGCCGGATCTCGAGCCCCTCGCCGACGCACACGATCGGCGTCATCCCCGCCCGGTGAGCAGCATGCGCCTTGGCGTTGACGGTGGCGTCGGACTCGGCGTGGTACTCCCGGCGCTCGCTGTGTCCGACGACTACGTAGGAACAGCCGAGCTTCGCGAGCATGCCGGCCGAGATCTCTCCCGTGTAGGCGCCGCCCTCGTGCACCGAGACGTCCTGGGCGGCGTACTTCACCGAGAGCCGGTCGCCGTCGACCAGGGTCTGCACCGACCGCAGGTCGGTGAACGGCGGCACGACCACCACCTCGACCCGACCGTAGTCGTGCTTCTTGTCCGAGAGCGTCCAGGCGAGCTTCTGGACGAGCACCACCGCTTCCTGGTGGTTGAGGTTCATCTTCCAGTTCCCCGCCATCAGCGGGGTGCGGGAGCCGGTCATGGGTTCCTCTCGGTTGGTCTCAGACGCCGCGTTCCAGGACGGCGATCCCGGGGAGCTCCTTGCCCTCCAGGAACTCCAGGCTGGCGCCGCCGCCGGTCGAGATGTGCCCGAAGGCCGCCTCGTCGAAGCCGAGCGTGCGGACGGCGGCTGCGGAGTCCCCGCCGCCGACCACTGACAGTCCGGGCACCGTCGTCAGAGCCTGCGCCACCGCCCGGGTGCCGTCGGCGAACGCCGCGAACTCGAACACGCCCATCGGGCCGTTCCAGAACACCGTGTGCGCGTCGGCCAGCGCGGCCGCGAACGCTGCCGACGCCTCCGGCCCGATGTCCAGGCCCAGCGCGTCGGCCGGGATCCCGTCCGCGGGGACGACGCGCGGCTCGGGGGCCCGGTCGGCCGACGGGAACGCCGTGTCCACGACGATGTCGGCGGGAAGCAGGATCTCGACGCCGGTGTCCGCGGCACGTTGGAGGTAGGACCGGCAGGTGTCCAGCTGGTCGGCCTCCAACAGGNNCACCAGGCCACCCATCGCCGACGGCAGCCGCAGCGCGACGTCGTAGACCGACGCCTGCTTGCGGTGGACGACGCCGAAGCCGTCGGAGACGAAGGCGTCCGCGAGCGCCGCCAGCTGGTCGGCGAAGGCTCCGCGGACCGCGTCGTCCTTGCTCGTCTCGCCCTCGTTGAAGCGGACGTTCTCCACGACGGCGACCTGCCCGTCCCCGAGGGAGCCGACGACGG
>CXWJ01002059.1_pt1 | contig 12388 bp, 6 predicted proteins | sample 590841 | NCBI WGS metagenome assembly CXWJ01 (sample SAMEA3498367, study PRJEB10139) | wastewater metagenome | biome: wastewater treatment plant; material: activated sludge | place: Austria | collected 2015-01-21 | reverse complement strand
GTTCGGGAACACGTGCAGATCCTTGCTCGGCGCGGTCGGTGGGTTCGGCGGCATCGGGCGCTCGTGGGGGCGCTCATCGGGGCGCTGGTTCGGGCGCGGTTTCCGGGCGCTGCCGGCGGCGGTCTTGGCCATGGCGGTCACATTCACAGAGGGTTTCGCAAGGGGCGCGATGGTATCATCCTGGCCGTTCGGAAACCCGCCTGAGCGCGTGTTTTCTTCGATAAATCAATGACTTGCGCGTGGCCCTGTGGCGCTGCGCGCGTTCGCCGCACCCGCCGCCCCTCATGCGCCTGAACTCGATCAAGCTGTCCGGCTTCAAGTCGTTCGCCGAGCCCACGAACTTCCAGCTGCCGGGCCAGCTGGTCGGCGTGGTCGGGCCCAACGGCTGCGGCAAGTCCAACATCATGGACGCGGTGCGCTGGGTGCTCGGCGAAAGCAAGGCGAGCGAGCTGCGCGGCGAGTCGATGCAGGACGTGATCTTCAACGGTTCGGGGCAACGCAAACCGGCGAGCCGCGCGAGCGTCGAGCTCGTCTTCAGCAACGAGGACGCGCGCGCCGGCGGGCAGTGGAACCAGTTCACCGAGATCGCGGTGAAACGTGTGCTGACGCGCGACGGCACGAGCAGCTACTACATCAACAACCAGCCGGTGCGCCGCCGCGACGTGCAGGACGTGTTCCTCGGCACGGGCCTGGGCCCGCGCGCCTACGCGATCATCGGGCAGGGCACGATCAGCCGCATCATCGAGAGCAAGCCCGAGGAACTGCGCCTGTTCCTCGAGGAAGCCGCGGGCGTGTCGAAGTACAAGGAGCGCCGCCGCGAGACCGAGAACCGGTTGAAGGACACGCGCGAGAACCTGCTGCGCGTCGAAGACATCCTGCGCGAGCTGAACAGCCAGCTCGACAAGCTCGAATCGCAGGCGGTGGTGGCCGGCCAGTACCGCAGCTTGCAGCAGCAGGGCGAACTGAAGCTGCACCAGCTCTGGTTCCTGAAGCAGCGCGATGCGGCGAAGGAAGAAGAGCGCGTCAAGAAGGCCATGCTCGAGGCGACGAACGCGCTCGAGGCGCGCCTGGCCGAGTTGCGCCACGGCGAGGCCGAACTGGAGACGATCCGCCAGGCGCATTACGCGGCGAGCGATCAACTGCATGCCGCGCAAGGCCTGCTCGCCGAAGCGGCGCTCGAAGTCAGCCGGCTCGAAGAGCGCATCCGCTACGTCGTCGAAGGCCGCCAGCGCGCCGAGCTGCGCCTGGCCGAGTTGAGGGCGCAGAACGAGCAATGGGCGCAGCGCCAGGGGCAGTCGCAGGCGGAGCTCGAAGACATCGCCACGCAGATCTCCGGCGCCGACGAACAAGGCGGGTTGCTGATCGCCCAGGCCGAAGAACAGACGGCGCAATTGCCGGCGTTCGAAGATTCGCTGCGCGCCGCGCAGGCGCGCAGCCACGAGCAGCGCAGCGTCGTCGCCGCGGTGCAGCAGCAGATCCAGGTGCTCGCCGCCGAAAGCCGCAACCTCGACGAGCAGCGCCGCCAGGCGAACGCGCGCCGCGAACGGCTCGACGGCGAACGCCGCCAGCTCGCCGCGCCCGACCTCGACCGCCTCGGCGAGCTGAAACGCCAGTACACCGCGGCCGAAGGCGCGCAAGGTCTGGCCGATGCGCGCCTGCACGAGCTCAGCGAGCAAGCGCCTTTGCTCGACGAAGCGCGGCGCTTGCGCCAGGCCGAGCTGAACGCCGAGAGTGCGAAACAGGCCGAGCTGAGCGCGCGGCTCGACGCCTTGCGTGCCTTGCAAGACAAGGTGCAGACCGAAGGCAAGCTCAAACCCTGGCTTGCGCGCCACGGGCTCGACGGCCTGGCCGGCTTGTGGACCAGGATCCATATCGACAGCGGCTGGGAAACCGCGCTCGAAGCCGCACTGCGCGAGCGCCTCGGCGCACTCGAAGTCGGCCGCCTGGACACGGTGCGCGCCTTCGCGAGCGATGCGCCGCCGGCGCGGCTCGCGTTCTACACGCCGAATGCCGTGGCGGCGCCGGCCGCGCACCAGACGCTGCCGCGTCTGTCGGACCTGCTGCGCCTGGCCGATGCGGGCCTGAAGGCCTTGCTGAACGACTGGCTCGAGGGCGTGTACACCGCGGCGAGCCTCGACGAAGCGCTCGCTGCGCGGTCCAGGCTCACGCACGGCGAGGTCATCATGACGCGCGAAGGCCACGCCGTCAGCGCCTTCGCCGTCGCGTTCTACGCACCCGATTCCGAACAGGCCGGCATGCTGGCACGCGCGCAGGAGATCGAGAACCTCGAGCGCCAGTTGCGCGCGCAGACGCTCATCGCCGACGAAGCGCGCAGCGCGCTGGTGCGCGCCGACGCCGGCTTCACCGACGCCTCGCAGCGCCTCGTCGCCGCGCGCCGCGAAGCCGGCGAGGTGCAGACGCGGGCGCACCAGCTGAACCTCGAACTGCTGCGCCTGACGCAGCAGGCCGAGCAGACCAGCGCGCGCCGCGGCCAGCTCGACGACGAGCTCGCCGAGATCGACGCCCAACTCGAAGCGCTGAACGAGCGCGGCGCAACCGGCGAAGCGAAGTTCGAAGAGCTCGACATGCAGCTCGCGACGACGCAGGAACGCCACGCCGAACTCGACGAAGCGGTGATCGCCGCCGAGCGCGCGCTCGCCGAGGCGCGCGAGCAGTTGCGCGCCCTCGAACGCCGCGCGCAGGAGGCGCAGTTCCAGGCGCGCACGCTGGCCGCGCGCCGCGCCGAGCTGGAGCGCGGCATCGAAACCGCCGCGCAGCAGATCGCGACGAACGCTCAGGCGGCGCAGCAGCTCGACGAAGAACTCGCCGCGTTGAACGACGCCTCGGCGCAAGCCGGATTGCAGACGGCGCTGGCCTCGAGGCTCGAACGCGAGGCCGCGCTCGGCGCCCAACGCAGCGCCTACGACGACCTGAGCCAGCGCCTGCGGCGCGCCGACGAGCAGCGCCTGGCGCACGAACACAGCCTGGACCCGCTGCGCGAACGCATCACCAAGCTGCAACTCGAGGAGCAGGCGGCGATGCTCGGCGGCGCGCAGTACGTGGAGCAGCTGAGCGCGGCGCAGGTCGATCTCGAGGCGCTGGCCCGGAGCATCGAAGGCGGCGGCGTCAAGCTCCAGGGCCTGCAGGCCGAGATCGACCGCATCCAGCGCGAGATCGCCGCGCTCGGCGCGGTCAACCTTGCCGCGCTCGACGAGCTCACGGCCGGGCGCGAACGCAAGACCTTCCTCGATGCGCAGAACGCCGACCTGAACGACGCGATCGCGACGCTCGAAGACGCGATCCACAAGATCGACCTCGAAACGCGCGACCTGCTCGGCAACACCTTCCACCAGGTGAACGAACATTTCGGCCGCATGTTCCCGACGCTGTTCGGCGGCGGCCAGGCCAAGCTCGTGATGACCGGCGACGAGATCCTGGATGCCGGCGTGCAGGTGATGGCGCAGCCGCCGGGCAAGAAGAACAGCACGATCCACCTGCTGTCGGGCGGCGAGAAGGCGCTGACCGCGATCGCGCTGGTGTTCGCGATCTTCCAGCTGAATCCGGCGCCGTTCTGCCTGCTCGACGAGGTGGATGCGCCGCTCGACGACGCGAATACCGAGCGCTACGTCAAGCTCGTCGGCGAGATGGCGCAGGGCACGCAGTTCCTGTTCATCAGCCACAACAAGATCGCGATGGAGATGGCCGAGCAGTTGATCGGCGTGACGATGCAGGAGCAGGGCGTGTCGCGCATCGTCGCCGTCGACATGCAGGCCGCGGTCAGCCTCGCCGAAGCGGCGTGACGGGGGCGCGGCAGCGATGAACGACCTGAGCGTCGCGCTCGCGATCTTCGGCGCCGTGGTGCTTGCCGCACTCGTCGTTCATGGGCGCTGGCAGGCGCGGCGCGCCGGGCCGAAACGCGCCGAGGCGCCGCCGGCGCCGCGCGTCGAACCGCGCGAAGTGGTCGAACCGATGTTCGGTGAGGGTGCCGCGGCGCCTGCGCAAGGCGCGGACGAGCCGGGTGCGGCGGCCGAGCCGCGCGTGGTGCGGCGCTGGCAACCGAGGCTCGATGCGCTGATCGATGCGATCGCGCCGCTCGCCGTCGAAGCGCAGGTCAGCGGCGACATGGTGCTCGCGCACCTGCCGCCGAGCCGGCGCGCCGGCAGCAAGCCGGTGCTGGTCGAAGGCCTGAACGCCGACAGCGGCGAGTGGGAAGCGCCGGCGGCGGGCCAGCGTTACCGCGAGCTCCAGGCCGGCGTGCAGATGGCGAACCGCAGCGGCGCGTTGAACGAGATCGAGTACTCCGAGTTCGTGCAGAAAGTTCAGGCTTTTGCCGACGCGATCGGCGCTTCGGCCGACTTCCCCGACATGCTCGACGTCGTCGCCCGGGCGCGCGAACTCGACGCCTTCGCGGGCGAGCACGACGCGCAACTCGCGGTGCACCTGCGCGCGCGCGCCTCGGCGTGGAGCCCGGGCTACATCCAGCAGCACGCGGCGCGGCACGGGTTCGTCGCCGGCGCGCTGCCGGGGCGGCTGGTGCTGCCCTCGGACGAGGAGGGCGCGCCGCCGATGCTGAGCCTGGGCTTCGACCCGCAGGCGGCGCTGGCCGAAGACCCGAACCAGGCGGCGCTGCGCGAAGTGACGCTGAGCTTCGACGTGCCGCAGACCGACCCGGCAGCGGCGCCCTTCGCCGCCTGGCAAGCGAGCGCGCAGGCGCTGGCGCTGGGCATGGACGCCGGCGTCGTCGACGACCGCGGCGCGCCTCTGAGTGAGCCGGGGTTCGCGCGCATCGGCACCGAGCTCGGGCGCCTGTACGAAGCGCTCGCGGCGCGCGACCTGGCTGCGGGCTCCTCCGCCGCGCGGCGGCTGTTCAGCTGATGGCCGCCGACGGCGCTGCGGCGCGCGCCGCGCAGTTGCGCGCCGAGCTTGCGCACCACGCCCACCGTTACTACGTGCTCGACGACCCGGAGATTCCGGACGCCGAGTACGACCGGCTGTTCCGCGAGCTGCAAGCGCTCGAAGCCGCGCAGCCCGGACTGCTGACGCCCGATTCGCCGACGCAGCGCGTGCTCGGCAAGCTGCTCGAAGGCTTCGCCCCGGTGCGGCATGCCGTGCCGATGTTGTCGATCCGCACCGAGACCGATACCGAAGCGAGCGGCGCCGTCGCTTTCGACGCGCGCGTGCGCCGCGAGCTCGGCCTCGCCGAGGCCGACGCGCCGGTCGAATACGCCGCCGAGCTGAAGTTCGACGGCCTGGCGATCAACCTGCGTTACGAGCGCGGCGTGCTGGTCCAGGCCGCGACGCGCGGCGACGGCGAAAGCGGCGAAGACGTGACGCAGAACGTGCGCACCATCGGCCAGGTGCCGCTGCGGTTGCGCGGCGGCAGCGAGGCCGAGGTGATCGAGGTACGCGGCGAGGTCTACATGCGCCGCGATGATTTCGAGGCGATGAATCAGCGCCAGCGCGAACTCATCGCCCAGGGTGCGAAGAACGAGAAGACCTTCGTCAATCCGCGCAACGCCGCGGCCGGCGCCGTACGCCAGCTCGACCCGGCGATCGCCGCGAAGCGCCCTCTGAGCTTCTTCGCCTACGGCCTCGGCGAGGTGCGCGGCTGGGACGTTCCGGACACCCATGCGGCGCTGCTCGATGCGCTCGCAGCCTTCGGCGTTCCGGTGTGCGCCGAACGCGCGGTGGTGCAGGGCGCGGACGGTATGGTCGCTTTCCATCGCGAGATGGGCGCGAAGCGCGACGCGCTGCCTTTCGACATCGACGGCGTGGTCTACAAGCTGAACGCGCGCGCCTTGCAGCAGCGCCTCGGCTTCGTGACGCGCGAACCGCGCTGGGCGGTGGCGCACAAGTACCCGGCGCAGGAGCAGATGACCGTCGTTCGCGGCATCGACATCCAGGTCGGCCGCACCGGCAAGCTCACGCCGGTGGCCAAGCTCGAACCCGTGTTCGTCGGCGGCACGACGGTCAGCAACGCCACCTTGCACAACGAAGACGAGACGCGCCGCAAGGACGTGCGCATCGGCGACACGGTGATCGTGCGCCGCGCCGGCGACGTGATTCCCGAGGTCGTCGGCGTCGTGCTCGAACGCCGCCCGGCCGATGCCGGCGAGCCTTTCGACCTGTACCAGCGCCTCGGCGGCAAGTGCCCCGTGTGCGGCAGCCCGATCGCGCGCGAAGAAGGCGAGGCCGACTGGCGCTGCACCGGCGGCCTGTTCTGCCCGGCGCAGCGCAAGCAGGCGCTGCTGCACTTCGCGCAGCGCCGCGCGCTCGACATCGAAGGCCTGGGCGACAAACTCGTCGAGCAGCTGGTCGACGCCGGCATCGTTCGCACGCTGCCCGAGCTCTACAGACTCGGCCTGGCCAAGCTCGGCGCGCTCGATCGCATGGGCGAGAAGAGCGCGGCCAACCTGCTCGCCGGTCTGCAGAAGAGCAAGCACACGACGCTCGCGCGTTTCGTCTACGGACTGGGCATCCGCCACGTCGGCGAGACGACCGCGAAGGACCTGGCGAAACACTTCGGCTCGATCGACCGACTCATGGACGCGAGCCTCGAGCGCCTGCTCGACGTGCCCGACGTCGGCCCGGTCGTCGCGCAGAGCATCCGCGCCTTCTTCGACCAGCCGCAGCACCGCGAGATCGTCGAGCAGCTGCGTGCCGCCGGCCTGCGTTGGGACGAGCACGAGGGTGTCGCCGCAGCGGCGCCGCTGTCGCTGGCCGGCAAGACCTTCGTGCTCACCGGCACCTTGCCGGGCCTGAGCCGCGACGAGGCCAAGGACCTGATCGAGGCCGCGGGCGGCAAGGTCGCCGGTTCGGTGTCGAAGAAGACGAGTTATGTCGTCGCCGGCGCGGAGGCCGGCAGCAAGCTCGACAAGGCGCGTGAACTGGGCGTCGAGCTGCTCGACGAGGCCGCGTTGCGCGCCTTGCTGGCGCAGGGCTGATGCCGACCGCGGCCTCCGAGCACGGCGCCGCGCCCGATTGGGTGCGCGAGCTGCGCGAGCGCGCCGATCGCCCGCCGCTGCGGCCACGCGTGGCGCTGGCGCTGGGCGAGGCGCAATGCCGCATCGGCTCGNNGGGTTCGGCAGGGTGCCGCATCGGCTCGATCGAGCCGGCGCTCGCGCAGCGCCTGGCGCAGGCCGGCTTGCCGCTCGCGCAAGCGGGCGAGGCCTGGGTCGTTGGCGGGGCAGCGGCCGACGCCGCGCTCGCAGCCATCGCCGAGTGGCTGGCTCGGCAAGGCCTCGCCGGGCGCTGGCGCAACGAACGGCTCGCGGTCTTCGACGACCGGGGCCGCGGCGTCGCCGCGATCGAACGCGCGGCGGTGCGGCCCTTGGGCATCGCGACGCAGGCCGTGCGCCTGGTCGGCCGCGATGGCGCGGGCAACAGCTGGCTGCAGCAGCGCGCGCTCGACAAGGACGTCGACCCGGGCCGCTGGGACACGCTCGTCGGCGGCCTGGTCGCGCACGGCGAATCGATCGCCGCGACGCTCGCGCGCGAGACCTGGGAGGAAGCCGGGCTGCGCATCGAGGCGCTGCAAGGACTCGCGCCGCTCGACGTCATCACGGTCCGCCGGCCGCTCGCCGAGGGCTGGATGGTCGAGCGCATGCACGTNNGCCGCCGGTCGGTAGCCGCGCGTTCAGCCGCGCGTGTCGTCGGGTGCCAGGTCCGCCATCTTCGAGTGGCGGATGCGCGTCGCCGAGAGCACGCCGGCGTTCTCGAGGATCGGGTAGGCGATCGAGCACAGGTGCGAGTTGATGCGCTTCAGGTCGCTGATCAGGTCCAGGTGCAGCGAACTCGTCTCGATGCTCTGCGCGGTGTTCTCGCGCAGCCGCGCGATGTGGCTCGCGGCGTACTCGTGCTCCAGGTCGCGAAAACGCGCCTTCTCCTCGAGCAGCTTCTTGGCGTCGCGCACATGGCCGTCGAGGAACACGCTCATCGCCAGCCGCAGGTTGGCCATCAGGCGCTCGTGCAGGTGGCAGATCTCGGTCATGCCGGCGTCCGAGAAGCTGCGGTTCTTGCGGATCTTCTTGTCCTCCACGTCCTGCAGGATGCGTTCGATGATGTCGCCGATCTGCTCCATGTTGATCGTGAACGAGACCACGTCGGTCCAGCGCCGGCTCTCGCGGTCGGACAAGGCCTCGCGCGAGATCTGCGTCAGGTAGAACTTGATCGCCGAATAGAGTTCGTCGACGTTGTCGTCGAACTTGCGCAACTGCTCGGCGAGGTCGAGGTCGTTGTTGCGGATCACCGTGAGCATGCCGCGCAGCATGGTCTCGACGATGTCGGCCTGATGCAGCGCCTCGCGCGCCGCGCAGCTGATCGCCAGCGAGGGCGTGGCCAGCGCCATCGGGTCGAGGTGCCGCGGGCGCGTCGAATCGGCGCCTTGCGCGGGCTCGGGCAGCACGCGCTCGACGAGCCGGCCGACGAGACCCGTCAGGCCGATGAACAACAGCGCCAGCGCGATGTTGAAGCCGAGGTGGAACAGCACGACCTTCTGGTGCACCGTCGGCACGTGCTGCAACAGCAGCGCGTGCACATGCGGCAGGAAGGGGATGACCGCGAGCGCGCCGCTCAGCTTGAACACCAGGTTGCCGAGCGGCAGGCGGCGCACCTGCGGCGGCGAGCCCGAGGTGGCGATCAACGCGAGCAGCGCGCTGCCGATGTTCGCGCCGAGCACCAGGCCGATGGCGACGTTCGACGGCACCATGCCCGAAGCCGCGAGCGTCGCGGTCAGCAGCACGATCGCCAGGCTCGAATACGACGCGACGGTGAGCACCGCGCCGACGACGATGTCGAGCAGCACCTCGTTGGGCAGCGCGACGAGCAGCGCGCGCACCGCCGGCGCCTCGGTCAGCGGCTTGGTCGATTCGACGATGAGCTGCAGGGCGAGCGTGATCAGGCCGAGCCCGATGAGCACGCGGCCGATGCGCCCGGCGCCGCTGTTCTGGCGCGACACGAACAACACGACGCCGCTGAAGATCAGCAGCGGCGACAGCCACGACAGGTCGAACGAGAACACCACCGCCATCATCGCGCTGCCGACGTCGGCGCCGAGCATCACCGCGAGCGCCGCGCGGCTCGTCACCAACCCCTTGCCGACGAAGGATGCGACGATCAGGCAGGTGGCGGTGGCCGACTGCACGAGGCTCGTGACGCCCAGGCCGGCGAGCAGCGAACTCGCGCGGTTGCTGAAGCTGCGCGACAACACGTTGCGCAGGTTCTCGCCGAACACGCGCAGCATGCCGGTGCGCACGATGTGCGTGCCCCACACCAGGAGGGCGATCGCGGCGAGCAGGTTGAGCAGGTGCAGCATCGTGCGATCAGGCCTGTTTGTGCAGCATCTCGCCGATGCGTGCGGCAGCGTCGCGCAGGCGCGGCAGCAGGTGCTCGACCATGTGCACTGCGGAGGTGCGCGCCGCCTGGCCGCTCACGTTCAGCGCCGCGATCGCGCGGCCGGCGCGGTCGCGGATCGGTGCGGCCATCGACACCAGGCCTTCTTCGAGCTCCTGGTCGACGAGGCTCCAGCCCTGGCGCCGCACCTGTGCGATCTCGGCCTTCAGCGCGGCGGCGTCGACGATCGTGCGCGCAGTGCGGCGCTGCGGCGGAAACGCGCGCAGCAGCGTCTCGAGGGCGGCTTCGTCCAGGTCCGCCAGCAGCACCCGGCCCATCGACGTGCAGGCGGCCGGCAGGCGGCTGCCGATGCCGAGGTTGATGCTCATGATCTGGCGCGTCGGCACGCGCAGCACGTAGACGATGTCGGCGCCGTCGAGCACCGCGGCAGAACACGACTCGCCCAGCTCGGCGGCGAGCGCCTGCATCACCGGCTCGGCCAGGTTCCACAGCGGCAGCGACGACAGGTAGGCGAAGCCGAGGTCGAGGATCTTCGGCGAGAGCTGGAAGCGGCGGCCGGTGCTTGCCACGTAGCCCAGGCCTTCGAGCGTGAGCAGGATGCGCCGCGCCCCGGCGCGCGTGAGCCCGGTGCGCTGTGCGACTTCGGTGAGCGTCTGCTGCGGTGCCTCCGCGCTGAACGAGCGGATCACCGACAGCCCGCGCGCGAACGACTGCACGTAGGTATCGCCCGGGCGCGGTGCAGGCGGGGCCGGCACGGCAGCGGTCGGCAAGGCATCGGACATGGCGGAAGTCTATCGCGGGGATCGTGGCGGCCGCGGCGGCGCGCCGGGCGGATCAACCGGTGTTCAGGCCCAGCGGCCGGCTCTCGCCGAACACCGGTTTGGCTTCTTCGCCGCAAGCGACGACCGCGCGGCTGCGGCCTTGCCGCTTGGCTTCGTACAGCGCCTGGTCGGCGCGTCGCAGGGCGTCGGCGGCGGTTTCGTCGGCTGTCATCTGGACGACGCCGAAGCTCAGGCTGAGCGGCGCCAGGCGCGGCGCGACCTGGCGGTCGGCGAGGCGCGCGACGATGCGGGCGGCCACGCCCATCGCATCGCTCACGTTCGTGTCGGGCAGCAGCACGGCGAACTCGTCGCCGCCCAGCCGGCCGGCGACATCGCGCGTGCGCAACGTGTCGCGCACGCAGCGTGCCACCTGGCGCAGCGCCTCGTCGCCGACGGCGTGGCCGAGCAGGTCGTTGACGTGCTTGAAGTGGTCGATGTCGAACATCATCACGGTCGCCCGCCCGGGCGCCATGCCGTCGAGCGCGCGCACCGCGAGTTCGTGGAAGTGGCGCCGGTTGGGCACGAGCGTGAGCACGTCGATGTCGGCGAGGAAGCGCAGCTTGCGGTGCATCGCGGTCAGCTTGGCGACGCTGCGTTCGTGCGTCAGCAGCATGGCGATGCCGGCCGTCAGCAGCGCCGTGACCGCCGTCGCCAGCAGGCTCGCGGTCCGCAGCGCCTCGGCGTGGGCCGGGACATCGAGGCCCGCGGCGATCGCCCCGCCCAGGCAAAGCGCCTGGAGCGCGGCGCCGGCCGCCAGCGCGCCGACGAGCGCGCGCAACGCGCTGCTGGTGCGCCAGTCCGCCAGCCGCGCGAGCAGGGCCGCGGCGTACCCATGCAGCACGAGCGCGGCGCCGGCGGCGGCGGCGGCGCGCGCAGCGCCTTCGGTCTGCGCGGCCCAGGTGGCGAGCCAGGCCAGCCAGGCGAGCGCGAAGAGCAGCCCGTCGGCCGATGCCGGCAAGCGCAGCGCGTGGCGTGCATAGAAGCGCCGCAGTCCGGCGAGCATCACGATCGGCCACTGCAAGCGCAGCGCTTCGGCCAGGGGCAGCGTGGCGGGCACGGTGTCGTGCAACAGGTGCAGTGCCAGCCCCGCGGCGAGCAGCCACTGCGCCGCGACCCACCCGCCGTGGCCGCGGTAGACGCGCTGCGCGCGGCCGTACAGCGTCATGGCCAGCGCCGACAGCGCGAGCCCGCCTGAGCACAGGAACAGCAGCGTGGGCAGGTGCAGGGTCATCGAGCGGTGTCGGGGCGAAGATCGATTGTGTCCGTGCGTCCGGCACGCGCGGTTCCCACTTTGTGGGGAGTTCCTTGAAACAGGATGCGTGCGGCGTGACTTGTTGCACCGGAAGCCGCTTTGGAGTGGGTACCATCGCGGCCGGTTGTCACTCATGGCAGTGGAGCAGGCGATGGCGATGGACGTGGTGGACTACGAGATCAAAGGTGCCGAGATGCAGTTCGTCGAGGTCGAACTCGACCCCGGCGAGGCGGCGGTCGGCGAAGCCGGCAGCATGATGTTCATGGACGCCGGCATCCAGATGGACACGGTGTTCGGCGATGGATCGGGCGGAGGCGGCGCGGGCCTCCTCGGCAAGCTGCTCGGCGCCGGCAAGCGCCTGGTGACCGGCGAATCCTTGTTCACGACGGTCTACACGAACCAGGGCCAGGGCAAGCGGCGCGTGGCGTTCGCGGCGCCGTATCCCGGCAAGATCATGGCCATGGATCTGAAGCAGCTCGGCGGCATGCTGATCTGCCAGAAGGACGCTTTCCTGTGCGCGGCGCGCGGCGTGTCGCTCGGCATCCACTTCCAGCAGAAGCTCTCGGTCGGCTTCTTCGGCGGCGAAGGCTTCATCATGCAGAAGCTCGAAGGCAACGGCCTGGCCTTCGTGCATGCCGGCGGCTCGGTGGTCAAGCGTGAGTTGCAGGCCGGCCAGACGCTGATGGTCGACACCGGCTGCCTGGTCGCGCTGACGCCGAGCGTGAACTTCGAGATCCAGTACGTCGGCAAGATCAAGACAGCGCTGTTCGGCGGCGAGGGCCTGTTCTTCGCCAAGGTCACCGGCCCCGGCACGGTGTGGCTGCAAAGCCTGCCGTTCTCGCGCCTGGCCTCGCGCGTGTTCGCCGCCGCACCGCAGCGCGGCGGTTCGCGCGAGGAGGGCTCGATCCTCGGCGGCTTCGGCGCCGGGGGTCTGCTCGGGGGCGTGCTCGGCGGCGACGACGAG
>CXWJ01018079.1_pt1 | contig 12390 bp, 8 predicted proteins | sample 590841 | NCBI WGS metagenome assembly CXWJ01 (sample SAMEA3498367, study PRJEB10139) | wastewater metagenome | biome: wastewater treatment plant; material: activated sludge | place: Austria | collected 2015-01-21 | reverse complement strand
GCCGTCATCACCGCCTGCACCTGCTCGAGGTTGTTGACGTTGAAGGCCGGGATGCCGTAGCCGTTTTCGGCGGCGTGGTCGAGCAGTTGGCGCATGGAAACGAGAGGCATCGCGGTTCTCGGCAGAGGCTGGGATGGCCGATTTTAGCGAGACCCTCCACGCGCGGACCCGTCTCATGCGGATTGAGGACGTGCGGGATTGACACGCCTCGGATCGCGGGAGCCTACTGTCCGCCCCTGGGCTGACAGAGGGGCTCACATGAACATGCAACCCGGTTCCGTGCCGATCGGCCTGAGCACCCGCCGCAGCTTCGTCATCGCCACGCTGGGTGGCACCCTCGGCTGGCTGAGCGGCTGCGATCGCGGCAAGCCGGCGGCCAGCGCCCCGGCGGCCACGGCCACCACCGAGGCCGCGGCCAAGGTGTCGATCGGCCAGGTCGCCGCCGGCGAGGACGTGGTGGCCTACGTCACGCGCCAGCGCGGCAGCTTCGACCCGGCCTTCTACAAGGCGGTGATCGGCTCGGCCAACGAATACAAGGAAGGCGACGAGTCGCTCGGCATCTCGGCCGACACGCCGGCCACGCGCGCCAACGCGCGCACGCTGATCAGCAACACCAAGGTCGGCGAGCTGGTCGACCGGCCGATGCTCGACGACGCGGTCTACGCGCTGATCCTGCAGACCACCGACCCGGCCGCGCTGCAGAAGCTGCGCGGCTGGACGATGGGCGAGCTGAAGAGCTTCCTGCTGACGCAGCCGGAAGGCCAGGTCAAGGCGGTGATGGCCGGGCTGCCCAGCGACATCATCGGCATCGTCGTCAAGCTGATGGACAACGCCGAGCTGACGAAGATCGGGCAGACGGTGTTCAACCCGCTGCCGGGCTCGAAGGTCGGGGCCAAGGGCTACCTGGGCGCGCGCGTGCAGCCGAACTCGCCCACCGACGACCCCGACGACATCCGCTGGCAGGTGTTCGACAGCTTCGCCTTCGGCGTGGGCGACGTGGTGCTGGGCAACAACCCGGTGTCGGGCGAGGTGGCGAAGATCGCCGGCGTGGAGAAGACGCTGCAGGACATCCTGGTCGCCTTCGACCTGCAGGACACGCTGCCGCACTGCTGCCTGGCGCACATCGACGCGCAGGCCGAAGTGGAAAAGCAGTTCCCCGGCGCGACCGCACTGTGGTTCCAGAGCCTGGGCAGCACGGTCGCGGCCAACGGCGTGTTCGACGTCACGGTGGACAAGATGCTGAAGCACGCCGCGGCGCGCACCGGGCACTACGGCCTGTACTTCGAGACCGGCCAGGGCGCGGACGCGACCAACGGCCACGGCGCCGGCTTCGACATGGTGATTCACGAGGCGCGCAAGTACGGCTTCGCGCGGGCGCTGAAGCAGAAGGTGGCGCAGGCACGCGGTGGCGCGGCCTGGGTGATCGTCAACGATGTCGCCGGCTTCATCGGCCCGGAGGTCTTCCGCACCAAGGAGCAACTGGTGCGCTGCTGCCTGGAAGACATCGCCATGGGCAAGCTGCACGGGCTGCCGATCGGGCTGGACATCTGCTCGACGCTGCACATGTCGGTGGGCCTGGACGACCTGGACTGGTGCATCGCGCAGATCATGCCGGCCAACCCGGCCTACCTGATGGCGCTGCCGACGAAGAACGATCCGATGCTGTCGTACCTGACCACCGCCAACCAGGACCATGTGCGCATCCGCGAGCAGTTCGGCTACCGCGTCAACGACGACATGCAGGCCTTCTTCCGCAAGCTGGGCGTCGTCGACGCCGACGGCAAGCCGGGGCCGCATTTCGGCGACCCGAAGTGGGTCTACCTGCAGTACCGNNAAGCAGGACAAGCGCTCCGACGCGCAGATCATGGCCGAGGCCGACAAGAAACTGGCCGCGGTGCGCGGCCACGGCGTGTGGATCGCCGAGGGGCATGGCGCCAAGCCCTGGGATCTCGAGCCCAAGCTCGACCAATACATCCGCGAGCTGGTCGACGACGGCAAGAAGATGATCTACACCGTGCTGCCCGAGGACTATGCGAGCAAGCTCGCACCGGCAGTGTCGATCGCCACCCACTCAGCCAACCGCGACGACTACATCCTGCACCCGCCGTCGGGCGAGGCCATCAACGCGCTGTCGCTGCCGGCGCTGCACAAGCTGCGCGACGCGCAGGGCGGGCGCTACGACCTGCAGATCATGGTCTCCGACGGACTGAACGGCAACGCCATCACCGACCCGGGCCATGTCGATGTCTTCCTGCCGCTGCTGCGCACGGCGCTGGCGAAGGAGGGCTGGAAGGTCGCGCCCGAGACGATCGTCTGCAAGTCGGGGCGTGTGCGCGCCGGCTACCGCGCCGGGGAGGTGCTGTTCGGCAGCCTCGGCGACAAGACCTCGCGCCGCGCGCTGCTGCACCTGATCGGCGAGCGGCCGGGCTCCGAGCACCATTCGTTCTCGGTCTACCTGTCGGCGCCGACCGTCGAGCTCTGGTCGCAGCCCGGCAAGCTGGACCACGACAACGCCAAGGTCGTGGCCAACATCGCCGACACCGCGCTGGCGCCGGACGTGGCGGTGGCCGAGACGCTGCGCGTGCTGAAGAGCCTGGGCGGCTGAGCGCCGGCAACAACCCCGCCGTGGCGGGCCGTCAGGCGCAGTCCACGCCGCCCACGCGCCGGCGACTACGGGGCTGCGCGGATGTCGTCCGCGCGCCAGAGACCCTCACGAAACGCGCGCTCCAGGCGCGCGGCGTGTGGCGCGATGTCGTAGCCCTGGGCCTCGAGCCAGGCGTCGTCGTAGTAGGTGTCGAGGTAGCGGTCGCCGGGGTCGCAGGCCAGCGTGACGATGGCGCCCTCCTCGCCGCGGGCCGCCATCTCGCACGCCAGTTGCATCACGCCATGGAAGTTGGTGCCGGTCGACCCGCCGTAGCGCCGGCCGAGCAGTTGCTCGAGGAAACGCATCGCAGCGTACGAGGCGGCATTGGGCACCCGGATCATGCGGTCGACGACCTTCGGCATGAAGGACTTCTCGACGCGGGGCCGGCCGATGCCCTCGATGTCCGAGCCGCGCTCGCTGGTCAGCTGGTCGTCGCCGCTGGCGTGGTAGTCGTAGAACACCGAGTGCTCCGGGTCGACGACGCACAACTGCGTCGCCAGGCCCTGGTAGCGGATGTAGCGGCCGATCGTCGCCGAGGTGCCGCCGGTGCCGGCGCCGACGACGATCCAGCGCGGCACCGGATACGGCTCGCCCGCGAGCTGCTGGAAGACGGACTGCGCGATGTTGTTGTTGCCGCGCCAGTCGGTGGCACGTTCGGCGTAGGTGAACTGGTCCATGTAGTGCCCGCGGCAGCCCGCGGCCAGGCGCTCGGCCTCGGCGTACATCTCGGCGCCATCGTCGACGAAGTGGCAGCGGCCGCCGTAGTGCTCGATCAGCGCGACCTTGGCCGCCGACGTGCTGCGCGGCATCACGGCGATGAACGGCAGCCCGAGCATGCGCGCGAAGTAGGCTTCGGACACCGCCGTGCTGCCCGACGAGGCTTCGATCACGGTCGTGCCTTCTTCGATCCAGCCGTTGCACAGGCCGTACAGGAACAGCGAGCGCGCGAGCCGGTGCTTCAGGCTGCCCGTCGGATGGGTCGACTCGTCCTTCACGTACAGCTGCACACCCGGCATGGACGGCACGGGCACCAGCATCAGGTGGGTGTCGGCCGAGCGCAGCGCGTCGCGCTCGATGCGCTGGACGGCCTCGAGCGCCCACGGCCGCGGTGTCGCCATGGGCGCGCAGGCGCGGCCTCGCCGAGCGGGGTCCATGCCGCTCACCGGCCGACGAACACCGGGCTGCGCTTCTCGGCAAACGCCCGCGCGCCCTCGCGGCAGTCTTCGCTGTGGGCCAGCGCGGTGAGCCGGCCCATCTCGGGGTAGGCGGTCTCCGCCGGCGACTTGGGCAGCGTCTGCTGCGTCGCGCTCTTGATCGTCTGCAGCACGAGCGGCGCCATGCCGGCGAGCTTGTGCGCGAACTCCAGCGCCGTTTCGATATGCTTGCCCGGTGCGGTCACCCGGTTGACCAGCCCGACTTCGTAGGCGCGCGCTGCCGTCATCGGCTCGCCGAGCATCAGGAACTCGAGCGCCACCTTGTGCGGGATGCGCGAGACCAGGCTGGCCGTGATGCCGCCGAACATGCCGACCTTGGCCTCGGGGAACATGAAGCGCGCGGTGTCGTCGACCACGCACAGGTCGCTCATCATCGTCAGCGTGAAGCCCGCGCCCACCGCCCAGCCGCAGACGGCCGAGATCAGCGGCTTGTCGAGCTTGACGCCGACGTTCGGCACGCCCTTCCAGGCTTCCTTCGACGCGTCGGTGACGTCGACGCCGGCGCAGAAATGCGGCCCCTCGGCGGCCAGCACGGCGACACGCTCCGGGCCGCCGGCAAAGCGCGTCCAGGCTTCGTGCAGCAGCGCGCTCATCTCGGCGTTCAGCGCATTGCGCCGATCGCTGCGGCGCAGCGTGATGACGGCGATGTGGCCGCTCGTTTCGTAGCTCACCAGGCTCATGGGATTCCTTTCCAGACGGCACGGGCATCGGCCACGACGATGGCTTTGCCGCGCACCATCACCGGGTTCGCTTCGCATTCGCCGAGCGACTCGCCGAGCAGCAGCGACAACTGCCCCATGCGATGGATGACGTCGACCAGGCGCTCGAGATCGGCCGGCTCGCGGCCGCGGAATCCGGTCAGCAGCGGGTACAGGCACAACTGCGCCAGCGCCTGCGCGATCGCCGCATGCCCGGCATCGGCGGGCAGCAGCGCCGTGTCGCGCTGCAGTTCGACCAGGGTGCCGCCGAAGCCGAACATCAACATCGGCCCGAACTGCGCGTCCCGGTTCGTGCCGACCAGCAGCTCGGCATCGGCGCGCGCCATCTGCTGCACCAGGCAGCCTTCGAACACCGCGCCGGGGACCCGGCCCGCCGCCGCCTGCAGTGCGTCGAAGTGGCGTCGCACGGCCGCCTCGTCGGCGACGCCGAGCACCACGCCGCCGATGTCGCTCTTGTGGCTGATCTGCGCCGACACCACCTTCATGACCACCGGCAAGCCGATGCGCCGGGCGGCCTCGACCGCCTGCTCGGCGGTCCCCGCGACCTCGCCGGCCGTGACCGGGATGCCGGCCGCGGCAAACAGCTGCTTGACCTGCTGTTCCTGCACCAGCCCCGCGGGCCAGGCGGCACAGATGCGGCGCAGCGCTGCGGCGTCGAGCACGGCCGGTGCGCCCTGGGGCAGGCCCGCCAGGCGCGCGTGCGCCTGGCGGTTGCTCAAGTAGCGGATCGGCTCCTGGATCGAGCTGAAATGGACCACGCCCGCGGCGTGCAGGCGGGCCACGGCCTGGTCGCCACAGCTGCTCGCCGCGTTGACGAAGAGCACGGGCTTGCCGCAGTCGCGGTTGACCGCGGCCACGCTGTCGGCGGCGCCGGCCATGTCCGGCTGCGTGGTCATGACGAAGATGCCGGCGCCGACGTCGGCGTCGGCCATCATGGTGTCGAGCACGTCGCGCAGCCAGTTGGCCCGCCCCTGCCGGTACTCGCCGGGCACCGACCCGAGGTCGAAAGGCAGGTGCGCGGACGCCTGCGGCATCAGCTCGAGGAGTCTTGCGACGGTTCCCGCCGACAGCGTCGCCGGCTGCAGGCCCGCCTCGCCGAGCAGGTCCGAGGCGATCGCCCCGCCGCCGCCCGAGCCCGACAGGATCGCCACGCCCTGCCCGGTCGGCGTCGGCGTACCGGCCCAAGCGGCGGCCTGCATGACGAGCTCGAGCGGGTCGTCGACCAGCGTGGCCCCGGCATGACGCACCGCGGCGGCGAAGGACTGGTAGGCGCCCGCCATGCTGGCGGTGTGCGAGGCCACCGCCTGCTGGCCCGCCTCGGTGCGGCCCGCCTTGGCGAGCAGCACGGGCTTGCCCGCCGCACGCGCCTGCCCGAGCAGCGCGAGGAAACGCTGCGGGGTCTTCAGCCCCTCGACATACAAGGCGATGACCCGCGTGTTCGGGTCGGCAATGGCGTACTCGAGGAAGTCGGCGACTTCCAGGTCGGCCTGGTTGCCCAGCGACACGCAGAAGCTGAAGCCCGTGCCGATGTCGTAGGCACGGGCGAGCATGGCCCCCGCCAGCGCCCCGCTCTGGCTGATGAGCGCGATGTCGCCCGCGAGCAGCGCAGCGTTGCGCATCAGCGCCTGGGCGTTGAGCAGGCACAGGTCGGCATGGCTGTGGAAGTAGCCCATGCAGTTCGGGCCGATGAGCCGCATGCCGGCCGCGCGCGCGACCTCGACCAGCCGGTCCTGCAGCGCCTGACCGGCCGCACCGGACTCGGCGAACTGCGAGGTCACGAGCAGCGCCGCCTTGACCCCGGCCTTGGCGCAATCGTCGAGCGCCTGCACGGCGCGATCGCTGGACACGGCAATCACGGCGACGTCGACCGGCTGGCCGACCGCGGCGACGCTCGGGAACGCGGCCAGCTCCTGGACCCGTGCACTCTTCGGGTTGATCGGGTAGATGGCGCCTTGATACCCGAACTTGCGCAGCAGCGCCAGGATGCTGCCGCCCCATTTCTGCACGTCGTCCGATGCACCGACGATGGCGACGGATTGCGGCGACAGGATGGCGCCGATCTGCGTCAGCAGCGGATTCATCGAGTCACTCCACCTTGATGCCGGCGTCGGCGATGGCCTTGCCGTAGCGCGCGTAGTCGGCTTCCCAGAGCTTGCCGAAGGCCTGCGGGCCGAGGAACGCCGGTTGGGCCATGAACGATTGCAGGCTGGCCACGACCTCCGGCTGGCGCAGCGCCTTCTCGAATTCGGACGCCAGCTTCTCGATGACCTGCGGCGGCGTGCCCCTGGGCGCGAACGCGCCGAACCAGGTTTCGCTTTCGGCCATGGCCGGGGCGCGCTGCTCCTTCAGCGTCGGCACGTCCGGGAAGTCCGGGAAGCGTGCGTCGCCGTACACCGCCAGCAGCTTGGCCTTGCCCTGCTTGACGTACTGCAGCATCGTGAGATCGCTGTAGACGTCCAGGCGGCCGCTGATCAGGTCGGTCGCGGCCTCCGCAGCACCCTTGTAGGGGATGTGGACGAGCTTGATGCCCCACGCCTGCTGCAGCAGCTCGCTGTTGACGTGCCCCTGCGAGCCGACGCCGGCCGAGCCGTAGCTCAGCTTGCCGGGATTGGCCTTCGCGTAGGCAATGAACTCGGCCACGTTGTTGGCCGGCACCTGCGTGCTGACCACCAGCACGCCGCGGAACTGGCTCAGCCGCGCGATCGGCTGCAGATCCTTCAGCGTGTCATAGGGCAGCTTGCGCAGGTGCGGCGTGATGGCCATGATCCCGACCGGGCCGACGAAGAGGGTGTAGCCATCCGCCGCTGCGGTGGCGACCGCCTGCGCGGCCAGCGCAGCGCCGGCGCCCACGCGGTTCTCCACCACGAAGGGCTGGCCGGTCGAGTTCTGCATTTCCTTGGCGATCACGCGCGTGGCCACCTCCATGCCGCCGCCCGGCGCAAACGGGTAGATGATGCGGACCGGCTTCGACGGGAAGGTCTGCGCCAGGGCGTGGCGCGGCGCGGCAGCGAGGCCGCACAGCGCGGCGAGCGCGACCGTGGCCAGGGTTTTCGAAGCAAGAAAGCGCATGGCGGAGTTCTCCTGGGTCATGGCCGACGGTCCCGGCGGGACGGTTGCAAATGGAATCCGGCGTGCGTCGGTCGGCGCACGCCGGGCCGTCAAACGCGAAGGCTGTCGACGGCCCGGCGCAGGAAGGTCTCGCATTGTTCGAGCTGCTCGAGCGCGACGAACTCGTCGGCCTTGTGCGCCTGCTCGATGTCGCCTGGGCCGCAGACCACCGACGGGATGCCGGCCGCCTGGAACAGCCCGGCCTCGGTGCCATAGGCCACCTTCTGCACGTCGAGGTTGCGGGTCAACGCCCGCACCAGCTGAGTGATCGCTTCGTGCTCGGCGGCATCGAAGGCCGGCGCCGCCGCGATGCGCTCGAAGCTCAATGCGGCACCGGCGTGCTCGGCACGCATCTGCGGCAGCAGCACGTCGTTCGCATAGGCTTCGATGCGCTCGAAGATGCGCTGCGGGTCGAGGCCCGGCAGGCTGCGGAACTCGAACATGAACTCGCACTGCGCGGGGATCGTGTTCAAGGCGATGCCGCCGGCGATCGTGCCCGTCTGCGCGGTGGTGAACGGCACGTCGAACGCGGCGTCGTACGGCCCCTTCGCCTTGAACTCGTCGGCGACGTCGCGGATGAAGCAGATCAGCCGCGCGGCGTACTCGATGGCGTTCAGGCCGCGCGGCGTGAGCGACGAATGCGCCGCATGTCCGTTGACGCAGCAGCGGTAGGCGTTGATGCTCTTGTGCGCGACGATCGGGCGCATGCTGGTCGGCTCGCCGACGATGCAGCCGGATGGCTTCAGGCCGCGTTCGCGCAGGTCGGACAGCATCGACGGCGCGCCGACACAGCCGATCTCCTCGTCGTAGGACATCGCGTAGTGCACCGGCTCGCGCAACCGCGCCGCCTGGATCTGCGGCAGCAGCGCCAGCGCCGTGCCGATGAAGCCCTTCATGTCGCAGCTGCCACGGCCGTACAGGCGGCCGTCGCGGATCTCGGCCTTGAACGGGTCGCTGGACCACGCCTGGCCGTCGACCGGCACCACGTCGGTGTGGCCCGACAACACCAGGCCGCCGTCGGTGCGTCCGTCGGCGGCTGGCACGGTGACGAACAGGTTCGCCTTGTTGCCCGCTGTGCTGTAGCTCAGGTGGGGGTGCAGGCCGCGGGATGCGAAGTGGTCGCGTACCGTCTCGATCAGCCCGAGGTTGGACAGCCGGCTGGTGGTGTCGAAGGCGACCAGGCGCTGCGTCCATTCGAGCGCGCTGCCCTGCGCAGCGTGTGGTTCCGGCCGGCGGCTCGTCGTCGAGGTTTCCATCCGAAGTCTCCTGTGGGCCGGCATGTCCTCGCCAGTCCGAGGAGCGCAGTATTCAGCGCATCAGGCTATCCGTAAAATCGATTCTTCGTATCGACTCATAGATTCGTACCGCGCTGCGCCCGATGAAGTTCAGCCTGCGCCAGTTGCGCGCCTTTGTGTCGGTCGCCGATACGCGCAGTTTCAGCGTCTCTGCGGGACAGCTGCATGTGACGCAACCGACGCTGAGCGCAGCCATCCAGAAGCTGGAGTCGCTGCTTGGCGCACGGCTGTTCGATCGTGACACCCGCAGCGTGACACTGACCCCCTCTGGCCAGGAGTTCCTGACGGTGTCTCGGCGCGTACTCGACGAGGCGGCCCGTGCCGAGCGCGACCTGCAGCGCTACCTGAGCGGCGGCTCGGGCAGGGTGCGCTTCTCCGCGGCACCGGTCTTCTACCGACTGGGCCTGCAAGGGGTGATCCGCAACTTCAGGCTGAACTGCTCGAACGTCGACCTCGAGCTGCACGACCTGCCCAGCGAGGCTTCGCTCGAGCTGCTGTTGGACGGCCGCCTCGACCTGGCACTCGTGACCCAGGTCGAAGCGCATGCCGATGTCGACTACACGCCGATCGGCACGCAGTCGATCGTCGCGCTGCTTCCGGCATCGCATCGCTTCGCGCGCAGGCGGGCCCTCGCCTGGCGCGACCTGCGCGATGAGCCCGTGGTCGCCCTGCATTCCGGCGGGGCGATGAGCACCTACTGCGACCAGGTCCTGACCGAATCGGGATTGCAGCTGAAGCGCCCGTACCGCGTGAACCAGCTGGTCACGGCGGCCGCGCTCGTGCAGGCAGGCCTGGGCGTCGGCATCGTGTCGCGGTCGTCGGCCAGCATCGTGGCGTCGGACGACCTGCGGTGCATCCCTCTGACCGCCCCCCGGATCACGCGACCGATTTCGTTGGCCATCCTGTCCAAGCGCGAGCTCTCGCCGGCAGCGCGCCTGCTGCACCAGGCCGTGGCCGCGATCGACGGCAACGCGCTGGTCGGGTCGGCGCCGGCCGCCTGAGCCGGCGGGGCCGTGCACCGCGGCCGCTTCAACCCACCCGGCACACCTTCAGCATGTTGGTGCCCCCTGGGTGACCCATCGGCTCGCCGCAGGTGATGGCGTAGGTGTCGCCGGGCATCAGCACGCCGCGCTCGACCAGCAGCCGCTCGGCGTCGCGCAGCGCCTCGTCGCGGTCGCTGTGCGCGGGCATCAGCATCGGCCGCACGTTGCGGTACAGCGCCATGCGCCGCTCGGACTGGTGCGACGAGGTGACGCCGAAGATCGGCACGTGGATGTCGTGGCGGCTCATCCACAGCGCGGTCGAACCGCTTTCGGTGAGCGCGACGATGGCCTTGCAGCCCAGGTGGAAGGCGGTGAACAGCGCGCCCATGGCGATGGTCTGGTCGATGCGGCCGAAGCGCTTGTCGGTGAAGTCGGCGTCCAGCCGCACGTCCTCGGCGCGCTCGGCCTCCAGCGCGATCAGCGCCATGTGCTCGACGGTTTCCACCGGGTACTGGCCGGCCGCGGTCTCGGCGCTGAGCATCACCGCGTCGGTGCCATCGAGCACGGCGTTGGCCACGTCGCTGACCTCGGCGCGCGTGGGCACCGGGTTGGTGACCATGCTTTCCATCATCTGCGTGGCGGTGATCGTCACCTTGTCCATCGCCCGCGCCATGCGGATCATCTTCTTCTGCAGCGCCGGCACCGCCGCCGCGCCGACCTCGACCGCCAGGTCGCCGCGCGCCACCATGATGCCGTCGCTGGCCTTGAGGATGGCCTCCAGCTGCGGGATGGCCTCGGTGCGCTCGATCTTGGCGATCAGCGCCGGCTTGTGGCGGAAGCCCTCGCCGGCGACGTTGGCCAGCTGGCGTGCCATCTCCATGTCGGTGGCGTTCTTCGGGAAGCTGACCGCCAGGTACTCGGCCTGGAAGCTCATCGCCGTCTTGATGTCCTCCATGTCCTTGGCGGTCAGCGCCGGCGCGGTCAGCCCGCCGCCCTGCTTGTTGATGCCCTTGTTGTTGGACAGCACGCCGCCCTGCGCCACCGTGGTGTGTACCTGCTCGCCGCGCACCGCCTGCACGGTCAGCACGATCAGCCCGTCGTTGAGCAGCAGCTTGTCGCCGGGCTTGACGTCGCGCGGCAGCTCCTTGTAGTCCAGCCCCACCGCGCCGACGTCGCCCGGCGTCTCGCGCGCGGCGTCGAGCACGAAGCCCGCGCCGTTGACCAGCGTGACGCTGCCGCCCTCGAACCTGCCGACGCGGATCTTCGGCCCCTGCAGGTCGGCCATCAGCGCCACCGGCTTGCCCACGCGCTGCGCCGTCTCGCGCACCAGCTCGGCGCGGTCGCGGTGGTCCTGCGCCGTGCCGTGGCTGAAGTTCAGCCGCACCACGTCGACGCCGGCGTGCAGCAGCCGCTCGAGCACGTCGGGGTCGCTCGAGGCGGGGCCGAGGGTGGCGACGATCTTGGTGGCGCGGGGCATGAAGGGCTTTCGTGGTCGGGGGAGATCGCTCAGGCGGCGGGTCGCGCCGCCGCCGCTTCGGCGACATCGGCGACGGCCAGCGCCGTCATGTTGACGACGCGGCGCGAGGTTGACGACGGCGTCAGGATGTGCGCCGGCAGCGCCGCGCCGAGCAGCACCGGGCCGACGGTGACGCCGTGGCCGCCGGTGGTCTTCAGCACGTTGAACAGGATGTTCGCGGCGTCGATGTTCGGCAGCACCAGCAGGTTGGCCGCGCCGCTGAGCGTGCTGTCCGGCAGGTAGCCGCGGCGGATGGTCTCGGACAGCGCGGCGTCGCCGTGCATCTCGCCGTCGCACTCTATGTCCGGGCAGCGCTGCACGAACAGGTCGCGCGCGGCGCGCATGCGCTTGGCCGACGGCCGCGGCGACGAGCCGAACACCGAATGCGACAGGAACGCCACCTTCGGCGGCAGCCCGAAGCGCCGCACCTCGGCCGCGGCCATGACGGCGATCTCGGCCAGCTCCTCGGCGCTGGGCAGCTCGTTGACGAAGGTGTCGGCGATGAACAGCGTGTACTGGTCGAGCATCAGCGCGTTCATCGCCGCCATCACCTGCTGGCCGCTGCGGTGGCCGATGACGCCGCGCACATGCTCCAGATGCTGGTCGTAGCGGCCGACCAGCCCGCACAGCATGGCGTCGGCCTCGCCGCGCTTGACCATCAGCGCGGCGATCAGCGTGTTCGAGCGCCGCACCGCGGCCTTGGCGACTTCGGGCGTGACGCCGTCGCGGCCCATCAGGCCGGCGTAGGTTTCCCAATTGGCGCGAAAGCGCGGATCGTCGGCCGGATCGACGAGCTCGAAGTCGCGCCCCGGCGTCAGTCGCAGGCCGGCGCGCTCGATGCGCATGCGCACCACCTCGGGCCGGCCGATCAGGATCGGCTTGGCCAGCCCTTCGTCCTGCACCACCTGCAC
>CXWJ01025978.1_pt1 | contig 12400 bp, 12 predicted proteins | sample 590841 | NCBI WGS metagenome assembly CXWJ01 (sample SAMEA3498367, study PRJEB10139) | wastewater metagenome | biome: wastewater treatment plant; material: activated sludge | place: Austria | collected 2015-01-21 | reverse complement strand
GCGCACCTGCGCGAAGTCGCGGACCCGACGCAGCAGCCGGTTGGCGATCCGTGGGGTGCCACGAGAGCGCGAGGCGATCTCGGCGGTGCCGGCAGCGAGGACCTCGATGTCGAGGAGCCGAGCGGAGCGCTGGACGATCTCGTCGAGCTCGGCGGCCTCGTAGAACTCCAGGTGGGCGGTGAAGCCGAACCTGTCGCGGAGCGGACCCGGCAGCAGCCCGGCGCGGGTGGTGGCACCCACCAGCGTGAACGACGGGATCTCCAGCGGGATCGCGGTCGCCCCCGGCCCCTTGCCGATGACCACGTCGACCCGGAAGTCCTCCATGGCCATGTAGAGCATCTCCTCGGCCGGCCGGGACATCCGGTGGAGCTCGTCGACGAAGAGGACGTCGCCCTCGTTGAGCCCGGACAGGATCGCCGCCAGGTCGCCGGCGTGGGTGATCGCCGGACCACTCGTGAGCCGCAGCGGGACGCTCATCTCGTGGGCGATGATCATGGCCAACGTCGTCTTGCCGAGCCCGGGCGGCCCTGACAGCAGGACGTGGTCGGGCGGACGCTGCCGTTTGCGCGCGGCCTCCAGCACCAGCCCGAGCTGAGCGCGGACCCTCCCTTGGCCGACCACCTCGTCGAGGCTGCGGGGACGCAGTGCCGCCTCGATGGTGCGCTCGTCGCCCTCCGCCTCGGCCGCGGTGAGCGAGCGCAGATGGGTCTGCTCGAAGGCGTCCAGGTCGTCCCCGGAGGTCGGCTCGGGCATCGGCTCAGGCCTTGCTCAGCGATCGCAGGGCCGCGCGCAGCAGCGCCCCGACATCGGGCGACCCGCCCGCGTCGGCCGCGACGGCGTCCACCGCCTGGTCGGCCTCCCGGACCGACCACCCGAGCGCGACCAGCCCCTGATGGACCTGGTCGCGCCAGCCGCCGGCGACGGGGTGTCCGCTCCCGGGGTGCGCACCCCGGCCGACGGGGGCACCCAGCCGGTCCTTGAGCTCGAGGATGATCCGCTGCGCGCCCTTCTGGCCGATCCCCGGGACCCTGGTCAGCGTCTTGACGTCCTCGGTCGCGACCGCGCCGCGCAGGTCGTCGGGAGGGAGCACGGCGAGCATCGCCTGGGCGAGCTTGGGGCCCACCCCGGACGCGGTCTGGACGAGCTCGAACACCGACTTCTCGTCGTCGTCCAGGAACCCGAACAGGGTGAGGGAGTCCTCGCGCACCACCATGCTGGTCGGCAACGTCGCCGGTTGACCGGTGCGCAGGGTGGCGAGCGTGCCCGGGGTGCACTGCACCTCGAGCCCGATGCCGCCGACCTCCACCACGGCGCTGGACAGGGTCACCGCGGCGACCCGTCCCTGGACGAACGCGATCATCGGACTCCTCCTGCGGTGGGCACGCGGGACGCGGCGCGTGGTGCGGCCTGCGCCTGCCGGGCCAGGGCGGCCTCGATCTTGGCCTGCGCTCCCCCGCGCCAGATGTGGGTGATCGCCAACGCCAGGGCGTCGGCGGCGTCGGCGGGCTTGGGTGCTGAGTCCAGTCGCAGGATGCGGGTGACCATGGCCCCCACCTGCGCCTTGCCGGCGCGGCCGCTCCCCGACACCGCGGCCTTGACCTCACTGGGGGTGTGCAGCGCCACCGGGATGCCGCGTCGGGCCGCGGCCACCAACGCGATCCCGCTGGCCTGCGCGGTGCCCATGATCGTGCTGGAGTCGGAGCGGGCGAAGACCCGCTCGACGGCCACCGCGTCCGGGGAGTACTCGTCGAGCCAGGCGTCGATCCCCCGCTCGATGGTCACCAGCCGCTGGGCCACCGGTTGATCGGCGCTGGTGCGCAGCACGTTGACGTCCACCAGGGCCAGCGGGCGACCTACCGACCCCTCGACCACCCCCAGGCCGCACCGAGTCAGCCCGGGGTCGATGCCCAGCACGCGCATGAGCGGGCCTCCTGGTGTCGTCCGAACGTGTGTTCGGGAGCCCACGCTAGCCCGCGGGCAGCGCTGCGCGGCGTACGACACGCGCGGAGGTGACCTCAGCCCTCCAGGGCGGCCAGCACGTCGTCGCTGATGTCGGCGTTGGAGAAGACGTTCTGCACGTCGTCGGAGTCCTCCAGCGCGTCGACCAGCCGGGTGAACCTCCCCGCGGCGTCGGCGTCGAGCGCGACCTGCATGTCCGGCACGAACTCCGCCTCCGCGGAGTCGTAGTCCAGCCCCGCGTCCTGAAGGGCGGTGCGGACCCCGACCAGGTCGGTCGCCTCCGAGATCACCTCGAACGCCTCGCCCAGGTCGTTGACCTCCTCGGCACCCGCGTCCAACGCGGCCTCCAGGACGTCGTCCTCCGACACCGCGCGACCGTCCTGGCTCATCGGCACGATGACGACGCCCTTGCGGTTGAACAGGAACGACACCGAGCCGGGGTCGGCCAGCGACCCGCCGTTGCGGGTCATCGCGGTCCGGACCTCCATCGCCGCGCGGTTGCGATTGTCGGTGAGACACTCGATCAGCATCGCGACACCGGCCGGGCCGTAGCCCTCGTACATGATCGTCTGGTAGTCCGCTCCCCCGGCCTCGGCGCCGGAGCCGCGCTTGACCGCCCGGTCGATGTTGTCGTTGGGGACCGACGCCTTCTTGGCCTTCTGGATCGCGTCGTAGAGCGTGGGGTTGCCACCGGGATCGCCGCCGCCCATCTTCGCCGCGACCTCGATGTTCTTGATCAGCTTCGCGAACAGCTTGCCGCGGCGGGCGTCGACCACTGCCTTCTTGTGCTTGGTGGTCGCCCACTTGGAGTGGCCAGACATGCATCCCTCTTCTTGCGTCGTCTCGTACGTCAGCTCGTGCGGGTCCGGTCCGCCCTCACGCGTGGCGGACGAGCTCCACGAAGAGCTCGTGGACCCGGGTGTCGCCGCCCACCTCCGGGTGGAACGACGTCGCCATCAGGTGATCCTGCCGAACGGCGACGATCCTACCGGTGGCCGGTCCGCTCCCGACCCTGGCGAGCACCTCGACGCTGTCACCGACCTGTTCCACCCACGGGGCCCGGATGAAGATCGCGTGCACCGGATCGGCCAGCCCGTCGAAGGCGACGTCGCCCTCGAAGGAGTCGACCTGACGACCGAACGCGTTGCGTCGCACCGTGATGTCCAGGCCACCGATGGTCTCCTGGCCGGGGATCCCGTCCTCGATCCGGTCGGCCAGCATGATCATCCCGGCGCAGGTGCCGAAGGTCGGCATGCCGGTCTTGACCCGGTCGCGCAGCGGCTCGAGCAGCTCGAAGGTGCGCGCCAGCTTGGACATGGTGGTCGACTCGCCGCCGGGCACGACGAACCCGTCGCAACGAGCGAGCTCGGTCGGACGGCGTACGGCGATCGCGTGGGTGCCGACCGACGTCAGCGCGGCGAGGTGCTCGCGGACGTCGCCCTGGAGGGCGAAGACACCGACCGTGGGGCGGGCGGGGACGATCACCAGCCGCGCTCGGCGAGCCGGTGCGGCTGCGGGATCTCCTCGACGTTGATGCCGACCATGGCTTCCCCGAGGCCGCGGCTGACCTTGGCGACCACGTCGGGGTCGTCGAAGAACGTCGTCGCCTTGACGATGGCCTCGGCCCGCTCCGCCGGGTTGCCCGACTTGAAGATGCCCGAGCCGACGAACACCCCTTCGGCGCCGAGCTGCATCATCATGGCCGCGTCGGCGGGGGTGGCGATGCCGCCCGCCGTGAACAGCACGACCGGGAGCTTGCCGGCCGCGGCGACCTCCTTGACCAGGTCGTAGGGCGCCTGGAGCTCCTTGGCCGCGACGTAGAGCTCGTCCTCGGAGAGGGTCTGCAGACGTCGCATCTCGCCCCGGATCGTCCGCATGTGGGTGACCGCGTTGGAGACGTCGCCGGTGCCGGCCTCGCCCTTGGAGCGGATCATCGCCGCGCCCTCGGTGATCCGGCGCAGGGCCTCGCCGAGGTTGGTGGCACCACACACGAACGGCACCGTGAACGCCCACTTGTCGATGTGGTGGGCGTAGTCGGCGGGGGTCAGCACCTCGGACTCGTCGATGTAGTCCACGCCCAGGCTCTGGAGCACCTGTGCCTCGGCGAAGTGCCCGATCCGGGCCTTGGCCATCACCGGGATCGAGACCTGCGCGATGATGCCGTCGATCATGTCGGGGTCGCTCATCCGCGACACCCCGCCCTGGGCGCGGATGTCGGCCGGCACGCGCTCGAGCGCCATCACGGCGACCGCGCCCGCGTCCTCGGCGATCTTGGCCTGCTCGGGGGTGACCACGTCCATGATCACACCGCCCTTGAGCATCTCGGCCATGCCACGCTTCACGCGGGCGGTGCCGACCTCGGGAGCGGGCGCAGGGGTCGTCTCGGTGTTGCCGTCAGCCATGGCTCCATCGTACGGGGGACGAGCGGGTCCTCGACATTCGGGAGCCGCGGCAGACCGAGGCCGGGAGACGGGCCCGCTCAGGCGGACTCGCGGGCCTGCGCCTGGCGGCGTACGACCCAGATCCGCTGGGCGACGGTGACGGTGCTCGCGACGGCGAGCGCCCACAGCGCGACGTACATCAGGACGGGAAGGTCGAACAGGCCCCCCAGACCGGTCAGCAGCAGGATCGCCACCAGTCGGTCGGCCCGCTCGGCGATGCCGACCTTGGCCTCGAAGCCGAGCGACTCCGCGCGGGCGCGGGCGTAGGACGTGACGTTGCCCATCACCAGGCAGATCAGCGAGAGCACGAGGTAGAGCCGGCTGTCGCCGTCCCACGCGAACCACAGGGCCAGCCCCGTGAAGACCGCGGCATCGCCGAGCCGGTCCAGGGTCGAGTCCAGGAACGCACCGAACGGGCTGGTGCGTCCGGACTCGCGGGCCATGTGACCGTCGACCAGGTCGCTGAACACGAAGGCGGTGATCACCACGGTGCCGAGGAAGAACCGTCCCTGCGGGTAGAAGTACAGCGCCCCCGCCGCCAGACCGACGGTGCCGATCAGGGTGACGGCGTCGGGGCTCACACCCAGTCGAAGCAGGAGGCGCGCGATCGGCGCGGCGATGACCTTGGTCCAGAAGGCGCGGAACGGTTCGAGCATGGCGGCAGCAGGCTACCTGCCGGGTCAACCCGCGGCGACGGGGCCGGGCGTGTGTGCCTCCGGCTCGGTGGGACGCACCGCCCCCGGATTGGCGAGCAGCGGGGTGAAGGCCAGCTCGGCCGCCCCGATCAGCGGGGCGTCGCCGCGCAGCTGCGCGGCCCGGATCGCGACCTCGCTGCGGGGCGTCATCAGCGACCACCGGTCGAGGACGTCGTTGATCCGCTGCTCGCGGGCCTCGAAGACCTGGGCGAGATGACCGCCGAGGACGATCATCTCGGGGTTGAACAGGTTGATCACCGCGCGCAGCCCGACGCCGGTCCAGTCGGCGACCTGGTCGAGCGCCTCGGTGGCGCGGGCCTCCCCCGCCGCGGCCGCGGAGATGACCTCTGCCACCGCCTCCGGCCCGCCGCCCGGCAGCCGTCCGGCCAGGACCAGCAGCTCGTTCTCGCCGACCTTGGTCTCCCAGCAGCCGTCGTTGCCGCAGCGACAGCGGTGCCCGTTGCTGTCGACGAGCAGGTGGCCGACCTCGCCGGCATACCCGCTGGCGCCGGCCAGCGGCACGCCGCCGACCAGGAAGCNNCGCCGATGCCGACGCTGCCGCTGAGGAACGCGATGTCGCCGTGCCCGACGGCGACCCCGCGCAGATGCTCGGCCAGGGCGCCGAGGTTGGCGTCGTTGCCGGTGGCCACGGGCAGCCCCAGCCGGGTGCGCAGGATGTCGGTGAACCTCTCCTCCACCCAGCCCAGGTTGGGCGCGAAGCGCACCAGGCCGTCGCTGGCGCGGATCGCACCGGGCACGGCCACGCCGACGCCGTGGCACCGGACGCCCGGATGCGCGGCCAGCACGTCGCCGACCATCTGGGCGACCGACTCCACGACGTGGACCACGTCGTGCTCGCCCCGCTGGTGGGGTCGCTGGCGGCGCTCCAGGACCTCCCCGCCCAACCCGACCAGGGCGACCGCGATCCGGTCGACCCCGATGTCGACCGCGACGACCACGTTGTCGGCACGGGGTACGACGACCAGCGAGGGCCGCCCGGAGCGGCCCATCACGACCGGCTGCCCCTCCGAGATCAGCTCCAGCTCCTCCAGCGCGGAGGACAGGTCGCCGATCGTGCTGCGGTTGAGCCCGAGCTCCTCGGTCAGCGCGGCTCGACTCGTCGGCCCCGAGAGGTGGACCCGGGAGAGGAGCTGGCTCATGTTGTTGCGGCGCAGCTCCTCCTGCCCGATGCCCGTGCGCCTCCTGGACACGCCGCTAGGCCCGCCCGGAGGCCGTGGCCCGACGCCGGCTGATCGCGTCGACGCTCGCGGCGACGAGCAGCACCAGCCCGGTCGCGATGAAGACCCGGCCCGCCGACTGGTTCAGCAGCAGCATGCCGTTGTTGATGACCGCGAGCGCGAAGCCACCGATCACGGCGTCCACGGCGCGGCCCTTGCCGCCGAACAGGCTGGTGCCGCCGATGACCGCGGAGCCGACCGCCAGCAGCAGGGTGACGTCCCCACCGGTGTTGGGCGAGACGGAGTTGGTGCGGCTGGCGAGCAGCAGGCCGGCGAACGCGGCGATCGTCGAGCAGAGCATGAAGCAGGAGATCCGGATCCGGTCGACGTTGATGCCGGCGCGCCGTGCCGCCTCCGCGTTGCCGCCCACGGCGTAGATGTGGCGGCCCCAGGCGGTCCGGTTGAGGAAGAACGTCAGCACCACGACCAGCCCGACGATGATCGCCAGCACGATCGGGACACCCTTGATCGAGTTGATGTTGGGGTTGACCGCGCGCTCGATCGAGAGGTAGCCCACCACCGCGACACTGGCGATGGTGAGGGCGACCAGCTTCATCGCCCACAGCAGGACGGGCTGGCTGACGAGCCCTCGAGCCCGCCGCCGGCTGCTGGTCCGCCAGGTCACCGCCGCGTAGCCCACCAGGAAGAGGACGGTCAGCGTCCAGCCCAGCCAGACCGGCATGTTGTTGTTGTTCAGGGCAAGCGCGACGTCGTTGCGATAGGGGATGGTGCCGCCCTCCCCGATGACGACGAGCATGACGCCCTGGAGGCCCAGGAAGTAGGCCAGCGTGACCACGAACGACGGCACCCCCAGCCGGGCGACCAGCACGCCGATGGTGAAGCCGATCACCGTTCCGGTCAGCAGGCAGACGATGAGCGAGGGGACGAACGGCCAGCCCTCGCGGGTCATCACCACCCCGGTCATCGCCGCGGCGGTGCCGCCGGTGTAGCCCGCCGAGAGGTCGATCTCGCCGAGCAGCAGGACGAACACCAGCCCCATGGCCAGCACGATCACGCCCGAGCCCTGGCCGATCAGGTTGGCGAAGTTCAGCGGTCCGGTGAACGTCTCCGGCCGCAGCATCGAGAAGACGGCGACCAGGGCGACCAGCCCCAGCACCGCCGGCAGCGAGCCCACGTCGCCGCCGCGCACCTTGGTGAGGTAGTCCCGGAAGATGTCGCCGACGCCGGGGCGGTCGTGCCCGGTCTCGACGGTGTCCACGGTGCTCATGCGTCCGTTCCTTCCGCGTCGGCGGTGGCGGTGCCCTCGGCCGCGAGGCCCAGGTCGCCGCTCCGGCCGCCGGTGATCAGCTCCACCACCTGGTTGGAGGTGACGTCCTGGCGTCGCACCTGGGCGACCATCGTGCCGAGATAGAGCACGGCGATGTCGTCGGCGACCTGGAACACGTCGTTGAGGTTGTGGCTGATCAGGATCACGCCGAGCCCGTTGTCGGCGAGCCGTCGGACCAGCCGCAGCACCTGCTCGGTCTGGGCCACGCCGAGCGCCGCGGTGGGCTCGTCGAGGATGACCACCTTGGAGTTCCACAGCACCGCGCGTGCGATCGCCACGGTCTGCCGCTGGCCACCCGACAGGGACGCGACCGGCGTCCGCACCGACTTCAGGGTGCGGACCGAGAGCCCGTCGAGGGTCTCCCGAGCCCGGGACTCCATCGTCTCCTCGTCCAGGACCCTGGATCGCAGCTGCTCGCGGCCGAGGAACATGTTGTGGACGACGTCGAGGTTGTCGCACAGCGCGAGGTCCTGGTAGACGACCTCGATCCCCAGCGCGTTGGCGTCCTTGGGGCTGTGCACGTGGACCGGTTGGCCCTCGAAGGCGTAGTCGCCGGCGTCGAAGGCGTGGATGCCGGCGATGCCCTTGATCAGGGTGCTCTTGCCGGCGCCGTTGTCGCCGACCAGCGCGATCACCTCGCCGCGGTGGACGTCGAGGTCGACGCCGCGCAGCACGTCGACGGCGCCGAAGCTCTTGTAGATCCCGCGCAGGCTCAGGATCGGCTCTCCCGACGCCTGGGGTGACGGGCTGGACTCGACGGTCGCTGCGGTCATGGACTCCTCCTCGGCAGGGCAGGTTTGATCGTGGCGCACCGCAGCCGCGGACGCCAGGTGGCTCGGCCGGCCAGAAGCCGGCCGAGCCACCGGGGTCGGGGGACGGACGGGTCCGAACCCCTGTGGGGTGCTACTCGATGCCGAGGTCGGTGCAGACCTTCTCAGCGTCGCCGGTGCAGACGTCCGCGGCAGTGGCGAACCCGTCGGCGATCACCTTGGACACCGTGTCCTTGACGATCCACTCGGGCGTGGCCAGGGCGGACGGGACGTCCATGCCGGTCTCGGAGTCGTTGACGGTGCTGGTCGCGATGCTCGAGCCGTCCTCACCGTTGATCAGCGCGATCGCCAGCTGGCTGGCCAGCTCGGCCTCCAGGTTGGTGTTCTTGTAGACGGTGCCGCACTGGAACCCGTTGAGGATGTTCTGCAGACCCTCGACGGAGGCGTCCTGGCCGGTGACCGGGATCTTGCCGGCCACGCCGAGAGGCTTCATCCGGGCGATGATGCCGCCGGCCATCGTGTCGTTGGCCGACACGACGCCGTCGATCTTGCCCTTGTTCTCGGTGTACATCTGCTCGAACACGTCGCCGGCCTTCTTGGCGTCCCACTCGCCGCTCTGGTCACCGACCAGGGTGTAGTCGCCGGCGTCCAGCTTCGGCGCGAGCGCACCGGCGTAGCCCTCCTTGAACAGGGTCGCGTTGTTGTCGGTCGCCGCACCGTTGACGTAGACGATGTTCGCCGTGGTCACGTTGGCGGCGTCCAGGCAGCCGATCAGGCCCTCGCCCATCAGCTGGCCGACCACCACGTTGTCGAACGACACGTAGTAGGACGCGCCGCCGCCGAGGGTGAGCCGGTCGTAGTCGATGCTCGCGACGCCGGCGTCGGCGGCCTTCTTCAGGCACGCGGCGCCCGACTCGGAGTCGAGGTTGACGATCATCAGCACCTGGACCTCGCTGGCGATCATGCCGTCGCAGATCTCGCCGAACTTGGCGACGTCGCCGCCGGCGTTCTGGATGTCGGACTCGATGCCCGCGGCGTCGAACGCGGCCTGCAGGCTGGGACGGTCCGAGGCCTCCCAGCGCGGCGACGTCGTCGCGTCGGGGAGGATCACGCCGACCTTGCCCGCGGACTCGGTCTCGCCGCCGGTCCCTTCGCTTCCATTGTCCTCGCTGCCACAGGCGGCGAGAGCCAACATTGCCACCACGGCAAGTGAGGCGAAACGCCTCGCTCCCTTGCTCCTGACCATGTGTGTCGACCTCCGGAGATCGATCTGGTGATGGACTGTCGAGTGACGGCCATCACGGTGTATGTTGTGTTAAACAACTTAGTAACGGCCAACACCGGCCGCAAGAGGCCAGGACGCCCGACTTTGTTGTTTGTGCTAACGAATTGGTAACGGACCCGAGAGGCGACCCCCATGGACTTCGACACGCTCCGCCCCACGCGTGAGGACCGGTTCTCCTTCGGTCTGTGGACCGTCGGCTGGCAGGGCGTCGACGTGTTCGGCACGGCCATCCGGGAGCCGCTGGCCCCCGCGGACGCCGTACGTCGGCTGGCCGAGCTCGGCGCCTACGGCATCACCTTCCACGACAACGACGTCTTCCCGTTCGGCGCCGACGCCGCCGAGCGCGAGCGCCACCTCGCTCCCCTGCGGGCCGCGCTCGAGGAGACCGGCCTGATCGTCCCGATGGTGACCACCAACCTGTTCTCGCACCCGGTCTTCCGCGACGGGGGGTTCACCAACAACGACCGCGACGTGCGCCGCTTCGCGATCCGCAAGGCGCTGGACCAGCTCGACCTCGCCGCCGAGCTCGGCGCCCGGGTGTTCGTCGCCTGGGGCGGGCGCGAGGGCGCGGAGTCGGGGGCCGCGAAGGACGTCAAGGCGGCGCTGGACCGCTACGCCGAGGCGTTCAACCTGCTCGGCGCCTACGTGCTCGAGCAGGGCTACGACCTGCGGTTCGCGATCGAGCCCAAGCCCAACGAGCCGCGCGGCGACATCCTGCTCCCCACCGTCGGCCACGCGCTCGCCTTCATCAACGAGCTCGACCACCCCGAGCTGGTCGGCCTCAACCCCGAGGTCGGGCACGAGGAGATGGCCTCGCTCAACTTCGCGCACGGGCTCGCCCAGGCGCTGTGGCACGGCAAGCTCTTCCACGTCGACCTCAACGGCCAGACCGGGCCGCGCTTCGACCAGGACCTGCGCTTCGGTGCCGGCAACGCCCGGGGTGCCTTCTGGACCGTCGACATCCTGGAGCACGGCGGCTACGACGGCCCCCGTCACTTCGACTACAAGCCACCGCGCACCGAGGACTACGACGGCGTGTGGGCCTCCGCCGAGGCCTGCATGCGCAACTACCTCGTGCTGCGCGAGAAGGTGCGCCGGTTCCGCGCCGACCCCGAGGTGCTCGCGGCGCTCGCCGCCGCTCGGGTCGGGGAGCTGTCGGTGCCGACGCTGGGCGCCGGCGAGTCGCTGTCCGCCCTGCGCGCCGAAGCCTTCGACCCCGACGCCGCCGGTCGCCGCGGGATGGCATTCGAGGCGCTGGACCAACTCGCGCTCGAACATCTCTACGGCACCCGCTGACGGTCGGGTGCGGTCGCGATGACGCTGGTCGCCGGGGTGGACACCTCGACGCAGTCGTGCAAGGTGGTGGTGGTCGACGCGGCCACCGGGACGGTCGTGCGCGAAGGCCGGGCGGGCCACCCCGAGGGCACCGAGGTCCACCCTGACGCCTGGTGGGCCGCCTTCGAGACCGCGGCCGCCGAGGCCGGCGGGCTCGACGACGTCGAGGCCGTCGGGGTCGGCGGCCAGCAGCACGGGATGGTCTGCCTCGACGCCGCGGGCGCCGTCGTACGACCCGCGTTGCTGTGGAACGACACCCGCTCCGCCGACGCCGCCGCCGCGCTGACCGACGAGCTGGGCGCGGACACCTGGGCCCGCGAGGTCGGCGTGGTGCCGGTCGCGTCGTTCACGATCAGCAAGCTGCGCTGGCTGGCCGAGCACGAGCCGGACGCCGTGGCGCGCACGGCCGCGGTCTGTCTCCCCCACGACTGGCTCAGCTGGCGGCTGCGCGCGACCGGAGCGATCGAGGACCTGGTCACCGACCGGGGGGACGCCTCGGGGACGGGCTACTGGTCGGCCGTCACCGGTGACTACCGGCCCGACCTGCTGCGGCTGGCGCTCGGCGCCGAGCCCTCGGTGCCGCGGGANNGTGCCGCGGGTGCTCGGCCCGGCCGAGGCTGGCGGCCGGATGCCCTCGGGCGCGCTGCTCGCGCCGGGCACCGGCGACAACGCGGCGGCGGCGCTCGGGCTGGGCGCGGGTCCTGGCGACGTCGTGATCTCGATCGGGACCTCGGGGGTGGCCTCGGCGGTGTCCGAGGTCGCCGCGACGGATCCGAGCGGGATCGTGGCCGGGTTCGCCGACGCGACGGGGCGCTTCCTGCCGCTGGTCTGCACGCTCAACGCAGCGCGGGTGCTGGACGCCACCGCGCGGGTGCTGGGGGTGTCCCTGGCCGCGCTGAGCGACCTGGCCCTCGCGGCGCCCGCCGGCGCCGGCGGTGCGGTGCTGGTCCCCTATCTCGAGGGCGAGCGGACGCCGAACCTGCCCGAGGCCACCGGGTCCCTGCACGGCCTCACCCTCGAGACGATGACTCCCGCCCATGTCGCCCGTGCGGCCGTCGAGGGACTGCTGTGCGGGCTCGCCGACGGCGTCGACGCCCTGGTGGCCCAGGGGGCTCGCGTCGAGCGGGTGCTGCTGGTCGGGGGCGGCGCGGCCTCCGAGGCGGTGCGCCGGATCGCTCCCGCGGTGTTCGGCCACCCGGTCACGGTCCCCGCGCCGGGTGAGTACGTCGCCCGCGGCGCCGCCCGCCAGGCCGCCTGGGTGCTCGCCGGAGGCGACGCGCCGCCGGCGTGGGAGCTGCCCGACGTGACGGCGTACGCCGCGGAGAACGCGGCCCTCGCCGCCGGCCGCACCCTCCGCACCCGCTACGCCCGCGCGGCCCGCGCGTCGGG
>CXWJ01003409.1_pt1 | contig 12409 bp, 10 predicted proteins | sample 590841 | NCBI WGS metagenome assembly CXWJ01 (sample SAMEA3498367, study PRJEB10139) | wastewater metagenome | biome: wastewater treatment plant; material: activated sludge | place: Austria | collected 2015-01-21 | reverse complement strand
TTACTGCTGGCTTGTCTCGTGGAAATGAAAATCAAAGGCTACGGGTACGCAGTCATCGGCTGGGCGGGACCGCAGGACTTCTACGCAAAAATCGCCGGCGCGGTGGCGATCCCCGATTCGACGCCGGGCATTTGGAAAAATTGGCTGGGCGGTTCGGAATAACCGCGAGGAGCAAAGGAATGGCAAAGATCAACATCATCGAACAAGGGCGGTATGGCAAAATTCAATACATCGAAGGCTCGTTCTTCAAAAAGAACACATGCGAGTTCAACTGGGAATTCGGCGGAGGCGACGTGGTCGCCATCATCACGTTCCCAAAGACCGACGCCGAATGGGACAAACAATATCCCTGGGCAACAGGGAGGCGCATGGAGATCGTAAAAGACATGGCGGAACAAGTCCGCAAGAAGCAAGCGCCCTCGTCCGCGCTGAAATGGGAAGAGGGGACAGTGCTGTTGGTCAGTGGGCGATAACCCAGCCGTATATTTTTTAATGGGTTGTCTACGATGTAATTCTCCAATTCCCTAATTCTCCAATTCTCCAATTCCCCAATTCTCCAATCCCCCAATTCTCTTAATCCCCGTGTACTCTGTGGCTACGTTTTTGAATTTGAGCGCGCATATCTCTCCGTTATAATTGCCGCGTCTCGCCATGAACTTCAACACCGCCCTCTTTCTGTTTCTCTTCCTCCCGTTTTTCCTCATCGCCTATTTCATCGCCCAACCGCGTTGGCGTCCCGTGGTGGGGATTCTCGCCAGCGTGATCTTTTATGCGTGGGGGAGCGCGGTCAACCTTGTGTTTATCGCCGCGTTGATCGTAGCGAATTATTGGCTCGCGCGCCTCTTCACCTCTCGATTCTCAAAATGGATACTGCCTCTCGGATTGCTCGTCAACGTGGGCGCGCTCGTCTTCTTCAAACTGTTCACCGCCTACCAATACACGCTCTTTTTCGGACTGGATAGATTCTTCCCCGCCCGATTAATATCCCTGCTTGATTCGCTGACCTTCCCGCTTGGCTTATCCTTCATCAGTTTTCAACTTATATCGTATCTGCTCGATGTTCACAAAAAGGCAACACCGCCAGAAAAAAATTTCATCGCCTTCGCGTTCTATGTATTGATGTTTCCGAAATTGCTCGTCGGTCCCATCGTCCGTTATCGAAGTATCGCGGATCAACTTCCCAGCCCAACCATCAACTCGGATCAAATAGCAAATGGCATCCGTCGCTTTTTGAAAGGTTTCGCAAAAAAGATTTTGATCGCCGATGTGCTTGGCGTCACGGTGGACGCGGTCTTCGGCTTGCCCACGTCCGCGCTTACGCCTGCGTATGCGTGGATTGGACTGGTTGGTTATGCCTTGCAAATTTACTTTGACTTTTCAGGCTACACCGATATGGCAATCGGGCTTGCCGCAATGATGGGCTTCCGCTTCATCGAAAACTTTGATCTCCCGTATCTCGCGCAATCCATCGGCGATTTTTGGCGGCGTTGGCACATCTCGCTCTCCACCTGGTTCCGCGATTACGTTTTCTTCCCGCTCGAACGCAAACGTGTTCCCGTCATCGGGCAATCGTTGAACGTCCTCATTGTCTTTTTGCTCACAGGTCTGTGGCACGGCGTCACGATCAATTTTGTGGCGTGGGGTTTGCTTCATGGTTTCTTCATCGTTCTCGAAAATTTGTTTCTCAACCGCTGGTTACAAAAATCATTTCAACCCATCCGTCATCTCTACGCGCTGATAATTATTTTATTCACGTGGTTGATCTTCCGTTCGCCGAGTCTCGAATACACAGTTGACTTCCTCCGCGCGCTTGGCGGCATGGTTCAAACTCCCGTTCCGCTTTCATTCCACGATACGAGTCCGCTCCCGTTTATTGAGCCGTCGTTCATCCTCGCGCTGATCGCGGGCTTGGCGTTTGCGCTTCCATTCGGCATCCGCTTTCAAAGCGACGAGAAAAGACCATTCGCGCAAACGCTTGTCGGCGACATCCTCTTGATCGCGCTCTTCATATTGTCCGTCGGCATGATGGCGGTCAACGGTTTCGTCCCCGGCATTTACGAAGGATTTTAGATGACGCGCCATTATCCTAAATTGTTCATCGCGATTTTTCTTGGGATTCTCCTCCTCCCCTTGCGGACTCTCGCCCTCGACCCTTACGCCATCGAAGACTCTTTCTATCCCCGCGCGCGCCTCGTTACCTGGACCTCGAACCTGCGCCTCCTCATCGGCGACCGCGTCTACCCCAAGGTCCTCGTCGGCGACAATGGCTGGCTGGTCTACACCGCGGAAGGCGACCTTGATCTCTACGAAAAAAACACGCTGTTCACGGAAGAGCAACTGGCTCAATTTCAAATCAATCTCGACGCGCTATCGACGAACTATGCGGAGCGCGGCATCACGCTGGTGGTGGTGATCGCTCCAAGTAAGAACACCATTTACCCGGAGCGCGTGCCCGCCCAAATTCCACAGTTCGGCGGCGAATCGAAATTGGACCAGGTTGTGGAATATCTCTCCGCGCATGGCGAGACTCGGATACTCGATCTCCGCCCAGCCCTCCTGCAAGCCAAAACCGAACGGGAAATTTATCTCGCCACCGACACGCATTGGAACGACTACGGCGCGTATCTAACATATTCCCTGCTTATGGAGAGGGTGAGCGAAACCCATCCAAATCTTTCCCCCCGCCCGTTGTCAGATTTTGCGGAGCAAATGCTGGAGCCGGAACCCCTCGACCTAGCCAACGTGATCGGCGTCACCTCCCTCACCGAGTCGAAGCTTCGCCTCGCGCCCAAGTTTGACCTTGCCACCTCCTACAAAACCGTCAACCTCGGCGGACGCAAGTTGTTGTTCTCCTACAATCCAGATGCGACCCTGCCGAATCTCATCATCTACCACGACTCATACTTTTTTAACGTCAACCCCATGCTTGGCGAACATTTCCATCGCGGGATCTTTATCCAAAATTTCAGCGGCGGCGGATTGTGGAATCTATCGTGGGTGGACGAACAGCAACCCGATGTGGTCATCATCGAATTTGCCGAGCGCTATCTGGATGATTTGGTCAAGTTCATCGACCCCAATCGTTAGCGGAAAGATTAAAGGATGAATTTGACTACCCACCCGGCGCTTTCCTCTTTAGAGAGTGTTTCTTAACTACTTTTTTGACACGGACGGCGCGGATTCCACTGAAATTCACGGTTAAAAATGGTTTTTCTCCGTGATGTCCGTGAAACTTGTACTGACGGTTCGTCTTTCGCTCACCGTGTCGAAGTATCCGTGTACAAAAAGAAGACGACATAGACTTAAGAAACAGTCTCTTAGAATGCTGAAAACGCAGATGAACGTGGATTTTTCAAAAAAAGGCGAAAAAGTTTTTACCAGCGTTTTCGTAACTGCTCAGGCATGTCGTTGCGAGGAGGGCTCTTGCTCGCCTGCCCCGATGTTTTTTCGGGGTCCCGACGCCTGTCCTGAGCCTGTCGAAGGGAAGCAATCTCCCGGCATGGGGAGACTGCTTCAGCAAAACTAAGAGCGCCTCGCAGCGACATGTTCCGAGGCTGAGTAGTTACGCGTTTTCAGCATTTATCTGCGCCCCAGTTTAAAAACTATCAGGCAGGTGGTTTTTTGCAACCATCGTACTATTTTTCAATTCTGCTGTGATGGTAGAATGGGAGCATGTCTGAGGAGACAAAAGGTTACCTGCTCGTAGTAGACGACATTCCCGATATTCTCAACCTGCTCGATACCACCCTCAAGTTCAAAGGGTATCGAGTGGTGACGGCGCGTAATGGGGAGGAAGCGCTGGAAGCGATCAAAAAGGAACGCCCGTTGCTGGTGATCGCCGATATCCTGATGCCCAAAATGGACGGCTTCAGCCTCGTCCATCGCCTGCGCATTGACCCCGCCACCCGCGACCTGCCGGTGGTCTTCCTTTCCGCAACGTACGTCACACCCGAAGACAAGGATTTTGCGCTTGCCATCGGCGTGACGCAGTTCATCGAGAAGCCGGTCGATATCGCGCTGTTCCTGCCGACGATCTCAGATATTCTTGCGCAAAAGATCATGCCTGCCCACCATACCGTGAGCGATTATGATTTCTATGAAGGCTATCGCAAGAGACTCGAGATCAAGATGAGCCATAAGTTGGCGCAGATCACCCGGTCGGAACATTTGCTCAATGCTTCCCAGTCGGAGATCGAACGGGAGACGATCAAAAAATCCCTTCAGGATGCCCGCGCGGAACGCGACGAGATCGCGCACTTGCTCGGACAAGTGCATGATCGGATCGACAGTTCAAAAACATAACGCCCCGAATTTTCGGGGCGTTATTTGTCTATTGGGGGTCGTTGCGTTTACTTCCATGCAAAAACCAGTTCGGAGTTCGGCGGCACAGGCGGCGAGAATGATGGGGGTAAGGCGAAGCAGGCTGAGGGTCGGAAAGACGCGCGTCGTCCGTTATTTCACTTTGAGATTCACGATTCCGTTGAACGCCAGCGCGATCCATTTTCCCTTTTCGTATTCGATCCACACGCTTTTCGATTGTAATCGTTTGCCTGAGACAACGGCGCCTTTTCCCAATTGACCAACGATGCTGAATTCGACGCCGGGTCCATTGCGGACGTTGAGCAGATCGGGAAGAACTTCAAACGAAAGGCTGGATGGAATTTTGACCGCATCCGGAATATCTGAGGACACTGCCGATTCGCTGGTTTCTGTGTCTTTGGCAAAGTATGGCGCCGGGTCGACATATCCTTTGTATGGAGGGTTCTCGCCATCGATCTTCAAGCCGAAATGCAGGTGCGGGCCCGTGCTTGCGCCGGTGTTGTTGCTCGTGCCGATGACGGCTCCTGTTTTTATTTTTTGCCCAGCCGACACGGAGGCGTGGGCGAGATGAGCGTAGTAGGTGTAATAGATTTTACTGCCGTCCGCATGGCTGAGTTTGACATAGTTGCCGTAGCCGCCGTTCTCAAAGCCGACCAATGCGACGGTTCCCGCCGTGGCGGCCATGATGGGCGTTCCGTTGGGGATGCCGTAATCGATGCCGTTGTGCCCGGGGAAGCCCCACTTTTTGTATAGATCCGGGTTTTCTCCGAAGAGTTGGGTGATGGGTCCGTTGACGGGTAAGGATAATTTGATCGCCATGATTGATCTCCTGTTGTGACGCGGTATGGTTATGATAACACAGGAGCAAGTCAGCCAGTTGCGCGAAACGCGTATGCCGCGATGCCGAATGCCACCGCCACGTTGAATGATTTCTTTTCGCCGCGCATGGGGATATAGTAAATGCGCTTGCACAGTTCAAGCAGGGAGGCGTCTACGCCGGTGATCTCGTTCCCGACGATCAATACCGTTTGCCGGGCGAGGTCAAGTTCGCGCCGGGCATCGGCGATGTTGCTGGCGTTTTTTCCCTCCTCGAGCGAGACGATATCCCAGCCTTTGGTTCTCAATCCTTTTGCCAGTTTCACCGCGTCCTTGTGATACGACCATGTAACGGATTCTTCCGCCCCCAGCGCGGTCTTTTTTACGGCGTTGTTTTCGGGAGTTGGCGTGATGCCGCACAAATACGCGCGCGAAAAGCCGAAGCCCTCCGCGCTTCGCAAGATCGAACCGACATTTCCCGCAGAGCGAATATTGTCGAGAAGCACAGCAATACCGCCCCACTTTTCCTTTTTTGTATGTTGCTGGATGGGCGAGGCTTCAAAGTTTGCTTTCCTTTGCGCCGCGAGGCGGGTTTCACCCAAACACACCGGGCACCGAATCCCAAAGGCGCGCTCGTCGGTTAGCGGATAGCGTAACCCGCATGAGCGGCAGACCCTGATCTGAACGATGCCTTCTCGCATACGGGCATTATACATGCTACAATATTTGAGATGCATCGCGTTGTTCCTCAAATTATCATCGATAATTATCGGGCAGGAAAATACGCCGGGGAATTCTCGGCGGTTGGCTTGTTCCTCGATCTTTCCGGTTTTTCCTCCATGACCGACACGCTCATGCAACACGGTCAGCACGGGGCGGAGGTTCTGGCGGGATTGATGCATGGCGTGTTCGACCCTCTCGTTGAAAGTATCTTCGAATATGGCGGCAAAGTGGTGGGGTTTGCCGGCGATGGCATTATGGCGTTGTTTCCTTTGGATGATATTCCGCCGAATGTAGTTGCCTTGCGCGCCCTTGCCGCCGCGTCTGAAGTGCAGTCTCACCTGTTCAACAATCCAGTTCGGCAGACTCTGTATGGCAATTTTCAATTCTCGGTAAAAGTAGGTCTTGCCGTGGGCGACGTGGCTTGGGGAATTTTGCGTTCCGCCGACGAAGAAAGCGCCACCTATTATTTTCGCGGCGCGGCAGTGGACGAGTCGGCACAGGCGGAACAGCAAGCCTCGGCCGGCGAGATTCTCTTCACGGATGCCATCCTTCGCTTGTTGTCGGATTCGGCGCAGACCCAGCCCGCCGGGTCCCTCCACCGTTACGGCGGGTTTCGCCGTGGGAAGCCTTCACCCAACCCGACGAATTTTCCATCGGTCGATTTCGAAGCCTCGAAGGTATTTTTCCCGGAGGAAATCGTCTCGCAAGACGTGCGCGGCGAATTTCGCCAGGTGGTCAATCTTTTCATGCGGTTTCCGGAGTTGGCGGGTGAAGAACTCGAGCGTTTCTTCCGTGAGGTGTTTGAACTTCGGCAAAAATTTGGCGGTTTGTTAAACCGGTTGGATTTCGGCGACAAGGGTTGCAACATGTTGATGCTATGGGGGGCGCCGGTCGCGTATGAAAACGATATCGGCAGGGTGTTGAATTTCATCCTCGAGTTAAAGTCGCGGGTGGATTTTCCAATCACAGCCGGGATCACGTACTACATCGCGCACGCGGGTTACCTCGGCAGTAGCATGAGCGAGGATTACACCTGCTATGGGTGGGGCGTAAACCTTTCCGCCCGCTTCATGATGTCGGCAGGCGAGGGACAGATCTGGGTGGATGATCGCATCGCGCGGCGCGTCTCGGCATGGTTCGAGATCGAATTTTTAGGCGTTCAGAGGTTCAAAGGGTTTTCCTCCGAGCAAAAAGTGCATGTGCTCAAAGGTCGACGGGCAGAAGCCGAGTCGATCTATCAGGGCGAAATGGTCGGGCGTGATGAAGAACTATCTCGTTGCTTGAAATTCGCCGAGCCGTTGTGGAAATGGCAATTCCCCGGGTTGTTGCTTTTAGTGGGCGACCCCGGAACCGGGAAAGGGCGGCTCGTCCATGAATTTCGCACAGCCGTGATGCATGAGAATCCAAATGTCCATTGGGGGGTCTTGCAAGCTGACCAGATTCTCAGGGAATCGTTCAACCCCATCCGTCACTGGCTATTTCGGTACTTTGGAATCACCGCCGCGGAGTCTGTAGAGAAGCGCGTCGAAAACTTCGATGCGCGAATGCAGAGGTTGATCGAAGTGACGCCCGATCAGGACCTGGCTCTGGAACTGGATCGCCTGCGGTCTGTGTTGGGCGCATTGGTGGATTTGTTCTGGGAGGGGTCGTTATACGAGAGCCTCGACGCGAAGAGCCGATACAACAACACCCTGGCGGCGCTTATTTATCTGATCGAAGCGGAAAGCCTGATTCAACCTGTGGTTCTTGTGCTCGACGATGCTCAATACATCGATGAAGATACGCTTCACTTCCTGCCGCGTTTGAAGCGCGCCTTGCGGACCGGCAAAGACCCATACCCGGTGGCAATCGTGATCGCTTCACGATTGCAGGGCAACCTGTTTTCTGAACATGAAGAACTGGCGGATGTATCGATCACGCTGGGGAGATTGCCGGAAGAAGCAGTGGCGCGCCAGTTGGAGATTTTATTGGGCGGTCGATCTACAGTTGGGTTAACCAGGCTGGTTCTTGAACGTTCGGAAGGCAACCCGTTTTTCATTGAACAAATTATCCGCTACTTGCAGGAAGAGAGTCTCATCGAAACTCGCGGAGATGGGTGGGCGCTGTCGGAGCGAGTCCGCGATCTGTTCCTGCCGGGCGATATCCGCGCCATGCTGGTGGCAAGGCTCGATCAATTGGACATGAATGTGAAGGAGATCGTGCAAACCGCCGCAGTTCTTGGGAGGGTATTTTCCGTCCCGGTATTGGCGGAGATGACGGTTGACGTATCCGTAGTTGAAAAGAATGTGCAAGAGGCTGAACGGCACGATATCTGGAAAATTGCGGGCGACGATCAATATGTGTTTACGCACGGTTTGTTGCGCGATGCGGCGTACACCATGCAAATGCGCGCCCATCGGCAGGATCTTCACCGCCTGGCTGTGAATGCGCTGGAAAAAAACTATGGCGCCGACGCGCAGTTCCACTCTGCCGAATTGGCGCATCATGCCGAACTGGGCGAGCTAAAACCCAAGGCGCTTCATTATTACTCGCTGGCAGGGAAAGCCTCCGCGGAAGCCTACCAGAACAATCAGGCGATCGAATATTACACGCGCGCGTACTCGTTCACCGCGTTTGACGACTTCGAAAATCAATATCGATTGTTACTGGAACGGGTGAATTTGTATGGCAGGATCGGAAACCGCGCTTTGCAGGCTAGAGATTTGGATGCGCTGGAAAAACTCGCCGTTCAATTGCGCGACGATCGGCGATTGGCAACCGCGTGGAGGTTATACGCGCACTACTATTTCACAATCGGCGATTATCAGAACACGCTTCAAACGTCGGAACGGGTTATCGAAATCTCGATGCGGCTCGAAGAACCTGAGATCGCGTTGGGGATTTACCTCGTAAGGTCGCAGGCGTCTTTCAGGCTTGGTAGGGTGGAGGAAGCCATTGCCCGTCAGCGCGATGGGCTGGACCTGGCGCGGACATTGAAGAATCGCGTTGAGGAGGGCAGATCGCTCACCGCGCTCGGCCTGATTCTGCTGGAATCGCGCCAGCCCGCCTTGGCGGTTGAACACATGGAGCAGGCTGTGGAAATTGCGCGCGAGGTGGGGGATCGTGTTTTGGAATCGCGGGCATTGGGCAACCTTGCCAATGCCGCGGCCTATGTATTGCGAGATTACATTTCTGCCCGGGAGTATTACAAACAGGCTCAAAAACTCGCGGTAGAGCTTGGCGACCGGTTCGGCGAAGGCGTTGAAAAAGCCAATATCGGCTGGGTGACCATGTTACTGGGCGATTATGAAACCGCGCGCGCGGAACTTGAGGGCGCTTTATCCATCGCGCGGGAGGTGGACCATTCGTATCAGGAAATTTATACCTTGCTGAACTTGAGCGCCGTCAATGAGGCTCAGGGAAATGTTGAACCTTCGGAACAATATGCCGTCCAGGCAATGGAGTTGTCGCTTGAAAGGGGAGATAGATCCGGCGAGGCGTGGTCGTATTACTATCTTGGGAATGCCCTGCTCGGCAGTGGGAAGTTAGATGAGGCGCGAAGCGCGTTCGCCCGGGCGTTGCAGATGCGCGCGGAGCAGAACCAGCCCTCACTTGCGAAAGAACCGCTGGCGGGGTTGATCCGCGTTGCCCTTGCCGATCACGATCACGCTCTTGCCATCCAGTATGCCAATGAGGTGATGGAGTATTTGGCGAATGGCGGAACGCTGGACGGCGCTGAAGAACCGTTGAGAATTTATCTTGCCTGCTTCGACGCGTTGAAAACAAAACACGATCCCCGCTGTGACGAAATCCTTGCGGTGGCTCGCGACCTGCTCAACGCGCAAGCCGCGCGGATCTCGGTTGTATCCTCCCGTCGCCGGTTTATCGACAACGTGCCGTGGCGGCGGGAGATCATGGAACATGTTGCAAAAATGTAAACGCGTCTACGGGACGCCGCCGACAGCGGGATCGCCCTCGCTGAGTTCAACCTTCATTCTGCCTTTTTTGACTTTATCGGTGATCTCGTAGGCGGTGATGACGCCTTCTTTGTTTGGGTGGGCTAGGAAGATTCTCTGGTTTGGATCGACATCGAACTCGAACGAATAGTTCACAGTCGCGTATTTATTGTCTTTCTTGTTTTTGATGTTGAAACAGGCGAACCAGTTGATGTTCAACGGGTTGTCGGCAGGGACTTTCATGTCATCCCCGTCCAGTTCCTCCACGATGTACTCGTCAAGATTTTTTGCGCTCAATGCCAGGTCGAACGATTTTTTGCCTCCTTTGCCGGTGATCTTATGCCTGCCGCCCGAATGTTTAACGATTTTCTTTCCCATGTATATCTCCTCTGGGTTGTGTAGTAAAAATATTATAGTCCCGATTGACTAAATGCGATACATCCTTTTCAACAAACCCTATGGCGTTCTTTCGCAATTTACCGATGAAGGCACCGGTCATCCGACGCTTAAGCAATTTGTCCCTGTGCCGGAGGTATACGCGGCGGGGCGGCTGGATCGCGACAGCGAAGGGTTACTGCTCCTGACCGACGACGGCGCGCTCATCAAAAAAATGACCGACCCGCGTCACCATGAAGAAAAAACCTATTGGGTGATGGTGGAGGGTGATCCATCCCCTGAAAAACTGACGCGCCTTGAACGAGGCGCGCAACTAAAAGATTATCGGACTCTCCCGTGCAAAGCCCGCCTCATTCCCGACCCCGGCCTGCCTCCCCGCCTCAAGCCAGTCACGCCTCACGGGCCAACTGCGTGGATCGAAATCAAGCTTCGCGAGGGAAAGAAACGCCAGATACGTCACATGACCGCGGCGGTCGGGCTTTTCACGTTGCGGTTGTTCCGTTCCCAGATCGGGCGCATCACACTGGGCGGTTTAAAGCCTGGCGCATGGCGCGATGTATCGCCTGCCGAAGTTGAACGGCTCAAAAAAAATCCCGATTGAAATTGACATGCCTCGCGGAAGAACTTGGGAAGAAAATCACCGCCTCCTGATGACAAGCCGGTGAAGCAAGTTTGTTATGATGCAACTAAAGCAATCACGGAGGATGCCATGAGCGAAATTCACATTGACGCGTTGCTTCCGCAGGAGATGGCTTCGCGGGCAGAGATGTTGGGCGTGCGCAAAGCTGAAATGCCGTTATTGAAAATGTTCATGCTTGCCGTTTTGGCGGGCGCGTTCATTTCGCTGGGAGCCATCTTTTCTACAACCGTCAGCGCGGGATCCATCACATTCGCCGCGCAAGGCGATGGGTTGGCGTATTCAGAATCCCTGCCTTACGGTGTAACTCGCCTGCTGGCGGGCTTGGTTTTTTGTCTCGGCTTGATCCTGGTCGTGGTTGGGGGCGCGGAGTTATTCACCGGCAACAACCTGATCGTGATGGCATGGGCGAGCGGAAAAGTCTCCACACGCGCCGTTTTGCGGAACTGGGTTGTGGTATATGCGGGGAATTTCGTCGGCGCCGTCGGGACTGTAATTTTGATGTTCTTTACAAAGCAATACACGTTCGGCGGAAACGCTGTGGGGATCACCGCGTTGCGCATCGGCGCCGCCAAATGCGAATTGGATTTTTTACAAGCCGTGGCGCTCGGTATTCTCTGTAACGGACTGGTGTGCCTGGCGGTCTGGTTGACCTTTAGCGCCCGCAGCGCGCTCGACAAGATCGCCGCGATCCTCTTCCCGATCTCGGCGTTCGTCGCGGCTGGTTTCGAGCACAGTATTGCCAACATGTATTTCATTCCGTACGCGCTGGCGATCAAAATATTCGACCCGGTATTCACCTCCGCCGTTGCCGAGTCGATCCCGAACCTCGATACTTTGACCTGGCAGGCATTTTGGCTTTCAAATCTATTGCCGGTAACGATCGGCAATATTATTGGCGGCGTAGCCTTGGTGGCGGTCGTGTATTGGGCGATCTACCTGCGACATGCCCCAGCTTCATAAGAAGACGACAATGCGCCGAACTATGAATATCCTCCTCTGCGGCTTTCAGTTAAGCGTGGCTGTTTCCGCTTAACCTTTCGTGATCGAATAAATATAGAACGGAATATTGTCTCCCTCGTATCCGTCCACTGTTTTCTCGAAGGTCATGCCGACCCGCTCGGCGACTCTTTGCGACGCATTATTTTCAGGATCTATCATGCAGATCAAGCGGGATAAGTTCAGTTTTTCGAATCCATAATTCAGGATTCCGCGCGCTGCTTCAGTTGCCAGCCCTTGTTTCCAAAATGCTTTATCGAGCAAATAAGCGATCTCCACTTCATCCCGCCCTTCAATCGTCCACGGAAGCAGTCCACACCGCCCGATAAATTTCCCAGTCTCTTTGTGAATCGTTGCCCACAATCCCAGCTCGGGATGTTTGGGATGCCCGTTTAAGAACCATTCCAACTCGTCTTTTGTGTCTGCGTAGTTTAGAACCCCTTCGGGAAAATATTTGCGGATCTCGGGATCACTGTACAACCTGAATAGATCATCAAGGTCGTCCATTTCAAGATGCCTGAGAAGAAGCCGTTCAGTTTCGAGAATAAATGCCATTCTGTTGCTCCATAATTCTTCAATCGCG
>CXWJ01018321.1_pt1 | contig 12428 bp, 13 predicted proteins | sample 590841 | NCBI WGS metagenome assembly CXWJ01 (sample SAMEA3498367, study PRJEB10139) | wastewater metagenome | biome: wastewater treatment plant; material: activated sludge | place: Austria | collected 2015-01-21 | reverse complement strand
GTCGAGGATGATCGCGCCGTCCATCTTGGCGAGCTCGCGGAGTCCGGTGGCGGTGAACGGCACGTCCAGCGTGAAGCCGCCGGTGGACAGCGACTCCACCGTCCGGTCGTAGCCCTGCACGATCAGGGCACCGGTGCGACCACGCAGGATCCGCTCCAGTCCGTCGCGCAGCGCCGTCCCGGGCGCGATGGAGGCCAGCGTCGCGCGCAGCCGCAGCGTCTCGGCCGATCGATCAGTCGCCACGTGGTCCCCGTTTCCTCTCGCACCGCCCGGGCGTCAGTGTAGTGGCGTGCCCGGCGTCCTCCGCCAACCGACGGCAGCCGGCGAGGCATCCACGGCGCGCCTCCACCGGGCCGGGCGGAGGATCATCCCTCGCGGAGCCGGAGCACCCGGAGCGCGGACGCGATGTCGGGCACCTCGAGCACGCGCATCCCGTCGACCGAGGGTGGCCCCGCCGACCGTGGCCCGGTGTCGCGGGGGCCGGGCACCACCGCGACCGAGAAGCCGAGTCGGGCGGCCTCGGCCAGCCGGAGCGGGAGGTCGCGCACCTTGCGAAGCTCGCCGGCAAGCCCGAGCTCTCCGATCGCCACGACACCCGCAGGCAGCGCCACCCCGTGATGCGCCGACGCCAGGGCCAGAGCGGTGGCGAGGTCCGCGGCCGGCTCGCCGAGCCGGGCACCGCCCACGGTGGAGGCGAACACGTCGGAGGTGTGGAAGCGCAGTCGGCAGTGCTGCTGAAGGACGGCGGTGACCAACGCGACCCTGGCCGAGTCCAGCCCCGACGTCGTGCGCCGGGGGCGCTCGGAGCTGGTCGGGGTGACCAGTGCCTGGACCTCGGCCAGCAGGGGACGGCGACCTTCGAGGGTCACCGCGACGCAGGTGCCCGGCACGCGCTGGTGATGGCTCTCGACGAAGAGCCCGGTGGGGTCGGCCACCGCGTTGATGCCGTCGGCGGCCAGGTCGAAGCAGCCGACCTCGTCGACAGGACCGAACCGGTTCTTCACCGCGCGCACCATCCGGAAGCGCGACGTGCGCTCGCCTTCGAAGTGCAGCACCACGTCGACGAGGTGCTCCAGGACCCGGGGTCCGGCGATGGAGCCGTCCTTGGTCACGTGGCCGACCAGGACGGTGGTGATGTTGCGGGTCTTGGCGACCCGCACCAGAGCCGCGGCCACCTCCTTGACCTGGCTCACGCCGCCCGGGACGCCGTCGACGTCCGAGGCGCCGATCGCCTGCACCGAGTCGATCACCAGCAGCTCGGGCCGGACCTGCTCGACGTGACCGAGCACCGCGCCGAGGTCGGTCTCCGCGGCGAGGTAGAGCTCGTCGTGCACACCGTCGGTGCGCTGAGCCCGCAGCCGCACCTGAGCGGCCGACTCCTCGCCGGTGAGATAGAGCGCCCGGCGCCCGTAGCGTGAGGTCTGGGCGGCCACCTCGAGCAGCAGCGTGCTCTTCCCGACCCCGGGCTCGCCGGCCAGCAGGATCGCCGCGCCGGGCACCAAGCCCCCGCCGAGGACGCGATCGAGCTCCGGGACACCGCTGGAGCGGAACGCCGCCTCCTCCAGCGACACCTGGCCGATCGGCACCGCGGGCGCGGTCACCGGGCCGGCGGAGACCCGGGACGCGGGAGCTGCCGCCTCCACGACCGCCCCCCACGCCTGACACTCCCCGCACCGGCCCACCCACTTGGCGGTCTCCCAGCCGCACTCGGTGCACCTGAAGGAGGCACGGGACCGGCCGCGTGCCGGAGTAGATCGGGCCATGCCGCACAGGCTAGGAGATGCCGCCGACAGAACGCGGCGGCGCGGCGGTATCCTGTTTTGGAACGATCGAAGGGGGCGCGATGGGCAGAACCGTCCGCCGGATGCCGACGGCGTACTCCGTGGCGCCGCCGACCCTGGCCGACGTGGCCGAGCGGGCCGGTGTCTCTCGGCAGACCGTGTCGAACGCGGTCAACAACCCCGAGCTGCTGCGCGCCGACACCCTGGACCGGGTCCAGTCCGCGATCCGGGATCTCGGGTACACCCCGAACCGAGCAGCCCGCAACCTGCGCACCCGCTCCACCCACCTGATCGGCATGCGCTTCGCCCCGGCCCAGGAGGGCACCGCCAACGCGACCATGGACCGGTTCGTGCACACCCTGGTCGAGGCGTCCCGGGATGCCGGCTACCACGTGCTCCTGTTCGCCGGGGTCGACGACGAGCCGGTCTCGGGCTACGGCGAGCTGGTGCGATCGACCGCCGTGGACGCCTTCGTGATCACCGACACCTACCTCGGCAACCCCCAAGCCGCCTGGCTCGAGAGCCGCGCCGTGCCGTTCGTGGCCTTCGGGCGTCCCTGGGGCGATCAGCCGGAGGGCCCAGGTCACCACCACCCGTGGGTCGACGTGGACGGGGCCGCCGGCACCCGGCTGGCCACCGACCACCTGCTCGACCAGGGGCATTCCCGCATCGCCTGGATCGGCTGGCGCAAGGACTCCGTGATCGGCGAGGACCGGCGCGCCGGCTGGGGCAGCGCCTTGCACGAGAGGGGCCTGCCGACGACCGGCCTCGCCTCGAGGGTCGAGGACACGGTGGCCTCGGGTCGCGAGGCGGCGGCCGTGCTGCTCGACGAGGCGGCCCCGACCGGCTTCGTGTGCGCCTCCGACACCCTGGCCATGGGGGTGCTCGACACCTTGTCCCGGCGAGGTCTGCGCCCGGGTCTGGACGTGGCCGTGGTCGGCTTCGACGACTCCCAGGTCGCCCAGCTCACCCCTGGCGGGCTCACCTCGGTGCGGCAGCCGCTCGAGCAGGTCGCGGTCGAGGTGGTCGGCGCGTTGGAGGGGCTGCTGGAGGTTCCGCGTCGCGTCCGCGACGGGGTCCTGCTCACCCCGACCCTGGAGGTCCGGGGCTCGAGCGCTCCCGGCGTCAGAAGCGACGCCACCACAGGTTGACGGCATAGTCGACCTCGACCCCCTGATGCTCGGCGAGCACCTGCCGGGCCAGGCCGGTCGGCAGCTCGATGGCCACGACGCTCGCCAGGTCCGCGCGTGACCCGAACCGCCACCGCGTCAGCACCGGGCTCCGGGTCCAGCCGTGCGTCGACCAGAACCGCTCGACCACCGAGGGCGTGGGCAGGTGGGGGTACCCACGACGGAACCAGCCCCCGAACGTCGACCGGGTCGGGTCGTTGTCGAGGACGTACGCCGTCCCGCCGCGGCGTACGACCCGAGCGAGCTCGGCCAGCCCGGGCTCGCAGCCGGGCCCGAAGAAGTACGCCCACCGGGCGTGGGCGATGTCCACGGAACCGTCCGGGACCGGCAGCTGCTGGGCGGTTCCCTGGACGACCGTGACCCGGTCCAGGTGTCGGGTTCTCCGCCGGGCCAGGGCGACCAGGTCAGGGTGCGGCTCCACGCCCACCACCCGGCGCGCCTGCTCGGCGAACCAGGGGAGGTGGAATCCGGTGCCGCAGCCGACGTCGAGCACGACCCGGTCGGACCAGTCCGCGATGCCGCGCATCGTCTCGGCCACCAGGCCGTCGGGGTCGAACGCGCGGTTCTCGATCTCGTAGGTCCCCGGGGTCTGCCAGATGTTCGGGCTCGCCACCGCCCCTGGGGGCAGGGCTCCCGGGCCCGAGGTGCTCAGGCTCCGACCCTCAGATCCGAACCAGCCCGGCCGGCGTCTGGACCTGGACCGCCAGGATCCCGGGCGTGCCGTGCGGGGCGACCCACTCGACCTTGACGTCCTCCAGGGGCGCCTCGACGGTCTCGCCCAGCCACTCGCTCACTCGCTGCGGGTCGCCGGCGATCTCCAGGCACGCCAGCGAGTAGCCCGGGTCGGCTCCGACGCTGGGGTGCAGCGCCGAGGGCGTCAGCCACTGCACGAAGAACGGCAGCTGCGGGTCCGAGAGCAGTCCGTTCACCCCGATCTGGCGCCAGGACAGCTCGGTTCCGTCAGGCCGGAACCGGTTGCCCGGTGCGGCCTCCCGACCGAGCCGCTGCTCGATCAGGGAGATGTCGGCGACCGCCACGACCCAGCCCAGCCACCCCCCGCCGAGGGCGGAGCGCGCGCGCACCGCCTGCCCGAAGGGCGCCTTGTCGGACGCCGGGTGGTCGAGCACCTCGACGATCTCGAGGTACGTCCCGCCGGCCAGCGGCAGGATCATGTTGCGAGTGCCGAACCGTGGGTGCACTCCGCCATCGGTGAACGGCCGCCCGAGCAGGCCCCCGATGCGCTGGGCAGTGCTGGCGAGACCGTCCGGTCCCGCGGCGTAGGAGAGGTGGTCCAAGCGCATGCCCGTCATTGTGTCCCGCGGGTTCGGGGCCCAGGACAAGGGGTCCGGTTTGTCTTGACGTCAAGAGTCCTGAGCGAACGGGTCGGCCGGGTGGGCCGCCACCGTGCGGGCGTGGAGGTGCTCCTCGCAGTGCCGGGCCAGCACGTCGTACGCCGGCTGGCCCATCAGCTCGATCAGCTCCGGGGCGCTGCCGAGGAACAGCGGCTCGGCGGCGACGTGCGCCTCGGTGTTGCCCGAGCAGTACCAGTCCAGGTCGTGGCCACCGGGCCCCCAGCCACGACGGTCGTACTCGCCGATGGAGATCTCGGTGTAGGACGTGTCGTCGGGGCGCTCCACGGTGCGGAAGGTGCGCCGGATCGGCAGCTGCCAGCACACGTCCGGCTTGGTCTCCAGCGGATGCCGGCCCTCGCGCAGAGCCAGCGCGTGCAGCGCGCATCCCGACCCGATCGCGAAGCCGGGGCGGTTGTGGAAGATGCAGGCCCGCTGGCCCTCGACCTCGACCGCCTGCGTCTTGCGGGCGCCGTCCTCGTCGGTCTCGATCCAGCGCTTGCGGGGGATCTTCTTCCCGGTGGGCCGCAGCTGCCACAGATCCGGCGTGAGCCGCTCGACGTACGCCGCCACCCGGCGTTCGTCGTCGGCGTCGGAGAAGTGCGCCCCGAGCGTGCAGCAACCCGTGTCGGGAGAGTCCGCGTAGATGCCCTGGCAGCCGCGGCCGAAGATGCAGGTGTAGCGCGAGGTCAACCAGGTCAGGTCGCAGCGGAACACCTGGTCCGCGTCGGCAGGGTCGACGAACTCCACGAACGCGCGGGGGAACCCCAGGTCCACTTCTGGCACGGGCCAACGCTACTGGTGTCGTGGGCGCGCCGGATCCGCTCCACCGGGGGACGGTAGTTTGATCCCATGCGCCTGGGCGTCCTGGACATCGGCTCCAACACCGGTCACCTGCTCGTGGTGGACGCACACGGCGGCGCGGCGCCGCTGCCGGCGTTCTCCCACAAGCAGCCGCTGCGACTCGCGGAGCACCTCGACGACGACGGCGCGGTGTCCGACAGCGGGGTCGAGGCGCTCACGTCGTTCGTCGCCTCGGCGCTGGAGGTCGCCGAGGACAAGGGGTGCGAGGAGATGCTCGGCTTCGCCACGTCCGCGGTGCGGGACTCGGTGAACTCCTACGTCGTGCTGGAGACGGTGCACCGGGAGACCGGTGTCGACATCCAGGTGCTGTCGGGGGAGGACGAGGCGCGGCTGACCTTCCTGGCCGTGCGTCGGTGGTTCGGCTGGTCGGCCGGGCGGCTCGCGGTCTTCGACATCGGCGGCGGCTCGCTGGAGATCGCCGGAGGCGCGGACGAGGCCCCCGACGTGGCGTGGTCGCTGCCGCTGGGGGCGGCCAGGCTCGCCCGGCAGTGGTTCGCCGGCAGCGCTCCCGACGAGGAGACGATCCGCCGGCTGCGCAAGCAGATCCGGGCCGAGATCGCGCGGGATGCCGGGCACCTGCTCCGCGCCGGTGCTCCGGACCGAGCGGTGGCGACGTCGAAGACCTTCCGCTCGCTGGCTCGCATCTGCGGCGCCGCCCCGTCGGGCGTCGGTCCGCTGGTCGCGCGAACGCTCCCGCTCGAGGGCCTGGAGAGCTGGATCCCCAAGCTTGTGGCGATGACGGGCGCCGAGCTGGCCGGTCTGCCAGGAGTCTCGCCCAGCCGGGCCCACCAGATCCTGCCCGGAGCGCTCGTCGCGGAGGCCTGCATGGACATCTTCGGACTCGCCGAGCTGGAGATCTGCCCGTGGGCGCTGCGGGAGGGTGTGATCCTCGAGCGCCTCGACCAGATCAGCGTGCTCGGGTGAGAGGCCGCCGGTGAGCCCACGTCCCCGCGAGGTCCGGGTGGCCCTGTCCACCGCCTCGACCTATCCCGAGTCCACCGCGCACGCCTTCGGGTGGGCGGCCCGGCTCGGCTATGACGCGGTCGAGGTGATGGTCGGCATCGACGCCCTCAGCCAGCAGATCACCGCCGTCCAGCAGCTCTCCGAGCACCACGACGTCCCCGTGTGCGCCGTACACGCGCCCTGCCTGCTGTTCACCCAACGTGTCTGGGGCACCGACCCCTGGGGCAAGCTCGAGCGCTCGGCGGAGATGGCGACGGCCCTGGGGGCCGATGTCGTGGTGGTCCATCCGCCCTTCAGGTGGCAGAAGGAGTACGCCGCGGGGTTCGTCAACGGGATCGCCGCCCTGGAGGAGTCGACCGGGATCGCCTTCGCCGTCGAGAACATGTATCCCTGGCGCGCCTCGTCGCGTCGGGGCATGGAGATGTACCTCCCCGGCTGGGATCCGTCGGAGGAGACCTACGCCAACCTGACCCTCGACCTGTCGCACGCCGCGATCGCGCGCAACGACGCCATCGAGCTGGCCGGCCGGATGGGCGAGCGCCTCCGCCACGTCCACCTCACCGACGGCACCCGGTCGGCCAAGGACGAGCACCTGGTCCCCGGGCGCGGCGACATGGATGCCGACGCGTTCCTCCGCCACCTCGCAGACGCGGGTTTCGCGGGCCACGTCGTCGTGGAGATCAACACCCGGCGCTGCCAGACGACCGAGGAGCGCGAGCGCGACCTCGCGGAGTCCCTGGCCTTCGCCCGCACGCACTTCCGGGTCCCGGCCCGATGACGTGTCGAAGCGCTTCGGGATGAGCGGCGCGTCGCCCCGCGGCCGTCGGCCCGGCGCGCCGGACACCCGGACGGCGATCCTCGACGCCGCACGCGAGCTGTTCGCCTCGAGCGGGTTCAGCGGCACGACGATCAGGGGGGTGGCGGCGGCCGCCGGGGTCGATCCGGCGCTGGTGCACCACTACTTCGGCAGCAAGGACGAGCTGTTCGTCGCCGCGCTGGAGCTGCCCGTCGACCCGCGAGTGGTGCTCGTCGAGGTCGTCGCCGCTGGTCCGGAGCACGCCGGGGAGGGGTTGCTGCGGACGATGCTGAGCGTCTGGGACGACCCCGAGCACCGGCTCCCGCTGGTCGCCGTCATCCGAGGGGTGCTCGAGCCGACCGGCCAGCGGCTGCTCAGCGACGGCTTCCTCCCGGTGGTCATCGAGCCGATCGGGGTGGCGCTGGGCATCGACCACCCCGAGGTTCGGATGCCGCTGGTGGCCAGCCAGGTGGTCGGGCTGATCCTGCTGCGCTACGTCCTGGCCGCCGAGCCCCTCGCATCGATGCCCGTCGACGACGTCGTGGCGGCGTACGCCCCGACGGTGCAGCGCTACCTCACCGGGGACCTGCCGTTCCTCACCCCGCCTCCGTGAGCCACTCGTCCGGGGCCAACTGCCGCGGGTCTGTTGCGCTTGAGTGCGTGGCACACGGGGCACTCAAGGACCACACCCCCGCGGCAGTTGGTCCACGGACACCCGCGGCAGTTGGTCCACGGACACCCGCGGCCGGCGCGTGGGCCGACCTGCTTGTGCCGGCTCCTCCCCCAGGAGCATAATTCAACGCATGATGAAAAACGCGGTGGAGGTGCGCGACCTGCGGGTCACCCGGGGGACACTGCCCGTCCTGCACGGGCTCGACCTCGACATCGACGGCGGGGTCACCGGGCTCCTCGGCCCGTCCGGCTGCGGCAAGACCACCTTGATGCGGTGCCTGGTCGGCGTGCAGCGGATCGAGGGCGGGACCGTGACGGTGTTCGGCGAGGAGGCCGGCAGCCCCGACCTCCGGCACCGGATCGGCTACCACACCCAGGCGTCCAGTGTGTACGACGACCTCACCGTCGTGGAGAACCTCGCCTTCTTCGCGCGGGTGCGGGGACTCGGGCCGGACGCGGTCGACCAGGCGGTCGAGGCCGTCGACCTCGGCAGTCACGCCAAGCACGTGGTGGGTCGGCTCAGTGGCGGGCAACGGTCGCGAGCCAGCCTCGCGGTGGCGCTGCTCGGTGAGCCGGACCTGGTGGTGCTCGACGAGCCCACGGTGGGGCTCGACCCGGTGCTGCGCCAGGAGCTGTGGACCCTGTTCCACCAACTGGCCGACGCCGGCTCGGCGATGTTCGTGTCCAGCCACGTGATGGACGAGGCGGAGCGCTGCGACCGGCTCCTGCTGATGCGCGAGGGGGAGATCATCGCCGACGGGTCGCCCGCGGGCATCAAGGAGAGCACCGGGGTCACAGACATCGAGCACGCCTTCCTCGAGCTGGTCGCCCGGCATGCCGGGCAGCAGGCGCAAGGAGAGCTGGAGGAGGACCGATGAGCCCCCGGATCACGTTCGCCGTCAGCCGCCGGGTGCTGACCCAGCTGCGCCGGGACCATCGGACGTTGGCGATGCTGCTGTTCCTGCCCACGCTGCTGATGACGCTGCTGTGGTGGATGTTCATGGACACCCCCAGCCAGGTCTTCGATACCGTCGGCCCCAGCCTGTTGGCGCTCTTCCCGTTCTTCATCATGTTCCTGGTCACCAGCGTCACGACGCTGCGGGAGCGCTCCGGAGGCACGCTCGAGCGGCTCTTGGCGATGCCGATGGGCAAGCTGGACTTCCTGATCGGCTACGCGCTCGCCTTCGGGCTGATGGCCGCGCTTCAGTCCGTGCTCGCAGTCGGGGTCAGCGTGGGCCTGCTCGGCATGGACATCAGGGGGCCGCTGTGGCTCCTGACCGTGGTCGCGGTCCTCGACGCGGTGCTGGGCACCGCGCTGGGCCTCTTCGTGTCGGCGTTCGCTCAGACGGAGTTCCAGGCCGTCCAGTTCATGCCCGCCGTCGTCGTCCCGCAGATGCTGCTCTGCGGACTGCTCGTGCCGCGTGAGCAGCTGCCGCCGGTGCTGGAGCAGATCAGCAACGTGCTGCCGCTGTCCTACGCCGTCGACGCGATGCAGCTGCTGGTGAGCACCACGGAGACCCAGGAGGTCTGGGAGAACCTCGCCGTCGTGGGGCTGTTCGTGGTCGCCGGCCTCGCCCTGGGTGCGGCGACGCTGCGCCGGCGTACGGCGTAGCCTGTCGGTCGTCGGTCCGGTGGGCGGCCGGCGTCTCGAGGGGAAGCGACAGGAGGACCATGGCGCTGCTGCGTGAGCCGCTGCTGCTGCTCAGCCGGAGTGGGCAGGTGAAGAGGCTCGTCGAGACGATGCCGGTGTCCGCGGGCATCGTGCACAGCTATGTGCCCGGCGAGACGGCGCAGAGCGCCGTGGCGGCGACCGCGGCGCTGGTGGCCGACGGGCTCCACGTCACCCTCGACCACCTCGGCGAGGACGTCGAGGACCTGGCCCAGGCCGAGGCCGGCGTCGCGGCGTACCGAGAGGTGCTCGAGGGCCTCGCTGCGGCCGGGCTGGCGCGCAAGGCGGAGGTCTCGGTCAAGCTGTCGGCGATCGGGCAGGCGCTGTCGCCGGTGGGCGGACGCAGCGGCGACGACATCGCGCTCGAGAACGCGCGCGCGATCTGCCGGGCTGCGCGCAACGCCGGCACCACGGTGACCCTCGACATGGAGGACCACACCACCACCGACTCGACGCTGGCGATCCTGCGAGAGCTGCGCAAGGACTTCCCCGAGACCGGTGCGGTGCTGCAGGCCTACCTGCACCGCACCGAGGCCGACTGCCGGGCACTGGCCTACGAAGGGTCCCGGGTCCGGCTGTGCAAGGGCGCCTACCAGGAGCCGGAGGCGGTCGCCTTCCAGTCCCGCCTCGATGTCGACCGCTCGTTCGTGCGCTGCCTCAAGGTGCTGCTCGCCGGGCAGGGGTATCCCATGATCGCCTCGCATGATCCGAGGATGGTCGAGATCGCCTCGTCGTTGGTGAGCCGCTACGGCCGGGCCCAGGGCTCCTACGAGTTCCAGATGCTCTATGGCTGCCGTCCCGAGGAGCAGCGGCGACTGGTCGAAAGTGGCGAGACGATGCGGGTCTACATCCCTTACGGTCAGGAGTGGTACGGCTATCTCATGCGTCGCCTCGCCGAGCGACCGCAGAACCTGTCGTTCTTCCTCCGCTCCCTGATCTCCAAGAAGTAGGTCCCTCATGAACGAGTCCTCCACGGCGAGGCAGACCGCGATCATCGGCGCCGGGGTGATGGGCGAGACGCTGCTCTCCGGGCTGGTCCGCGCCGGGCGGCGCGTCGACAACCTGATGGTGGGCGAGAAGCGACCCGAGCGGGCCCGCGAGCTCGAGGAACGGTACGGCGTCTCGGTCGTCTCCAACGTCGAGGCGGCCCAGAAGGCGGACACGGTGGCGCTGGTCGTCAAGCCGCAGGACATGGGGGACGTGCTCGCCGAGATCTCGCCGTCGCTGAGCCGCGGCCAGCTCGTCGTCTCGCTTGCGGCCGGCATCACCACGGCGTTCATCGAGGCCCGGGTGCCCGAGGGGGTGGCGGTGGTGCGGGTGATGCCCAACACGCCGGCTCTCGTCGACGAGGGCATGGCCGCGATCTCGCCCGGGTCGCACTGCGACGAGGAGCACCTGCTGGAGGCCGAGGCGCTGATGGGCTCGACGGGGCGGGTGCTGCGGATTCCCGAGCGGCAGCAGGACGCGGTCACCGCGATCAGCGGCTCCGGTCCGGCGTACATCTTCTTCGTGGTGGAGTCGATGATCGAGGCCGGCGTGCACCTGGGGCTGCCGCGAGCGACCGCCACCGAGCTGGTCGTGCAGACGCTGGTCGGCTCGGCGAAGATGCTGCGCGAGACGGGCACCCACCCGGTGGTGCTGCGCGAGCAGGTCACCTCGCCCGGCGGCACCACCGCCTCGGCGCTGCGTGAGCTGGAGATCCACAAGGTGCGCGCGGCGTTCCTGGCCGCCATGGAGGCCGCCCGGAATCGCTCCCGGGAGCTCGCCGAAGGCTCGTAGGGGTTTGTCGGTTCACCATGGGATGACGGCGAACCTGCACTTCCCACGCCGTGTACGGCGTGGGAAGTGCAGGTTCGGCAACAGCCCATGGTGAAGCGCCACCCCCCGCAACCACCGACGCCGGGGCAGCGCCGAGCGGGTGAGGGGGCGCCACGGAGTCGCGAGTAGATTCAGCTCCATGGAGTGCCAGGGTCCGGCCACGGTCGTGTTCGACCGGTCGCTGACCGAGTACAGCTTCGGCCCGAGCCATCCGATGTCGCCCGTCCGTGTCGACCTGACCATGCGCCTGGCCGCGGATCTCGGCGTGCTCGACCGGCTGCGGGTGGTGCCCGCTCCGGTGGCCACCGAGGACCAGATCGCGACCGTGCACGACCCTCGACTCATCGAGGCGGTGACCGCGTGTGGCACGACGCCCGGTCACGTCGACCTCGGAAGCGGGCTGGGCACCGACGACAACCCGGTCTTCGAGGGGATGCACCATGCGGCGGCCCACGTCGTGGGGGCCAGCCTCGAGGCGTTCCGGCAGGTCTGGACCGGGGAGTCCCTGCACGCCGCGAACATCACCGGCGGCCTGCACCACGCGATGCGGGGGGCGGCGAGCGGATTCTGCATCTACAACGACATCGCCGTGGGGATCCAGTACCTCCTCGACCAGGGGGCACAGCGGGTGGCCTACGTCGATGTCGACGTCCATCACGGTGACGGGGTGGAGCGGATCTTCTGGGACGACCCGCGGGTGCTGACGATCTCGCTGCACGAGACCGGCCAGATGCTCTTCCCCGGGACCGGATTCCCCCACGACCTGGGCGGCAAGGAGGCGCCGGGATCGGCCGTCAACGTCTCGCTCCCGCCCGGCACCGCCGACGGTGGCTGGCTGCGCGCCTTCCACGCGGTCGTCCCGCCGCTGCTGCGCGAGTTCCGGCCCGAGATCCTGGTGACCCAGCACGGCTGCGACTCCCACATGGAAGACCCGCTGGCCCACCTGATGCTGAGCGTGGACGGCCAGCGCGCGGCGTACCTCGCCCTGCACGAGCTCGCCCACGAGGTCGCCGACGGCCGTTGGGTGGTCACCGGCGGCGGCGGGTACGCCATCGTCGACGTGGTCCCGCGGGCGTGGACGCACCTGCTCGCGATCGTGGGGGGAGAGCCGCTCGATCCCGCCACCGACACCCCCCTCTCGTGGCGCGACCACGTGCGCGAGACGCTCGGCCGCCACGCCCCGCACCGACTGACCGACGGACGTCAGCCGGGCTACCGGGACTGGACGCACGGCTATGACCCCGACACCTGGCTGGACCGCGCGATCCTGGCGACCCGGCAGGAGGTCTTCCCCTGGCACGGCCTCGACCCGATGCCGTGAATCGC
>CXWJ01007055.1_pt1 | contig 12428 bp, 10 predicted proteins | sample 590841 | NCBI WGS metagenome assembly CXWJ01 (sample SAMEA3498367, study PRJEB10139) | wastewater metagenome | biome: wastewater treatment plant; material: activated sludge | place: Austria | collected 2015-01-21 | reverse complement strand
CTATTGCGACGTTATCCCAGTCTAAACTTCCTTCGGTCTGTAAGAAGTGCGAGAACTCTAGCTCATAACTTCCAGAGGACGGGATCGCGACCTGGGGAGTTAGAACGGCGCCGCCTGTTGAACCGACATTGTAGTCACCGCCTGCGACCGACGTCTCGTTTCGGCCAAAGTACATGCTGCGTGGTGCTGAATGGCCCGATAGCCCGTCGGCTTCGCGCCCATTTGTGACATGCCAGAGACCATTTCCAGATCCGAAACTGTTGTCGAGAGAAAATGAAGTGGTTTCGCCATCGAAGTTTTCCGCATAGGCCACGATTTGCGTCGCCGTTGGGTTCATGGTCCCCACCGCTGCCAAGCGCCGAATTCCAGCGAGCGGTTCCGTGGAGGTAAGCTCTAAGGGATCCGTGGCAGTCGTGTCGCTTCCTTCAAATTTTGCATCTAACAACACGCGGGCAGTATAGCTTCCGACGGACTCTCCTGAACCTTGAATGTCGATCCGAAAGTCTGATGTTGAATTGATCGCAATGTCTTGAAGTACGACCTCTTCACCGGCAGCGCTTGCGACCCCCTCGGCAACAAGCACTCCTTGCAAGTCACGGAGCGCCACGCTCGGTCGAAGCGAACTATCGTTCGGTCGAATGGAAATGGAAACTAGACGTCCGGCAGGCAAGCGAACGTCAAGCGTGTCCATTTCTCCGGCAACCTCGATAGCATCTTCAAGTTGCGTTGCGTGAAGTGCACTGCCGAGCGGAGCGAGCGCATTGAAATCGGGAAAGACCGCCAGCATGCAGCGAGGTTCTAAAGGCTCAAGCCCTCGGCGTCCCAATTTGTGCCTGCCAAATAGCTCACATTTTCTAAACATTGGACGGATCGGAAAATTTCTAAGATAATTTCGGAAGTCGGATGGCATCGAGTGAGTACCTCGGCAGAAAGAAAAGGAACCCTGCCAGATTAATCGGCGGCTCGAAGAAACGCAAGGAAAATGGCCTTTCCGGCGAGTCTTGTGTCGAGAATCAGCTTATCGTTCTCGATGAATCAACCCCAAATTTCATGCGGTTTTGAGCCGGTAGATAATATCTCACAGACAGCCTAGGATTGTCGCTCGATGGATCACACTTCCTAATTCCGAACCCATTTTGGGATCGGAATCATCGCACTCGGACCACAAGGGATTGCTGATGTCCAACTCGCATAAAAAACCCCACGATACAACACCGAAAATCCTGGATCGAACTCCGCCCTATAACATCGAAATTGAGATGTGTTTGCTCGGTAGTTTGTTGCTGAAGTCATCAACCTACGATGATATTGCGACAACGATTAGTCCGACCGACTTTTTTCACGAGCCAAATCGGATCATTTATGAGCATATGGTAGGCCTTCTCGATAACCAGCGCCCGCTCGACATCGCGATTCTTGCAGAGCGGTTAAAGCAGCATGGTGATTTAGAACGCGTTGGTGGGGTTGCCTACTTGGGCCGATTGGCAAGCTCCGTTTATCACCACTTGCATGCTCCAGAATATGCGAAAACCATCCGCGATCACTCCATTCGCCGCGCAATCATCGATGGATGTTCGATGATGGTCTACGAAGCGTACGACAGCGAGTTAGAGTCAAACACCTTATTAGAGAAAGCGGAACGCACGATTTTTGAAATATCGGACAATCGTCGTCTCGATAGCGTCATGGATCTCAAGCATGCACTGACCGAAACCATGGACCGGCTCGATGCCCATCTTCGCGGCGAGAAGCAGGAGGCAACGGTGGAGTCCGGATTTCATGACTTAGATGGCCTCACGGGAGGCTTCCATCCTCGCGAGCTGATCGTGCTGGCCGCTCGCCCCAGTATGGGCAAGACAGCGTTAGCGCTCAACATTGCCGACCATGTTGCGATTGAACAACGGGCACCCGTGTTATTTGTGAGCTTGGAAATGTCGCACACCGAGTTGATTGACCGCGTCCTTTCGGCAAGAACGCGGGTCGATGGAACGGAGTTGCGGAGGTCCAACCTTCGGCCAGCGGACCGCAAAAAGGTCGTCCGTGTAGTCGGGGAGATTTCTGAAGCTCCGCTCTTTATCGACGATACACCAACCCGTACCGTGTCCCAGATCGCTTCCGTCGCCCGCCGACTTCGTCGTGAGGCCAAACAAAAAGGGACCCGTGACCTCGGGATGATCGTGATCGATTATTTGCAACTCATTGAACCCGACAACCCACGCGATCCTCGCCAAGAGCAAGTAGCCCGGATCACCCGACGTCTGAAACAACTGGCGCGCGACCTCCATGTTCCGGTGCTCTGTCTCGCGCAGCTCAATCGGCAGACCGAGGCCGCCAAGGAGAATCGCCCACGACTCAGCCATCTTCGTGAATCTGGGCAGATTGAACAGGATGCCGATCTCGTAATGTTCATCCATCGCGATGACTATTACTTGTCAGGTGAAGAGCGAACGGAACAGGAAGGGAAGGCAATCCTCGTTGTAGCTAAGAACCGAAATGGGCCAGTCGATGATGTAAATCTCTTTTTTCGTCATCGCTATGGTCGCTTCGACAATGCCGATAACTCCCGTCGCGAGGCCGACTTTAGTACTTTTCAGGGGGCTCCTTCGGACTTTTGACCGATCGGTTGCGCGTCTTGGTCCCGTTCCTGGGCGCGCCGCGCGGCTTGCTGCCGATAGCGCTCATGGATTTCTAAATCGAACGGCTGCGCCTTTGTCTGCGGATCCGTTCCGCGATATTGCGCATGGCACCGATAACATTCGATGAGATTCCCCATCGTGAAGAAGAGGATTAGGTCGATGAACGCCGTGGCAAACAATGCCGCAAAAGACCAAAGTACAAGGTGCAGGTACCAGGCAATCGTGCTTAACAAAAAGCCGATCACCACAATCGCTATTCCCAGCCGTTGAGGAAAGTCCTTACGAAGGAATAGATCCTGGCTCCCGCATACCAGGCACTTCGAAAGTGATGTTCTCCCATCAACCGGAGCAATCGGGGGGGATCGAAAGCCGCACGCTGAACACACCAGTGCGTCCGTCGATTCCATCCACGAAACGTAATTTACCGACTGACAACTTGGACACGCGTAGTGAACCTTCACGCACAAAGTCCTTCGCAAGTAAGTGAGAACTAAGTTCCCCTAAGAACACGAGAATGACGGCGACATACAAAATTCCGGTGGCACTCTGTGTGTTCGGTATGCGCAACGTCTGCCAAGCCATGTAACAGAGTACCGCGACGGCAATCAGCCCCGCAATCCACCTTAACGAGAGCACGACCCCCAGACGCAAGTCGATAACTCCCATGCGCGATGCTTCCCAGAGGGAGGGAATCCCAACAGCCGCTCGAAGGATAACCGCCCCGCTCATCGCAACCAAGAGTGTCTGCAACGGTTGGAGCTTCATCCCCGGCACATTGAGATACCAATGCCCGAGTAACATCGCGGTCACGGTGAACCCGAGCAGGCTACCCGACGTCAGCCCTTCCACAAACGCAAGATTGCGCGAGCCCAAAAAGGATTGGTCCACCGGCAAATGAGCGAATGGTGGCATCCATATAAATGCCACGAGATTTAGGAACAATACAAACGCTACGCCACGCATGCCCCATGCCGTCCGCTCATAAAGCCAAAACACGGCGGAAAAATACGACGACGCGGCAGCTAAGAATGATAAAACAGCACAAGCCTTGTGATCATTTGAAAGGCATAAGATGCCTGCAAATGTATCGAGCCCCATCACGATCCACATTTGGATGCGAAAAAAACCCGATGTCACTAGTTTTCGCGAGACGAAAAATAGCGCTAAACACAGGCCAAACGCCAGGTGCAGTGTGAATTCGGTAAATAAGCCAGCATACATCAGGCAAGCCTATGGCTTCGCGCCGTAGATCAATTGCATTACTTCGCTACGCGAGGCCAGATTGGATCGGAAGATTCCCTTCATCGCCGACGTTACGCACAGACTTCCCGGCTTGCGAATCCCTCGAATGGTCATACAGCTATGTGTTGCTTCTACAACCACGGCAACTCCTCGAACGTCGATTTCCGATTCCAGCAGTGCGGCAATCGTTTCCGTCATCCGTTCCTGAACCTGGGGCCGCCTTGCCACTTCTTCGACGACGCGGGCAATTTTGCTCAAACCTACGACCTTTCCCGATGGTACGTAGCCCACGTGGGCCTTCCCCATGAAGGGCAACAAATGATGCTCGCACATGCTGCAAAAACTGATGTCTTTCACGAGCACAACCTCGTCGTAACGTTCGGTAAAGAACTTCTGCAAATGACGCCGCGGGTCAATGTGCAGTCCGGAAAACATCTCGGCATACATCCGTGCCACGCGAGCTGGCGTTTCGCGTAATCCCTCGCGATCGGGGTCTTCACCAACCGCCGACAATATTTCGCGAACGGCATTTTGAATTCGAACATGATCCACCTGGGATGAATTCTCCTCGGAGTTTAATGCCATGGCTGTCATCCATATCCCAATACGTGTTATGAAAGCGAACTGTGAAAACATAGCGACTATTCTGTGAACGGCAAGCCAAGGACGTTTACTTGTTTCGTTCGCGGGCTAAGAATCCGTCACGCATATCGGCGCGGAACTCGCCAACTCACAGCAAAGTTCGGTGACATCGGTCGCTGCGTGAAATGCACAAGACACGACATTCGCACCCAGCGGAATTCCCTCTTGAACGGGAAACTCAATTGTAACTGACCTGCAACTTAGCAGCTTCGATGAGTTCATCCGCAGTAGAAGTGGAACCACCCCCTTCCAGGAGTGATATCAAGCGCTGGGCGCGGCGGCGAACATCACGTTCTGCCAGCAATTCCTGTTTACATTGCACATCCAGCGGAAGCGAATAGGCCAACAAGTCGGTTAGCACATGGAGCGGTAGCGATTTTCGCATCCAATCGCCGATGGGCGATACTCCCGAGGAAGAAACCTCCAACCGTCGATCGCAGCAACTCAGCAACTTTCTGCCTAAATGCCCTTGTGTCGCGGCAATCGTGGCCGCACCAATTTCGGAAAACGGCTGAACAATGGCAACACGATACGGGGTCGAGTCCGTGGACTCTGATAGGATCTGTGCTCGCGAAGTTCCCGCCACGAGGATATCAAANNCCGCTGCGATTTAACTAATCGACAGAGACACACCGTTGCGTGAAGCGGTGGCCGACCCTCGTAATTTGGCTCCCAACCCTCTTTCAAAAGGGCGACGGCAAAAATGTCACCCCATTTCTTCAGGTCCGAAATCATCGCTCGGTACCGTGGCTCAAAAATGTAAAGAGCCTGCAGCACTTGTGGAAACAAAACAATGGAAGGAAGGGGAAACACGGGGACTGCGATCGATGCGCCAGGACTTAGACCAAGTTCGTCGTCGCAATGAGCCATACGGTGTCCGTAACAAAACGAAGAAACCGAACAAAATCGGAACTTACGATGGACGTCGAGCCACACAAAGGTGTGAAGAACGAAACGACCTCTTCGGCTACCACTCTCAAATCGCTCAACCCTTAAGAGTACTCCCTTGCCCGCTGCGAGTGAATGGCCGCCTGCCAAATTTTTGATGAAGAGAACGGTTATATGCCTTCGTAACAAAGAGCCCCAAAAAACAAAAAGGACCAAAAGGACGGATAGGTCCCTTGGTCCTTGAAGATCGTGGACCACTTCGGTCCGTTGCATCTCTATTTCATATTAATCTGTCACGCCATAGGACGGACAAGGTCCTATCGCCTCCGTCGAAGGGATCCCAAGGCGGCTAATCCGAGCAAAACGAGTCCCGATGTCGCGGGCTCCGGAACAGCCTGAAAATAGTTTCCAGTGACCCAATCGGCGACTTCGTTCCCCAGGGTGATCCCATCAACCGCATCGAATTCCCAGTGGATGCCGAGATAAACTCGACTGATCGCGTTTTCATATTCCGCCTGCGTAAAACTGGAAAAATTCCGAGTTTCCTGTCCGATCGGCATTTCCTGCGAGGTTAGGACGTAATTTTGCAAATCGGTTCCATAGAAATCGCGGAGAACCTCGTAGACCGCTCCTCCAAACGTGGCATGTCCCGAAACATAGGCAGGAAAAGGAGGCGTGAAGTCGTCTGTGAAGGCATTGGGATCATTTCCTGGGGCAGCAAGCGGACGCCAATTTGGATCTGCCACCGTATTCGGATTTCCATCCGTGTCCCCCTGCTGAATGGCCGTTACCGGGCGCCAAAAATCGTACACAAACTTCACGTCCCAAGCAGCAACCGAAGCATCCGCCATCGCCATCGAGGCCATCGCAAATAGCCGCGCATTTTCCTCGATCGTGTTGCCCGCCTGGACGCCGATTTCCTCTAGGTTCCGAGTGTAAAGCACCGGCGGTGGCCCCATCGTCGGCCGATCGTAGGCCCAAAAGAGGCCAATGGCCGTTTCATCGGCGGTTCGAGTCGAGCCCGTTAAGGAACCCTTCTGTAAGGCCTGGTTATATGCATCCGTGTACGCTTGACTGTCTAAAGCCGGAGTACCCGGAACGGCAAATTGGTCACTGCTCGTCAAGGTAAATGTGCGAACCATGCCCCATCCCGGACCCCACGCTTGCTGTCCTGGATTGTAGGGATCGGGAGTCCAATGTCCTGGTCCACCTACAGGAACGTAGGGGACATTGACATCCGCATTATCGTTCGCCCGCCAAGCGATATACGCCTGTCCTGCTGCAGATCCCATGGCAATCCCATCCGTCTTCGCCTGCCCATCGGGGATGACCGATAGGGCGTTCTTGAGTGCTGAATCGAGGATCCCATGTTGATCCGGATACGCATGCAAGATTGTGTCGTAGGCTGCTTGTGCATAGGCAGCGTCTCGGGAAGCTCCGGCAATTGCTGGTACGCTATACAAAAACGGATTATGCGTCTGATTGAACGACATGGTAATGTCGTACAGTGCACCGTTGGTCATTGCCATAGAACGCGTCGACCAACCTGGATTCGCTCGCGTAACATTACCTTGGATAACCTGCCGAAGGGTTGCATTCCAGTCCAGAATCGGATCGGAAGCGGTGGCGAGTCGCTCGGAAGAAACCACGAGCGCAACAAAGAGGGAGAGTAGTCGAATCAGACTGGATCTTACCGTCATTATTACTTGACCTCACTGCAAGAATTACAACAAGGAGTGAGTACAGAGCGGGATCGGAACCTTGTCGAAATCGACATTTTGGTTGCAGAACCACGGTCGCCTATGACACCCTGCGCACGCACCCCTATTCGATAGGGTTTTTACCACGTTACGGTTGGCAGAGATAACTCTGCCATAGTAATGTCATGGGCTTCGTTGCTAAGGTGGTTTCGGAATGAAAAAGAACCGTCGGTGGGCTTCTGTTTCCGCGAGCAGCCTGTAAATAGGATCATCGCTTGGTACGGACGAACCGACGAACTTAGGCTCTCTTTAAGCTATTATGTCACCCCAGCGGTGTCAACGTAATACTCAATAGTTTCCATAGAAAAGTTCGTTGAACTCTTCGGTAGGCGCCTCGCTGGCAAAGTAAGCATCGACGTCTTTGGCCGCGCGTTCAAGTCGATGTTTGGAATCCCCCACATTTGCGATCAGCATTGTAGCAAATCCACTACATTGCTCCTTCGAAAGGTCGGTACTCGACGAGGCAAGCTCAATGAACTCCGGCGTCGTTCCTTCATCAGGGGAGATTGTCATGGTTCGATGTAACGCACGAATGCCAGAATCTTCGTTCGGATCCAGGTCCAATTCGGAGTCAGATTCCTCAAAGGAGACCGCGGGCATCGAGAGAGCCGCGCGGGGAGCTACGACGCTGACATGAATTTCGACGCTTGTCGATTCCCCACCTGGGTCGGAGACAACCACATCGAAACTGAAACTCCCCAGCCCGGTGGGTGTCCACGAGAAGGAACCCCCGGGAACAGCAGATGGCGGAGTGGTGATCGTCGGTTGCGGGTCGGTACCGACAATGCCGCTCCCCGTGAGATCGAGCGAAAAGACAAGTTCAGCGCTGGTCGACTCCGCATCCGAGGCGGTGGCCACAAAACTAATCGTATTGCCGGCCATGACCGTGAAAGGCGCGGCAGCATTCGTAAACTCTGTCGGAATAGCGAGCTGCGGTGCATCCGCCAAAGCGGCGACTTGAACAATGGAATCTACAGCCGTGCTGCTGTTCACTCCATCACTGACCACGATCCGTACGGTCCGATCCACCGTAGCAGGATCTTGCGATGTATTATTGTAGCGCAACGAACGCAACATGGTCTCGTAGTCACCAAGGCTCGCCGTGCCGGTGATGGTGAGGATCCCTGTCGATGGATCGTAGGTAGCTATTGTTCCCGATGCTGCCGTTACACTCAAAACCTCCGCTGGTCCATCGGGGCGATTTTGCAGCGTAATGGTCGCGGACGCGAGCATCGAGCTATTGGCATCCGTAATGGTCGCATCGGAATCGACAATCGCGATGGCTCCTCCATCTTCCGTGAACAGTGCCGTGAATCCGTCCCCGGTAGCGTTCGGGCCATTCAGATCCACTGCGGGCGCTGCAGAAGTTGTGGTGAGGGTAAATTCTTCGCGATCCGCAAGGGCTCCAGTTCCTGTCTGCGTCACAAGCACCACAAAATTGAAGATTCCGGCTTGGTCGACCACCCATCGAATGGTTGCCGAATTTCCGTTCTGCGTAATCGTAACATCGTCGGGGATATTCGTTGCCGGATCATCTCGATCCAAAGTAAAGGTAAATGAATCACCTTCGGCATCAGTGGCACTCACCACAAGTTCAAATGTTTGCCCGACTTGGGATTGTTGATTCGAGATGGACGCAAGATTCGGGGCATCGTCAATTGCTGAGATATTGATTGTGCTCGTTGCGGCCGCGCTGGAAACGGCGCTCGCCCCGGTACCTGCCGTGACAACAACTTCTATCGTTCGCGCCGTCGTAGACGGATTCTGTGAGGTGTTATTGTAGTGCAAAGTCCGAAGGACCTGTTGATACTGAGCCGCAGTCGCTTGGCCTGTTAAGGTCAGCGTTCCATTCGTCGCATTAAAGGCGGCCGCAGTTATAGCGGAAACGCCCGTCGTATCCACGGAAAGCGATTCCGGAGCACCTGATGTGAAATTGGTAATGCGAATAGTGGCGGAGTTCAAATTGCCGGTGGATGTAACACTGAGATCGGTATCCACCGCAAGCACTCCACCGGAGTCCTCCGTGAACGTACCGGTAAAGCCTGTACCGGTCGCGGAGCCATTCAAATCGACGACAGGAGCCGAAGAGGCGGCGACGACATTGATCACAAACGTTTCGGCATCTGCTAACGGAGGGGTCCCGGCATCAACAGCCAAAACCACAATTGTGTGGCTGCCGACCTGACTGGCCGTAGGAGTCCACGTGAAGACACCGGCCGCAGTAATAGCTGCACCGGCTGGCGTATCATCTAGATCGGGATCGAGAAGGTAGCGAATCGTGTCGTTAGTCGCTGTGCCGTTGGTCCGAAGGTCTTCGATAGTCCCTCCCCCCGTGAGGAGGTTCAATGAAAATGCCTGTCCGACCGTGGCCGTTTGAGCGGCAATCCCGGTGAGCGAAAGGTTGGGAGGACATTCATTTTGCGGGAAACCGGTACCATCCATGACCCAACGACACTCAAGGTCTTCAATCGCGAACGCTCGCGCGCCCCGTGTCTTGCCGTAGGGCTTTAATGGCTTGGCTTGATGCGCCTGAGCGCGACGATTCCCCAGAAACCATTGTCTTGTCACTTCAGAACTCCCAATTGGTCATGGTCATGTCTCTTGTAAATCCAGACATGACGTTTCGTCTCCTAGCCCCACCCTTGTTCAATCAACTCGACTCCCCTAGTCTTGGCCGTCAACCAGGTTTTCTCGATATCCTTCAGAACCAGTCAGTAATATCACGCCCTTACGAAGCGGCCACGATTCGGACCTGGAACGATTCCTGGTTGACTGCTGCGTTCGACGCGATCGCAATGACCCGGAGAGTCACTGTTGTGCCAACTAGGCTCGCAGGCGGCGTCCAGGTAATAACTCCCGTGCTGCTGTTTATCGTGGGTTGAGCCACGTTCGCGGGTATACCGCTCCCTTCGAGATCCAGTTGGAAAACATAGCCCGTTGTGTCGGGTTCGTTGATGTTTACATCGACCGTGAATGCGGCCCCTGCGGGACGCGTTGCTACGGTTTGACCTGTAAATTCCGTGGGTATCTGGATTGCGCCAACATCATCGACGGCGGTTACATTTATCGTTCGGTCCGCCTGGCCGGAGGTGGTTCCATCCGTGACAGAAACGCGGATCACCCGCGGCGTTGTCGATGGATTTTCACTCGTATTCCGGAAGGTTAATGTGCGTAAAACGGCTTGATAATTGGCAACGGTTGTATTGCCCGAACGCGTCAAGGTCCCCGTCGTGGCATTGAAGCTCTTGGTGATTCCGTTCGAAGTGGTCACATCAAGCACGTCGTTTCCCGTACCACTAGAGAATCCGGATACGAAGCTTATGGTAGCACCGGTCAAATTGGTGCTATCGGTGTCGGTAATCGTCAGGCTGCCATCGATCAGGCGGGCGGAGCCGTTTTCCTGGAACGTGATTGCAGCTGTTCCTAGGGTCACAGTCGGGCTCGCCGGATTGGCAAATAGGCTTCGATTAAAGCCAGATCGCTCCATTGCCGTGAGGGCTGCATCAACCAGCGTTGTGATGTTCGCGGATGAGCGATCCTCAATACTGGAAATGTTCTTGTTTACGTTGGTCGTGGTGGAGGCATCGCTCAATCTATCCGTCCCGCGCCCCCCTTGCACGAAGATAGAGGATGGTAACGTTGTCGAGCTATCCAGCGCGATCGTGTCATCCCCTTTATTTGTGTCGATACGAATCGAGCCCGCAAATGTCGCGGTTCCCGTTCCTCGGCTGGGATTAAACAGAACGGAATCATTCCCTCGTGATGTCCCGATGTAGGTGTTCGCTGGGAGACGGGTCGCGTTAATAAACGCGACATTGTCATTCCCCTTGCCGGACTGGATCCCCACAGATCCCGTTACCGTTAGCGAACCAAAGACCATCGTGTCGTCCCCTTTGGACGTGTCGACCGACATTCGCCCGCCGACCGTCCATGAAGGCGCTGCGATGGTGTCATTTCCTTTTCCAAGGAGCAGTTTTCCGTTGCCCGTCGTATTGACTGTCGTCAATTGAACGGCATCATCCCCGCTGTTTCCGACCACTTGCAAGCTCGGCGAGTTGACTCGTGTCAGGAGAAATTGATCCGCTCCACTCCCCCCCTCGAGGTAAATGAGCGCCGTCCCTCGGACATCTTCTAGCCCCACGATGTCATTACCGCCCCGCATTTGGGCCACGAGGTTTCCTCCAATCGATTGGCCGGAAACCCTGAATCCAGCGGTTCCACGATTTATCGTGGTTTGATTACGTCCTTCGACGATGAAACCTCCCCCGGTCTGAGCTCGGATGAGAATATCGTTCGAGGCATCGTCTCCTTGTATCACCAGGGCACCTCGTGAAAAATAAACGGCGACATCCCCGGCCATTAGGGTGCGATCTTCTAACCGTTCAACCGAAAGCGTTGACAAAGCACGTCGGCCAGACGACCACTTCGTAGCTTGGCGGTTCGTACGATTCATCCCAGAATCCCCATCTTTCCCATTGTTCACGTTATTTGCCTCTACCTTCACCAGAACCCCTATCTTAGCCGGGCCGGAAAACCTGCCTGTTGTCACACGCTTAAATTCTCGAATTCTTGAGCCTGACGCCTTCCGACTGTTCCAGTTTTGCGGTTTGCGCTCCCGATGCACGCTCCCTTGGCAAGGCATTGCGCGAAGGAATCCGTTCGCGTGGAGTCTGCTTATGCGGCGCGCAAAGGTCGTCCATCCTAGAATCTCCGAGCGTCAGCGGACCGCAACCATCGGCGATCAACTGAGCAAAATGGAGCAAATAAGAAGCATAGGCATAATGGCATGGATAGAATGTCATTCACAATGCCTGTCCAAGGAGGGCTGACATTGACGGGGAAACGGACTGGCGATAGTGTCCGGTCCGTTCAACGGATGGCATCAGCGTTCTCGGATGGCAAGGAGGCATGGGATGTTTGGGAAAATTACGGCGGGGCTAGTGAGCGACGTGGGGCTGTTCGTTATCCGTACAGCCTTGGGCGCTGTGTTTGTATTTCATGGGTCCCAGAAGGCGTTTGGTGTGTGGGGCGGGGACGGACTGCCTGGGTTTGCTGCTATGTTAGATTCGCTCAAGATGCCCTACCCAGCATATGGAGCGGTGTTAGCAACGGCAGCCGAACTCCTCGGGGGGGTTGCTTTAATTACGGGATACCGGATGCGGATCATGGCGGCTCCTTTGATCCCGACGATGGCAGTTGCCATCTATTTTGTCCATCGCGACAGTTTTTCTGCCAGGACCGGCGGCATGGAGTACCCATT
>CXWJ01006210.1_pt1 | contig 12448 bp, 10 predicted proteins | sample 590841 | NCBI WGS metagenome assembly CXWJ01 (sample SAMEA3498367, study PRJEB10139) | wastewater metagenome | biome: wastewater treatment plant; material: activated sludge | place: Austria | collected 2015-01-21 | reverse complement strand
CACTCAAACAATGCCCGCATCATATCCTTGATCACCACGGGGCGCGGGCTGATGAGCAGCTCGGCCGCAACTACGCCGGCGGAACGGCCCAGATAACGATCAGCCGCGTCAACCCGATCGAACAGATGCTCCTTCTCCGGCGGAAACTGAGTTTTGTAGCAGCGGATGGCGTCCAACTTGCGGCCCAGCGTGGCGCTGATATCGACCACCAATTGCCCGCCGGTGACGGGTGCCCCAGCCAGCGGTGAGCCGAGCATAAAATAGAGTTGCCGCGAAATGGTGTGGACGGGCAGGTTCTCGAACTGGTCGTCCCACTTCGTGAGCCGCGAGTAGAAAACGGCCGCGTCCGTAATCTGCATTGCCTGCCAGTGGTCGGGCGAGGCCATCGGCGTTTTATCGCCCAGGCCAAGCACCAGCTTCGGCCGATGCTTGCGAAACTCGATCGCCAGTTTCACCCTCGCCTCGTACGAATCGAACAACCGGCGGTTCGGCAGGTGAAGCAGCGTGCGAAGATGAATGCCAAGGGCCTCGCCGGCCGCCTTGGCCTCAGCGCTCCGGACTTCCGGCCCGGGCGAACGGGGCGTCGGCTCGCCATCGGTCAGGTCGATGATGCCGACCTTGTAGCCGGCGTCCACGAGGCTGGCCAAAGTGCCGCCGCAGGCGATTTCAACATCATCCGGATGGGCGCCAACGGCGATTACGTCAAGCTGAGGATAGTTAACTTCAGTCATGTTGTAATATTCGTTTATAAAACTTGTTTGATCTCACGGACATGATAGCAGATGAAACCGACCTTTCGCGGCCTGCCTAGTTTGGCTAATCTCCGCCCCGCTCGATAGTCTGTTCATGACATTTTCACGAGGCCGCTATGCCCCCAAAAACCGGTTCACAACCACGGCCGAACCTCGCGGTGGCCATGATTGTCCGCGATGCGGCCGATCTTCTCGACGCTACCTTGGATTGCGTGCGACCGATTACGGACCAAATTGTCGTGGTCGATTGTGGCTCGACCGATGGCAGTACTGAGATTGCGCGCGATGGTGGAGCAACCGTCGTGGAAACCACCTGGCAGGATTGCTATTCGACGGCCCGCAACGAATGCCTGCAGCATGTGCGGGCCGATTGGGTGCTGTGGCTCGAAGCGGGCGAAACGCTGGACGACGTGGCCGTGCAGCAGATACGTAACTTCGTCGACGATTCGGCCGATTCGGCCAAGGCGTATCTGATGTTCGTGCAGCGGCCGACTAATTCCAGTAATTGTTGGGAACAGATCGGCCAGGTGCGGCTCGTGCCGCATAAACCGGAGCTTAGATTCACAGGTCGCGTACGCGAACGGATGCTGCCTTCGATTGTCGCCGCCGGGATGGGCGTGGATGCGCTCGATTGCATCATCCGCCGTAGCGAGGCCCACTGCCATCCCACGCGTTTGCGGACGAAGGCGCGGCGAAACCTCAACATGATTAATATGGCAATCACGGAAGAAGGCGAGCAGCCGATGCTGGTGGTTGCGCGGGCGGCAGCGCTGGCCGAGCTAGGGCGGCAGAAGGAAGCCGGCCTAGCGTATCGTCGCGCGATTGGTTTGGCTGACCGCGGTTCGCCGGAAATGCTCGAAGCGTATTATGGTTTGTTGACAGCCATGGACCATGCGCCGGACGCGGCGGATGCCCAGCTGACCACCTGCCTGGAAGCAATCGCCATTTATCCGCTGGACGCCCAACTGCTATGCGGCATGGGAAGTTATCTGCTGCGGCAACAGCGGCTTGACCTGGCGGCGCGTTCTTATGAGATGGCAGTGACGCACGGTACGGTTGACCCGACGATCTGGCATCTCTCCGACCTGGCCGACGTGGCCGTGGCGTGTTGGAGCCTTGTGCTTCAACTGCTGGGGGACGCCGGGCGAGCCGAATCGGTCTTGAAGAAGGCCGCGGCCGAGCGGCCTGATTCCCTGCGCCTTCGCCGGCAGTTAATTGAGCTGTATGTGAAGGCGGGGCGCGAGAAAGACGCTCTTGCTCAGTGTCGCCAATTGCCGAGCGAGATGTCCCAGCGGGATCTAATGCCCGACGTCATTCGCGGGGCGAGGCTGGCCGCCGCCAAGAATTTTACGGCAGCCTTACCCAAATTAACGGCCGCCTACCAAGCGGGCTGCCGAGAACCGTTGTGTCTGCGTTGGCTGGCCGCCACGCAACTGGGGGTTGGCAATCTAGCGGAAGTTGAAGTGGTGGTGGCCGAGTGGGAACGCCACGAGCCAGACAACATGGAAATTGGGGCTTTTCGGCAGGCGGCCGCCCAGCGTGGCCAGCAAGCGAATAATTACAGTGAAAAATCGGCTGGCCGACGCGTCGATGGCCCCTCGCTGGGGAAGCTGCCTATCGAGGCAGCGGCGTTTGCCAGCCGACCAACGACTCCCACGGCATAGACAGAGCTTGCCACGTATGTCAGGCTTTCTAGCTCGGTCTAAAGCCAGCGGGCGCAGCTTCCCGAAGCTTGCCCCATTCATCAAGCCTTGCGTTATATTACGTCAGGCTGATACCTAACCTCCGAATGTTGCGAACTTGACAAATAGGGGTGGGGGGGCCATAAGATTCGCGTGCGGGGATTCTGTTTCCACAGAGCGAGCCGCCGCGAAAGTTCCGTTTTGACGAGTATCGAGGAGTGTAGGTAATGGGGTTTGGTGTGTCTGTGAGTTCACCCGTGGCGGAAGAGCACCCAGAGGTTGAGGGTGTCGACTACCTGGGCCGGCCGGCCGGCGGGGGAATCGTTTGCGCGAGCGATCCGTTCGACGATTTTGACGACGACGATTTCGACGACGATTTCGACGACGATTTCGAAGAAGAATGGGACGACGATCTCCCCGGCGATGATGATATCGAAGTCGAAGAGAAAGAGGATGAAGATGAAGATATCGACGGCGATCCCGACTTCGACGACGAATAACCGTTCATCAAAATTATAGAAACCAAATTCGAACGCGCTCCCAAATTGCCGGACGGCCCTGCCGTCCGGATTTCATTTCCAGCAGCTCCAGTTGCCGCTACGTTCACCGCAATTCAGTTCCATCCCTGTCCCCTGTATCGTATTCCCGCTCTCCCCTCATGTTCGAACCCGTTCCCGGCAACGTGAATTTTCCAGAGCAAGAGTTGGCAGTCGGCCAGTTCTGGAAAGAGCGTCGCATTTATGAGAAGTCGTTGGAGCAGCGGGTCGGGGCGCCGCCGTTCGTGTTCTACGAAGGCCCGCCGACGGCCAACGGGATGCCCCATCCTGGTCACTGCTTGACGCGGGCGATCAAGGATTTATTCCCACGCTATCAAACGATGCGCGGCCGCCGCTGCGAACGGAAAGCGGGTTGGGATACGCACGGCTTGCCGGTGGAGGTGGAAGTCTGCAAAGAGCTGGGTATCCACTCTAAGGAGGAGATCGAAGCGTACGGCATCGAGCCCTTCATTCAAAAATGCCAGCAAAGCGTCTGGCGGTACATGCAGGAATGGGAGCGGCTGACCGAGCGCATAGGCTTTTGGGTTGATCTCAAAAACGCATATGCTACCTACCACCAAAGTTTCGTCGAAAGCGTGTGGTGGAGCCTGAAAAATCTGTTCGACCGCGGGTTGTTGTATCAGGGGCACAAGATCGTGTGGTGGTGGGCTCAAGGCGGCACCGCCCTCTCCAGCGGCGAAGTCGGCGAGGGTTACCGCTCGGTGGCCGATCCAAGTGTGTATGTGAAGTTTCCACTACTCGACGACGTCGACAAACCAGTCGGAGTATCGTTTTTGGTTTGGACTACAACACCATGGACGCTTCCGAGCAACCAGTTCATTGCGATCAATCCTGCACTTCGCTACTGCAACATTTTCGATGAAGAGACGAAAGAAACATTCATCATCGCCGCCGATTTGGCGCCGACGTTGGAGGCGAAGCTAAAGCGTCCATTGAAAATTGTTGACGAGTTGAAAGCTAACGCACTGGTCGGATCGCATTACAATCCACCCTTTGATTGTTTTAAATCAAAGGGCATTAAGGCTTCGTGGAGGGTAGTGCCCGCCGATTTTGTTACGACCGACAGCGGCACTGGCATCGTCCACATTGCGCCCGCATTCGGCGAAGATGACCACGAAGTCCTTCTCCGAGAGCAAGCACTGTTCGAAGACGGAAGCGGCCCACACCTGCTAAACGCCGTAGCCTCAGATGGCAAATTCACCCACGATGGTCCGGACTATTGCCGCGGCCGCTGGGTGAAAGACTGTGATAAGGACATCGTCCGCGATCTCAAGCAGCGAGGCCTCCTATTCCACCAAGAACAATACGTCCACGACTACCCCTTCTGCCCGCGCGCCGAACAAGACGCACTCATCCAATACCCGCGCCAAAGCTGGTTCATCCGCACCTCTAACTTCAAAGACGACATGCTCGCGAACAACGCCAAGATCAATTGGCTCCCCGAGCACATCAAAGACGGCCGCTTCGGCAAGTTCCTCGAAACCAACGTCGACTGGGCTCTCAGTCGCGAACGCTACTGGGGCACGCCCCTACCGATCTGGAAATGCCAGGCGACCGGCAAAATGGAAACCGTCGGCAGCTACGACGAACTGATGTCCAAACCCGGCGTCCGCGGCAGCGAAGTTTGGGACGAAGCAAAACAGCGAANNAAACAGCGAAACCCCGACCTTCCCGACGACCTCCGCATCCACAAACCGTACATCGACGAAATCGTCTACGACTCGCCGTTCGAAAAAGGCGCCCACATGCGCCGTGTCCCAGAGGTGATCGACTGCTGGTACGACGCTGGTTCCATGCCCTTCGCCCAATGGGGATACCCGCACACCGAGAACAGCGACCAACACTTCAAATCCCAATTCCCGGCCGACTTCATCAGCGAAGCCATCGACCAAACCCGCGGCTGGTTCTATGCCCAACTTGCCATCAGCACGCTCATGTTCGGCGGGGAGCAGGGAGGGGGGAGCAAGGAGAAAGAGGAGATCGGGCTCCCAGCTCCCAGCTCCCAGCTCCATACTCCGTACCCTCATCCCTTCCGCAACTGCATAGTCCTAGGACACATGCTCGGCGAGGACGGCCTCAAAATGTCGAAGCGGAAGCGGAACTATCTTCCGCCCAATGAAATCTTCGACAAGTACGGCGCCGACGCGCTGCGCTGGTACTTCTTCGCCAACCAGCCGCCGTGGACGAGCATCCGTTACAGCGAGCAGGCGATCAAGGACAGCATCCCAGAGTTCCTTCTGCGGTTATGGAATGTTTATAGCTTCTTTGTAATCTACGCGAACATTGATGGATTTGATCCCAAGACGGAAGGCGGAGAGGGAAAAGGGGAAGGCTTTGAAAATCTTGATTCTGCGGCACTTGCGGCGGCAAAGTCGTATCGTCCGATCAAGGATCGCAACGAGCTTGATCGGTGGATTTTGAGCGAGTTGAATCGTACCGCCGCGGGCGTGATCGCGCGAATGGATGCGTACGATAATTTTAGCGCGTGTGGGCAGATTACGGAATTTGTCGATGCACTTTCGAATTGGTATGTTCGCCGCAGCCGCGATCGGTTTTGGGCGGCAGACAAGCGATCGACCGAAAAGCTCGACGCCTATTGGACGCTTTACGAATGCCTGCTGACGACGGCCAAGCTCGTCGCCCCCTTTGTGCCGTTCGTGGCGGAGACGTTCTGGCAAAACCTGGCGGGAGTGTTTAAGCAGAGGGCAGGACTTGTTGCTGAGAGTGTTCATCTTTGTGACTACCCGGTTGGTAACGCGTCGATCGTCGATGAGGCGCTTTCCGCGCGGATGAATTTGGTGCGCGAAATTGCTTCACTGGGTCGCAACGCTCGCGGTGCGGCGAATCTGAAAGTGAGGCAGCCGCTGGCCAAGGTAGAGGTCGTGCTGGCCGATACAACGCATCAAAAATGGCTGGAAGAACATGCCGGCTTGATTGCCGAAGAGCTGAATGTGAAGAGCGTCGAGTTCACCACTCATGGCGAACAGTACATTAACTATTCGGTGGTGCCGAATTTCAAACGCCTCGGCCCGCGGCTAGGCAGAAACATGCCGGTGGCTAAGAAGCTGCTGGCGGAAATTGACGCGGCCAAGATGCTGGCCGATCTCAAGAGCGTCGGTAAAGTGACCCTGGCACTACCGGATAGTTCGTCGCTCGACCTGGACAACGAGGACATCGAAGTTCGCTTGCAAGCGAAGGAAGGCTGGGCGGCCGCACAGGGCAAAGGTTGCGTCGTGGTATTGGCGACCCAGTTGACGCCGGAGCTGATTGCCGAAGGGTTGGCGCGGGATGTCGTGCGAATTGTTCAGGACCAGCGGAAGGACATCAATTGCCAATATACGGATCGCATTGAAGTCGGTCTGGTCACGGACTCAGTTGAATTGGCTGAGGCGATTGAGAAGTTTCGCGAATTCATTGCCCAGGAGACCCTGGCGAACAATATTGTGAATCAAGCACTCGCGGGCGTTGAACCGGCCCGTGTCACTGTGCTCAGCAATGAATTGGCCGTCTACCTTCGAGTAGTGAAATGACGACGGTACGCGGACCAGGATAAGCACCGGAAGTGAATCAAGAGGAGGCAGGGAACATTGCCTGAATCTGAAAAAACTAAGTTGAAGTTGGCCGTGCTGATCTCCGGTTCCGGTCGGACGCTGAAGAATATCATCGATCTTGCCGAGGAGGGCGACCTGCCGGTTGAAATTCGGCTGGTGATTTCCAGTACGCCGAAAGCGGGCGGCCTGAAGTTTGCCGAAGAAGCCAAGATTCCCACGGCGATTATCAGCCGCGACGACTTTCCGACGGGCTCTGTCGGTGCGAAACCGTTCGGCGAAGCGATTTTTGCCACCTGTCGTGACGCGAAAGTCGATTACGTTGCCATGGCCGGCTTCGTGAAACTCGCGCCGGTGCCGGAAGATTTTATGGGCCGAGTGCTGAACATTCACCCCGCGCTGATTCCAGCCTTCTGCGGACCCGGCATGTACGGTCAGCACGTTCATCAGGCTGTGCTCGATGCGGGTGCGAGGGTGACTGGTTGCACAGTCCATTTCGTGGACAATCAATACGACCACGGCCCGATCATCTGGCAGCAGCCGGTGCCCGTGTTCGATGACGATACGGCAGGGACGCTGGCGGCCCGCGTGTTCGAAGTAGAGAAAGAGGCCTACCCTCACGTGCTGAAGTTACTGGCCGGCGGCCGCGTGAAGCTAGAAGGGCGACGCGTGAAGTTGATTAATCGTCAGCGGGGTGAGGGGGCGCGGAGCGATTCGTATCCGATGGATTGATAGAACGCGGCTGCGGCCGACCAGCGGGCATGCGTTTCCAGTTGCACTTCGCGCCCGCCGGCGGTCCACACGGCTTGTTCGAGATGCGAAATAAGGAGTTGGCCGATGCCGCGCCGCCGGTAGGCTGGATCGACCAAGAGCCAATGAACCACGGGAATTGTTTCGCTCGAAGTCTCGCGCATGGCCAGCGTGACCGAACCAACCAGCTGCGATTCCTTCGCCTTGTCAGTAACCGCCAGCCAGGTTCGGTCCGCTTGCCACCACGGTTTGTCCACCATTTCCGCCTTAAAATCATCCGCAGTCCAAGTGCGGGCGGCCGGTTTCAGCCAGGCAATGGCCCGCTGGCGCAGTTTGAGCCAACCCGCCACATCGGCCGTTACTTTGATGTTCCGCACGACAATTCCCGGCACTTCGAATGTGGCTGGCGGAGCGTCCAATCGTTTGCGAAGATGTGAGACTGAAGACATCGATTAACCAAAGCAAGTAACCACGAGGACATGGAGGAGAAAGATAATAATTTGAACTGAGGGTAACAGGGGACGCAGAGTTTAAGATTGATCGCATCATTGCCTTTTCTCTCTGCTATCTCTGTTTCCTCCTGTTAAAATTCTTATCCATGTTTTCGGTGAATCTTAAGTATTGCAGGAAAGAGTGACATGCACGACGCCCAAGAGTTGAAAGAAGCCATTTGTGAGATTGGCGACCGCATTTACAAACGAGGCTTTGCCGCCGCAAACGATGGTAACATTACGGTGCGCCTGAATGAGGGCGAAGTTCTTTGCACACCCACGATGCACTGCAAGGGTTTCTTGAAGCCGGAGGATATCTGCTTGGTCGATATGGAGGGCAACCAAATCGGCGGCATCAAAAAGCGTTCCAGTGAGGCGCTTTTACATCTGGAGATCATGAAAGCCCGGCCCGATGTGAACAGTGTCGTCCATTGTCACCCTCCGCATGCGACTGCCTTCGGGGTCACACACGAACCGATTCCGCAGGCCGTCTTGCCGGAGGTGGAAGTCTTTCTGGGCGAGGTGCCAATCACCAAGTACGAAACTCCGGGCGGGAAGAAGTTTGCCGAGACGATTCTGCCGTTCGTCAAGCAGACGAACGTGATCATCCTAGCCAATCATGGTACGGTCAGTTACGGCGAATCGGTCGAACGGGCCTATTGGTGGACCGAGGTACTCGATTCGTATTGTCGGATCCTGATTCTCGCGCGGCAGCTCGGACCGATTCAATACTTATCGCGCGAGAAGACGCAAGAGCTGATCGACCTCAAAGCGAAGTGGGGCTTCACCGATCCGCGATTAGCTCCAGATTTCAAGGGAGACATCCGCGATAATGCCACGTTTCGCCACACGTGGAAAGAGTGTGGCGTGGCGCCGCGCGCGTTCGAGCCACCTGTATAGGCGGCTACTCTGCCAGCAATTCGCGCAGTTTTTCAAGATCGGCATCGACGATCAAGAATTTTTTTCGCGCCGATGTCTCGCCGGAGAGTAGCTTAATCGACGATTTAGGTGTGCCGAGCGCACGGCTCAGTACAGCCACGATGGCTTTGTTCGCTTTGCCTTTTTCGGGCGCTTCGGTCACGGCGACGCGCAGCATGCCTTCGCGCTCGCCCAAAATAGCATCGCGCCGTGACCCGGCATGCGCTCGCACAGACAAAATAACGCCGCGGGGATGAGTTTCCAGTTGCAGCATCGGAAAGGTCTGCGAGACTTCCTCGTCAATTACCGCCTGTGATGAACATTCGCCAAAGGGCAACCACGGTTGCCGAATTAAATAGGGCATGCGCGACGATGGAGGGCAGAATGCGGTGCGTTCGTTGATAGGTGTAGCCAAGGATCACGGCCAGCGGGAAAAGAGGAATTGGATCGGTTCCATGCCCGAGATGGGCGAGTGCAAACGCGGCCGAGCTGAGCAGGATGGGCGTCCATCCGTAAGGCAAGCCTGCGAGTCCAAATCGTGGTGGTTCCCCCATTGCAATCGACTGTTCGTCCACGGTTGTGTCCGAAGGGGGAGAATCAATTGCTTCAATTGCGTCGCCAACGGCGTCGTCTAGCTCGGTGGCAATTGGCGTCATCGGTCGACCCTGTTTTTGATCTTCCCATTTTTCCAACCAGCCTTGCAGTAGCAACCGAAACGTGATTTCCTCGCAGATCGGAGCGATGATTACCGCGGCAATGACGACGACCGTCATTGCGATCCAATTCGGATGGTCCTCGACCATCGTCACAAGAGGATGTTTAGCGGGCGCCTCTTGCAGGGAAAACAGTAGCGCTTGAATGGCGAAGATAGGTACGAAGGCCGCTAAGCAAGCGAGGGCGCCGACGGCCGTATCTCGCCCGGCCTGAGTCCAGAAAGAATCTACGCCTAAGTCTCGCGGTTTAGCATCCGACAGAACTGCCAACGCGAACAAGAAAACGCCCACGACCGTCCCCTGCAACAGGATGCCTGTGGCCATTTCCGAGGTGGTCAATGGTTTTTCGATCGGCTCACTGAGCAGATCGCCGATTTTCATCGCCAAGAATATAAGTGCCAGTGTCGCGCCCGCAAATCCCCACGGAACAGGTTTGCGAGGCTTGTAAGGCAGGAAAGGCCACCGCCGCGGTCGGCCGAGCAAGAAGAGCCAGGTCATGATGCTGGCGGCCGCAATCGCAGTAACGAAACCATTCAGCCAGGGGTCCGCGGCATGTTCTGGCATCGTGAGGCGCCGCTGGCTGACCTGATTTATTTAACGTTTCACCAATCGCAGTGCGCTTTGAACGTAACTCCAGCCCGAATAGATCGTCGTCAGCACAGCGAGCCACACCAAAAGCCGCAACGACCACGTGGACCATGCCGGTGGCTCGGGTGCCCATAGTAGGGAGGTAGTGTTGTACTGATAGTACCACAGCCTCCACAGGCTCATGCCTACGGCGAAGCATTGGAAAACCATTTTCCATTTGCCGGCCCATTGGGCGGAGAAGTCGATTCCTTGGCCTTCGAACGCACTCCGCAACGCGGTGACCAGCAACTCACGGCCGACCACGACGACCGCCATCCAGGCGGCAATTTCCGATGCCGATTCCCCGGTGGCTGTAGGAGGTACGGCGGCGAGGAAAATGAACGTGCCGCAGATGATGATTTTATCCGCGAACGGATCAAGAATTCGGCCCAACTTCGTAACTTGGCCATATTTGCGGGCCCAGTAGCCATCGACCCAGTCCGTGCCGGCGGCAATCCCAAACAGCACTCCGGCGATCAGGTAGCTGTGAAACGTGAGAAACACAAAACAGATGACCGAGAGGACGAGCCGCGCCACCGTGAGTTGATTCGGCACGTTCCAGATGACCGGCGGAGGGGTGACCAAACCAGTATCGGCGGTGGGATTATCCATTGAGTTCAATCCTGAGACCACCGGGGCTAGGGCGTATAGTCGCCGAATTGGTTCGTGACGGTGCAGCCCTGAGCGGGCTCGCTAAATATACACGCCGTACCGCACTAGATGCTAGACTATCGTGCGTCGCCCACGGCGGCGGCCACCAGGTCGTACCCACTGGCCCCGACGATTTCGCAGGGCACGATCGCGCCCGTGGAAAGCCCCTTACCGGTCACGTACACCACACCATCTACGTCTGGCGCGTCAGCGTGCGACCGGCCAATCCAGGCATTTTTTTCGCCGGGCACGGCTGAGTCAATCAACACGTCGAGCTGCCGGCCCATTTGGGCGTCATTCCAGTCGAATGCCGCCTCCTGCTGCACTTCCATCAACCGATCTCGCCGCGCGTTTTTAACCTCTTCATCCAGATGATCTGGCAGCCGTGCCGCGGGTGTATCTGGCTCGAACGAGTAAGTGAATACGCCCAGCCGCTCGAACCGCTGCTCGCGGACGAATTCGACCAGTTCTTCGAACTCGGCGTCCGTCTCGCCGGGAAAGCCGGTGATGAACGTGGTCCGCATCGTCAAATTGGGGATGCGCGATCGCAGTTTGGCGACTAGTTCTTCCGTCTCTTGTCGATTCACGCGGCGTTGCATCCGCTTAAGCATGCGGTCGTTGATATGTTGCAGTGGCATATCGAGGTACGGCACGATCCGCTTCGATCCGGCGATCACGTCAATCAACTCGTCGGTGACGTACATCGGATAGAAGTACATCAGCCGAATCCAATCGAGCCCTTCCACTTGCTCCAGTTCGCGTAGCAATTCGGCCAAGCGCGGCCGGCCGTACAGATCCATGCCGTAGTAGGTCGTGTCCTGAGCGACGATCACCAGTTCGCGGACGCCGTCGGCCGCTAGTTCGCGGGCCTCGGAAATGACCTCTTCCATCGGCTTTGTGTAGTGTTTGCCTCGCATCTTGGGAATTGCGCAGAACGTGCAGAGTCGATCACAGCCCTCGGAGATTTTTAAGAAGGCGAAATGCCTCGGCGTGATTCGCATGCGAGCCGTATCAGGCAAGGGATGCGTGGGAGCGGGATGGAACACCATCCTCTGTTCGGTCAGTCCTCCGACAAGCCGATCTGCAACCTTAGTAACTTCTTCGCGGCCAAAGACGCCGACAAGATGATCGATCTCGGGCCGACCTTCCAACAGCGTCTCGCGTTGTCGTTCGGCCAAGCAACCCGATACGATGACGCCCCGCAATTTGCCGGCCCGCTTCAGCGAGATCATCTCGTCGATGGCGGCGAACGATTCTTGTCGCGCCGCTTCGATAAACCCACAGGTGTTCACCACCGCAAAGTCTGCCCCTTGGGGATCATTCACCAACTCGTAGCCATCCAGCCGCAACATTCCCAGCATCCGCTCGCTGTCGACAAGGTTTTTCGGACAGCCCAAGCTGACGAAAGCGTAGCGGCCTTTGCTAGCGCTGCGTTTAAGTTGCGTGGTGAAGGGAGCATCCATAGCGAACGACGGGTCCAGGTGGCTGCAAAAAAGAAAATCCGGTCACACCGGCCTCTTTGAAGTTGGCGCTGCGGCAAGCAGCAACCATCGATTGTAGCCTTCCTGCGTCTTCCGGCCAATCGGCCAATCTCTTGGGTGTTAACCTGTGGGTGACAGGACTGTTTCTTCGGGGGCTTGTGGGCTGGAAGGCACGATTTACTTAATCGCTAAGGATTATTGACCAATAACAGCAAAAGTATACAATAGTACAGTATCCGCTCGTCCGGCCTCTCACGCGAGGTTTCATCTTTACGGTC
>CXWJ01042581.1_pt1 | contig 12458 bp, 10 predicted proteins | sample 590841 | NCBI WGS metagenome assembly CXWJ01 (sample SAMEA3498367, study PRJEB10139) | wastewater metagenome | biome: wastewater treatment plant; material: activated sludge | place: Austria | collected 2015-01-21 | reverse complement strand
GCCCGACGCCGAGGACCTGGCGTCCCAGACCTGGCTGAGGGTGATGGAGTCGCTCGCCACGTTCTCAGGCTCCGAGCCGCAGTTCCGCCGCTGGGTGGTGACCATCGCCCGCAACCAGCACCTCGATGGCCTCCGCAGGCAGGGACGCCGGCCCGAGTCCTCGGTGGGCGATCCGACGGAGCTGACCGACGAGTCGGCGCCGGATGCCGCCGCGGTGGCCGCAGAGCGGATGTCCACGGATGCGGCACTACGGCTGATCGCCTCGCTGCCCGCAGCCCAGGCCGAGATGGTGATGCTGCGCGTGGTGCTGGGACTCGAGGTCGCCGACGTGGCCCTGATCGTCGGGAAGCGCCCGGGAGCCGTCCGGGTGGCCGTCCACCGAGCGCTGCGGGAGCTGGAGTCCCGCCTGTCCAGACCACCCGAGGACGACGATGTAACGCCGCGGCCCCCGGCGACGTTCTCTGAGCACGATGCCTGACCAGACTCCGTTCCCTGCCGACGACCAGCCCCTCGACCCGTGGCTGGCGGATCGGCTTGCCTCCGGCTCGGCCCCGGACGCCTCGACCGCGCTGAGCGAGCTCATCGCAGCGACTCGAGCGCCGGCGACCGAGAGGGAGCTGAGGGGTGAGGCGGCCCTGCGGGCCGCTTTCGCGGAGCACGGTCCCCGTGGGACCGGGTCGGGCGACCTTGTTGCCTCTGGAGAAGGAACCTCGATGCGATCGACTCGGATGTCCACGAAGCTCGCGGCAGCAGTTGCGGTCGGCGCACTGTCCCTGGTCGGGGTCGGTGCCGCTGCGCTCGGCGGCTCGCTGCCCGGCGTCAACCCCGGGAACCCTCAATCGCAGGCGCCCCACGACGATCCCTCCGAGGAGCCGACGGACGAGCCGGTCGACGAGCCGACCGACGAGCCCACCGACGACCAGACCGAGGCGCCGACCGACGAGCCGAGCGAGGAGCCCACGGACGACACCACCGGTCCGNNCTACTGCGCCACCGTCGAGCACCCCGGCAACGCCGGCGAGCACCCGACGAAGACCGACAACCCGGGCAAGAAGGGCGACAACCCGGGGAAGAAGAACGACAACCCGGGGAAGAAGAACGACAACCCGGGCAAGGGCAAGCAGCAGGGCTGACCCTGAGGCGGCGAGCCCCCAAACGCCGCCGACGGGACACGGGGGACGAGGCCCCGGCTTGGCGATCTTCGCCACGCCGGGGCCTTTCCGACTCACATGGTTGGCATTCGAAGGTCCCATCAGTCACAATGGGGCGCACAAGTTCAAATCCGTCACACGACTCCTGTCACCGAGGCGAGACCGCTGGGGAAGGCGTAACTCCGCGCCGGTGATGAAGGAGGTCGGGGTGACCGCAAGCACTGCCACACGCGTCCAGACGCGGGGTGTTCTCTACGTCCACTCTGCGCCCTCGGCGCTGTGCCCGCACGTCGAGTGGGCCGTCGGTGGTGTCCTCGGCGTCGCCTCCTCCATGCACTGGNNCGACGCCCGGCACCGAGGGGGCCCGCTACTCCTACACCCCCGATCTCGGGGTCTTCCATGCCGTGACCGGGATCCACGGCGACATCATGATCCCTGAGGACCGGCTCAAGGCGGCGGTCGTGAAGGCCGCGCTGGGTGAGACGACGCTGGTCAACGAGATCGACAAGCTGTTGGGCAAGCCCTGGGACGACGAGCTGGAGACGTTCCGCCACGCCGGCGAAGGCGCGCCGGTCCGCTGGCTCCACCAGGTCGTCTGAGGATCGAGGGACGCGGCGCTCGGCCCGTCCCGGCCGATCAGACCGAGCCGAAGGCGACCGCCACGTTCGCGCCACCGAACCCGAAGGAGTTGTTGAGTGCGGCGATCTGCCCGGCGGGCAGCTCGCGCGGCGTCGTGGCGATGTCCAGCTCGACCTGAGGGTCCTTGTCGTCCAGGTTGATGGTCGGCGGCACGATGCGGTGATGCAGCGCCAAGATGGTGGCGATCGACTCCAAGGCGCCGGCCCCGCCCAGGAGATGCCCCGTCATCGACTTCGTGCTGGTCACGATCACCCGATCGGCCTGGGCGCCCAGCGTGGCGTGGATCATCAGTCCCTCGGCGATGTCCCCCAGCGGGGTCGAGGTCGCGTGGGCGTTGATGTGGGCGATGTCGGCAGGGGAGATCTGCGACTCCTGGAGGGCGCGGACGATCGCGCGCGCGCCTCCGCGNNTGAGTACCTCGGCATAGATCCGCGCTCCACGCGCTCGGGCGTGCTCCTCGGACTCCAGCACCAGCACGCCGGCGCCCTCTCCCAGCACGAACCCGTCGCGAGCGGTGTCCCAGGGCCGGGAGACCGTGGTCGGGTCACCCTGGTTCTTCGACAGCGCCATCATGTTCGCGAAGGCCGCCATCGGCAGCGGGTGGATCGCGGCCTCGGTGCCGCCCGCGACGACCACGTCGGCCCGGCCGAGCCGGATCTGGTCCACCGCGAGCGCGATGCCCTCGTTGCCGGACGCGCACGCGGACACGGGCGTGTTGACGGCTCCACGGGCGCCGATCAGCAGGCTGATGTTGGCCGCCGGGGCGTTGGGCATGAGCATCGGCACCGCCAGCGGTGAGACCCGCCGCGGCCCCTTCGCCTTGAGGACGTCGTAGTTGTCCAGCAGCGTGGTCACCCCGCCGATGCCGGAGGCGAGCGCCACCCCCAGCCGGTCCCCGTCGACATCGGAGCCGTCGAGGCCGGAGTCGGCCCAGGCCTCCATCGCGGCGACCATGGCGAACTGGGAGGAGCGGTCGAGCCGACGGGCCTTCACCCGCTCGAGCACCTCGGTGGGTTCGACGGCCACGCGGCCGGCGATCTGCACCGGGAGCTCGGCGGCCCAGTCGTCGTCCAGATGGCGAACACCGGAGCGTCCGCTCACCAGCGCGTCCCAGGTGCTGGCGACGTCGCCCCCGACGGGGTTGGTGGTGCCCATGCCGGTCACCACGACTCTTGTGCGGCTCATCTCATCCCTCATGTGCAGTGGCCGGTGGTCGGCCGGGTCGAGGGGCGGGCCGGTGGGAGGATCCCGCCGGCCGCCCGCGGACTGGTCGTCCGGTCAGCCCTGAGCGCTCTCGATGAACGCCACGGCGTCGCCGACGGTCTTGAGGTTCTTGACCTCGTCGTCGGGGATCGAGACGCCGAACTTCTCTTCGGCGGCGACGACGACCTCGACCATGGAGAGGGAGTCGACGTCGAGGTCGTCCACGAAGGACTTGTCGAGCTGGACGTCGTCGGCGTCCACGCCGGCGACCTCATTGACGATCTCGGCGAGCTCGGCGCGGATCTCTTCGGTGGTGGCCATGTGCTGTGTTCTCCTTCGGAGGTGGTGGGTGCGGTGCTGCGTGGTGCGGTCAGGGCACGGTGATGACCTGGGCGGCGTACGCCAGGCCGGCACCGAACGCAATGAGGAGCGCGGTGTCCCCGCTGCGTGCCTCACCCTCGGCGATCATCCGATCGAGGGCAAGGGGGATCGAGGCCGCCGAGGTATTTCCCTGGTCGGCGATGTCGCGTGCGATGCGCACGTGGTCGGGCAGCTTCATGGCCTTGGCCATGGCGTCGATGATGCGCATGTTGGCCTGGTGGGGCACGAACAGGTCGAGGTCGTCGGCGGTGATGCCCGCGCGTTCGAGCGCCTCGGCGGCGACCTTGGCCATGGCGAAGACCGCCCAGCGGAAGACCGGGTTGCCCTGCATGACCAGGTGTGGCATCAGTCCGCTGCCCGGCCGATCGGGGCCTCCGACGACATCGCGCCAGTCCTCGCGCTGCCGGATCAGGTCGAACTGCTCGCCGTCGGATCCCCAGACCACCGGGCTGATGCCGGGGGTGTCGCCGGGGCCCACGACCACGGCGCCGGCGCCGTCGGCGAAGATGAAGGCGGTGCCGCGGTCATAGACGTCGGTCAGGTCCGAGAGCCGCTCCACGCCGATGACGAGCACGTGCTTGGCGCTCCCGGCCCGCACCATGTCGGCCGCCATCGACATGCCGTAGCAGAAGCCGGCACAGGCAGCGGAGATGTCGAACGCCGGCGCGTTGTTGGTCCCGAGATCGTGGGCGATCAGGGTGGCGACGGCCGGCGTCTGGAGAAGGTGGCTGACCGTCGCGACGAGCACGCAGTCGATCTGCTCGCCGGTCAGGCCGGCCCGCTCGAGCGCCTGCTTGGAGGCCTCGACGCTCATCAGCTGGATGCTCTCCTCGGGCGTTGCCCAGCGCCGCTGCTTGATGCCCGACCGCTGCTGGATCCACTCGTCGCTGGAGTCGATCGCCTCGACGACCTCCGAGTTGGGGATCACCCGCGAGGGGCGGTACGCGCCGACGCCGAGGACGGTCGCGTGCGGGGCGCCGGTCGAGTCCTTGAGGCCTGCCATCACTCGCCGCCTTCCGTCGTGGGGTCGGCCACCGGGCCGGATCCGCCATGGTGGCTGCAGAAGGCTCGAGCGTCCTCGAGCTGGTCAGGAGTCTTGAGCGCGAACGTCTCCACACCCTTCATGGCTCGTCTGGCGATACCGGTGAGCGTACCGGCGGGCGGCAGCTCGAGCATCCCCGTGACGCCGAGATCGAGCATGGACTGCATGCACAGGTCCCATCTGACCGGGGAGGCGATCTGGCCGACGATGCGGTCGAGCACCTCGCGGCCCTCCTGCACCAGCCGGCCGTCCTTGTTGGACAGGACAGCGGTGGTCGGGGGCCGCGTCGCGACCGACTCCGCACGCTCGCGGAGCCGTCCGGCGGCCGGTGCCATGTGGTGGGTGTGGAACGCGCCGGCCACGCTGAGCGGCGCGAGACGTGCCTTCTCCGGAGGGTCCACGGCCAGCGCGGCCAGCTGGTCGAGGGTGCCGGCCGCCACCACCTGCCCCGGGCCGTTGTCGTTGGCGGGCGTCAGCCCGTGCCGCTCGAGCGTTGCGAGCACCTGGTCGCGATCGCCGCCCAGGACGGCGGTCATCCCGGTCGGAGTGACCGCGGCGGCCTCGGCCATCGCCCGGCCGCGCTCCCGGACGAGGACCATGGCCTCGTCGGCGGAGATCGCGCCCGAGGCGGCGGCGGCGGCCAGCTCGCCGACGCTGTGCCCGGACACCGCGCTCACTCCGGCCAGGCCGTCGGGGAAGAGCCGGTCGAGGGTGGCCAGCGCGGTGGCGACGAGAAGCGGCTGGGCGATCTGGGTGTCGCGAATGGTGTCGGCGTCCGCCTCGGTGCCGAAGTGCACCAGGTCGAGCTCGGCCACGTCCGCCAGATGACGGAAGGGATCGGCGAAGGCGGGCTCCTCCAGCCAGGGGAGGAGGAACCCGGGACTCTGGGCCCCCTGACCGGGGGCGACGATGACCAGCACGATCTCCACCTTGCCCGGTGTCCGACTCCGGCCGCGCCTCCGACGCGGACGAAACTCGGGCCCCGTTCTTTGTAGGAACCCTCCAAACCCTTCCGACGCCGGCGCCCGACGTCAAGGGGGTCTCGGGTCGTCTCAGACGCGGCCGGACTGTCGACCGAGCACCAGGGCCACCTTCAGCGTGAACGCGTCGCGCGGCTGGCTCGGTGTCAGACCGGTCAGGTCCGCTGCCTGGCGGAGCCGGTAGCGCACCGTGTTGGGATGCACGAACAGGGCGCGGGCCGTGCCCTCGATGCCGGCGCCGTTCTCCAGGTAGGCGGCCACGGTGTCCAGCAGCTCTCCGCGGGCGTGGTGCAGCGGGAGGAAGATCTCGTCGACCAGGTAGCGACGCGCGTGCCCGTCACCGGCGAGCGCGCGCTCGGGGAGCAGGTCGTTGCTGCGCACCGGGCGCGGGGCGTCGGGCCAGCCGGAGGCGGCTCGGTACGCCGCCTGGGCAGCACGGGCGGACAGATGGGCGTGGGTGAGGTCCGCCGAGACCGGACCCACCACCACAGGCCCCGGGCCGAAGACCGCGACCACGGTCTCCGCGGCCTTCAGCCCGTCGTCGGCCCCGCCCAGGACCAGGACCAGCCGATCCCCCTGGATCGCGCCGAGGGCGTCGAGCCGGGCCGCCCCGGCGACGCGGCGTACATCGTCGAAGAGGTCGGCGCTGCGCTGCGCCGGTGCCGACCCGAGGACCACCACCACCCGCTCGTCCGCGGACCAGCCGAGCGCGCTCGCCCGGGAAAGGACGGTCTCGTCGGGCTCCCCGCGGAGCACGGCGTCGAGCACCAGCGCTTCCAGGCGAGCATCCCACGCACCACGGACCTCGGCGGCTCGGGCGTAGACCTCGGCGGTCGCGAACGCGACCTCACGCGCGTAGGCGGCCACTCCTCGGTGCACGTCGGGGGCGTCCTCGGGCTCCACGATCGCGTCGACGTTGGACTCCACCACCTCGATCGACAGGCGGATGAGGTCCACCGTCTGCTGGAGCGTGATCACTCCGGTCAGTGCCCTCGGGGCGGCGCCGAAGACCGACGCCGCCAGCGCGGAGCGGGTGCTGCCGATGGGGTCGGGGTCGCCGAGCGGGCCGGCCTCGCTCTCCGCGGCGTACCAGTCGACGAAGCCCTTGATGCCCGCCTGGAGGATCAGCCCGACCCATGAGCGGTCCGCGGCCGAGAGCTCCTGGAACCAGCCCATGTCCTGCTGCATCCGGGAGGTGGCCGTGGTGCTCAACGCGCCGGTCGCACGCTGGAGCGCCGCGGTCGCACGGTCGCGCGACGGTCCCCCGTCGCCGAGGGGCGGGGTCGCGAGCGGTGGGGCGGGGTTGCCGGGCACGTCGCCCAGGCTACAAAGTCCAGGCCGACGGGGGGTTGCCTGCCGTCCGGGGGATGTGTTCTGGTTCAATCTCTTCGAGGTGACCGGCGGGTAACGTGGAGGCGGCCGTCGGGTGACCACCAGGCCAAGGGGAGGGTCCATGGGTGCGCACCGGGTGCAGTACCTCACGGTGCACGGACATCGCAGGGCGTTCGTCATGCGCGGGTCCGGCCCCGCGATCCTGCTGCTGCACGGCCTGGGCTGTGACCATCACACCTGGGATCCGGTGATCGACTCGCTGGCCAAGAGCTACACCGTGGTCGCGCCCGACCTGCTCGGCCACGGCTCCTCCGACAAGCCTCGCGCCGACTACAGCGTCGGAGGATATGCCAACGCGATGCGCGACCTGCTCGCCCTGCTCGGCATCGACAAGGTCACCGTCGTCGGCCACTCGCTGGGCGGCGGGGTGGCGATGCAGTTCGCCTACCAGTACCCCCAGCTCTGCGAGCGGCTGGTGCTGGTGGCCCCCGGCGGCTTCGGGCCGGAAGTGACCTCGGCGATCCGGGTGATCACCACCCCCGGCTTCCACCAGGTGACCGGGCTGCTCACCCTGCCGGGGCTGCGCCACCTGGGTGTCGCCGGGCTGCGGCTGGCGGCGAAGTCCCGGCTGCCGCGCACCCGCGACCTGGACCAGGTCGCCGAGATCTTCGACTCGCTGCGCGACGTCCCGACCCGGGCGGCCCTGCGCCACGTCGTACGCGCGGTCGTCGACTGGCGCGGCCAGATCATCACGATGAGCGATCGCGCCTACCTCGCCGGCCGGATCCCGACGTGCGTCATCTGGGGCGACGACGACTCGGTGATCCCGACCCGGCACGCCCAGGTGGCCGAGGCCGTCGTCCCGCACGCGAAGGTCCAGATGGTGCCGAACGCGGGTCACTTCCCGCACCGCGACCACCCGCAGCGCTTCGTCAGCATCCTGCGCGGGTTCATCCGGAGCACGGAGCCGGCAGCGTTCGACCCCCAGCACTGGCGGGCCGACCTCGAGCACGGCGGCTCGATCCGGATCCACCAGGCCGAGGCCGGGCATGCGCCGGTCGCCCCGCTGCGACGTCGTACGCCGGCCTGACCGCTCGGGCGAGGGCGTCGCTCAGGCGTCGCCGCCCTCCTGGAGCACACCCCGAACCGCCGTCGGGTCGTCGATGCGGTACTCCGCGAACGCCTTGGCCACGGTGTCAGCCGGAACCCGGCCGGCATCGGCCAGCGCCTGCAGGGCCTGCACCACCACGGACTCCGCGTCCACGTTGAAGTAGCGACGCGCGGCCGGGCGGGTGTCGACGAAACCGAAGCCGTCCGCGCCGAGCACGCGGTAGTCGCCAGGGACCCAGCGAGCGATCTGCAGCGGGACAGCGGACATGAAGTCCGACACCGCGACGTAGGGGCCGTCAGCGGCACCCAGGGTGTCGGTGACGTAGGCCGACCGCTTGCCGGCGTCGGGATGCAGGAGGTTCCACTGCTCGGCCGCGAGTGCGTCGCGGGCGAGCTCGTTCCACGACGTGACCGACCACAGCTCGGCGGCGACACCCCACTCGTCGGCCAGCAGCTGCTGGGCNNGGGCCTTCTGCACCCAGGGGAAGCCGATGCCGCTGGCCATCAGCTGCACCCGCGGCGCGTCCTCGGGCAGGCCCTCGGGCGCGCCTGCGAAACGGTAGAGGCCCTTGAGCAGCCCGGCGACGTCGATCCCGTCGGGCTCGGCGGGCTGAACGCTCGGCTCGTTGTAGACCGTGAGGTAGTAGACGACGTCCTCACCGTGGGGGTGCTCCGCCGACGAGCCGTACATCCGGCGCACGCCGTCCTGCACGATGTGGGAGACCTCGTAGGCCATCGCCGGGTCGTAGTGGACCACCGCGGGGTTGGTCGCCGCGAGCAGCGGTGAGTGGCCGTCCGCGTGCTGGAGCCCCTCGCCGGTCAGCGTGGTGCGACCGGCGGTGGCGCCGATGAGGAATCCTCGGGCGAGCTGGTCGGTCATCGCCCAGATGGAGTCGCCGGTGCGCTGGAAGCCGAACATCGAGTAGAAGATGTAGACCGGGATCATCGGCTCGCCATGGGTGGCGTACGCCGACCCGGCGGCCGTTGCCGACGCGACCGAGCCGGCCTCCGAGATCCCCTCGTGGAGCAGCTGCCCCTGGGGCGACTCCTTCCACGCCATCAGCAGCTTGCGGTCGACGGACTCGTAGTGCTGCCCGCCCGGGTTGTAGATCTTGGCGGTCGAGAACATCGAGTCCATGCCGAAGGTGCGGAACTCGTCGGGAGCGATCGGCACGATGCGGGGGCCGATCTCCGGGTCCTTCATCAGATCCTTGAGGAGCCGGACGAACGCCATCGTCGTCGCGATCGCCTGCTTGCCCGACCCTTGCCTGAGCTCGCTGTAGACGGCGTCCCCGGGGAGCTTGAGGGGCTTGGGGTCGACCTTTCGCTCGGGCACCGGGCCGCCGAGCTCGCGGCGCCGGTCGCGGAGGTACTCCAGCACGTCGCTGCCCTCGCCGGGGTGGTAGAACGGCGCCGAGCCGTCGGCCTCGTAGGCGTCGTCGATCTCCCGGTCGGAGATGGGCAGGTGCAGCCGGTCCCGGAACTGCTTGAGCGCGGGCGCGTTGAGCTTCTTCATCTGGTGGGTGGCGTTCTTGCCCTCCAGCGCCTCGATCGTCCAGCCCTTGACGGTGTGGGCCAGGATCACGGTCGGCTGGCCGACGTGGTCGGAGGCGGCCTTGAACGCGGCGTACACCTTGCGGTAGTCGTGGCCACCGCGGGGGAGGAGCTCGATCTGCTGGTCGGTGAGGTGCTCGACCATCTTGCGCAACCGGGCGTCGCCGCCGAAGAAGTGCTCGCGGATGTAGGCCCCGTCCTCCACGGAGTAGGTCTGGAACTGCCCGTCCGGGGTCGAGTTGAGCTTGTTGACCAGGACGCCGTCGACGTCGCGCGCGAGCAGCTCGTCCCACTCCCGGCCCCAGACCACCTTGATGACGTTCCAGCCGGCGCCGCGGAAGAACGCCTCGAGCTCCTGGATCACCTTGCCGTTGCCGCGAACCGGACCGTCGAGCTGCTGGAGGTTGCAGTTGATGACGAACGTGAGGTTGTCGAGCTCTTCGCGGGCGGCCAGGCCGATCGCGCCGAGCGACTCGGGCTCACCCATCTCGCCGTCGCCGAGGAAGGTCCAGACATGCTGCTGGGAGGTGTCCTTGATGCCGCGGTTGTGCAGGTAGCGGTTGAACCGGGCCTGATAGATCGAGTTCAGCGCGGCGAGCCCCATCGAGACGGTCGGAAACTCCCAGAAGTCGGGCATCAGCCGGGGGTGGGGGTACGACGACAGGCCCTGCCCCTTGCCGTGCTGCACCTCCTGGCGGAAGCGGCCGAGCTGCTCGGCCGTGAGCCGCTTCATCAGGTAGGCCCGAGCGTAGATGCCCGGGGCGGCGTGGCCCTGGACGTAGACGTGGTCGCCGCCGCCCGGGTGGTTCTTGCCCCGGAAGAAGTGGTTGTAGCCGACCTCGTAGAGGCTGGCCGCCGACTGGTAGGTCGCGATGTGGCCGCCGACCTCGAGCCCCTTGCGGTTGGCCGAGGAGACCATCACCGCGGCGTTCCACCGGATCAGCCGGCGGATCCGCCTCTCCATGTCCTCGTCGCCGGGGAACCAGGGCTCGCGCTCCGGCGGGATCGTGTTGATGAAGTCGGTGCTGCGCAGTGCGGGGACACCGACCGGCTGCTCCCGGGCCCGCTCCAGCAGGCGCAACATCACGTAGCGGGCTCGTTCACGACCCCGTTCGCTGACCATCGCGTCGAAGGACTCGACCCAGTCGCGGGTCTCCTCCGGGTCGATGTCGGGGAGCTGGGTGGGCAGCCCTTCGTGGATCACGGCCCGCTGTGGCCGGCCGTCGTCGCTGCGCTGGGTGGTTGCGGGGGTCTCGCTCACCCGCTCATCGTCGCACGAGCGCGCCGACCACCCAATCTACCGACCAGTACCGATCACGGTGCGAGAATCGCGTCCGGAGCGACCAGGGTTGCGCGACCGGGCGAACTTCGGTGGACTGGTCCCCTCCGGCCGCCTCGGGACCGGCCGGTCCGAGTCCGATGGCCCTACGGCCGTCGTCAGCAGAAGGTGGAGGAACCAGGTGAGTACGCCCGCGCAGGACGGGATGGAGCAGGCCGGGCCAGTCGCGCGACTGGGGATGGCTGCCGGGATGGTGGTCCAAGAGCTCGGCTGGGACGACGACGCCGACGACGCGCTGCGCGAGGCGATCGAGAACGCCGTGGACGGTGACCTGGTCGACGGCGACTACGGCAACGTGGTCGACGCCGTGCTGCTGTGGTGGCGCGCCGACGACGGCGACCTGGTCGACGGCCTGGTCGACGCCCTCACCGACCTCGTGGGCGGTGGTGCGATCTGGCTGTTCACGCCGAAGGTCGGGCGGGCAGGCGCGGTCGAGCCGGCCGACATCACCGAGGCCGCGCCCATCGCGGGCCTGGCCCTCACCACCACCGCCTCGGTGAGCGCCGACTGGATGGCCACCCGGCTGGTGGCGCCCAAGACCCCGGCCTGACGTGGCCCCGTCGCCCACCGGGGTGCTCGGCGGGCTGGTCGGTCGAGGGGTGACCGCCGGCGCGGCCGCGCGCGTGCTGACCCGCGCGGGCGTGGTCCGGCCGTACGCGCCGTGGACGCTGACGTCACTGGTCGCCACGCTGGTTCGCTGGGGCGTCGGACCCGCGGGCGGGTTCCTGGCCACGGCCCTGCGTGAGCCCGGAGGGCTGGCGCTGATCGACGATCGCGGCAGCCTGACCTATGCCGAGCTCCGCGACCGGAGTGCGGCTCTTGCCCACGCCCTGGCCGCGCGCGAGATCGGTGAGGGCGACGCCGTAGCGGTGCTCTGCCGCAACCATCGTGGCTTCGTCGAAGCGACGATCGCGGTGTCTCTGCTGGGGGCCGACCTGCTCTATCTCAACACCGCGTTCGCCGCCCCGCAGCTCGACGAGCTGCTGTCCCGGGAGCGCCCACGCCTGCTGATCCACGACGCCGAGTTCACCGGCCTGGTCGGGGGCAGCCAGGTCGCCGGACGGATCGTCGCCGACCGAGGCGATGACGTCGGCGGTGACGGGAGCGCCGAGTCGCTGGAGCAGCTGATGGCGGCGTACCCCGTGACGCTGCCTGCGCCGCCGACCCGGCGCACCCGCGTGGTCGTGCTGACGTCGGGCACCACCGGAAGCCCCAAGGGCGCGCCCCGATCCGAGGCCGGGTTGGAGGCGGCCGTGGCGGTGCTGGACCGGATCCCGCTCCGGTTCGGCCGACCCACCCACATCGCGGCGCCGCTGTTCCACACCTGGGGTCTGGCGCATCTGGCCCTGTCGATGCTGCTGGCGGCACCGATGGTGCTGCGGCGCCACTTCGAGCCCGAGGACTGCCTGCGCGCCGTCGCCGAGCACGGCTGCCGGAGCCTGGCGGTGGTGCCGGTGATGCTCCAGCGGATCCTCCAGCTGCCCGACGATGTCCTCGCCGGCCTCGAGGTGCCTGGTCTCGAGGTGGTCGCCTCCTCCGGATCCGCGCTGCCGGGTGAGCTCGCGACCCGTTGGATGGATCGGTTCGGCGACACGCTCTACAACGTCTACGGCTCCACCGAGGTCGGGTACGCCGGCATCGCGACGCCGGCCGACCTGCGAGCGGCGGCGGACACGGCCGGGCGCCCGCCGTACGCCACGGTGGTGCGGATCCTGGCCGAGGACGGC
>CXWJ01000947.1_pt1 | contig 12465 bp, 9 predicted proteins | sample 590841 | NCBI WGS metagenome assembly CXWJ01 (sample SAMEA3498367, study PRJEB10139) | wastewater metagenome | biome: wastewater treatment plant; material: activated sludge | place: Austria | collected 2015-01-21 | reverse complement strand
GGCGGAAAACTCACCCTCGGCGAACGCATCCCCGGCGGCTACGTGTTCGTAGACGGCGACTCGGTCGGCGAGATTGACTTCGGCGTGATGCGCGAACGCGAAAAACTCGCGCGCGCCGGCATCTTCCTCATTGACATCAGCGTGGACAAACTCAACGGGCGGCTTTTGCACGATCCCGAGATCATCACGCGCGGTTTCGTCTCGCCTGAAGACGCCGAAGAACTTTTGCCCGAAGTCCGCAAACATATCATGGACGTGGTCAACAACGGCGGCTGGGAAAGCGAAAAAGACATCGCCAACGCGGTGCGTTCGTATCTTTATGAAGAAACCAAACGCAGACCGATGGTTTTGGTCACATTGAGTAGAGCGAATTGATAATGAAAGTGACGGTCACTTCAAAAGTGACCGTCACTTTTTAGTTTTCGCGCAATCGCCCGGTCAACTTTCCCCATCGGATATTTCCTCAAATCGTTCAATCGAATCCATTTCAAATTATCACTCATCGCCTTCGAAGAAATTTCACAACGAAACGCGCGGACCGTGACTTTGAAATGCGAATACGTATGCTCCACAACCGTAAGCGGATGCAACCCTCGCTTCATTCGGACGTTCAGCCTGTATGCCGCCCTGAGAGCGGATGCCACATCCCCAGCCGGTTCGCCTTCGACTCGCGCATTGGGGAACTCCCACATCCCAGCGAGCAATCCATTTGAGGGACGTTGGGATAGCAACACGTAGAGCGAATTGCCAATTCGCTCTACGATCACCGCCGCCACATGGACGTTATGCGGCACACGTTTCTTCGCCATTTTCACCGGTCGCAAATGTTGAACGCCGCTTCCCCTCGCCTTACAATCCCTCGCAATCGGGCAAACATCGCAACGTGGATTTTTCGGCAGGCAAACCATAGCGCCCAAGTCCATGAGTGCTTGGTTGAAATCAGCCGCCTTGCCCTTGGGCAAATTCTCGCGGGCAATTTTCCAGAGTAACTTCTCTCCCTCCGTTGAATTGATCGGTGTCTTTACGTCAAACAGCCGCGCGTAGACGCGTTTCAAGTTGCCGTCGAGCGCTGGCTCGTTCATGTCGTAAATGATGGAAGCCAACGCGCCTGCCGTGTAGCGACCGATGCCAGGCAGTTTTCTCAATTCATCCACATCGCGCGGAAGTTTTCCTCCATAATTTTCAACCACGGTCTTCGCGGCTTTGTGAAAGTTTCGCGCGCGGCTGTAATAGCCGAGTCCTTCCCACGCGTTCAATACCTCGCGCTCAGAGGCGCTCGCCAATGCGCGGACACTTGGAAATAATTTCATCCACTTTTTGAAATAGGGAATCACGGTCTCCACCCGCGTTTGTTGGAGCATGATCTCGGAAACCCACACGGCGTAGGGACTACGATGTTCGCGCCATGGGAGAGTCCGCTTGTGTTTGTTGTACCAGCTCAACAGTTTGGAAGAGAAAAGGGGCATTAGATAACATGTGGTGGTTGAGTAGCCCGAAGCGATAGCGAAGGGCGTATCGAAACCACAAGTCCACGCACATCACGGTTCGCAAAGATCATTCAGTGATTCAGTTTGATACGTCTCGTTCAGTTCAGGGAAGAAAAGCCAACGCGCTTCAACGTAGTTCTCGCGCTGGCAACCGACGACGATCACATCCGCGCCGTGAGTCAATTTGATGGGCGAATCGGCAGGGAAAATTACGCTGTCCGCGCTGTCGTTCAGCACGATAAAGCCGAGGCGCGAAAAATCACGCACGGAGTAGATCGCCCACGGCGTGGTGGAAAAAATCCCATCGTTGCGGCGGAAGAAGCGCGGGTAGAGCGTCTCGCCTTCCAGAATTAGAGAATTGGGCTGAGATAAAAATTGTGTCAGCGCGGGATCATGCGCAACGACCTGCGCTTTCAACTCTTCGGCTGTTGACGTATAACGCGGCTGGGCGATTCCCTCCGCGAGCCACGGGAGCGAGCCGAGCAATACGAAAGCGCCGACGAGCAATATTTGTTTTGGTTTAAATGTTTCTTGTTTCAATTCAACCGTTGAAATTGAAAACATCTTCGAAATGTTCGCGCCGAAAAACGAGGCAACCCACGCAAGAATTTCCATCGCGCCGACGCCGAAATAAAAGTAGACGATCCAATCAACAGGCAAGTTATAACGCCACGAGGAAAAACGGGAGATGCCGTTTGCAAGCGCGTAACCGACGTTGAACGCCAGCAGAGTCAACCCAACCCATTTGAATCGATGCCATGCCGCGCCCAAGCCAATGGCAATGATCGCAAGGTAGCAAATCAGCAAGGCGAGGTTGTACCATTCAAGAGTCCCGTTCCATTCGATCCAATATAAATTGACCGGGGCGCGCAGTCCGTTGAAGGGTTCGATCAGCGGCAGGGACAGCAATCCGCCGATCTCGGTGTTGAGGAAGTGATTCGTCACAAAGCCAGCCACAAAGCCGGGGTTTTCCAGCGTGAACGTGAGCAGGCGATCCCCGAGGCTTTCCTTTTCAAAATCGAATTGGCTGATGTCCAGATTCCCTTCAAAGGAATACTGCGAAAAAATGACCGCCATCTGCGAGGGGTCGTCGAAGGCGAATGCGCCGACGATTCGATAATTGTGGATCAGCCATGGCGTGATGGTGGCGGTCATCACCAAACCGAATGCGACGCAGGCGATGAGCCAATCTTTCAGGTACAGTTTTCCAAGAAAGTTCATGCGACGATTTGATTTGTTTGGCAAATCATGTCGCCCTGCCTGACGCACGATTTGCTGGGCAAATCGAACTGCGTCAGGAGCTTTTTGTTGATACGCAAAGAACGCGAGGATGAAAACGAATGGCAAAATGATCAGCGATTGGGTGCGGAGCAACAGCAACAGTCCGAACGATCCGCCCGCGATGATCGCCGATTTTACGTCACGCCGTTCAAGCCAGCGGATGACGACGAGCATCACGAACGCGATTCCCATCGAGGTGGCGAAATCGGTGATGAACATTTTCGTGCTGGCGGTGCGCGTGTTGGAGGAGATCCACAGCGTGGTGAGCTCGCGGAAGATGGCGAAGAGGGCGACCGTCACACCGGCGGCGCGGGAGTGGAGTTTTGCTCCGAGAAAGTACAACGCGACGGGGAACAGCGCGAAGACCAACGTCTGCGCGGCGATGACTTTGACGTAATCTTGCCCGAACAGAAAATGAAGCGCGGCGAGAAAGGTCACATACAACGGACGCGGCGCAATGTTTCCGAGATAGTCCGTGCCGATGAGGAGGGATTGGGAGAGGTAATCGTAGAAGCCCGCGTCGGAATATGGGAATGGAGTTGTGTATGGAGGCGTGATGGGCGCGTAGAAACTGTTTTTTAGTGAATCAATCGGGACGGAAAGCCAGAGGATGGAGGCGGTGAGGTAGATGGAAAGAGGAAAGAGGAAAGAGAGAATTGGAGAATTAGAGGATTGGGTAATTGGTGGTTGAGAATTGGTGATTGAGTGATTGAGTAATTGGTAATTAGTAATTGAGTAAACGAGGGTAATTGCGCCGAGGAGGATTGATAAAACAAATTGCCATCCAAGAATCGGGACGCCGGGTTCGCCCCAGTAGGCGGTGTCTTTGGTGATGCCGAGTTTGGTGAGGGAGATGAAAATGAGCAAAAGGAGCAAAAGAGCAAAGGTAACAAATGGAGCAAATGAGGCAAATGGAGCAAATGAGGTAAGGTGGAATCCGTTTTTGAGGTAGAGGAGGTAGAGCGCGGATTGAATCGAGAGCGCGAGCAGATACCACAACAGCGGACTGAGTCGTGTGAAGAGCGGGAGGAAAGATTCGGGGTTGAGATAACGCAGAAGAAACAGAGTCAGGCTGAACGTCAGAGAAAGAAGCGTGACGAGGAGGATGAGAGGAGTCCGCGCGAGGCGATTCAGTTGAGGCGGGCGAAATGTTAGCCATGCCGACATCAGCATCAAAGAAAAAATGATGGCGATGAGGGCAAGGCGGGCAGGCGATAGACTCGCGCCTTCGGAGGGAATCAAAAGGAGCGCGACCAGTGCGACCGCGCCCTCGATTGAGCATAAAAAATAGAACCAACGCGATTTCATTTAATTGTTCGGTGAAAGATTGCTCTCGGCGGAGTCCCCGCCGCCGAGGACGGCGACGGGAGCGTGTTTTGTTGCGATTTCATTTAATTGTTGGGCGAATAGAATTGGAACCCGGGGCGCGACGTCACGATCTTGTAAGAAAAGTTTTTGACGTAGCCAAACAGTTTATCTTGCAAGAGTCCCCAGTCGGGCGAGTCGATGATGCGCCGCGCTTCGACGAGGTCGGAGGCGAGCAAGCCCACTTGAATTTGCGGGTATGAGCCGTAGATGGTCGCCCACGCTTCGGCGGGTTGCAAGCCGAGCCGTTGCACGCCGGGGATGAATTCGCCGATGATGAATTCGAAATATTCCTGATCGCGGTCACCGGCGATGTCCCATGTCATCAACACTTTGACTGCCATTGTTTCCTTTTATGTCACTCTGAGGAGCCGCTTTTGGGCGACGAAGAGTCTCGCACGCGGCGAGGAGATTCTTCGTGGCGCTCCGCGCCACTCAGAATGACATGTCGTTATTGACTCGCCTGATATTCCAGCACAACGACGTGCGTTTCGCTGGGGAGACCGGAGCGCGTCACTTTCAGGGACGGCTGGGTCTCGGGCTTCGACAGCCCCATCTCTTTGACGAACTTGCTGAGCGAGTCGAGCGAGAGTTTGACCGCCGGCGTGGAGTAGTGCATCGGCACGACGATGTTCGGCTCGATGAGGCTAATGACCTCCGCCGCCTTCGCCGCGTTCAACCCGCCTCCCCCGCCGACGGGGACCAGCGCGACGTTGATCGTGCCAAGCGACTCGATCTCCGATTGAGTCGGGGTGTGCTTCATGTCGCCGAGATGCGCGACCGTGATGCCGTCGTAATCGAAGACGTAGATGGTGTTGCGCGCGGAGCCGTCTTTGCCTTTCTTTTTTCCGCTCCCGCCGCCGTCGGTCGAAACGCCGGTGACGAAGACGCCGCCGATCTCGAACTCGCCCGCGCCGTCAATGACGTGCGACGCGCCTTTGACCGCGTCCGTGTTGTTGTGACCGGGCGCGTCGTGGCTGACCGTGACGATATCCGATTTGAGTTTGAGCGCCGAATAGCCGATGGATTTGTTGTCGAATGGGTCCGTCACCACCGTCGCNNTCTCTGTGGCGAAGAAACGTTTAGCCCATTCTTTTGGACACTCCCGTTAAACTGAGGAGTACCACGTCATTTTTCAACCGCCTGCATGATGACGAGTATAACGCCCTCCATATTTTTCATCACATCGTTATTCCAAAAGCGGATCACTCTGTAGCCGAGCGATTCCAAGTATTTCGTTCTGTCTTCATCATATTCTTGTTGTTCCAAGTGCTGACCTCCATCCAGTTCAAGGATGAGTTTCTTTTCGATACACACGAAGTCAGGGATAAAGTTCCCAACGGCGTGCTGTCTTCTGAAATTGACGCCCAATTGGTCGTTGCGAATCTTTGACCAGAGTTTGCGCTCGGCGGGAGTCGGGTCTTTGCGGAGTTTGCCTGCGAAGTTCATGGTTTTTGGGTTGCTTCTTTTCTTACGCGGCATTTGCCCCTCCCCTGCCCTCCCCAAATGCGACGATAACCATTTGGGACGCGGACAATAATTCCACACCGTCGAATTTGGGGAGGGGGAATAAATTATGTGAACACATCTTCCCAAATGCGACAATTACCATTTTGTACGCGGACAATACCTCCGCCATGTCGAATTTGGGGAGAGTCCATGTAACGGGAGTTTGATCGGGCTTATACAAAATATTCATTCCTACTTCACATTCACCTCCCCCGAATCCGACGAGATGTGGTTTGAATCCGCATACAGAATTTTGTCGTCGTATTCGGGGGAGGACGGGTGGGGGTCACTCCCGCGCCAAAACAACCATCCACGAATGGAGCCACGAATACTCGAACCGCGAGTCTTCCATTCGCCGAAGGTTCGTGCATAATTCGTGGACGGCGCTTTTCACGAAAAACTCTTCGCCAGCCCTTCGACATCGCTCAGGACAGGCAGATTGGGCTTGTCGAAGTGGGCGGGGGGGGATAAGTCTCACGGCAAAGGCGGCAGACCAAGTTCTTTGAGAAACTCATTGTGCTTTTTCTTGGCGTCTGAAATTCTTTCTTCCAACGCTTGCAGTTGACCATGCACAGCGGCGAGGTCAATTTCTTCTTCCTCTGTGGCGGTACTGACGTAGCGGGAAATGTTCAGGTTGTAGTTATTCTTTTCGATCTCTTCCATCTCAACGCGGCGGGAGTAGCGATCTTCTTCCACGCGGTCTTTGTAGGTATTGATAATCTTTTCGATGTGCTCGGGCAGTAGTTGATTTTGACGCTTGCCTTTCTCGAAGTATTCGCTGGCGTTGATGAATAGAACATCGTCATGCTTTTTGCATTTTTTCAACACCAAAATACAAACAGGGATGCCAGTGGAATAAAACAAATTGGCGGGCAGACCGATGACGGTATCAATATGATTGTCTTTCAATAATTTCGCGCGGATGCGCTCCTCCGCGCCGCCACGAAATAAGACGCCGTGCGGCAGGATGATCGCCATTGTGCCTTCTTGCGCGAGGAAGTGAAAGCCATGCAGGAGAAAAGCAAAATCGGCGGCGGATTTGGGCGCGAGACCGTAGTTCTTGAAACGGACATCATCGCCAAGCGAATCGGTCGGTTCCCAGCGGTAACTAAAAGGCGGGTTGGCAACCACCGCATCGAAAGTTGGCTTTTTGAGGGGGTTGGCTTCGCGGAGCATGTCCCAATCGTTGAGTAAGGTATCGCCGTGGAAAATCTCGAACTCAGAATCTTTGACGCCATGCAACAGCATGTTCATGCGCGCCAGGTTGTAGGTAGTGATGTTTTTTTCCTGCCCGTAGATTTTGCCAATGCCGTTGTCGCCGAGCCGCTTGCGGACGTTGAGAAGAAGCGAGCCAGAGCCGCAGGCGAAATCCAGCACGGATTTGAGGCGTTTTTTAGGTCCCGTGCCTGGTTCCTGACTATCCAAAACGACAATGCCAGAGAGGATGCTGGAAATCTGTTGCGGGGTGTAGAACTCGCCCGCTTTTTTGCCAGAACCCGCCGCGAACTGACCAATGAGATATTCGTAGGCGTCGCCGAGGGTGTCGCTGTCGGTGGAGAAGTCCTTTAGACCATCGGCAATTTTGGTGACGACCGTGCAGAGTTTGGTATTGCGGTCGGTATGTTTCTTGCCGAGTTTTTCGGAGTTGAGATTGATCTCGGAGAACAGCCCATCGAACGCGCTGGAGAAGGATTGTTCTTCGATGTATTTGAAGCCAGCCTGCAAGGTCTCCAATAATTCTTGATTGTGTGTGCGCGCCATTTCGACAATACTGCCCCACAGATAGGGCGGCTCGATGACGTAATGCACTTTGAGGCGCATTTGTTTCTCGAAGACTTTAATATCTTTGGGGTTGCGCTCATAAAAGAGTTGCAGGGGCGTGACGAGAGGAACTTGTTCCGCTTCTTCTTCCTCCTGCTTCTTTTTCTTTTTTGGCATCTGCGCCAGAGCCTGCGCCCGCGCCGCTTCCACTTCGCTTGCGGTGGGATATTCCTTGCCTAATTCCTTTTTACAGGCGGATTCATAGTTGTCCGAAAGGTAGCGTAAGAACAGAAAGGACAGCATGTAATCGCGGAAGTCGTCCGCGTTCATTGCGCCGCGCAGTTGGTCGGCGATGCCCCACAGAGTTGCGCCGAGTTGTTTTTGTTGTTCGTTGGTCATAAGTTTCCTCTAAAGGCTCAAAGGTGACAGTCATCTTGCAGATGACTGTCACCTGACTCATCATCCTCTCGCATTGTTTCGCGGGGCTAAAGCCACCTGCTCAGTACATGCAAGTCCGCTAAAAGCGGACTTAAGCCCGCAGGGCTTCCACGAACTGAGGCAGGGCTTTAGCCCGCACCGCCCCCGCCCGCAAACAACCCCTGCATCAATCCTTTCTTATGGACTTTGAGCGCCGCCAGCGCCTCACCTTGCGCGGAGATTTGTTCATCCAGCGCAGTCAGCAAGTCCGAGATTCTTTGTCCTTCGTTTGTCATGTATGCCTGCCTTTAGACTTCCGAAGTCTCTAAGACTTCGGAAGTCTGGTTCGGGAACAACCCCTGCATCAACCCTTTCTTATGGACTTTGAGCGCCGCCAGCGCCTCACCTTGCGCGGAGATTTGTTCATCCAGCGCAGTGAGCAATTCCGCGATTCTTTGTTGTTCTTCGAGAGATGTGTGGGGCAGAATCGTGCTGTAAACAATATCACTGCTGATATTTTGCACAATTCCACCAGCGGAAAGTTTAATATATTGATTCTGCATATATTCAGAATTAAGCAGTTGCAGCAGGAACGATTTATGAAAATGTTCTTTATACTCACGCAGAACAAACCAGCCATCGTAGATGTAACCGTCAATTGCTAATTGATAAGTTTTTCCAAAACTCATTGAATTGGCTAAAATCAATTCGCCGCTGCTTACTTTTCTTGATTTTTCCGCGCCTTTTGGCGTTATTTTTTCCTCAACTTGATTAATGATGTAATTATCTGCCGCTTTGGTATCTCCAATTTTTATCCAATTGACGCCATTATCGTTTTTTGTTAAATATTCTTGTATTGGTCGTGGAGAACTGCCTCTATATAGCACAATATATTCAGAGAATTCTTTTGTCGCCCACTCCCCAGCGGACTGGAACTCAGGGAAGCGCAATCTCGGCACGGACTCGCCTTCGGCGGGGAAAAGGTTCTGCAGAAGCCCTTTTTTATAGGCTTGCAGTGTCTCCACTTTTTGGCTTTGGGCGGCGATCAGGTCATCGAGCGAGGTCAGGCAGTCCGCTATTTTTTGTTGTTCGGGAATTTTTGGAATCAATATTTCTCCGCCCAGCACGGCGAAGTTATTAACCTTCATGTCATTCTTTGCGCCCTTCCTGACAATCGGCTGCAAATAACTGCTCAGGTTGTAATCTCCTGAAAAATAATGATCCAAATAAGTTGAGTTCGCTATATTAGTTGTACGATAAACAGCATACAAAGTGGAAACAATGCCAGGCTTGCCCTTGTTTTCTTTGATGATTCCGAATGGATTCTTTTTTAATGGGCTTTTGGTGTAAACAATATCTCCAGTTTCAACAACATGGTAATCCTTGACGCTAACGCCAGCATAAGAACGTCCCAAAAGTTCAATTTGGTTTACACATCCATATTCACCAGAGACAGACAATACATCCGATTTGTCGTACTTTAAATTCCTGTTTCTTTGCTTTGTCTCAAAAAGCAATTCGCTCAGTTTTTTTCTTTCCCATTCAGGCGCATCTTGAAACTCAGGAAAGCGCAACTTGGGCGCGGCGGTCTTATTGCTCATACGCACTCAATCCCGAAATCTCGCGCCCGCCCGCCAGTTTCTTCAAGAGCGGAATCAGGTCGGTCATCAATTCCCCTTCCTTTGGAGCGCGTTCACGCCAGTTCAACCCCAGCGGGGCAAGCAGGTCGGTCAGCGCTTCGCTGTCGAAGACCAGCCGTTCGATGATCTCATCCACAAAGGCGCTCACGGCGTTATGTTCCAACCCAAACTTGGCGGCAATCTCTGCCAGTTGGCGGGCGTTCTTCTGCGCTTTGAAGGCGGCATAGCCCGCGCGGATGGCGGCTTCGCTGGTTTTGGTCTTGCCCACTTCCAGCGTGTTGATGTATTCGGTCATGTCTTCGCGCTCGTCCAAAAACTTGGCATCCGAAGCGATCAGCCCGATCAACTGCTCGCGGGTCATGCTCTGTTTGCCAGATGTGCCAGCCGCGTAACGCGCGATCAGTTTCATGATGTAATCGTAGTCAATCGTCACCGAGGCGAACAGCACAAACTCAAAATCGAGTTGTTGAAGTTGCGGGTTCTGCTTCTCTTTGTCCTGCCGCTCTTTCAGGCGCGAGGCGGTTTCGAGATACGCCGCGCGGAAGGCTTGCAATTGCTCGGGCGGTAACGCCTGCTCCACCTCCGCGTTGTGTTCAGCGGTCAGGTCGGTGTACTGCTCCAATTGCGTCTTATATTTTTGCACTTCCTTGAAACGTTCGATGAAGCCGCCGCGGGCGTGGTCGCCTTTCAAGTTGGGCACATCCTGCGGGACACACGCCAGCCCGTTCGACTGCATGAACAGGTCCAGTTTTCGGATGGCTTCTTTCAGTTTGCCGATGACGACGGGCGCGGAATCCACCAGCCAGATTTCTTTGGAGCGTTCGACGGTCTCGCCCGAAAAGAGTTGGATCGCTTCATCCACCGCCTCAGCCTGTCCACGGAAATCCAAAATATTGCCCGCTGGTTTAGTGTCGTTCAAAATGCGGTTGGTGCGCGAGAACGCCTGAATCAAGCCGTGCTGTTTCAGGTTCTTATCCACATACAGCGTGTTCAGGTATTTGGAATCGAAACCCGTTAACAGCATATCCACCACGATCACCAAGTCCACTCTTTCGGCGTGGGGCAATTGAAATTCCTGGCTTTTGATGCGCTTTTGTACATCCTGATAATACAGATCGAAAAATGCCAGGCTGTGATTTGTGCCGTAGCGGTCGTTATAGTCCGCCAGGATGGATTTCAGCGCGGCTTTCTTCCCTTCGGGGTCAACTGCGTTATCGGCTTTTTCCTGCGGCAGGTCTTCCTGAAGTTGCCGCGCGTCCTGGTCTCCATCCGCGGGCGGTGAAAACACACAGGCGATATTCAGCGGCTGGAAGGTTTCGTCTTCGCTCTGTTTCTTTTCCTGAACCTGTTTGAAAAGCCGCAGGTATTCAATCGCATCGTTGATCGAAGCGGTTGCCAACAGCGCGTTGAACTTGCGTCCGTTGCTGGCGGCATTGTGCTTGTCCAAAATCGCTTCGATGACGGCTTGCTTGGTCAATGCCTCGCCCGCTTTGGGGATCTGCTCGCCCTCAGGCTTGAAGTAATCCACATGGAAGCGCAGTACCGTATCATCCTCGATGGCGTTGGTGATGGTGTAGGCGTGCAACTGCGTTTGAAAGAGGTCGGCGGTGGTTTTGTAGGAAGCCTGCGTACCCTCCACCTGGGTATAGGTGGCGTTTTCCTTGAAAATGGGCGTACCCGTAAAACCAAACAACTGCGCCTTGGGGAAGAATTCCTTGATCGCTTTGTGATTATCCCCAAACTGCGAGCGGTGACATTCATCAAAGATGAAGACCACGCGCTTCTCGCTCAACGGTTTGAGTTGTTCCTTGTACCCGCGCTTATTGCTTTCATCCAAAGCCAACCCCAACTTCTGAATGGTGGTGACGATCACTTTGTCGGCGTAATCATCCGAAAGCAATCTCTTCACCAGCGCGGCGGTGTTTGTGTTTTGCTCCACACAACCCGCCTGAAACTTATTGAACTCTTCGCGGGTCTGTTTATCGAGGTCTTTGCGATCCACAACAAACAGCACTTTTTCAATATCGGGGTTGTCCTTCAACAACGTGGACGCCTTGAAGGAAGTCAACGTTTTGCCACTGCCCGTCGTATGCCAGATATACCCATTGCCGCTGTTGTCGTGAATGCAATCCACGATCGCTTTCACGGCGTAAATCTGGTACGGGCGCATCATCAGCAGTTTTCGTTCGGTTTCGAGCAGCACCATGTAACGGCTGATCATCTCGCCTAAAACGCACTTGGCAAGGAACTTCTCCGCAAAGTCATCCAGCAGGGTGATTTTTTTATTGTTCTCGTCTGCAAAGCGATAAAAGGGCAAAAAGCGTTCTTCGGCATTGAAAGCAAAATGCTTGTTATTGTTATTGACGAAGTACAGCGTGTCACTGCGATTGCTCACGATAAAAAGTTGCATGAAGCATAACAGTGTGTTGGTGTAGCCGTTGCCTGGGTCGGTCTTGTAATCCACGATCTGTTGCATGGCGCGGCGCGGGCTGATCGGCAAGTCCTTCAACTCGATCTGCACCACAGGCACGCCGTTGATCAACAAAATCACGTCGTAGCGATGAAAACTGTTGGCGGTATTGATGCGCAACTGGTTCACCACTTCAAAAGTGTTCTTGCACCAATCCTTGATATTAACCAGCGTAAAAGTAAGCGGCGTGCCGTCATCGCGGGTCAAGCTGTGCTTTTCACGCAGATTGCGCGAGGCTTCAAATACGTCTCTGGTCACCATCTGATCCAGCAGGCGCGCAAATTCCCCATCCGTCAACGTCACGCGGTTCAACGCCTCAAACTTCTCGCGGAAGTTTTTCTCCAGCGCGGCGCGATCACGAATATCAGGGCGATAGGTGTATTTGAGATCGCTCAACGTCTCGACACCCGCGCGGTAAACGGGTTTCGGCTCGCCCAGTTTTTTGATCAGTTCTTGTTCGATTTGTTGTTCGGTCATTGGTTATGGTTTTGAATTTTAGTGACTAGATTATACCCGCCGCGTTTGGTTGGAGCGC
>CXWJ01005651.1_pt1 | contig 12466 bp, 14 predicted proteins | sample 590841 | NCBI WGS metagenome assembly CXWJ01 (sample SAMEA3498367, study PRJEB10139) | wastewater metagenome | biome: wastewater treatment plant; material: activated sludge | place: Austria | collected 2015-01-21 | reverse complement strand
TCCCCAGGCCATCACCCTGGCCGAGAAGCTCCAGGCCATCGCCCCCATGAGCGAGCCGTCGAAGGTCTACTTCGGCAACTCCGGCACCGAGGCGGTGGAGGCGGCCATCAAGCTGGCGATGTATACCACCGGCCGCACCCGCTTCATCGGCTTCATGGGCGCGTTCCACGGCCGCACGCTCGGCTCGCTGTCCTTCACGGCCAGCAAAGCCGTGCAGCGGGCCAACTATCTTTCCGGCGTCAAGGTCTACCACGTTCCCTACCCCAACCCGTATCGCCCCGTGTTGGTCTCCCAGCCCGGCGAGGATTATGGCGACACGGTCGTCGATTTTCTGGAGGAAGAGGTCTTCCGCACCATGCTCTCGCCGACCGACGTGGCCGGCATCCTCGTCGAGCCGATTCAGGGCGAAGGCGGCTACATCGTCCCCGCGCCCGGCTTCTTCCCGCGCCTGCGCGAGATGTGCGACAAGTACGGCATCCTGCTGATGGTCGATGAGATTCAGAGCGGGGCCGGCCGCACCGGCAAGTGGTGGGCCGTCGAGCACGAGCAGGTCGAACCGGACATCGTTTGCTTTGCCAAGGGCATCGGCAGCGGTATGCCCATCGGCGGCATCATCGCCCGCGACAGCCTGATGACCTGGGGGCGCGGCTCCCACGGCAGCACCTTCGGCGGCAATCCGGTGGCGGCCACGGCGGCGTTGGCGACATTGGAAGTCATCGAGCGCGAGGGCCTCATGGCCAAGGCGACCGAAACCGGCGAATTCATCATGGATTGTCTGACCGAGATGGAAGGCCGCCATCCCAGCCTGGGCGAGGTGCGCGGCCGGGGCTTGATGGTCGGCATGGAGTTGGTGGCCGACCGCCAGACCAAGGAACGCGCCGTCGATCTGCGCAATCACGTCATCCAGCGCGCCTTCGAGATGGGTCTGCTGCTCATCCCCTGCGGCACCAACTCCATCCGCATGACCCCGGCGCTCAACATCGACCGCGGGCTGGTGGAGGAAGGGCTGAATATCTTCGAGCGGGCGCTGACCGAGGCCGAGGCTGTTCACCTTAAAAATGGAGCGTAATATGGCCGTCGCCGAACAAATCGCCGTCCTGAAATCTCAACTGCGCGATGGCGTGTCGCCGGCCATGGCCACGCCGCTGCTGGCCGGAACCCACACCGTCAATACGGCCGTCGTGCCCCAACTGGTCGATTTTCTGATCGACAAAGGGGTGAAGGGGCTGTTCGTCGGCGGCACAACCGGCGAAGGGACGCAGCTCGACCCCGACCAGCGCCAGGTGTTGCACGAGGCGGCCGTGGTCGCCGCCGCCGGGCGCGCGCCGGTGCTGCTCCACGTCGGCGCGCAACGGACGGAGGCGGCCGTCGAACTGGCCCGCCACGCCGCGGGCCTGCGGCCGGCGGCCATCGTCGCCATGACGCCCACGTTCTACGGCATGAGCGACGCCGCCCTGGCCCGCTACTTTCAGGCCATCGCCGACGCCGCGCCCGACGTGCCCCTCTTTCTCTACGACATCCCCCAATTCGCGGTCAACGGCATCGGCCCGGCGCTGCTGACCAGGCTGGCCGGCGACATGCCGTCGCTGGCCGGGCTGAAGAGCAGCCGGGTGGACGTGCAGATCGTGCGCCAATTGATCGACGCCCTGCCCCGCGACCGCATCCTGTTGGCCGGCAACGAGAGCGCCGCCCTGGGTTCGCTGGCCCTGGGAGCCGATGGGCTGATCAGTGGCCTGAGCACGGCCATCCCCGAGCCGTTCGTGGCGATGACCCGCGCCTTCGCCGCGGGCCATATCGACGAAGCACGGGAGTGGCAACGGTGCATCAATCGCTTGTTGGGCGTGTTGGGCGGGTTGCGCGTGGGCGGCATCAAGGCCATCTTGCAGCAGCGCGGCGTGCCCGTCGGCCCGCCCGTGCCCACGCTGGACGCCAGTGACGAACCGCTGTGGCCGCGCGCGGCCGAGATACTGGGCGTGGCCGGGTAGCCTATGCGCCTGATCCTGTTCGATATCGACGGCACGCTGATCAACAGCAGCCGCGTTGGCCGCGCCGCGCTGGGTCAGGCGCTACTGGACGTGTATGGCACGGCCGGTGACCTGGAGACCTTTGTGTTTGCCGGCAAAACCGACCGGCGCATCGTACGCGAGGTGATGACCGCCGCGGGCTGGCCGGCGGCCGACATCGAGGCGCGTCTGCCGGAACTGGACGAGCGCATGGCCGCTGCCGGGCGGGCGCTATTCACGCCGCAAACGGTGTGGCCCTGCGTCGGGGTGATCGACCTGCTCGCCGCGCTGGCCCAACGCGACGACGTCGTTCCGGCCCTGTTGACCGGCAATATCCGGCAGACGGCGCCGCTCAAGCTGGCCGCGGCGGGCATCGACCCCGGCCGGTTCGTCGCCGGGGCCTATGGCTCGGATAGTCTGGAGCGCGATGAGTTGTTCGCCATCGCCAGGCAACGGGCCGCGGCGGCCACCGGGCAGGCGTTCAGCGGCGGCGACGTGACCGTCGTGGGGGATACGCCGGCCGACATTCGTTGCGCCCGCAGCGGCGGCGGGCAGGCCATCGCCGTGGCGACCGGCCCCTATTCAAGCGAGATACTTCTGGCTCACCGGCCGGATCATCTATTCACCGACCTGGCGCGGACGGAAGAAGTTTTGCGCGTCCTGTTTCCATTGGCCGTGACCCCGGTATAATGGGCAGGATGAAGGAGGCGTTACGTTATGCCGACTCGCAAAAAGCCGGTCATTGACGGCATCAAATTTGAACTCGGCCAGCCGACGGCCGTGCCGATGGAGCGGTTGTTCGGTTGGGTAATCTGGCAATTCCCCCGCGCGCGTGACGGCGGTTTCAGCGGCGCGGTTCACCCCCCGGAGGCGGAGCATGGCTGGTATCCGGCCATCATCGATGCCAACGGTGGGCGAGTGCTCGTCTATGGCGACGTGGAGGAGCGCTTCCCCAGCCCCGAGGCGGCGGCCAAGCACCTCGACCGCCCACAGTAGGGTCGAAGAAGATCAATAAATGGGACACGGATCGACACGGATTAAACGGATAAGCCTGGTGGTTCAATCCGTTTCATCCGTTCAATCCGTGTCCCATCCGTGTCTAATCTCTTAAACCGCTATTGAACGGCCAACTATCTCAGATGACCGTATTGTCGGGCACGATGGCATTCTTGGGCACGATGACGATGCCGTCGCGTGCCACCCAGCTTTCCGTTTCCTCTTCCGGGCGGTCGGGGATATAGCGGATCGTCACGTCCCGGCCGATGCGGGCGTTTTTGTCCACGATCGCGCCCTTGATCACCGCGTTTTCGCCGATGCCGATGTCGGGCCGCGCCAGGNNCCCCATGAGGATCGACGATTGGATGTTGGCCTCGGAGCCGATGATGCTGCGTAGCCCCACCACCGATTCGCGCACGGTAGAGTCGTAGATGCGGCAGCCGTCGGCCAATAACACCTCGTCCAGGCGGGAGTTCTGAACCTCCGAGCCGGGCAGGAAGCGGGCATGGGTGAAGATGGGGGCATGGGCGGCGTAGAAGTCGAAGGGCGCGTTGGCCTTGGCCATGCGTAAATTCACCTCGAAAAAGCGGCGAATCGTCCCGATGTCCTCCCAGAAACCATCGAAGGTGTAGCCGCACACCCGCCGTTTGTCGATCGACTGCGGCAGGATGTCGCGGCCGAAATCGACCAGATCCTCTTCCAACACTTCCTGCAAAACGTCGGTGTTGAAAACGTAGATGCCCATCGAGGCCAGGAACGGCTTATCCGGGTTGGCCCCGCTCTCGAACTGCTTCAATATCTCCGGGTCCTTGGGCTTTTCGGTGAAGTTGGTGATGCGGCTGTCGCTGCCCATCTTCAGAATGCCCAGACCGGAGACCGTCTCGCGGCTGACGGGCTGGACGGCGACGCTGATGTGGGCCTCGGAGTCGATGTGGCGCTGGACGAACTTGCGGTAGTCCATGCGATAGAGATGGTCGCCGGCCAGGATGAGGACGTAGCGCGTGCCCGCCTCCTTGATCTCCACCCATTGCTTGCGCACCGCGTCGGCCGTGCCCTGATACCAGTCGCGGCTGCGTGGCGTTTGCTCGGCGGCTAGAATCTGGATCCAGCCGGGGGAGAACTGATCGCGGGTGTAGGTGCTCCAGATATGCCGGTGGAGAGACGCTGAATTGAACTGGGTCAGGATGGCGATCTTCTCGATGTCGGCGTGGAAGCAATTGCTCATCGGGATGTCGATCAGCCGATACTTGCCCGCCAGCGGGACGGCCGGTTTGGAGCGCTCTTTCGTGAGGGGATAGAGGCGCGCGCCCTGACCGCCGCCCAGAATAAGACCGAGGACACTCTTCATGTAGGGCATAGGCTCTCCATTGTCAACTTCAGTTAGGATGGTTCAGTCGCCTGCGACGGCGGCAACTTAACTATAACGCCACCTGTGCGAATTGGCACACAACTAGCCCACTTCCGGCGGCCGTGCTATGATTCGGCGGCGCTCCCGGTCCAGCATCATGGCCGTGGGCGACAATTTTTTATCGAGAGGAGTATCCATGAGTCGTGTGATTCATGTTGACAATCCGGGCAAGCGGCGCAACCAGGCGCGGCGCTCCATCGCCGAAATTTTGCGCTTGCTCGGCCAAAAGGCACAGATCGACGACGAGGCGCGCGACATGGCGGCCATGCTCGTCTACCTTTTGCGCGAGATCAAGGACACGGTCGATGAGTCGGCCGCGGCCTGGGAAAAGCGGGGCTACTGGATGAAGGTCGAGCGCTTCGTGCGCGACTATGAATGGATCCCCGAACTGGCGGCCAACATCGACGACGTGATCCGCCACGGCGCGTGGGATTTGTTGCCGGAACTGCTGGCCGATCTCATGCCCCGTTTCGACGACATCCACATCAAGACGATGACCCGCAAGCCGTCCGATTGGCGCGGGGCTTATCGCAAGCTGCTGGCCGAGCCGCCGGTGTCGGTGTTGCGCTAGGCCGCGGGCGGTTAGGGCCATGCGCCGGCTCGTCGTTGCTCTGCTCGCGTTGCTGGCCGGATTGTCGGCGGCGGGCTGTGGCGCGGGGTACGGCGGCGCGGCAGCCGGCGGCCCGGCCGTGACCGCGCTCGATCCGCCCACGCCGGTGATCGTCGTCCCGTCGCCAACGCTGGCCGTCCCGACGCCCACGACCGCGCCAACGGCGACCGCCACCGCTACCACTCCGGCATCGCCTTCACCGGCCGCATCTCCATCGCCCGGCGAGTCTCCACAGCCCGGTGAGTCTCCACCGCCCACGCCCGCCGTCACCCCCTCGGCCATCCCATCGCCCACGCCGTGCGCCCAGCAGGGCCGCATCGAGCTAGGGACGCTCGCTAGCGCCGTCGCCGGGGAGCCGATGCGCTACCGCGTCTATCTGCCGCCGTGCTATGGCGTGGACGACCGCCTCTATCCCACCCTCTACATGTTCGGCGGCAATATCCACGACGATGCTATCTGGGACAATCTGGGGCTGGACGAGGCGGCCGAGGCGATGATCACGCGCGGCGACATCCCGCCGCTGCTCATCGTCATGCCCGACAACGGCTGGCTGGCGAACACGACGACCAGCGGGCCGAACTCCTATGAGGGCTTTGTCCTCAACGAACTGATCCCCCACATCGAGGCGACCTATCGCGGCCGGGCCGAGGCGGACGGCCGCGCCGTGGGCGGGCTGTCGCGCGGCGGCTACTGGTCGTTGATGATGGCCTTTCGCCGCCCCGACTTGTTCCGCAGTGTAGGGGCGCATAGTCCGGCGCTCATCGACAGCCACGCCGGCCCGGCCGAAGACCCGCGCGTCACCGGGACGGTCAACGACCTGGGCGATCTGCGTATCTGGATCGACATCGGCGAACGCGACCCGTACCTGAATGAGGCGTTGCCCCTGCATGAGGCGTTGACGGCCGCGGGCGTGGCCCACGAGTGGCACGTGGAGCCGGGGACGCATGAAGAGGCGTATTGGCGGGCGCGCCTGGAGCAGTACTTGATGTGGTATAGCGACGGATGGCGGGTGGCAAGTGGCGAGTAGCGAGTGGCGAGTAGCGAGTGGCGGGTGGCGGGTCAGTATCTCCCTTTCTCCCCTGCACCCCTGCACCCCTGCCCTCTTCCCTCACCCACTTTCACTATTAAGCCGCAGCAGCAAGGCAAATACCGCCGCCGAGAGGCCGATCAGGATGACCACCTTCAAAATGGGCGAGGCGGCCAGAACGGCCACCAACCCGAACAGGATCGCCACGCCGTAATAGCCGAGCACAATGCGCCGCGTGGGCAGGCCCCGGTCGGACAGGCGAAAGTGCAGATGGCCGCGGTCGCCACGCATGGGGTGCTGGCCGCGCCGGATGCGCGCGACGATCTGCCAGGCCACGTCGATGATGGGCACGGCCATGACCAGCAGCGCCGTCGATAGCTTGGCCGGGGCCAGGATCGACAGGGTCGCCATCTGGTAGCCCAGCAGATAGGCCCCGGTGGAGCCGAGAAAGATGCGCGCCGGCGAAAAGTTGAACGGCAGAAAGCCCAGCAGCGCCCCGGCCAGCGCCAGCGGAAAGAGCGGCATCGACGCCTGGCCCGTCTGCAAGCCCAGCCGGTAGCTGTGGTAGGCGAAGAAGGCCGCGGCGATCAGGCATACCCCGGCGGCCAGCCCATCCAACCCGTCGAGAAAATTGATGGCGTTGATCATGCCCAGGATCCAGAACGTCGTGAACAGCAGGGCCATCGGCCGCCAGATCCACACCCAATTGCCATCGACGCGAAAGAACGGCAGCGCCTCCCACAGGGCCGTGGTCGGCAACGGGTTGGTGAACAGTTCAATGAAGATAATGTGGAGGATGGCGACGAGCGCGCCCGCAAGCTGTATGAGTAATTGGGCCAACGGCGGCAGGTCGTAGCGGTCATCCAGCAGCCCGCCGGCGACGACGATGAGGCTGCCCAACACCAGCCCGCGCAGGCGCAAAGCGTCGTTGGCATCGGCCGGCGGCAGCAGCCAATAGATCAGGGCCACGCCGACCAGCCAGGCGGCGAAGATCGCCAGCCCGCCCAGCTTGGGGATGCGCCCGGTGTGGCGGCGGCGGCCGCCCGGCTCAGCCACAAGGCCCAGACGAAAGGAAAGCCGCCGCGCCAACGGCGTGGCCACCAGCGCGGCGGCAAATGAGGCCAGGGCTACGACCAAATAGACCATCTTGTCCAATCAGCCCGTGCCGAACTGGCGGTCGCCGGCGTCGCCCAGGCCGGGGACGATGTAGCCGATCTCGTTCAGGTGGGAATCGATGTGGGCGATGTGGATGGGCACGTCGGGGTGGGCCGCCTCCAGCCGGGCGATGCCCTCCGGCGCGGCCAGGATGCCGACAAACTTGATCCGTTGCGCCCCCCACTTCTTGAGCAGATCGACCGTCGCCACGGCCGAGCCGCCGGTGGCCAGCATCGGGTCGAGCACCAGGCAGACCTGCACCGTGGGCATCGTCGGCAGCTTGTTATAGTAGGACACCGGCTTCAGCGTTTGCTCGTCGCGGTATAGCCCGATGTGCCACACCTCCGCGCCGGGCATCATCTCCCATACCCCCTCGACCATGCCCAGGCCGGAGCGCAGGATGGGCACCAGGCCGACCTTATCGACCAGCTCGCGCCCCTCGGCCAGCCCCATCGGCGACTCGACCGTCAGCGGCGTGGTGATCAGATCGAGCGTGGCTTCATAGCACAGCAGCAGCGAAATCTCGCGGATCAATTGGCGGAACTTCTTCGGTTTCGTCTCCCTGTCGCGCATCAGGGTCAGCTTGTGTTTGACCAGCGGGTGTTGTGACTCAAAAACCATCCTGTCTCTCCCTTGTGTAGGTTGCTTCATTGTAGCCAACNNCATGACGTATAATCCCGCCCCAGCCATGACCACGCAAAACCCGCCGCCCGACCGGCCGATTGCCCCCCAACAAAAAGCCGAAGATGTCGGTCTGGACACGATGCTCCGGCCGCAGCGCCTGGCCCAATTCACCGGCCAGGAGCGGCTGAAGGACAACCTGCGCATCCTCATCGAGGCCGCCCGCGGCCGGAGCGAGCCGCTCGATCACGTCCTGTTCCACGGGCCGCCGGGACTGGGCAAGACCACACTGGCCCAGGTCGTCGCCAACGAGATGCGGGCCAACATCCGCCACACCGCCGGGCCGGCCATCGAACACTCCGGCGATCTGGCGGCCATCCTGTCCAACATGCGCAGCGGCGACATCCTGTTCATCGACGAGGTACACCGCCTCAGCCGCCCGGTGGAGGAAATTCTCTACCCGGCGATGGAAGATTTCGTGCTCGATCTGATCGTGGGCAAGGGGCCGGGGGCCAAGAACGTGCGCCTCAAGCTGCCGCGCTTCACAGTCATCGGCGCGACGACCCGCCTGGCGCTGATGACCGCCCCCCTGCGCGCCCGTTTCGGCGCGGTCTACCGCATGGACTTCTACGACCAGGCGGCGATGGAAGAAATCGTTGGCCGCGGCGCGCGCATTCTGGAAGTACCCATCGAGCCGCACGGCACGTCGGAGATCGCTCGCCGGGCGCGGGGCACGCCGCGTGTCGCCCTGCGCTTGTTGCGCCGGGTGCGCGACTACGCCCAGGTGCGCGCCGACGGGGCCATCACCCACGAGACGGCCGTGGCCGCGCTCGACCTGATGGAGATCGACCAGTTGGGCCTGGACGACCTCGACCGGCGCGTGTTGCGGGCCATCATCGAGAAGTTCGGTGGCGGGCCGGTGGGGCTGGAGACCATCGCCGCCAGCATCAGCGAGGAGTCCGACACCATCATGGACGTCGTCGAGCCGTATCTGCTGCAACTGGGCTTTCTGGAGCGCACCTCGCGCGGCCGCATGGCCTCCGTCCACGCCTACCGCCATCTGGGCCTACCCGCGCCGGAAAACGGGCCGCGCGGTGGACAGCGTACCCTGTTCGATGCCCCTCCCGGATAGTAGGCTATGGCTGAGATGGGTCGCCTGCTCGTGGTTATTGGTCTGGCGGTCGCCTTCTGTGGGGTGATCATCCTGGTCGCCATCCGTTTTTTCCCCTGGCTGGGCAATCTGCCGGGCGACATGCGCTTCGAGGGCCAGAACTACAAGGTCTACTTCCCGCTGGCGACGATGATCCTGGTCAGCATCCTGGCGACCCTGCTGCTCAACGTCATCCTGCGCATCTTCCGCCGCTGATCCCTTTCACCCCTGCACCTCTGCTCCCCTGCCCACAAAAGCCATGCCCGCACCCCCCGCCATCCCCATCCTCGGCATCCCGGTCCACGCCGTCACGGCCGATGAGGCTCTGACGCTGGTCGAGGGCTACATGGCCGAGCCGCGCCTCCATCAGATCGCCACGGTCAATCCCGAATTCGTCATGGCCGCGCAGAGCGACGCCGCCTTTCGCCACGCGCTGCGCTCGGCCGACCTCTGTCTGCCCGATGGCGTTGGTTTGCTCTACGCGGCCCGACGCCGGGGACAAACGCTGCCGGAGCGCGTGCCCGGTTCGGAGTTCGTCTATGCCCTGGCCGAGCGGGCGGTGGCGTGTGGTTGGCCGCTCTTTCTGCTGGGCGCGGCCCCCGGCGTGGCCGAGGAAGCGGCGCGGCTATTGGCGCAACGCTATCCCGGCCTGCCAATTGCCGGCACTTACGCCGGGTCGCCCGACCCGGCCGAGAACGACGCCATCGTCCGGCTAATCAATGATAGTGGGGCCAGCCTGCTCTACGTGGCCTACGGCGCGCCCAAGCAGGACAAGTGGATCGAGCGCAATCGCCACACGCTGACCACGGTGCGGGTGGCAATGGGCGTCGGCGGCTCGCTCGATTTCGTCACCGGCCGGGCCGTTCGCGCGCCCCAATGGGCACAGGATAGGGGGGTGGAATGGCTCTACCGGCTTTATAAGGAGCCGTGGCGTTGGCGGCGGATGTTAGCGTTACCCCGGTTTGCTATTCATATATTTATATCTGGTGAAGCTTAAGCCTAACTGTGTCCATCAAGACACCTTCAGCGTACCTATTGTAATTGCCCATGATAGCATATACAATACAAACGAGCATGAACCGGCCGCGAGTGGTAATCGATACAAACGTTATCGTCACGGCCCTGCGTTCACAGCGCGGTGCATCAGCTTTGCTACTTTCGTTGATTGGTGGAGAAATATTCGAGTTTCACCTCTCAATACCCCTCGTCCTTGAGTACGAGGAAGTGTTGATACGACAACAGCAGGAATTGGGATTGTCAGCGGACGAAATTGGCGCCTTCATCGATTCATTGTGCGCAGCCGGAATTCGTCACGACCAGATACATTTTAACTGGCGGCCATTATTGACGGATGAGCGCGATGAACACATACTCGATCTTGCCGTGCAGGGTCAATGCGACGCTATCGTTACTTATAACGTCCGTGATTTCAGAGGTGTCAACCAATTTGGTATTCGCGCGATCGATCCACAAACATTCTTGCGCGAGATAGGAGTGATTCAATGAGCAATGTCGTTAGTTTGCGAATTCCCCGAACATTGCACGAACAGGTGAAGGCCCTGGCTAAGGATGAGGGCATATCCCTCAATCAATACGTCATGTTGACGTTGGCCGAAAAGGTGGCTACGGTTCAGACAATTGACTATCTGGAGCAGCGGGCCGCGCGAGGCAGCCGCGAACAACTTTTGGCAATCCTGGCAAAAGCGCCGGACGTGGAGCCGGAAGAATATGATCGGCTCGATAAAATGTAAGAGAAACCACAGATTTCACAGATTACACAGATGTAAGGATTCGATCTGTGAAATCTGAGTAATCTGTGGATTCTTCTTCTTTGCGTCTTAGTGCCTTTGTTTTAAAACTGCATTACAAACCCATGCGCATCCTCATCACCGGCTCCAGCGGTCAAATCGGCACGAATCTGGGCCTCTACCTGCTGGCGCGCGGCCATGAGGTGTTCGGCGTGGACGTGCGGCCGAACACGTGGACCGACGCCATCCCCACCCTGCTGCAAGACCTGGCCGCGTCGTTCGCCGATTTTCGTGGCGGGCTGGGACATGTGCCCTATCCGCCCGATCTGGATGTGGTCGTCCATCTGGCCGCCCATGCCAAGGTGCACGAACTGGTGGAGCAGCCCGCCCGCGCGCTGGAGAACGTCGTGATGACCTTCAACGTGCTGGAGTTCTGCCGCCACAACGGGCTGCCGATCATCTTCAGCAGTTCGCGCGAGGTCTACGGCGACATCCACCGGATGCTATCCTCCACATCCATCACCGAGGAGTCCTTCGCCGATTTCGCCTATACCGAAAGCCCCTATTCGGCGAGCAAGATCGCCGGCGAAGCGCTGATCTACTCCTACGCCCAGTGCTACGGTCTGCGTTATCTCGCCTTTCGCTTCAGCAATGTCTACGGCCGCTACGACGTGGACATCGAACGGATGGAGCGCGTCATCCCCCTGTTCATCCGCAAGATCGGCCGCGGCGAACCGATCACCGTCTATGGCGAACAGAAAGTGCTCGATTTCACCTACGTCGATGATTGCGTGGCCGGCGTGGCGCGGGGGATTGAGCTGCTGGCCGGCGGGCGGGCGGTCAACCAGACGATCAATCTGGCCTACGGCCAGGGCAACAGTCTGGTGACGTTGGCCGAATACATCGCCGCCGAGTTGGGCGTGTCGCCGCGTATCACGGTCGCCCCGTCGCGCGTCGGCGAGGTGACCCACTACGTCGCCAACATCGGCAAGGCCCGCGCCCTGCTGAATTACACGCCGCAAGTGCCGTTGCGCGAGGGGATTCGCCGGGCGGTCGCCTGGGCTACCGAGTATTGGGCCGGGCATGAATCCGCCACGGTGTGAACCCTTTCAGTAACGGGAATATATGTATGACAGAAAGCGAAAAGGATTACGCTCCCGACAGCCTACAGCGGCAAGCCTTGCGCACCTGGCACAACGCCACTGTCCCCCTGCGTGAGCAGCGCATCCATGCGCTGCTCGGCCTGGCGGGCGAGACGGGCGAACTGGTTGATCTACTAAAAAAGCACTTTTACAAGCCGGGCCGCGAGGCTACGCGCGCGGTGGTTCTGGATGAGTTGGCCGACGTACTCTATTACGTGGCTATCCTGTCTCATCTGTGGGGTTTTACCTTTGAAGAAATGACTGACCACCTGGCCGTCAAACTGGCCGATAGCCACGGCTGGGACGGCAGCGACGAAAAGATCGCAGCGCAGCAGGCAGGAATGGATTGATATAAAACGTGTTTGCTCGACCCGGCCGTTGCCTCTTTTAACGAATCGTCAACCGCGTAATTGGCGAAAGAAGCGTTGCAGCAGTTCGCCGGCCTCGTCGGCCAACACCCCGGCGACGACCTCGACGCGATGGTTGAAGGCCGGCTGCCCCAGCACGTCGATGATCGTGCCGTCGGCCCCGAAGCGCGTGTCCTTCGCGCCATAGACCAGCCGCGCCAGCCGCCCCTGGATCATCGCCCCGGCGCACATCGGGCAC
>CXWJ01006346.1_pt1 | contig 12468 bp, 13 predicted proteins | sample 590841 | NCBI WGS metagenome assembly CXWJ01 (sample SAMEA3498367, study PRJEB10139) | wastewater metagenome | biome: wastewater treatment plant; material: activated sludge | place: Austria | collected 2015-01-21 | reverse complement strand
ACGACGTCGTCAAGGACGCGAACCGGAACCATCGGCGGCCATTTTGGACAGCCAGAGTGTGAAGTGGTTGTCCATGCGGCCAACATTCAAGACCGTGATGGGGCTCGCCTGGTGCTTGACAAGCTTTCTGAAGCCAGCCGCACGGCACTGAAACGGATTTGGGCCGACGGCGGCTACCGAGGTCAGTTGGTTGACTGGGTTCATAAGCATCTGGACGCTATCCTGGAAGTTGTCGAGCGCGACCCGGCGCTTAAGTACTTTCAGGTGCTCCCGCGACGATGGGTTGTCGAACGAACCTTTGCTTGGTTTGGCCGTTATCGTCGCCTTAGCAAGGACTACGAACATTGCACTCTCTCTAGTGAAGGCATGTTCTACATCGCTTCTATTCATACAATGATGAAACGGCTTTCTCATGCCTAATTTTCAAATGGGCTCTAAGAGCAATCCTTATTGACAGAGCAATATGTACACATTACGAGCATTCGTAAGAGCATCAATACATTTCTTAATAATGTGGCTGCTCAGTGCGATAGCGCTAGCCGTTACAGACTGGCTACTACCGGGAATCGAACTCAACGCAATAGACCCGTACCCGCGGTGGGCGGTGGCCATGGCGGCGGCATTCATCCTGGGCCTGGCCAACCTTTTCATTCGACCGCTCATCCTGCTCCTGGCCGCGCCGCTGGGCTTTATCGCCCTGTTCGTGGTTGGTTTCTTCGTCAACGCCTTTATGTTGCGCATCACAGCCAACCTGCTCGGTAGCGGGCTTATCGTCGACGGCTGGCTGCCGGCCATCCTCGGTGGCATCGTACTGGCCACGGTCGGCACGCTCATCACCAGTCTCCTGGGAATCGAGGACGCCGGGTCGTTCTATGAGGGCGTCATCGAGCGGCGGCTGGCAAAACAGCGCGCCTCTCTGCCCGACAACCCGACCACCGGCCTGGTGATGCTGGAGATCGACGGCCTGAGCTACCACCACATCCGCAAGGCCATCGACGATGGCTATATGCCGAACGTCCAGCAGATGATCGAAGAAGACGGATATGTCCTGTCGGCGACCGACTGCGGCTTGCCGTCCCAGACCTCAGCCTGTCAGACCGGCATCCTCTTCGGCGACAACCACGACATTCCCGCCTTTCGCTGGTACGACAAGGCTCGCGGCAAGCTATTCGTCTCGGGCAACGACGCGGCCGAGATCAACGCCCGCTACGCCCACGGCCAGGGGTTGCTGCGCGGTGGGGCCAGCATCAACAACATGATGAACGGCGACGCCAGGCTCTCCCTGCTGACGGCATCGGACCTGCGCGGCGGCACAGACGAGCAGAAGCGTGCCCGCGCCCGCGACGTCTACCTGTTGCTGTTGAATCCTCAATTCTTCATGCGTGTGTTCGGTCTCTTCATCGGCGAGAGTGTTCTGGAATTGTGGCAGTATTTCCGCGACGTCACCGCCGGCGTCGAGCCGCGACTGAACCGGCTGCACAAGTTCTACCCGTTCATCCGCTCGGCCACGACCGTCTTCATGCGCGAGGTGTCGGGCTTTCTGACGCTCATGCAGATCGTCCGCGGCGAGCCGGCCATGTACACCACCTGGCCCGGCTACGACGAGGTGGCCCACCACTCCGGCCCGTGGTCGAAACATGCCTTCGGCACGCTGCGCGGCTTCGACCGCTTCATCGGCAACGCGCGCGAGATGATCGCCACCAAAGCCCCCCGGCCATATGAACTGCTCCTGCTGTCCGATCACGGCCAGTCATTCGGGCCGACTTTCCTGATGCGCTACGGCTACACCCTGAAGGAGTTCATCGAGCGCCACATGCCCGCGGGCACGGTCATGGTGCAGACGGCCGGCGGCGACGACGGCTCGATGTCCGTGGCGTCGACCGCGGCCGAGCTGGGCAACATCCAGGCCCAGGGTATGGGCGGGCGCACAGGTCAGGCCGCCGTCAAGCAGATGCAGAAAGCGGCCGAGCGCAGCGCCGGCGACGAAAGTCAACGAGAGGTGGAAGCCGTGGCCGCGGCCGACGTCACCTTCTGCGGCAGCGGCAACCTGGGCCAGGTCTATTTCCACGCCTTCGACCACCGCACGACGCTAGACGAGCTGAACCAGGCGTTCCCCGGCATGGTCGACGCCGTCATTCATCACGAGGGCGTCGGTCTTGTCGTCGCCACCCAGGCGGATGGCACGCCGGTCGCCTATGGCAAGGGCGGCACGCACAACCTGCACACGGGCGAGGTCACGGGCGAGGACCCGCTCACCCCCTATGGTGACGTGGAACTACGCGCCTGGCAAGTGCGCCGGGTGGCCGGCTTCCCCAGCGCGGGCGACCTCATCATCGTCAGTACTCTCTATCCCGACGGCACCGTCGCGGCTCTGGAGGAGCTTATCGGCAACCACGGCGGCATGGGGGGCGAGCAGACCGACTCTTTCCTGCTCCACCCGGCCGATATGATCGTCCCGCCAACGCGTAGTTCGGTGGACATGTTCACCCTGCTGAATGCCCGGCGCGACCGGCCCGCGCCGCCCAAACCGGTCGAAGTCCCGACAAAGGCCAGTGATGAGTGGGCGGGCGGCGTTCTGCTGGGTGGGTTGCGACAGCCGAGCCGGTGGGTAGCGCTGGCGGTGCGGGCCATCATCCTCGACCGCACGGCGTATCGCGCCATCGCCGACATGGGCGACTTGACCGGGCCGGCGCTGTTGCTGAGTCTGCTGGGCGTAGCGTCTGCTGCCCTCGCGAAAATACCGGACAGTGTCTCCGATTTCCTGAGTATCTTCGCCGGGGGCTACCTGCTGTGGCTGTTGGCTGTAATCGTCCTGCACGGGGTAGCCCGCGTGCTGCGCGGCAAGGCCACTTTCACCCAGACCTTTCGGGTCATGGGATTTGTGCAGGTTGTGGAACTGTTCGGGCTGCTGCGTTTTATCCAGCCGGTCGCCTCGCTGGTAATTGTCGGAGTGGCGCTTCTCTCCCTGTTCGCCACCTGGATGGCCGTCAGCGAAGCCCATCGGTTACGCGGCTGGCAGACCCTGGCGTTGCCGGTACTGTACGTGCTCTTCGTCGTCGTTGGCGCATGGGCGCTGGTCGCCCTCTCCACCGCGAGCCAATTGGACCTGGGGGCGCTGGCCGCGCGGTTCGGGCTGGTACCCTAACCGATTAGTGAACACTACCGGCAGGTAAGTCCCATTCCTGGACCCGATCTGTTCCGGGAAAGCGAAAAACGGACGGGGTAGCCGGCGAAATGCTACCCCGTCCGTTTTTGCCGATTAGAGAAGGAGTGTGCTGTTACCGGTTTAACATTCTTCTCGTGGCGCGGTCACGCCGCGCCTCGGTCAGTTGGGGAAGGAAGTCTCCCGCTATCAGGCCGGGATTTCAAAGGCGGTCTTCGTGCTCGGCAACAAGGCGTATATCAAAATCAGCCCGTTGACCAGCAGCGCCGGCAGCATCGCTTGCCACGTCGAAGCGCCGAGGATGGACAGGAATGCCATGATCAGATTGAGGACGGCAATCACTGCGATAAACATCCAGCCCTGCGGGTCCAGATTCCACAACATGCGAAATACCCACAGATAGACAAGTCCCATCACACCCCATAAAAATGCGCCTAACAGGTCGAAGGTGAAGAAATGGGCTTCGCCGAACGGGCCGCTAATCGGGAATAGGTGGAGCATCTGCAGGGTATGAACAAGCGCGACAATGGTTGCCGCCCCGGCCAGGAGCGCCAACAGGGTCACGCCAAACGGACGCTTTTTTGCCATGATATGAACTCCTTCTCAGTCCAATAAGGTGACCAGCGAACTTGAGGCCGGCCGTTACGCCGCACCAGCCAGGCGGTTATAGGTCTCGACCTCGAAACGGCGGTTGGCCTGAATCTGGATGACGATGCCGGCCGCCGCCAGCAACACGAACACGATGGCCATGAACGGCGATGCCTGCCACAAAAGACGGATCGGGCTCTCGGCTAGTTGGAGCAGGGAGACACCGCCGACACCGAGCATGATCGTGCCCACAACCAGCGCCGCCCCACCGATCGCTGTCGCGGCGATGATGACGTACTTTTGCAGGTTGAACCTAATCGTGACGATAACCATGACCGCCGCCAAGGCGATAGCGACGATAAACGTGATAAGCGCCAGGCCGTTCAGCCCGAACAGATCCATAATGCCGACGCCCAGCATATAGCCAAGGAGACCGGCAGCTACGGCGACCGCCGCGGCGTAAAAGAAATAGGAGGCCAGCGCGAAGATCGCCCCGACTACAAAGCCAACGACCCAGCCGGTGACGGTAGCAAACAGGCCGGTGTTGAACAGGGCCTCTATCGCTGAGGAGCCCAGCACAAAGCCGCCAAAGAAGCCCCAAATGGGCAGCAGGAACAGGAAGAAACGATACCCGCCGAAGATGAGCGCAGTCGCGAATAATAGGGCGATGGTCGTAATACATAAAAGCTCAAAAACCACAGTGACACCTCCAGTTTAGGAAAAATCGATCTAGCCAAGATAGCTCGTTTAACACTCGGATGTTTTCTGTCCCCTGTCTTTCACCTCCGCGTTTCAATGAAGCCGTGGCGGGCCGGAGCGCCCCTATCGCGGGGTTTCCCTCCGGCCCACGCACACGTGTTAAGTCTCGTCGCACCGGCCGATTTATGCTTCTTCGGCGAAAGCGGCCTTCAGTTGCTCTTCTTGTTCGGCCGTCAGGTTCGTCGAGATAATCTCGAACCTCGGCGCTTGCTGCTTCAGCCCCTCGATGAACTTGTCAGGTGTCGACTGGGCAATCATCAGGAACAACGCCGAGGTACCGACCGTGACCCTTGATTGAACTTCCTTGATGAAGTCGTCACTGATACCGATGTCGGTGAACTTGCCGGTCAGCGCGCCCATCGCCGCGCCGATGGCCATGCCCAGGATCGGGATGAAGAAGATCAGCCCGAACAGGAAGCCCCAAAACGCGCCGTTCATCGCCCCAAGGCCGCCCATGCTGTGCATCTGCTGGGTCTTGGGCTTCTTCTTGCCTTCCGGCCAGGTCACGATCGCCGCGTCCTGCAGCGTCACCAATTCCTGCTTGCCCAAGCTCTCGATGACGCGCAGCGTCTGCTCTGCGCCGTCCGGTGTCTCAAACTTGAGTACTGCCAATGTTGTCATATTTCGATCTCCTCAACGTATGAGGCAAGTTATTGAAGACTTGCCAAGATTGATTAAAGGGGCGGCTTCGTCCCGGAATACCCCGGGATGCGATTGCGGTTACCGTAACCGCCGCCCGCATAGAACGCGATGTCGGCGAATGCTGCCAACCCTATCCATAGCCAATCCCAACTGGTGATGCCGCCGGGCGCGACGGCCACGTACATCAACGTCGTAAAGGGCACGAAGACCAGACCCAACACCGGCCAGAGCCACGAGTTAAACGCGCCCAGTGCCCCAACCCACCGGAACGGCTGGGCTATCCACCAGAAGATACCTGCCACTCTTGGCCCCAGTAACATGAATAACGTCAGAAAACAGCACATGATTACATCCGAATCCTTGATGGTCCGGTCCTCGCCCCGAGAACCCACTATTCCTATTCTCTAAAGCTAGCCGACGCGCGTGAAGCGGACGACTTCTTGACCAAACCCGTCGCGCAGGATCAACGTATCGAGCGTGGACTCGAAAGTAACGGCCGATTGAATCGCGTTCAGGTAGGATGCCTCCTGATTGTTGATATCCTCGGCGCAGGCCATCTGCGTGCCGAAGACCGGCCCGATCTTGACCAACTCGGCGCTCACCTGGTATGGCCCCGTGAAGTTATTGCATCCGCCAAACGCGCCCACCTGCCCGTTATCGTCGAAGAACAGGTTCGGCGCGGCGTTGGGCAAAGGCGCGGCACCGTACAGCGAGGTCACGACCCAGCCGGTGTTCGCCAGCGGATTGCCGGGGATCATGACCTGGATGGTTATCTGCTGCGTTTGGACAGTGCCGTCGCGCAGCAGAACACGCATCTCATAAGTCGTCGTCGTCTGCGGGCACACCTGCTGGCTACCCTGGCCGGTCACCGGGAACTGGCTGTAAGGTTGGCCAACCGGATAGACCCACACCGCCTGGATGTTCTGCACGTTCCACGATAGCGTGGTGCACTCACCCTGATTGATGACGGTATTACTGGGGAAAAACTGGAGAACCGGCGCAGGCGTGGCCGCCGGCGCGGTTGTCGCCGTCGGCAGGGGTGTCGCCGTCGGCGCAGGAGTCGGTAGCGGCGGGGCGTCAATCACCGGCACATTCCCGGCGTTGAATGCCTGGACGAAGTTGGCCGAGACCCAACCCTGGCCGTTCGGCGCGCTCTGGACGGGCGTCACCCACCACAATCCGTCAGCGCTGCGGCCAATAATGGCCCCTTCCACGCCGAAGTTGGCCGCGCCCAGGATCGGGTAGGCCGAGCCGGGGCCGGTGCGCACGTTGACGCCGGCCGGCGCGATAACCACGCCGTAAGGCGCTTGTGGCTCGGGCGTGGCAATCTCGACCGGCGGCACGGGCGTCGGCTCGGGCGCGGGTGCCTCGACACCGATGTTGCGGAAGACGTAGGTCGGGCCACCAGCGGGCATCGCCAGTTCCATCTCCAGACCACCCGGCCGCACGCGATAGTTCTGCGCCGCGCCCAGCGCACCGATGAATCGCTGGTCGAGCGAGTTCTCGCCGCAGAAAGCCAACGTCATCGGTCCCAGTTGGGCCAGGTAGCCACCGATCATGCCACCGTCGCGCAACTCGTAGCCCATCTGGCCAGTGTTGCAGTCGGCTCGAAAGCGCATCACCCCGTTCGTCTCGCCCGCGGGGAGATAGGCCACCAGGTAGTTGACCGTGTCCTGCTCGAAGGCAATGTCCTCGCCGTCGACCTNNCGGCCATGTAGGTCGCCGGGTTGCTGTTCACCTGATCCATCTCGTCTTGGGGCACGTCGCCGCCCGTCATGGGCAGCGTCGGGCTAACAACCGGATAGAAGAATGACACCAGGTAACGGCCGTCGTTGGTGAAGCCCTGGTAGACGTAGCGCAAGCCCTGGTTCGTCACCGGGTTCGGCCCCTGGCTCCAGCGGGCGACGAAGCGGTAGCCACTGATGGTCGCGCTGGTCAGTGGCGCACCGGTGCGGCCGAGCTGCACAGCCACGTCCTGCGCGCCAACCGTCTCGTCGAACGGCAGCGCGGCGTAGCTGCCCGCCGGGTCCGGCTGCTCCAGATCGACCGTGCGGGCGAAGATGTCGTCGATAGTTTCGCTGATGCCGGGGTTGCCGGCCTCGTCCCACATCTCCCGGTAGGCGTCGACGGGGATGATGTACATAATCGGATCGTTGGGCTGTCGCTGCGAAGGTTCGGTGACGCCGAACAGGATCTCGATGTGGGCCGGCAGGCCGGTCGGACCGGGCGGCTGGCTAGCATCATAAGTGGTCTCCGGCAGGAGGACCGGCTGCCACGAGTAGGGCAGGCCCTGGGTGTCCAGGGCGATCATGCTGGGGTACAGCCCGGCCGCGGCCACCGTATCCGGGTCGATTTCCGTGGTGACGATACCCAAATCGTCAATCGGTTCGGCCGTGGGCGCGACGGCCGAACCGACAGGGGCTTCGGTGGGAGCCACAACCGGAGCTTCGGTCGCGACGGGTGGCGATTCGATGGCCGGCGTGGGTTCTTCGTTGGCACAGGCAGCGAGCACAGCGACCAGTAGTGTCAGCACGAGCAATACCGACCATTTCTTTGAACCTAACATGTTACATGTCTTCTCCTCATCCGCTCATGGAAATACGGATGTGTTGCCGGTCTTGCGATGCTCCGTCAATGGCATTGGAGCCACCGCGAGCCAGTTTTGCGGGCTGCGAACTACCACCCGGAATGGGAATGGCGCTATGGTGCCGCTAATTACCCAACGCCTTTTTCAGGCTCTCTTCTGCCTCATCCGAGAGGGTGGTTTGGATGATCTTGCCAGGGTGCTCTTGCATGATGGCGCGGACAACGGCCGGGTTGGTGTCGTGGGCCACCACAAACAAGGCTGAGGTGCCGGGCTGCAGCGAGTCCGACACTTCCTTGACGAAATCGCCATCCACGCCCAGATTCATGAACCGGCCGACGATTGCGCCTCCGCCGGCGCCAAGCAACAAGCCGGCGACTGGGAACACCAATCCACCCAGCAGCAATCCCACCAACGCGCCGACGCCCGTTGCCGTCATCGTGCCGTGGCTGACGTTGTTCTTGACATGAACTTTGCCGTCCAACTCTTTACTGACCACGGCGGTGTCCTCGAACGAAATATTGCTGTACTTGGTCTGGCCCTTCAGAATTTCCAAGACCTTCTCCGCCTCATCTGGCGAATCGAAACTGATTACAACTAAGCTGGACATGTTGCCTCCGTTTTTGTTAAGACTAAAAAGCCCGCCGGACACCCTTTCTTGAGGCATCCAATCATCTGCGACGACGACCTGAACCGCGCCAGGTAACACTTCGACCTTCACTGGGGTGCGGCCGTAGAACTCACCATCCATCCATATGGGCTGGCCCGGGTCCGCGTCGATTTGAATCTCTCGCCCGCGCCAGAAGAAATGCTCGGAGATGGGTGTTTCATAATCGAGGAAGCGCTCGGCCGCGGCCTTCAGCGATTCGAGGTTGTGGGTATTGATGGCGAATACTTCCAGCAAGCCATCGTCAGGCGCGGATAGCGCACCGGTGATCGAGCGTCCACTTTTTGTCTGGCCGGAGTTGACCACATAGACGCGCATTGCCGCCATTTCGTGGATCTCACCGTCGATCGTCAGACGATAGAGCACTTCCGGGTTGTTCGCTTGCTGGAACATATTGGCGAAATAGGCCAGCGGACCGTACTTATCCTTCATCTCGCGGCTTGTCTGTTGTTCCGGTTCGGTACCCGTATAGAGCCGCTGAATGAAGTATTCATCGCCTACGCGCACGACATCGATGGCTCGCGTGCGCGAACTGGTACAGAGCAGCCGGGCGGCCTCATCCAGCTTCTGTGGCAGACCTAGTTCGTGGGCGAAGCCGTTACCCGTTCCACCAGGCAAAACCCCAAGCAATACCTCACTACCCGCCAGGGCGTTGGCGATCTCATGTTGCGTGCCGTCACCGCCATAGCCGGCCACGATTGATGCCCCCCGTACAGCGGCTTCACGTGCTTGTTGCGCAGCGTCGCCATATTTCTTAGTCACACTTACGTCCCAATCGATGCCATACTCGCGAAAGATGTCGTTGAGCACATTGAGTATGGGCTCATTCTTCCCCGCGGCTGGATTGATGACAACGTGGATCCGTTTGTCTGTTGGTAGAGCGGCCATGGGTTTGTCTACTCTTTGGTTACCTCATTTATCTGGCCAGCCGTTAACCGCTCGACGGAAATAAGCACGTGGCCCAGGTCGTATAGCACGTTGATCAAGCCAACCAGGGCTGCTTGATCGGGTACTTCACCCGTCATTTCGGTGGTTTTGGACTCAACTCCGCGCTGGACGATCATTGCGCTGCTATCCCAGAATCCGCGCACCCAACGCTCGCTCACACGACCATTAACCTGTATTCGATACGTAGCAGATCTGTCCATGAGCGCGCTATGGGAGCCGTCCATAATGCCCTTTACCTCTTCATCGCTTGTGCCGAGCGACGCGTCGCCACGACTGCCATTCACATGGTAATTGCCGGTGATCGATGGCGATAACATCAAAAAGGTGTGACTTTGGTGTACTGCACCCTCGCCATTTAGGTGCTTACGATCGAGTTGAAACAGGGGTATTCTTTAGACGATACGACTGGCACAACGTCCGTTGACTTCATAGATACAGAGGCACTCGATGAATCACGCACTCGTCCGGTTTCGAAGCAATCCGTGCGCCTTATCTGTATTGTTACTCTTGGGCTTCCTGTTCATTTGGAGCACGGATCCCCTTGCTGCGCAAAACGACACCGGCCGCGTGCAGCAGGTGAATGGGCGACTGCCGGTGGGTGAAACGCACGCCTATCTGCTCCGCGACATGCGCGCCGGTGACCGTATCACCATCGCGATGCGAGCCGTGACCGGCAACCTGGACCCGGTAGTAGGTGTGATGGATGCTTCCCGCCCCCTGGGCGAAGTCAACGCCGCCTATCGGGCCGAGACCATGCGCCTGGCGGCCGAGAGCGAAAACGTCGCCCTGGATCTGGAGGTCTTGCGGCAGCGCTATTTCCTGGCCTGGGACGACGACGGCGGCGAGGGCTACGCGGCGCTTTTGGAGTACACCATTCCCGCGCCGGGCGATTACCGCATCATCGCCGGCGCGTCCCTCTCCACGCTGGGGCGAGCCACGGCGGGCAACTATGAGCTTCTGGTGGGCCTGAACGCGTCGGGCGCCACTCAACCGGCTGGCGAACCGTTCCTGGAGCGTGAACTGGTTAACGGCGAGGTCGCGACGTCCGTCGAGGAGGCAAGTGGCTCCCTGACGGCCGAGCGGCCATCGAACAGCCTGAAGCTGGCCGACATCGAGGCCGGAGAAACTCTCTACGTCGCCGTCGAGCCCGTGTCCGGGAACCTGATCCCCACCCTCATCTTGCGTGACTTCGGCGGCAAACCGATTCAAGCGGGCAATCTGACCGGCCAGACTTCACGGACTACGCTACAACATACCTTTGCCGAGAGAGCCGCCGGTTACACTCTGGAAATCCGGGCGGCCGAGGGTTCCGACGGCACGACAACGTCGGGCGACTACCGGGCCGTGATCGGCCTGAATGCCCCGGATGTCCTCACGGGGTTCGCCACAATTACCGGCCGCGGCATCCTACAGACTCCGACCGACGTTCAGGTCGGCATCCGCATTGAGCGGATCAGCGAAGTCGATTCCCAAGGAGAGGACTTCACCGTGTTGGGCAGTATGCGGATGGACTGGATCGACCCGGCGCTGGCCTTCAGCCCTGACAGCTGCAATTGCGATATCAAGCTTTACGCCGAAAAAGAGTTCGACCGCTTCCTGGCCGACACACAAAGCCGCTGGCCCGATTTCGTCTTCTTCAACCAGCAGGGCAACCGCTGGGTCCAGAGCCGGGCGGCGGCCATCTGGCCCGACGGTCGCGCTCGCTATGGGGAGTCCTTCACCCTCACCTATCAGGCTGATTTCGACTTCCGTAAGTTTCCGTTTGACACCCAGCTCTTTCCCATTTACCTGGACTTGCTCCTGCCGGCCGATACTTACACGGTATCCGACTTGCCCGGCTTTAGCGGGATAAACCCGGAGCATGGCGAAGATGAGTTCATCATCACCGACTTCACCACGGCCAGTGAAACGGTGACGGGGCGCGTCACCGATTTGCCGGTATCGCGCTTCAGCTTTACCTTCAACGCGCCGCGCCACCAGGATTACTACATTCTCCAGGTGTTCGTGCCGATCCTGCTCATCATCCTGATCTCCTGGTTCACGTTCTTCCTGGGCGACTATTCCCGCCGTATTGAAGCCTCGGCCGCCAACACGCTACTCTTCATCGCCTTCAGCTTCAGCCTGTCCGACAACTACCCGCGCCTGGGCTACATCACCTTCCTTGATGCGGTGATGGCGGTATCGTTTGCCTTCAATACGCTGGTCTTGCTCTATAACGTCTACATGAAGCGGCTGGAGAATGAGGGGCGGCTGGAACGCGTGGCCCGCGTCGACCGCTTCTTCGATTGGGCTTATCCGTTTTTGTACCTGGGGCTGATCGGTCTCGTCGCGCTGTGGTTCTTTGTGATTGGCGCGTGAGACCAGGCACTACTCGGTCGTTTCGTCGACCGACAGCCCTTCGCACAGCCGGAACGTCCGGATTCTCCCCAGCGAAGGGCAGCCGGCCGGGTCGTCGGCCGCGTGGCTCAGGAGATTGACGAGGAACCGATCGCCGTCGATGGTGAGCGACCTGAGTGTTATAGAAAACGATATCGCAGCTCTTTTCGCGCGGCTTTGCCCGCTCAACTCATTTCTTGTCGGCGTCATTAGCCTTGTCTTTGTTCCATATCAGAATGAAAGCACCAATAGCCAGCGCGACCAGAAACAGGATGGCTGCAATTACAACGATTTCTGAAAACATGTTTACACCTGCAAACAGCCCTGTCAACCAAACTGGTTCAGTTGGTGGTGTGAAGGTAGACCGTTAGGCCGATATAGCCCGCCAACTCACAGCGTGTCATCTTACCGTCGCGATCGCGTGATAGGCGAATCCCAACCCGGCGGCCATCGAAATCAGCATCAACGGTTAGAACATCGTCTCGCAACCGGTATACTGCATCCGGGTCGACATGGGAGTTGAGCTGCAAAATACATGGCCCTGCCGGAGCCGTTTCATCCTGGTCACTTAAGTGCAAGCGAATGCGGAGATCGCCTGAATAAACGATGACGGATAAATGGCCGGTTAAGTCAACCTCAAAAGGATTCAATACCAGGATATTGCCGTGGCCAACTGATTTCCACAGAATCTCGTGCAACTTCAATTCTAATTCTTGGCCGGCCTGCGCATTTGCAGCGATG
>CXWJ01000460.1_pt1 | contig 12471 bp, 12 predicted proteins | sample 590841 | NCBI WGS metagenome assembly CXWJ01 (sample SAMEA3498367, study PRJEB10139) | wastewater metagenome | biome: wastewater treatment plant; material: activated sludge | place: Austria | collected 2015-01-21 | reverse complement strand
CTCGGCCAGAATCGAGAATTGCATCCGCTGCGAGATGCGCGTGGCGACGGCGGCCACGCGCAAGGCTCCCAGAAACGGCAACATCAACGTGAAAACGCGAAACAGGCCCAGGAATTGCGGCTCCTTGAACACGGCCGAGGTCAGCCACGGCGCGGCCAGCCACAATGCCAGGGTGATGGCCCAGCCAATCCCGAAGCTCAAAAGCACCGAGCGCGTCAGCACGCTACGAAACGCGCCGTCATCTTTGCCGCGGTATTCCGTGCCGAAGTGCATGACGCCGGTGTGCAGCCCCATCGTCGCCAGGATGCCGACCATGCGCAGCGCGTTCCAGCCGATGGCGTAGAGGCCGAAAGATTGCGGCCCCAGCAGCCGGGCCATCGCCACTTGCTTCACAAAGTCAAGCCCGCGGGCCAGGCCGACGCCGAACAGCGAAATACCGGCGCCGACGGCCATGCGGTTCAGGCTCGAATCGTCGCCGCTCTCGACCGGCGGGGCATCGGCCGGTGGGACTCCGGCCGGCGGATTGGTGCGTGAGTCAACTGTCATGGTTGGTCAATTGCTCAAGTTGGCGGCGCGATTCGGCGTCGGTGGGATCAATAGCCAGCACTTGCTCGAATAGCGGTCGGGCCAGATCGGGCTGACCGGAGCCGGCATAGACGAGAGCCAGATTCAGATAGGCCCACTTAGCCTCATCATTGATACTGATGGCGCGACGCAGCAGGGCGATGGCCGTGGCCGCGTCGTGCTCCACGTACCACGTCAGACGGCCGCCGTGGACATTTGCCCAGTAGAGGCCCGGCTCGGCGGCGATGATCCGGCGATATTCGGCCAACGACGCCGCGAACTGCCCCAGGCGCTCCAAAGCTTCGGCCCGACCCAGGCGGGCGACGGCCACATCGGCCGGCGCGGTGAAATCGTTCCGGCCGAGTGCCTCATCGAAGCGGCTCAACACAGCGGCCCAATCCGGTTGGCTCGTCCCTTTTTCCAGTTCGCCCAGGCGGGTTAACACATTGCTGTGGCCGAATTCAATCCGTTCGGGAGCCGCCAGAGCGCGCAAATAGTAGTCGTGGGCCGCGGCGTCGTTCAATGTGGCCGACGTGCGCGCCAGTTTGTACCAGTGGTCGCCGTTGTGTGGTTCAAGGTGGACGGCGACGCGATACCATCGATCCGCTGTGGCAAAATCCTTCCCGCGTTCGGCCCGCTCGGCCCACAGCAGCGCTTCGTCAACGCTACCATCAACCAACTGCCAGGCCGCCATTGCTTCCTCGGGTCGCGCCTGCGCCATGTACAGCAGGGCCAGGCCGCGTTGGGCGGGCTGTTGCAGCGCGCCGTCAAGCGCCATCTGGCTCAGAATTGGTTCCGCTCCGTCGAAAGTGGCGGCGTCGCCGGCGGCCAGGGTTTGGTTGAGCCGCAGATACCCCTGGTTTAGCCTCACCCGGGAGAGCAAAGCCGGGGCGAGTAGGGCCAACGCGCCGATTGCGGCGATCATGGCGACACCCACCGGCCATGTTGTTTGCGCCCAGCGGCGGCGGTTTTCCATCATGCCCATCAGGCCGGAGAAATCAGGCCGAGCGGTCGGCCGAATTCTTCCACCAATCCAGAATCAGGATCACGAAGATACTCAGCAGCAAGCCGGCCAGCGAGGCCATGGCGGCGGTGATGAAAATGTTGGCCCGCTGGGGCTTGAGCGGCACGGCCGCCAGGCTGATGGTTTTTACCCCGCTATCTGTATCTTCGGATTGAATCCTGACCTCGTCGATCTTGCGCGCCAGGGTCAGATAGGTCTCTTTGGCTACGTCGCGATTGCGCACCAACTTCTCAAATTGGTGGAAGATGTCCTGCTTTTCGCGCTGTAGGGCGAAGATTGGCGCTTCCAGCTCCAGCAGCTTGACGTCGATCTCGCTCAGGCTTTGCTCGGCCGATTGGGCCAGCTCGTCAAGCAGCCGCAATTGAGCGGTGCGCTGACTGGTCGTCAGGTCCTGCTGTGAGTTAAGTTGTAGCTGCACGGCGCCGGCTGACTCCGGCGTGGGGGCCACCGTCTCGTAGACCCTGATTTGTAACATCAGGGCGGTCAACTGATCGGCCCAGGTGATGATGTCGCCCTCGCCTGCTTCGATGCGACGGCGCAGGGCGCGAATATCCTCAAGCGCCAGATTGAGCCGTCGCTGGTCGCCCAGGTAGGTCGCCTGCAACGTGGTGAGAGACAGCAGTTCGTTATCCACGATTCCCATGCGGCTGCCGGATTGAAAATCGACCAGCGCCCGCTCGGCGGCCTCCAATTGGGCGTTCGTTTCCGCCAATTGGGTCGTGAAGAATTCGACGTCACCGCCCGATACTTGATGGATGGCCTCGACAAAGGTGACGAATGTCTCGGCCCAGGCATTGGCCAGGTCGGCGGCTAATTGCGGGCTGTCGGCGTGGGCGGTCAGGCGCACCAAGCGGGGATCGGCGCCCTTGGTGGCATCCAACATGTCTGCTAATTGCGGTAAATAGGCAATCTCATCGGCGGATAGTTCCGTTGCTTGGGCCAGAAGAATTGTCAGCACCTCGTCGCTGAGCGCCAATTCCGGATAGGCCGGTAATAGCGCATTCATATCGACGGAATTGGTAATCCGGGCATCGAATTGCAGCTGCTGGGTCGGCTCGGTGACGGCTACCAGCGCCGTGGCCTGATAACTGTTCTGCGTATATTGTAGGAGTACCGCAACGAGAATTCCCGCAAGGACGGCTCCCAAAATGACCCACCACCGCCGCAGAATCGCTTCCACGTAGGGGCGCAGGTCAATCGTTTCATCCATAATGCCTCCAGCTAAAATCAACAATCCAACCTTTTCATCTTACATGAGCCGTTACGTTCGGGCAAATGAAGCCCGGAAGTGCTCACGCGGCCGGTTACCTTGCGGATAAATCGCCCCCCATTGTTGGCGGCCGGCCGGCCGAACGGGCAACGAGCGCGGCCACCAGCCCCACCAGCAGCGCGCTGCGCAATTCGACCAGCGGATTGGGGGCCAGGTCGAGCAAGCCCAACGACCAGAAGGCCAGCCACAGACCTGTCTCCGGAGCGAAGTGGCCCCATGCGCCCGCCCTCAGGACGGGGCCGGCCACCAGCCACAGCCAGAAGGCCAGCGCCGCGACGCCCATTTCGGCCGCCAGGCGCAGCGGCACAGCATGGACCAACTCGGCCCAGGGGTCATACTCGCGCGCGGCGGCCAGGTAATTGCCCAACCCCACGCCGGCCAGCGGTTGGGCGGCCATGATTTGCAAACTGATCGCCGTATCGCGGCGGCGTTCACTGATGGAGCGGGTCTCGATCGGTGTATCGAGGCGGGCCACGCGGCCGACGACGGCGTCGCCATAGACCGCGAAGAAGAACAGGGCCATCAGCAACAAGGCCGCCCACACGCCCCAACCCAGCGGCGGGCCGCCCCGCCAGGACCGCCGGCCATCGCGCAGCCAGGGCAGCAGATTGATCGCCACTCCCAGCCCCAGACAGAGCGCCGCCCAGCGCGACAGAGTGGTCAGCAGCGCGGCAAAGCCGATGGCGAAAACCACGGCGGCCACCCCGCGCCGCGCCCGCGTCGCGTCCCGGCTGATGACGAAGAGCGACAACAGGAGCGGGACGAGCGTGCCGGCCAGCGCGTTGGGGTGGGTGGCGAACCCGTAGCCGCGCAGCCAACGCGCCGCGCCGCGCATGACCACGGAGATGCCGCTGACCTGGGGGTCAAGTACGCTCTCGCCCAGGAATTGCAGGCCCAAATCGCGCTGCCCGACGAACTGCCCCACGGCGACGGCTGATTGGGCCAGGACAACGACGGCGATCATCGGCAGCAGATCGACCCGTTCGTTGACCACGTACAGGTAGACCCAGAACAAATGGATCAATAGCAGCAACAGGCGCAACACAGCCGCCGGGTTGCAACTTCCCTGCGGGCAAAGGCGAAGTGTGGAGAACAAGCCCAGCAGCGCCAGGCCCAGCAGCGGCCCGGTGACGCGCCCCCACCCCCAACGAAGCGAACGCAGGTTTCCGCCCCTGACTCTGAAGCCCAGCCAGGCGGCGGCCGAAATGGGCGGCAAGAGGGATAGCGCGCCGATAATGACCGGCTCATTGCCCCCTCCGGGCAAGCGCCACAACGGCCACCAGGTCAACACGCCGCCCATCTCGGCCACGCTGTTGGTGCCCAGCAGCAATGTCAGATAGACGGCGAAACTGGAATAGGCCAGGCGCGGCAACCAACCGCTTGTTGACGCCGGCTTGTCCCCGGTTGGCGATGCGATCATGCGCCGGCTACGCGCCCGTCACGCGCGGCTCAGGCCGGGGCAGGTGACGGGCAGCCCATGCGCTTGTAGCACGCCGGGATAAAACTGCTGGGCATAGTGAAACAGATCGGCCAGCGACATCGTCTTCCAGACCGGCCCCTTCAGCGTCACCAGGTCGGCGCCGATGGCTTTGGACAGGCGCATCTCCCCCAGGAGCAGGCAATGGAGCGTGTCGGCCGTCAGCCCCACCTCAATAGTCGGCTGCAACTGGGTCGCTCCGTAGAGCAATTGCACCGGCGCCTTGCGGGCGTTGATGGTGATGGCCGCCGCGGGGGCGGAGGTGACGAAGGTGATCGCCAGCGATGCCTTCAGCAGCGCGTCGGATGCCCTGGGATCATGCCGCTCGATGATGCCGAATAACTCCTGGAAGCTGGCGTAGAGTTGGCTATCGCTTTGATAGATGGGCATCGGCTCCGCTCCTCCGGTTGCTGCGTCTATTGCGAATCTTCCGTCGCGCTCAGCCGTTGCTTGAGCTGCTCGGCTTGGAACTGGAGCGAGTAGGTGATCATATACCAGACCCCTTTCCACGTGTCGGGGTCGAGCAAATCTTCCCGCGAAGCGCCCTGGAACGTGCTCAGAATCTGCTTGGCGAAATCGGGCGTGATGCGGTCGAGGCTCGACTTGCCCAACTGCCACAGGCGGCCGGGCTGAATGGGTTCGGGCACGACCTGATTGATGGTGTCCGACATCTTGCCGCGCATCTGGTCGGCCTGGAAGCGGGCCGAATAGGTCATCATGTAGGCCAACCCTTTCCACGTTTCCAGATCGAGCAGGTCTTCGGCCGACATGCCCTGGAAATTGCGCAAGACGTCCAGTTGCATATCCGGCGTCAGCTTCTGGGCGTTGTCGCGCACCATCGCCAATAGACGGGCGGGCGAGTAGGTGGCCGCGTCGCCCGTGGCCGGCTTACCCTCCACCAACCGCTGCAACTCGGCCACCTGGGCATTGAGTTCATCCACCAGCACGCGCAATTGCTCGGCCTCTTCTTCGTCCGTGGTGACGGCCGGCGACGCGGCGGCCGATCCGAAGGCGGCTACTCCATGCTCGCGATATTTGCGGACGATATAGCCGACTTGGCCTTCGGTCAGCCCGTTGGCCGCCGCCGCTTCGGCCTGGCTTTGGCCGGCGTCCACGGCCAACAAGGCCGCCGCCCGTTGGCCCTCGATGTCGTGCCGCGTCGCGGCCAGTTGTTCGATGACCGGCCGCGTTTCGGCCGTCAATAGTCCCTCAGGTGTTGCCATGATGTCTCCTGTTCCAGTCAAAATTGGCCTGTTGTTTACCATTATAGCGAAAGTTTTCGCTCGCGTCTTGCGCCATTCACGCCCTATCGGGACAGGTCAATTGACAGTCGCCGCCCGCCTATGATACTATCCTGGTATGATGCGTTGCGTCATAGTGGAGCCGCAGTTTACCTCTGTTGCCTGACGGGCGCGCCAACCCCAACGGTTCGCGTTCAATTGCCCAGGAGAAGTTTCAATGACGGATCAGATCGAAATAATCGAAGAGACAACCGAAGCGACCAACACCCTGCTCAGCGGCTTGCGGCGCGTCTTGATGGCCGCGGTGGGGGCCGTGGTGCTGACCCAGGAGCAGATTGAGGATTTTGTCGGCAAGCTGGTCGACCGGGGCGAGATCGCTGACGGCGACGCCCGCAAGCTGATCAACGACGTGGTGGAACGGCGCAAAAAGATCGTCCACTCCGGCGCCAGAAAAGCCGAGGACGAAATGGATCGGCGCATCGAGAGCCTGCTGTGGCGGATGAATATTCCCTCGAAAGGCGAGATCGATTCGCTGAGCGACAAGATCGCCGAACTGAGCCGCAAGGTCGACGACCTGAACCACCAGTCGCCAGGGTAGGTCGGGCCGGCGCGCGGGGGCCTTATTGCTGACGTTTGGCGGCCGAGGATCGGGGGATGCTTCCTTTGGCATCCAACCCATGAAGACATATAATGACTTGGTACTGCAAAGGGTGAATACCTCACATGCCTGTTATCAAACGTTATCCCAACCGCAAGTTGTATGACACCGATGCCAAGCGCTATATCACGCTGAATGAAATCGCCGCGCTCATCCGCGCCGGCGCGGAAGTGGTCGTCATGGATCACGCCACGGACGAGGATTTGACCGCCGTCGTCCTGACCCAGATCATCTTTGAGCAGGAAAAACAACAGAAAGGCTTTCTCCCCAAATCCGTTCTGACCAATCTGGTGCGGGCCGGCGGCGACACCCTCGGCACGTTGCGGCGCGGCCTGACCCTGCCGCTCGACCTCTGGCGTCACGTGGATGAGGAAATCGACCGCCGGGTGCAGCACCTGATCAGCAAGGGCGAACTGGCGAAGGAGGAAGGGCTGCGCTTGCGCGAGAAGCTCCTCTCGCCCATGTTTGCCGCGCCCGATACGACCGCCCCCAACCAGGCCGAACTGGAGCGCATCCTGACCGACCACGGCGTGCCGACCCGCGAAGAACTGGAGCGGCTGCATGCCCAACTCGAAAGCCTATCGGCCAAGCTGGAAGGCGTGATCGATCAGCGAGCCTCCGCGAGCTAACGCCGTTCGCGCGGCGGAACAATCCCGGGCCGCTACGCCACCTACTGTATTATCGGATCGCCAGATGATCACCCTCAACGGCACTATCCAGCGTAAATTCTACTTCCCGGCCGATCTCCTCACGACGCTCATCTATTTCAGTGACTTGAGCCGGGTCACTTACCTGTTGCCCCACATCAGCGTCATCGAGGCCTATTCCAGCGACCGGGTGCGTATTCGCTATCAGACGGTCGAACTGGGAGCCTATACGATCAATATCATCTGCGATCTGGACTCCTTCACCGACCTGGATAAACACGAGATCATCATCGCCCCGCTGCCCGATTGCCCCGAGGTGACGCCGGAGGCCACGCTGAACGCCACCACAGCCATCGGCTATTACACCAGCACGGCCCGGCTTTTCCCGGAGGACGACGGCACGGGCATCGACTACTACTTTGAATTCAAGTCTAGTTTGCTGCGGCCGCGCGGGCTGCGGATGATGCCCAAACGCGTGATCGATCGCATCGCCCAGAGTATCTCGCTCGGCCGAGTCGAGGAGATCGCCGAGGGTTTTATGGAGAACGCCATTGAAGCCTACGATGACTGGCGCGCCGATCAGCCGCGCGATCTGGTGGAGCAATGGCTGGCCGCCCGCGGCCGTGAGCCGGTCGATGCCCAGGGGCGTAGGCTCAAATGAAGGGGATTCGGCGATGAAAGTTGAAGGACGGCGGATCGTTGCCGCCAACCGTGAAATTCTCTGGTCGCTCCTCCACGATCCCATCGTGTTGCAACGCTGCTGGCCGGGCTGCGAAACCCTGGAGGCCGTCGGGCCGGACGAGTATCGCGCCGTCTTCGAGATTCGCATCGGCCAGGTCGTGGAGCGTTTCACTGCCTCTCTCCGCCTGGAGCAGGTCGTGGCCCCCCACGGTTTCAGCTTTGTGGCCGATGGGCGAAACGCTGATGGCTCTCTCCAGGCGCGTGGTCGCATCGAGCTTGAGGACGACGACGGTGGCACCGCGTTATGCTACGACGCCGATGTGGTGGTGACCGGTCGCCCGGCGGCTGTCTCGTCGCGCCTGATGATGACCACGGCCCGCGCCTTCGCCCGCCGCGGCCTCGACGCGCTGGAAAAAGAAGTCGCCATTCGCACGCGGGTCTACACCACTACCACCACGGCCGCCGCGCCGGATGAGGCCGACGTCATCCCGGCGGTGGAGGACGTCCGTCACATGGTTCAACTGCGCCGCTGGTTGATCCTGGCCCTGACCTTGCTAGGGGCGCTGGTTGTGTGGCGCGGTCTTGAACGGCGGCAAGCGCGCCGCGTGGCCCGCCAGGCCGTCGAGCTATTGACGCAAGCTCCCATCGAGGAGGCGGTCATAGCCGCCGGCGATGCCTTACCGGAGGCCGCCTGAACCCGGCACAGTCGGCCGCCGGCCCCGATGGCGCGGCCCAACCAGCTGCATCACACTCTCCCCCTGTTCCCACCGGCCCGGTGGGCGTCCTCGATTCCGGCGTTGGCGGCCTCTCCGTCCTCGTCCATTTGCGCGTCCTGTTGCCGGCCGAGCACCTGATCTATTTCGCCGACCAGGCCCACATCCCCTATGGCCCACGGCCGCCGGCCGAGGTGCGCGCCTACACGGCGGCCATCACTCGCTTCCTGCTGGGCCGCGACGCGAAACTCATCGTCGTCGCTTGCAACACGGCCACCGCCGCCGCCCTCGACCACCTGCGCCAGACCTTCCCCGACGTGCCCTTCGTGGGCATGGAACCGGCGGTCAAGCCCGCGGCGCAGACCACGCGCAGCGGCAAAGTCGGGGTGCTGGCGACGCCGAGCACGCTCAATAGCCACCGCTATGCCGATCTGATGGCCCGCTTTGCCGGCGGCATCACCGTCTTCGAGGATGCTTGCGCCGGGCTGGTGCAATTGATTGAGGCGGGCGCGCTGGATGCGCCGGAGACGCGCGCCCTTTTGCAGCGTGTGGTGGGGCCGATGTTGGCCGAGGATGTCGATACGCTCGTGCTGGGTTGTACCCACTACCCGTTCATTCGCCCGCTGCTGCACGAAATCGTTGGTGACGGCGTGACGATCATCGATCCGGCCCCGGCGGTTGCCCGGCAAGCCCGGTTTGTGCTACAACAACGCCAACTGGCCGCGCCGGACGATCAGACGGGCCGGACCCGTTGCTTCACCAGCGGTCGCGCTGAACAATTGGTCGCCTTTGCCCTGCGCCTGACCGGCTTGAATTGCGAGGCCGAGGCGGTGGTGTGGCGCGGGGATGACTGGGTGGGCACGTCTTGACAGGCTACGATGAATCGCCACGCACCATGAGCAGACGACGAAACCCCGCCCGTTGGCGAGCCATCGAAGCCCGGTTGAGCCGCGAAAGTACCATCTGGTTAGCCACCGTTCGCGCCGACGGCCGCCCCCATCTGGTGCCGCTGTGGTATGTCTGGCTGGATGAGAAGCTCTACGTCTGCACCGGCAGCCGGACGCAGAAATACGCCAACATGTACAACAATCAAAACGTCGCCCTGGCCCTGCCCGACGCGGCCAACGTCGTCGTCATCGAGGGCGAGGCCCACACCGCCGGCCGCGCCCTGGTCGATTCGCTCGCCGAGCACTTCTATCACAAATACGAGTGGGATTTCCGCTACGACGAGACGGCCGACTGGCGGCTGATCGAGATCACCCCCTTCAAGATCATGGCCTGGGGCGACGGCTACGACGGGCAAGAGGGTATTCGCGTCTGGTAATCCCGGCCGATCTAACGTGAATCCTATCCATTGCCGCTATACTACTGAACTGGCGAGGTTTGTTTCCTGCCTCGCCCGCGAATGAACGGGAATTAACGGAACCAAGGATAAATTATTATGCGATTTGATCGTTTCACGGAACGAGCGCAGGACGCGGCGACGCGGGCCTACGAAATCGTGCGCCGCTACGGCCATTCTCAGGTCGATACCGAGCACGTCTTTCTGGCGTTGCTGGAGCAGGAGGACGGCGCCGTCCCCCAAATTCTGACCGCGCTGACGGCCGACGGCGCGGCTATGATCGACCGCCTCGACCGCGAATTGCGGGCCAGCCCCAAAGTGTCGGTCTACGGCGGCGGCGTGGGCCAGGTCTTCTACACCCCACGCATCCGCACCGTCCTGGAGCTATCGCAGGGCGAGGCCAACCGCCTGAAGGACGAATACATCTCCACCGAACATATCTTCCTGGCTATCCTGAGCGAGCGCAACACGCCATCGTCGCGCATCGTCCAGGAGTTCGGCATCACCCGCGAGCGCGTGCTGGAGGCCATCCAGGAGTTGCGCGGCGGCCAACGAGTGACTAACCGCCAGGCCGAAAGCCGCTATCGCACGCTGGAAAAGTACAGCCGCGATCTGACCCAGGCCGCCCGCGACGGCCGTCTAGACCCGGTCATCGGCCGCGACGCCGAAATCCTGCGCGTCATCCAGGTGCTCAGCCGCCGCACCAAGAATAACCCGGTGCTCATCGGCGAGGCCGGCGTGGGCAAGACGGCCATCGTCGAGGGACTGGCCCAAAAGATCATCACCAGCGACGTACCCGAGAATCTGCTCAACAAGCGCGTCGTCGCCCTCGACCTGGGGGCGATGATCGCCGGCAGCCGCTTCCGCGGCGAATTCGAGGAGCGCCTGAAGGCGGCGATGGAAGAGATACAGCGCGCCCAGGGCGAGATTATCCTCTTCATCGATGAACTCCACACCGTCGTCGGGGCCGGTTCGGCCCAGGGGGCGATGGATGCCAGCAACATGCTCAAGCCGGCCCTGGCCCGCGGCGAGTTGCAGTGTGTCGGCGCGACGACGCTGGACGAATACCGCCAGTACGTGGAGCGCGATGCGGCACTGGAGCGGCGTTTCGCGCCCGTCTTCGTCGATGAGCCGTCGGTCGAAGAGACAATCGAGATGCTCCAGGGGTTGCGCGGGCGCTACGAAGCCCATCACAGTGTGGTGTTTTCGCCGGCAGCCATCGACGCCGCCGTCAAACTGTCGGCGCGCTACGTCACCGACCGCCGCCTGCCCGACAAGGCCATCGACCTGATGGACGAAGCCGCGGCCAAGCTGCGCGTCGCTTTGCATACGCTGCCGCCGGGCCTGAAGCATCTCAAGACCGAGATCGATGCATTGCTGGCGGCCGAGGAAGAGGCCAGCGCCGCCCGCGACTACGAGCGGGCGCAGGTCAGCAAGGCCGACCGGCTGCGTCTGGAGACTGAGTTCAACCAGTTGCGCGAATCGTGGCAGAGCGAGCAAAAGCTGGACGAGATCGTCGATGAACACGATGTGGCCGAGGTGATCGCCTCCTGGACGGGCATCCCCACCTCGCAGATGATGGAGACGGAAACGGTGAAGCTGCTGCAAATGGAAGAGCGGCTCCACGAGCGTATCGTCGGCCAGGAGCAGGCCATCGCCGCCCTGTCCGATGCCATTCGCCGCAGCCGGTCGGGCCTCAGCGACCCGCGCCGGCCCATCGGCTCATTCATCTTCCTGGGCAGCTCCGGCGTCGGCAAGACGGAGCTGGCCAAGGCGCTGGCCGAGTTTATGTTCGATGACGAGGACGCGCTCATCCGCGTGGACATGAGCGAATACCGCGAGCAGCACACCGTCAGCCGCCTGTTCGGCGCGCCGCCGGGCTACGTGGGCTACGAGCAGGGCGGGCAACTGACCGAACAGGTGCGCCGCCGCCCATACTCCGTCGTCCTGTTCGACGAGATCGAGAAGGCACACCCCGACGTGTGGAACGCGCTGCTGCAATTGCTCGACGACGGCCGCCTGACGGACGGTCAGGGCCGCGTGGTCAACTTCCGCAACGCCGTCATCGTGATGACCAGCAACGTCGGCACGTCGTTCGTCAAGAAGTCCGGCGCGCTGGGCTTTGCCGGCATGGCCGCGGCCGAGAAGGAAAACCACAAGCGCATCGAAGAAGCGTTGAAGCAGACGTTCCGGCCGGAGTTCATCAACCGCATCGACGAGATCATCATCTTCGAGCCGCTAACGCAGGAGAACGTGGTCGAGATCGTCAAGCTCCAGGTGAAGGACGTGCAGGCGCGGCTGGCCGAACACGCCAATCTGAGCATCGAATTGACCGAGCCGGCGCAGCGCTGGCTGGCCCAACAGGGACTCGATAAGGATTTCGGCGCCCGGCCACTGAAGCGCGCCATCCAGCGCTACGTGGAGAGCGCCCTGTCGATCCGCCTGCTGAAGGGCGAGTTCAAGTCCGGCGACCGCATCCGCATCGACGCCGACGACGACGGCCTCACCTTCCTGTTGCTGGAAAGCGCGCCGTTGCCCCAGCCGGTTGAAGCGTTGGTCGAGAGTGTGGCGATTGAGTAGGCCGGGTGCGCGACGCGCCGGACAGTGGGTTGATTAGCGATAAGGCAGGCGATTGGCCTGCCTTATTTTTTGATCGCGGCGCGGTCAGTCGTCCCAGCGGCGTTGGCGTTCCTGCTTCACGGCCCCGCGCCGCTTCTTGTCGGCCAGCCGTTCCTGCCGCGCCCGGCGCGAGGGGCGGGTGGGGCGGCGTTCCGGCTGGACAGTCAGGGCGTCGGCCAACAGTTGTTGCAGCCGGGCGACGGCCGTGGAGCGGTTCTGCCACTGGCTGCGCGAC
>CXWJ01000449.1_pt1 | contig 12482 bp, 11 predicted proteins | sample 590841 | NCBI WGS metagenome assembly CXWJ01 (sample SAMEA3498367, study PRJEB10139) | wastewater metagenome | biome: wastewater treatment plant; material: activated sludge | place: Austria | collected 2015-01-21 | reverse complement strand
TGTGAGTCGTCATGCAAATCGCCACTCGCAAAGGTAGCACCGTGTATTCCGTCTTTACCTGTGGCAGACCCTACAATAAAAACCGGATTGCCTTCGCCATAAGAAATTGCTTTAACGGTTTTGCCCTGTTTAACAATGCCTGCACTCATGGCATTAACAAGAATGTTTACGTTAAAGCTATCATCAAAAAAAACTTCGCCACCCACGGTAGGCACGCCAAAGGCATTGCCATAATCGCCAATGCCTTTTACAACGCCTTTCATTAAATGCCTAGTGCGCTCTAAATTGATATTACCAAAACGTAAGGAATTTAACTGCGCAATTGGTCGGGCGCCCATTGTAAAAATATCTCTGTTAATACCACCCACACCTGTGGCTGCACCCTGGTAGGGCTCAATGGCAGATGGATGGTTATGGGATTCTATTTTAAAAGCACATGCAAGCTCATCGTCTATAGCAACGAGCCCTGCATTTTCTTCACCTGCTTTTGCAAGCATGTGCTCGCCATCTCGTGGTAAGGTTTTAAGCCATGTAATGGAATTTTTATACGAGCAGTGCTCGCTCCACATCACAGAGTAAATACTCAACTCATTAAAGTTGGGAGTGCGACCTAATATCTGTTTTATTTTTTCAAACTCTTCGGAGAGTAATCCAAGCTTTTGTGCTGTTTGTAAATTGGCTTCTTGCAGGTTCATTGGGGATTGGGTAATTGGGTAATTGGGGGATTAAGGGATTGAGGTAATTAGGGGATTGGCGGATTAAGGCTGTATGGACAGTAAACACAAAACCCGAAACTCTAAACACACAACTCTAAACTTATATATTTGCTGCAAAGGTAAAAGTTTGCCTTTGGTGATTTGATTTTTGCAGCCTGTTTATTTTTTAACAACAACATCTTTGGAATTACTTTTTAGTGCGCTGTATGTTTCTGTTTGTTTGGCGATAATATTTCGCTGGCGTTTTTTTCAAATTCAAGGTATTAATCGCTCATGGCTTGCATGGGCATTTGTAATTAAAGTTATGGTTGGAGCTGGTGTTGGCTTGTTATACACCTATCATTATAAAGAGAGGCATTTGGCCGATACTTTTAAATTTTTTGACGATAGCCGCATCATGTATAATATGTTTTTTATAAACAAAGGATATTTTTTTAGAATGTTTACTGGTTATGAGGCTGATGCCGGTTATTTACTTCCATACTACGATATAATGAATAACTGGTATAATAAGGTTGCAATTTTTAACGATTATCGTACACAAATAAGAATTAACTGTCTGATGCGATTTTTTTCCGGTGGGTACTATTATGTGCACTCGGTAATGTTTTCGTTTTTATCTTTTGTGGGGTTAACAGCATTGTTCCGTGTTTTTGTGGATGAAATTCCTCAAAAGAAAAAAATTCTTTTTGCGGGAACTTATTTTATGCCTTCGGTGTTATTCTGGGGATCGGGGTTGTTAAAGGATGGGCTTATTTTTTTTGCAACAGGTTGTACGTTGCTGTTTTTATATAGGCTAACAAGCTACAGAACCAAAATTGCGCTGTATGGATTTTTGTTTCTTCTCAGCCTTATTTTTTTGATGACTATAAAGTTTCATAACTATATTTTACTGTTTCCATTATTGGTAGCTTATGGCCTTACAATGATAAATCCGCAACGTATTTTTATTAAGTTTTCTGCCATTACCGCTGTTTATTTTATTGCACTTATTAATTTGGATTTGGTGCTTCCTCAATTTGGGTTAATGGATTTAATTGCTAAAAAGCAATTTGAATTNNTCTGTCAAAAGCTTATTACTAAATGTCCCGGAAGCATACTGTCATTTATTTTTTCGCCCTTTCTTTTTTGAATCTGCCTCTCCATTAATTTTATTAGCCGGACTGGAGAACCTCATGCTGTTTCTGTTTTTTGTAATTGCATTGTTGGGCTACAGAAAAAGTGACATGCGGTTTTCTCCTGTTTTATACCTGTCAGTGTTTTATGTTTTGTTGTTGTTTTTATTGATAGGCCTGGTAGTACCGGTAATGGGTGCAATGGTAAGATATAAAGCTCAGGCATTGCCATTTTTGTTTTTTATTTTGGTAATGGCTTTTGATTATAAAATGTTGATTATACGTTTTCCGTTTTTAGAAAAGAAATTGCCGTCAAAAAAGTAGCGCATGGAATGGCTTTTGGGTTTTGTTTATGCTGCCTTGCTCGTTTTTATTCTTTACAGGGTTAAATTTTTTCAGGAGGAAGGATTAGCTAAATATATTTTCCCTTTAATTTTTGTTTTTAAGTGTATTGTTGGTATTACTTATTCGTACTTACAACTTAATGCAAACAAAGGAGGGGATATGTTTTGGTATATGTATGAAACTAATTTCTTGTTTGATTCGTGCAAACAGCAGCCTGTTTTGTTTTTTAAATATGTTTTTGGGATAGAGGATGAAGCAACTCGCGTATTTACAGGAATAATAACCACATGGAACAAGCCCGATTTTTTAGTTAACGATGCACGAACCCTGCTCAGAGTAAATTTATTTATCAGGCTTATTTCTTTGGGTGCGTGGCAGGTGCATACCGTAGTGTTTTGTTTTATGTCCACAATCGGTTTTGTTTATTTCACTAAGTTTTTTGCAAAGATTTTTAATGCAAACAAAACTGCAATAACACTTGCAGTGGCACTCACCCCATCTGTTTTCTTATGGACATCTTTAATACTTAAAGAAAGTTTGTTGGTTTTTTTTCTTGGTGTTTTTTTATGTTCGCTACATCAGGTGATTACTGAAAAGACCAATGCAAAGATGTTTACGGTCGCATTTGTTTTTTTTCTGCTGTTGTTTACAGTTAAATCGTTTGTGATTTTAGTGATGATTCCTTTCTTAATTGCGTTTTATATATGTACGGGAATGCAATCTCTCCGCTGGATTTTATTGCGGTGGAGTGTTGTGCTTTCCTTTTTCTGGCTCTTAGCTGTAGTAGTCGGAAATATTTCAAACGATTATTCTGCTCCATATCGTTTGTATATGCAACAACAAAGCAGTTTAAAGTTTGCTGTTTTCAGAGGTGATAAAAGCTATCACAAGCCACCCATTATTGCGTCTTGCTGGTCAAGCATTGTTAAGAGAAGTCCGCAGGCAATGTTTGAAGTATTAACTATACCGTCAATTAAAAGTGCGAATACAATTGAAAAAAAAGTGGCTGCGGTTGAAAATATTTTGGTTGTGATATTATTCTTTTCGTCTGTATTTGCGTTTATAAAAACCAAACAAAGAAATTACAATGCTTTTATTTTTTGTACGTTGTTTGTGGTTACATTTTTTGCCATTGTAGGACTAACCACGGCTGTTGAGGGGGCTATGGTGCGATACAAAATTGCGGGGATGATTTTTTTAGCAGCAATCTTTGGCTCCATGTTGACTAATAAGTTGGAGGTTAAAGTTCATGGCTCGTGAGAACATTTTTAGTACGCTTATCTAAAAATTTACCAGAAAGCGCACGAGACTTGCACAAAGTTCACAAAGAGAAAGAAAACTTACTTTGATTTTATTCTTTGTAAAACAACCATTTTCCCATTTCTTTCCACGTAACTTTTTTACCATACATTAAAATTCCTGTGCGATAAATGCGCGCTGCAATCCATGTGGTAAAAAGAAATCCGGCAACTAACAGTATCATGGAAATAATAATGTCAATCCAGGGCGGATCAAAAGGCATACGCACCATCATTACTACTGGCGAAGTAAATGGTATTAAAGAAAACCAGTAACCTAATTTGCTTTCGGGATTTTGCATAACAATTGTTGAAACTATATAAGCAAAAATTAATGGTATAGTTATGGGCAGCATAAATTGCTGTGTATCTGTTTCAGAATCTACAGCAGCGCCAATGGCAGCAAACAAGGCGCTGTACATAAGGTATCCAAACAGGAAGTAAAAAATGAATGAAACAATAATTTTGGTAAAGTTGAGCGATGAAAAAATGCTTGAAACAGAATCGAGATTAAATTCTTCTTGCCCTTTAAATTCCTGATCGGGTAGTTTTTGCATTTGCTGCATTTTATTTGCTTGTTCCATTTTGGCTTTTACACTATCACTGTTACCGGTAACTAATGCAGTTGCAACAGAGGTAACTGCAAATGTGAGCACTATCCAAATCAAAAATTGTGTAAGCCCAACCATTGCAATCCCAACAATTTTTCCCATCATTAGCTGAAATGGTTTTACGCTTGAAATAATTACTTCTACTATACGATTTGTTTTTTCTTCGATAACACCGCGCATAACCTGCACACCATACAAGAAAATAAACAGATAAATAAGCAAGCCGCCACCAAAACCTATTACTGCAGTAGCACCGGCCGAAAACTCTTTGTCTTTACCCGAAACAGTAACTGCCTTTTGCTGTAACTCAATGCGTGTTTTAATGCTGTCTAATGTTGATTTTTGAATACCCGCAAGCGATAGTTTATATGCTTCAACTTCTTTTTGCAGCTTACTTTCAATAAAAGAAACTACTGTTAGGTTAGGCTGTTTTTCGGTGTATAAAACACATTGTTTAGAGTCAGATACGGTAGAAGCAGGTAAGTACAGTATTCCATAATACTCGTTAGCATTAAATATGTGGCGCGATGTTTCTAAAGGCAAGGTGTCTTTTTCGAAAATGATATTTTCAGATGATGTTAGTTTATCAGCTAAAATTTTTGTTTCATCAATAACTTTAATTCTTGATACAGCATCGCCCTGGTTCATTGCAAGGTATGAGAACCCAGCCACCAACCCGCCCATTAAAACCGGGCCAAGTATAGACATGATGATGAATGATTTTTTTGTTACGCGTGTTAAGTATTCGCGTTTTATAATCAGTAATATCTTATTCATTAACTTTAGAGTTTTGGGTTGCTGGTTTTGTGTTTTGTGTGTTGTTGGTAGTTCTTCAAAACTTTAGAGAGGAGTTTCAGGATAGTTTAGTGTACAGGAATTGTCGCGGGGTTTGTATTACTAACTGCAGAAATAAAAATATCGTTCATGCTGGGTATGCGTTCTTTAAAAGAAAGTATTTCTACATCGGGCAAAAGTATTTTCAATAATTCATTTGGGCTTGCATTATTGATATTGCGAACAACTGCATGCATAATGCCATCAATATTTTTACTCTCCACCAATTCAAAACCACTCCACAAAGCGTTGGCAAAACCTATTGCATTTCCTTTGTATTCTATTTCGTACAAATTGCTTTTAAATTTTTTGCGCACATCTTTTACACTGCCATCCAAAATTTTTTCCGATTTGTTTATCAATCCAATGTGGGTGCACAATTCCTCTACAGATTCCATACGGTGTGTAGATAGAATAATACTTGTGCCTTTTGCTTTTAGCTGCAGCAACTCGTCCTTTATCAAATTAGCATTAATAGGGTCAAAACCTGTAAACGGTTCGTCTAATATGAGCAACTTAGGTTCGTGCAATACAGTAACAATAAACTGTACTTTCTGTTGCATGCCTTTACTCAATTCCTCAATCTTTTTATTCCACCATTGTTTTATTTCAAACTTTTCAAACCAAAACTTTAATTTTTTTAAAGCATCATTTCTGCTCATTCCCTTTAACTGAGAAAGATATAGTGCTTGTTCGCCTACTGCCATTTTTTTGTACAAACCGCGCTCTTCCGGCAAATAGCCAATTTCTGAAATCAAATCAGGATTAAGTTTTTTGCCAAGCAGCATAATGCTTCCGGAATCAGGTCCTGTAATTTGGTTGATTATTCTTATAAGAGAAGTTTTGCCGGCACCGTTTGGTCCAAGCAAACCAAAAACACTTCCTTCTTCCACATCTAAGCTCACATTGTTTAGCGCTGTATGAGAAGCATATTTTTTTGTAACGTTTTGTACAGATAATATAGGCATAAAAAAAAATTTGCGTGAGCTAAAGTAAAATAAAAGTAGTTAGACTTACTAATTTGATTTGTTACCTTTTAGCTTTGCATCATTAATACATTTAAAAATGAAATTTAATATTGGCGATAAAGTAAGTTTCCTTAACGAAAAACTGGATGGTAAAATTTACTCTATAGTAAGTTCAATAATGGTTAAGGTTGAAACCAATGATGGTTTTGTTATTGATGCGCTTGCATCGGAGTTGGTTTTGGTAAAAAGGGCAGATGAAGATAGGTCAAAAGGGTTGCCTGATATAGAAGAAGTTAAGCCGTCATTCAAGGTTAATCAAAAGGCATTTGCTTACCACGCTAATACAATTCAGTTTATTAGCGCTCCGGCAGAAGATAATAAGCTAATGACCGGCAACATTAATTTTTATATTTATAACTGTACTGATGCTGAAATATTATTTGCATTGTTTGAACAACAAGGAAAAGCTAAAAATTTAAAGAGTAAAGGAACTCTTTTGCCAAATACTTTTTCTCTAATTGGAAATTATAAGAGAGAAGAATTAATTGACATCAGTAATTTTGTTCTGCAAATAATTTTGGCAGGTGGAGAGTACAGGCATCCAATGGTAAAGGATATGCCGGTGTTGTTGCCATCATTAAATAGCAGTAATATAAATGCTGATGGAACAAAATCTTTTGCAACTTATTTTGAAGCTGTAAATTACAATAAGCCCAAGGAAGAAGAACTTGTAATACTAAAGGATGTTTTTAAAGAGAAATTTGAAACTCCTCTTCAAAAAGTAAAGACGGAAAAAAAGCAGAGCTCGTTAACTGCTGATAGGCGTGGAGTACTTGAAAACACTGCCGAAATTGATTTGCATATAGAAGAGTTATTTCCTGATTTTTCGGGGTTAAGTAATGCAGAAATGATGGCTGTACAAATAAAGAAAGTAGTAACAGAAATGGAAAATGCTTTGCTAAATAATTACCACAGCCTGGTTTTTATACATGGAGTAGGTAATGGAAAATTAAAACAAGTGTTGAGAGATGAATTAAAAAAATATTCAAACGTTAGGTTTGGTGATGCAAACTATGCACGGTATGGTGGCGGTGCTACTGAGGTTTTTTTTAACGATTAACCAAAACTGCTATGGCAATTAAAGCCCAATAGACGACAAGAATGATGGATGCAGTTTGCAGTTTTTTTAAAGTGAATGTGTTTGTGGTGTTCATGCGATCTTAAATTTTTATATCGCAAAAGTGAATCAACCTTGTTTAATAAACTTAAAAATAGTTTTAAGTTATTGTTAAGCTAAACGGCTATAAAAATTTTAGCGCTATTCCTCAAGCATCCTTTGCATTACCATTTTTTTCGCTTTGTTGTTGTGGTTTTTAGGAATAGTAAATGAAAATACTGAACCTTTTCCTAAATCAGATTCCACATGAATGCTACCACCTAAATCTGATGCAATTTTTTTAGCAATGCTTAAGCCTATACCGCATGATTCTTGTTCATCTCTTGCCTGCAAGGTTTGAAAAATGATAAAAATTTTTTCAAAGTATTTAGATTCTATTCCATCTCCGTTATCTTTTACTTGAAAACAATAGCACGTGTTAGTTTGAGTAACGCTTACCGTCACTTCTTTAGTTTGCTTCTGGTTGTGCATAATTGCGTTACTAATTAATTCATACATTACCTTCTCAATCGCTGCTTTGTCTGAGTCTATTACCGGCATTATACCTTCAAAGCTTATTTTGTAGCTATAATTAAATTTAAGTTTAGATTTTATTTCATGTANNCTGTTGTATTCTGTAAGCAGTAAATTTTTTTTCTGCAACTCATCGCGGTTTCGGGTAATGTTTTTAATTATAATGTTTTTACCGCTTTGCTGATAAGCATGTACAAATGCAATCATCATAAATATTAAAACGAAGTTTACTAAAAAATCTCTGTTAATGAGAGCTACATCGTTCCCCATCAAATCAAAATTAGTTAGGTTGGTAGTGCTGCTTATTATAAATGTGTAAATGATGTGTGCAATTGCTGCGGCAGTAAAGTAACGCCCTGTTTTATCTCCTAAAAGGGTAAATGCGTAAACAATAACAATGGTAAAATAAACTGAACCGGAAGTTCTTATTCCTCCGGATTTATACATTACAATATGCAATAAGATAAACGCTGTAGTAACTGAAATAAAATACCCTCTCTTTAATTGTAACGTATTATTAACCGTATAAAAATTAACAAGAAGAATTAAAGAGGTGGCTAATATGCAAAGGTGAAATGCGCTAATACCAGTACCGGCCGCCAATTGTGCAAAGGCAATTAATGCTACAATAGATCCGGTAAATGAAAATATGCGGAACAGTATAAACTGTTGCTTTGATGCTATATCGTTACTATCTATTGAAGTAAGAATATTACTCTTAAAAATTGATTTGCCTGCGGTTTTTATATTCATTTTAATGAGATAGAATATTGTACGAGGTTTTAAAAGAAAAGTTAACCATTTTTGATATCAACCCAAGCTACATTATCTTGTATAAGTAATCACCTACAGGGTTTTTTCTATATTTTAATTATCCTCAGTAAAGTACAAAACTTTAAACTCAAAACCGCTACATTTGCCCTTAGATGAATGAAAATTTAAACCCTTCGGCAGATAAACTTTCGCCTTCTGAGCAAGAGGCAGAACGAGTATTGCGCCCACTTGAATTTGACGATTTTTCCGGACAACATAAGGTAACTGAAAATTTAAGGGTATTTGTGCAGGCGGCTAAACTCAGAGCAGAGTCGTTAGATCATGTTTTGTTACATGGCCCTCCGGGGCTAGGCAAAACAACACTTGCAAATATTATAGCAAATGACCTTGGGGTAAAAATTAAAATTACATCAGGCCCTGTACTTGATAAGCCGGGTGATTTGGCCGGATTGCTTACTAATTTGGAGCCGCATGATGTACTTTTTATAGACGAAATACACAGATTAAGCCCGGTGGTTGAGGAGTATTTATACTCTGCAATGGAAGATTTTAAAATTGACATAATGATAGAGAGTGGGCCTAACGCACGCAGTGTTCAAATTAAGTTAAATCCGTTTACACTAATTGGTGCTACCACACGTTCGGGGTTGCTTACTTCTCCACTAAGAGCAAGGTTTGGTATTAACTCAAGGCTGGAGTATTACGATAGTAAGTTATTGCAACTGATAGTAGTGCGTAGTTCTGAAATTTTAAAAATAAAAATTGACAACGAAGCTGCGTTTGAAATTGCCCGCAGGAGCCGCGGAACTCCACGCATAGCCAATGCGTTGCTCAGGCGTGTTAGAGATTTTGCGCAGATAAAAGGAGATGGAAGCATAAACATAAACATTGCGCAATATTCACTTAAAGCTTTAAATGTTGATTTAAATGGTTTGGATGAAATGGATAATAGAATATTGCATGCCATAGTTGAAAAATTTAAGGGCGGACCAGTAGGATTAAATACTATAGCAACTGCTGTAGGTGAAGAGCCTGGAACCATTGAAGAAGTGTATGAACCTTTTTTAATCATGGAGGGGTTTTTAATGCGTACCCCAAGAGGCAGGGAGGCAACCGATAAAGCATACAAGCATATCGGTAAAATTCCTCCTAAAAATCAAGACACTCTATTCAGTTAAAGTAACAGGTGACCAAAAGCGCCATCACACAATTAGTTAAAAAGGAGGCTTTACGTCTTGGATTTGATTTTTGCGGCATTAGCAAAGCAATGTTTTTAGAAGATGAGGCTCCGCGGTTAGAAAATTGGCTTAATAACCAAATGCATGGTAGCATGAGCTACATGGAAAGAAACTTCGATAAACGGTTGGATCCTACATTGCTTGTTCCGGGTGCTAAATCAGTTGTATCACTTTTGTATAATTACAATCCGATTAATCAGCAACCTGCCGAAAACAGGCTTAAAATATCTCGCTATGCCTATGGAAAGGATTATCATCTGGTTATTAAAGACAAACTCAAGCAGTTTTTCGAAATAATTCAACAACAAATTGGAAGGGTTGAGGGCAGGGTATTTGTTGATTCTGCTCCCGTGCTTGACAGGGCATGGGCAAAAAGAAGCGGACTCGGATGGATTGGAAAAAACTCAAATCTTATAAACCCTAAAAATGGGTCGTGGTTTTTTATTGCCGAAATTATTATTGACCTTGAACTGGAATACGATACTGCAATTAAGGACTACTGCGGATCGTGCACAAGGTGTATAGATGCATGCCCTACCGAAGCAATTGTAAAGCCTTACATAGTTGACGGAAGCAAGTGTATCAGTTATTTTACCATTGAATTGAAGAATAATATTCCTGCTGAAATGAAAGGCAAATACGATCAATGGATTTTTGGTTGTGATATTTGTCAGGAAGTTTGCCCTTGGAATAGATTTGCAAAACCCAACAACACTTCTGATTTGGATGATGCTAATAAATTACCACAATGGTCAGACTCTCAATGGCTGGAACTTACCGAAGAGGTTTTTAATACTGTTTTTAAAGAATCTCCACTAAAAAGAACAGGCTTTGAGGGGCTGAAGCAAAATATTAGGTTTATAGACGGCAAATCAGAATGATGAATTTACCGCCATTCAAAAAATTTAAATAATATACTATTACTGCTTAAAAGTTTTATGACTAAAGTTTTTGTAACCGGATGTTTTGATATGTTGCACAGTGGGCATGTAGCATTTTTAAAGCAGGCATCTCAATATGGAAAGTTGTATGTGTGTATTGGTAGTGATGAAAATGTAAAAAATTTAAAAGGACGATATCCGGTTACCAACCAAAACGAGCGTAAATATATGCTTGAATCATTGGCTTGTGTACATAGGGTACACGTAAATACCGGGTGGGGAATTATTGATTTTGAAAATGAATTAAATGACGTGTCTCCTGATATTTTTATTGTAAACGAAGACGGACATACACCGGCCAAAGAAAAATTGTGTTCAGCTAAAAAAATAGAATACAAGGTTTTGCAACGCATACCCCATACAGACTTACCGGCTCGCTCTACCACCAGCCTTCGTACGGAGTGTAGTATTCCTTTTAGAATTGATTTAGCCGGTGGCTGGCTAGACCAACCTTATGTTTCTAAATATTGCAGTGGGGCTGTGCTAACCATTTCCATAGAACCAACAATAGAGTTTAATGACAGAAGCGGAATGTCATCAAGCACCAGGCGCAAAGCAATTGAGTTATGGAAAACAGAAATACCGGTTGCAGATAAAGAGCAGCTTGCAAAAATTTTATTCTCATACGAAAACCCTCCCGGCACTGCGCAGGTTAGTGGNNGCGCAGGTTAGTGGTTCGCAGGATAGCATTGGTATTGTTTTTCCTGCGTTTAACCGTTTGTATTACCAAAATAATTACTGGCCAAGCAGTATAGAAACCATTGCCGATGAAAATATTTTAAGCTGGCTTGAGTCTCACCTTTATCTTATAACATTAGGTCCGCGAGTATCGTCATATAATGTGTTAGACAATACAAACATTAATTTAAAAGATGCAAAGGCGCTTGCAAATGCTGCGGATAAATGCTGGCAGGCAATACTTGCAATGGATGTTCAAAAGTTTGGTCAAGCCTTGCGAGAATCTTTTGAAGCTCAAATTAGAATGTTCCCAAACATGGTTGATGAAGATATTTTAAAAACAATAGAAAGATACTCATACGAAACACTAGGCTGGAAGTTGAGTGGAGCAGGAGGTGGGGGTTATCTTATTTTTGTTAGTGATAAACCTTTGGAAAATGCGTTGCAAATAAAAATAAGGCGGGATAATTTAAAAATGTAACTTGGCATTAATCATAAATTTATGAACCATAAGCAGGACGAGAATAAATACTTAGTTCCATTTATAATGGTAACGAGTTTGTTTTTTTTGTGGGCACTGGCGCACAACCTTAACCCTATACTTATACCTCATCTAAAAAAAGCATGCAACCTAACGGATTTAGAAAGCGCACTCATAGATTCTTCTTTTTTTGTTGCTTACTTCCTCATGGCTATACCTGCCGGAATTTTTATTAAAAAGTATGGATATAAAAACGGAATTATTTGCGGGCTCTTACTTTTTGCTACAGGAGCATTTTTGTTTTACCCCGCTGCAAATGTTTTATCGTTCAGGTTTTTTTTGATAGCGTTGTTTATTATAGCCAGTGGGCTTACATTTTTAGAAACCGCGGCCAACCCTTACATTACCGTTTTGGGCAATGCTGAGAAAGCAACACAGCGTTTAAATCTTGCACAATCGTTTAACGGGCTGGGTGCTTTTATAGCACCGCTTATTGGAGGCATGTTTATACTTTCCGGAAATCGTTTATCTGATACTGATTTAAAAACAATGACGCCTGAACAAGTTAATGCTTTTAACATTGCTGAAGCAGCAACTGTAAAAATGCCTTATGTTTTTATTGGCTCACTTGTACTGTTGGTGGCAATAATTTTTTGGCTTGTTAGGTTGCCCCAAATAAATAAAGGTGATATGCAAAAAAGCAATTTAAAAAGTGTACTAAAGCATAAGCACTTGAGATGGGCTATTGTTGCGCAGTTTTTTTATGTGGGCGCACAGGTAGGTGTTGGTAGTT
>CXWJ01005723.1_pt1 | contig 12486 bp, 14 predicted proteins | sample 590841 | NCBI WGS metagenome assembly CXWJ01 (sample SAMEA3498367, study PRJEB10139) | wastewater metagenome | biome: wastewater treatment plant; material: activated sludge | place: Austria | collected 2015-01-21 | reverse complement strand
TAAATGAGCAAACCTGAACTATCTTGCTTACCACTCATGCCCGGCAAAAAGTTTTCTTTGAGGTAACCCCAAATGGTTTCAAACTGCATCAGAAAAACGATTGCCACAAACAGCAAAAAACAAATTACATCTATAATTCTCTCTACAATAACAGTTCCTAAAGACTCGGCAAACGGAACTTTATCATACCTTGCAAGAATGCCGCAGCGCGTAACTTCTCCTAAACGGGGTACGGCATAGTTGGCAAAATAACCTACCATAACGGCAAAAAAAGTATTGCTCAGTTTGGGGTTTTGATTAAGTGGCTGCAACAATTGTTTCCAGCGCATGGCACGGCTTACATTGCTTATGGCGCCTATAATTACCGCCACAAACAACCATGTATAGTTTGCGCGGTTAAGGGATGCTTTAATCTCATCAATATCTTTTTGCGTGAGATTTTTTACCGAAAGCCAAATGAGAAAAATACCTAACCCGAAAAAAATAATAAATCGGATGGCAGCCTTTACGTTCTTGTTCACTTAACTGAATTTATTGCTTAACGGGTTTGTTATTGGCATCAGGAAAAACAATAACTGGCTTGTATTTTTTAGCTTCTTCTTTCTCTAACCCTACGTAAGAAACAACAATAATTAAATCGCCAACCTGTACCTTGCGCGCTGCCGGACCATTTAAACAACACACGCCCGAACCGCGGTCACCTTTAATTACATAGGTATCAAAACGCTCTCCGTTATTTATGTTTAAAATTTGCACGCGCTCGTTCTCTATCAAATCAGCCGCTTCCATAAGGTCCTCGTCTAATGTAATGCTTCCAACATAATTTAACTCGGCTTGTGTTACTCTTACGCGATGAATCTTTGATTTTAAAATGGTAATTGTCATAATGGGGGCAAAAGTAAAAATTTTAAACTTTTACTCTTTTGTGAGAACATCTTTCCTTATGCTGAAAATAAAAATATCCTCACAAATTGTCATCGGTTTATTTCTCAGAAAATAATATTGTCAATTAACCTCACGGTAGAGGTTTGCACGGCAATACACGCTCTTAGCTGTACATCTTTTTTAACTCCTTTGGCGGGCTTTAAAGTTTTGGCTTCTACAATTTCAAAATATTCAACTTTAAATTTTTTATAAGCGCTTATGCGTTCCACCACTTCTTCTTTAATGTGTTTAAAATCCCAATCGTGTTTGTGGGTGCGCCCATAGTACATGGCTTTGTAAATAGTGGGTGCATGTTTTCTGTCATCGGGTGTAAGCCTTGCATTGCGCGAACTCATGGCAAGGTTATCTTCTTCGCGCATGGTGGGGCAGCCAATCACTTTAACTTTTTTATGAAGTTTTTGCGCCATGTATTTTATGATTGCCAACTGCTGAAAATCTTTTTCGCCAAAATAAGCGCGGTTGGGCTTTACAATATTGAACAGTTTATTTACAATGGTAATTACTCCTGCAAAATGCCCTTTGCGGAATTTTCCCTCCATAGTAGCATCCAATCCTTTCAAATCAAATTTTAGCAACTTTTCTTTTTCGGCATACATCTCTTCTACCGCAGGAATAAAAGCAACATTGCACTTGGCATGTTTTAAAAGAAGAATATCATGCTTTTCGTTGCGCGGATATTTTTCAAGGTCTTCTTTATTATTAAACTGAGTTGGGTTTACAAAAATGCTGCAAACGGTAAGCTGGTTTTCTTCTACCGATTTTTTTACCAACGAAATATGCCCCTTGTGTAAAGCACCCATAGTAGGCACAAAACCAATGGTAATGTCCTGGTGAGTCTTATAATACTCTTCAAGTTGAGCAATAGTTCTGAAAATATGCATAAGACAGCTAAATAGGCGGCACTAACATAGGTTATTTTATGCAACACACCGATAGGTCACATAAACTTCTCGGTTCATATTCTAAACCTCGCAAATTCCATCTTAGCTTTTGTACCCCTTTCAATTCATAATTCAGCATTCATAATTTCTAATTTCCCCTACCTTCGCCCCATGCAATTTAAAGATGTAGTTGGTCAACCCGAGGTAAAGCAAAGGCTTTTGCAAATGGTTAAAGAAAACCGCATTAGCCATGCTTTGCTTTTTAGCGAACTGCCCGGCAGTGGTGGGCTGGCTATAGCGCTGGCATTTGCTCAATACATTAATTGCGAAAGCCAAAATGATATTGATAGTTGCGGTGAGTGCTCATCGTGCCGTAAAATATCAAAACTCGTTCACCCCGATTTGCATTTTAGTTTCCCTGCCGCCAAAATTGATAAGAAATCAAAAAACGGCTTATGCGCTGAACTGTTGCCCGATTTTAGAGAAGCCGTTTTGCAAATGCCTTACCTGCAACTGAATGACTGGTATAATTTTGTGGGTGTAGAAAACAAACAGGCAATAATAAGGGAAGAAGAAAGTGATGCTATCATTCACAACCTTTCGCTTAAAGCGTATGAGGCAAAATACAAGGTGCACATTATGTGGCAGGCAGATAAACTGAATACCACAGCCGCCAACAAACTTTTAAAAATAATTGAAGAGCCCCCTGATAACACTTTGTTTATTTTGGTTACTGATAACTATGAGCAAATTCTTCCTACCATTTTATCGAGAACACAACTCATAAAAATTAATAAAATAAAAGATGCTGATTTAACCCATGCACTTGTAAACGTTCATGGACTGCAACAGCAGCAGGCGCAGCGTATGGTACACCTTAGCGATAGCGATTACACGGCTGCATACAATCTTATTAAAGAAGAGCAGGCTGTGCTTGACATAGAAAAAAAATTGTTAGACTGGTTGCGGTTGTGTTACAACATTCAAAAAAACTACAAGCAATTAGTTACATGGATTGAAGAAACATTGAGTGATGGCGGTCGTGAGGCGCATAAAAACTTTTTAGCGTTTGGATTGCAAACAGCACACGAAGCCATTATTGCCAACTATGCCGGAGCATCGCACTCGCGGTTTGATGAAACAAGTTTTCCCGGCTTTGCGCGTTTTTCGCTTATGCTCCATGCCAATAATTTGGATGCTTTTATGAATGAACTTACCCATGCTTATAACCATATTGAAAGGAATGCCAATGCCAAAATTTTATTTTTAGATTTGTCGTTTAAAATGCATGCTTTGTTGCATGCACCAAAGCCAGTATAATTTAATTTTCAAACTATAAACAGTATTATAATCTCCGTAAATACGTTTTGCGTTCCCCTCTCCTGAGGAGAGGGGTTAGGGGAGAGGTAAACTTTAAAGCACTTTTCTAATGGGATGCAGTTCTTGTTCAACTAAAGATGGAAGCGTGCCGGGTTGCAAAAGCAACGGTACATGCGGCACGGCAGGTTGTAATAAATTAAATGTTTACGATTGGCTATCAAACATGGTATTGCCCGATGGGCAAAAGCCGTTTAACATAGTAGAGGTACGTTTTAAAAATACGCGCAAAGAGTTTTTCAGAAATACCGATTTTCTTGAATTAAAAATGGGAGATATGGTAGCCGTTGAAGGCACCCCTGGGCACGACATTGGCGAAGTTTCTTTAACAGGCGAATTGGTAAAACTGCAATTACGTAAAAGCGGATTGGGTTTTGACTCTCCTGAAATACGCGCATTGTATCGTGTGGCGCGCCCTGCTGATGTAGAGCGGTTGCAACTATCTCGCAGCTTAGAATTTAATACCATGCACCGCGCAAGAGTTATTGCACTTGCGCTTGGTTTAAAAATGAAACTGAGTGATGTAGAATACCAGGGCGATGGTAAAAAGGCAATATTCTTTTACACTGCCGAAGAGCGTGTGGATTTTCGTGAGTTAATTAAAAAACTTGCCGATGAATTTAAAATACGCGTAGAAATGCGGCAGATTGGTTTGCGGCAGGAAGCGGGCAGGCTTGGCGGCATTGGCGTGTGCGGACGCGAGCTTTGCTGTAGCACATGGCTTACCGATTTTAAGGCGGTAACCACATCGGCAGCGCGCTACCAGAACTTAGCTATTAACCCAGCCAAACTTGCGGGGCAATGCGGTAAACTAAAGTGTTGTTTAAATTTTGAGTTAGATAGCTATATAGATGCCGTTAAAGATATACCCGACTCAAATATTTATTTGCAAACAGAAGAAGGAAAAGCAGTACACCGCAAAACAGATATTTTTAAAAGACTGATGTGGTATGAAGTGATACCTCAATTGAAAGAAGGAGAAAAATATTTTTCGAGTGCTGATAAATGGCAGGCATTACCGGTAGAAAAAGTTATTGAAATTATTGAAATGAATAAGGCAGGCAATAAACCTGTTAACATAAAAGAAGGATTGCCCGATGAGGAAGAAGAGTTTGAACCTGATTATAGCGATGTGGTAGGGCAGGACAGTATTTCGAGAATGGATAACCGCAAAAAGAAAAAGAAGAAAAAAAATAAAAGCAGATCACAGCAACAAAATACAGCACCTGCCGCTGCCGGTGAGCAAACCAAACCACAAAACCAAAATCAACCCTCTGCAAAGCCTGCACAAAAACAAAACAATCCTAACAGGCAACAGCAAAACAATAACCAAAACAGGCAACAGAGCCAGAATCGTAACAAGCAACAACAGCAAAACAATAAACCTCAGCCACCATCGGGCAATAATCCTCCGCCACAAAATAAACCCGATGCAAATGCTGCACCACCGGCACCAAGTAACAGACCGCCAAGGCAATTACCCAACAGCAATTAAATGGTTAGCGTAAATTTTAAACCTGTTTTTTTTTCAGCAATTATTTTTTGTGCTCTGCTTTTTATTTCGTGCAACAGCAACCGCGTGTTTGAAGAAAATAAAGAGATTACAAAAAACAACTGGGATTACAACACACCACTTTCTTTTAAAGTAAACATTACCGATACCGTTGCACTGCACAACATGTACATTAATGTGCGCAATGCTGGCTTTTACCGTTTCAGTAACTTGTTTTTGTTTGTAAACACGCACTTGCCCAATGGCATTACTACGCGCGATACAGTTGAAATTACACTATCATCACCCGAAGGAAAATGGCTTGGCGATGGCTTAGGCGATATTTACGACAACCGCTATCTTTTCAGAAAACAATTTAAGTTTCCAATGGCAGGCGATTATACTTTTGAATTAATACAAGCCATGCGTGTAAACCCGCTGCCCGGAATAATGGATGCGGGAGTGAGGATTGAAAAGGATAAGCGATAGGTTTTAGTTGCAAAATTGGGGTAAGCCCCAAGAAAAAAGGCCAAATTTTTTTTCACTTCAACACACTTACCCCTTGCCCGAATTTTTTTGCAAAGGCGCGAATCTCTGTTGCGTTTTTTGCATCGTTGGTTGCGTTCTGATAGGTGTCTGCCATGCTCATAAACATTTCGTAATAAAAGTGCTGCATTTCTTCCACCATCATTTCCTTAGTCCATAAATCAATGCGCAATGTGTTGGCATCTTTCTTATCCCACAAAGAAATCATCATGGCTTTCGCTTCTTTAATACCATCCATGCCTGATTCGTGCGCCTGCCAGTGAATAGCTTCGGGGTGTTTGTTATCGTCAAGTGTAATTGAAAATTTTATTTCTGATTTTGTCATTTTCTTTTTCTGATAAAAGTTTTATGGCTTGTAGCCTGATTGTGTTAAAATTTTTTGTGCATCGTTTTCATTGAGCAACTGCTGCAATGTTACATCATTATTTTTCATGTAAGCTCTTATAATTTGCCAGCCAATGTAACATCCGGTCTTACCTGGTGCGCCTTCAGGAAAACCTTGCGTAGTGCTGCCGTCCTGTATAAAGCGTATGTATTCTTTTTCGTTAGTGTTATAAAGCATTTTGTGTTCTATAAAAAACGACCACATTTTTTCTTCGTTTTCTCTGCACCACTTTAGTTGTAATGCGGTAAATCCTATTTTAATGGTATCGTTTAAATCAGGAACCATCGCATCAATAAAATATAGCAGTTTACCTTGATATATTGCCTGATGCAAAAACTCCTTTTTTACAGCTTCGGCATCATACTCACTCTGGAACCAGCCTTTTACACAATCGGTTACAATATACTCCTTAGAAAATTTGCGAAACATATACTGCGGAAAACCCAAGGCAGGATAAAATTTGTTGTCACCGCCTAAATACATATCCAATCCTATTCCTAACACACTATCTGTAGTAACCACGTTATAATTAAACCCCGAAATAAAAGTTACCACATCAGGAGTTTTTTTTTCGGGATAATAATATTTAAGATGCTTAAAGAAAATTGCAAGCCCTGATTTTATTTTTTCTATTTCAGCACCTGTGTAAATAGAATCTGCTGTTGAATAAACTTCCTTTATGTCTTTATCGTTTTTAAATCCGTTCAATTGAATTGCTAGCAGCGAATCGTTGGGAGCGGGCAGCCGTAACATGTTGCGGTAATACAAATCGAAAAATGTATGGTATTTATTTTTTAATCCCCCTACATCTTTGCTGCTCAAAGAATCGGGCAGCGAAAAAAAATCTTTATCAAGCCGTTGTAATTCAAATTTTATCGTAATGCCATCTACATCGGGTTTGTTTTTATCCGTCTTACAGGCAATAAAACAAAGCAAGCCTAATAAAAACAGCAACAGAAAATTCTTTATCATTGCACCGTTAAACATAAATCAAAAAAAATAATGAGAACAAAAGTATTTTTAATTGCATTAGGATTGATTAGCGCTTCAACAAATTTAAAAGCGCAGGACGAAGGATCAAAATTTCAATTTGGCTTGAAAGTGGCACCAACATTTGCCTGGATTACCTCTGACGATGTTGAAACTGCGGGCGGAAAAATTGGTTTTGCTTATGGCTTAATCGGAGATTATCACTTTACAAAAAACTATGCTTTAGGAACCGGTATTGATGTTACTTACAGAGGAGGAAACGTGGAGTCTCTAAATGACAAAGGAGAAAAAACAGATATTGGTGTTAGTTTACAATATATTGAATTGCCTGTAACCATGAAATTAATGACAAATGAAATTGGATACATAACTTATTACGGGCAGTTTGGATTTGCTCCGGGGGTTAACATTAAAGCCAAATCAGATGGAGAAAGTTTTAAATCAAGTGTATCTCCTTTCAATTTAGCCTTGTTGGTAGGGCTTGGCGCGGAGTATAGCTTGGGCGGACGCACTGCTTTAACAGGAGGAATAAAGTTTAACAATGGATTTTTGGACTACATAAAGAAGAAGGACGTTAAAGGCACTTCAAGTTTTATTGCACTCGAAATTGGCGTAATGTTCTAATCATCTATAAAACTTTTGCAAAATCCCGTCCCTCCTTAGGAGGGACGGGATTTTATTTTTAACGCAGTTCATTTCAGTACTTTTTAAGCAACCTTTATTACATTCGTAAAAAATTAATTGTATGCTAAAGAACTTAATTTACTTTCTTCTTTTTCCTGCAGTTTGCTTTTCGCAGGCAGAAGATTCTGTTGTTATAAAAAAAATTTTTGACGAGTCGCTTGCCAATGGAAAAGGTTATGCCTGGCTCGATAATTTGTGCAATAAAATTGGTGCACGGCTAAGCGGCTCAACGGGTGCTGAAAAAGCTGTGCAGTGGTGTGCAGATGAGAGCAAAAAAATTGCCGACAATGTTTTTTTACAAGACGTAATGGTGCCACACTGGGTGCGTGGCGAAAAAGAAAAAGCACATTTTATTATTAATGATAAAGAAACCGAAGTAAACATTTGTGCATTGGGCGGCAGCGTTGCAACTCCCGCTAACGGAATTACTGCAAACATTATTGAAGTAAAAAATTTTGACGAGCTAAAAGAACTTGGCACTGAAAAAATAAAAGGCAAAATAGTTTTCTTTAACCGCCCCATGGATGCCACGCGCATTCACTGTTTTGAAGCGTATGGGGGAGCCGTTAACCAGCGTGGGGGTGGTGCTATGCAGGCGGCAAAATATGGAGCAGTAGGTGTAGTGGTGCGTAGTATGACTCAGGAAATTGACAAGTATCCACACACCGGTTCCATGCGATATGACGATAGCATTCCTAAAATTCCGGCATGTGCTATTTCTACTTACGATGCCAATGTGTTAAGTGCACAACTAAAAAAGGATTCAGGCACAAAGTTTTACTTTAAACAAAGCTGTAACACCTTACCCGATGCACCATCGCATAATGTAGTTGCAGAAATTAAAGGTACCGAATTTCCGGATGAAATTATTTTAGTGGGCGGACATTTAGATTCCTGGGATTTGGCGCAAGGCGCACATGATGATGGTGCAGGCATTGTGCAAAGCATGGAGGTATTGAGCTTGTTTCGCGCGTTAAACATAAAAACAAAACGCACCATACGTTTTGTGGCTTTTATGAATGAAGAAAACGGAGTGCGCGGTGCAAATAAATATGCCGAAATTGCCAAAGAGAAAAAAGACAAACATATTGCCGCTATTGAAAGTGATGCAGGTGGTTTTGTGCCACGTGGTTTTTTTATGGAAGGAGATTCTTTAAAAAAAGAAAAAATAAAATCGTGGGCTAAATTGTTTGAGCCTTATAATTTACATTCCTGGAATCACACCGGCAGCGGTACCGATGTACATCCTTTAGGTGAACAAGGCGCATTTTTATTAGGACTCTCGCCCGATCCACAACGCTACTTTGATATACACCACAATGCCATGGATATTTTTGAATTGGTAAACCGGAGAGAATTGCAGTTGGGTGCTGCCTCCATGGCTGCGCTTGTTTACATGATTGATAAATACGGTTTGTAACATAAAGATATGCTTACACTCGTTCCTACACCCATCGGCAATTTGCAGGACATAACCCTGCGTGCATTGGAGGCATTAAAAAATGCCGATGTAATTTTAGCGGAAGACACCCGCAACACCGGCAATTTGTTAAGGCATTACCAAATTGACAAAAAACTTTTTGCGCACCACCAGCATAATGAGCATGCATCATCGGTAGAAATTATACGCTTACTGAAAGAAGGCGTAAACATTTGCATGGTAACCGATGCGGGCACACCCGGCATTAGCGACCCAGGATTTTATTTGGTGCGCGAGTGCATTAAAAATAATATTGATATAGAGTGCTTGCCCGGTGCTACCGCTTTTGTTCCTGCATTGGTAGTTTCAGGTTTTCCGTGTGATAAGTTTGTGTTTGAAGGGTTTCTTCCGCAAAAGAAAGGCAGGCAAAGCAGGCTGGAGTTTTTAAAAACAGAAACACGTACCATTGTTTTTTACGAATCGCCTTTCAGGTTAGTAAAAGCATTAGAGCAGTTTGCCGAAGTATTTGGCGCCCAAAGAGAAGTGTGCGTGGTACGCGAACTATCTAAAAAATTTGAAGAAAAGAAAAGAGGAACACTTGCTGAAGTGATAACCCATTTTAAAAGTAAAGAAGTAAAGGGAGAGATAGTGATTGTGTTAAGGGGTGTGGATGAGTAGTATTATATTACTACAACCTCAACCCTCTCAACCTTTTTGCCTTTAAAGCTGTTATACCCACCACCAGCATAGTTGCACAACCGCCCAACACAACGGATGGCACCAGCCCTAACAGTTTTGCTGCCAAGCCCGATTCAAATGCACCTAACTCGTTTGAGCTTCCCACAAAAATGGAGTTTACTGCCGATACTCTTCCGCGCATTTCATCGGGCGTAAATGTTTGAATAATGGTAGCACGTATAACCACACTGATGTTATCAAGCGCACCACTTATAAAAAGTAAAAAGCACGATAGCCAGAAATTTTTTGAAAGCGCAAAGCCAATCATGCACAAACCAAAACCTGCTACGGATAACAACATTTTTTTTCCGGCATCTTTATGTGGCGGGAAGTAAGCAAGAAACAATGCCATAACCACAGCGCCTACTGCCGGTGCTGCGCGCAATATTCCTAATCCTTGCGGGCCGGTTTTTAATATTTCATCGGCAAAAATGGGAAGCAGGGCAACTGCACCGCCAAACAAAACAGCAAACAAATCGAGCGTAATGGCTGAAATAATTAACTGGTTAGAGAAAACAAACTTGACTCCTTTTGATAGTGATTCGCCAATGCTTTCGTTGGCGTTTTTGTAAATCACATGCCTGTCTTGCATAAAAGTGTATAACACAAGCGTTACTATTATAAATGCACACACAGCAATGGAAGAATAAAAAGCGCCAAACCACGCATAGGCAAAACCACCTACTGCCGGTCCGGCTACGGCACCCACCTGCCAGAGGCTGCTGTTCCATGTAGAAGCGTTAACATATTTTTCTTTAGGCACTAACTGTGGCCAAAATGCTGCTTGCGTAGGTGCATGAAATCCACGCGCCAATCCAATTAAAAAAATGGTAACATAAACGAGCGTTACCTGATGGTGAAATAAATCTTTTACCACAAACACTAAAAACACCGAAGCCAAAAAAGTAAGCAACGTTGACCAAATCATTAATTTTTTACGGCTAAGCCTGTCAGCCAAATGCCCGCCAAATAATGCTATAGATAATGCAGGCACTGCTTCTACCAAGCCAATTAAACCCAGCGAAAGCGGGTCTTTTGTTTTCTCATAAATAAACCAACTCATTATTACCGCCTGCATTTGCAAAGCCACCGTTAAAAAAAACTTGGCAGATACAAATCTCCTGTAATCTTTATAGCGAAGCGCTGCAAACGGGTCGGAAGCTTTTTTGAGTTCTGTCATAAAAAACGCAAGGGCTTATTTATGTAATAAGCCCTTGTAATTTGTATTCATCTTGTTTTGTTGAATTAGTATTCGTCTTCGTTAAAAAAGAAATCGTCCTTGGTTGGGTAATCGGGCCATATCTCTTCAATGTTTTCGTAAGATTCTCCTTCATCCTCTAATTCCTGAAGGTTTTCTACTACCTCCACAGGCGCGCCCGATCTTATGGCAAAGTCTATCAACTCATCCTTGGTGGCGGGCCATGGAGCATCTTCAAGGTGCTGCGCTAATTCTAATGTCCAATACATATTAAATCGTATTAAAAAATTATTCTAAAAAATTATTGTTCCTTTTTTAAGGGTGCGCGAAAGTATAAAAATACTTTACACTGCAAAATCAATTTTAGTGTTGCGATTTTACGTTTTTTAAAAGACCATTTTACCTCACAAAACGTTGAATTTTTAACAATATTTTACAGCGCCTTGTTGCCGGCTTCACCTAAAAAGACCTCAGCAGAAACACCCTTTTGCCTCGTAACATGCTTTTTGCGTAAGTAGGATAAATTTTTAGTTTTGCGCGCTTGTTTGTTAATAACCCGTTCTTTGAATCCTTTTAAAACATATAGCATTCAATACGTTAACCTCAACGAGGGCGACCATCAATACAATTACACTGTTGATAATACCTTCTTTGAATTGTTTAACCATAATGTGTACAACAAGGCAAGGTTTAATGTAATGCTTAATTTAAACAGACATGGCAATATCATTACCCTGTTGTTTACTATTAAAGGCAGCATTACTACCGATTGCGATGTTTGCCTTGAAGAGTTAACTGTAAATATTGAAACCGTTAAAGCCGTATTGGTAAAACCTGCAGACACTAACCCCGATGATGTTGACGAAGATGAAGTGATAATTGCCGATAACGACAGCGAGATAAACGTTGCACAACACATCTACGATTTTATTACGCTTGCCGTGCCTGCACGCAATGTTCACCCTACAGATAAAAACGGAAACAGCACCTGCAATCCAAATGTTTTAAAGGAACTTAACAAACACAAACCCGGTGCACATGATACAGAAGAAACAGACCCTCGCTGGGAAAAACTAAAAGGAATAAAAATTAAATAGTTTAACACATCTTCTAATTAAAAGAAGAATAATATCAGAGTAAAATGCCAAATCCAAAACACAAACACAGTAAGAGCCGCACAGCAAAACGCAGAACGCACCACAAAGCTGAAGTGCCAACAGTGGCTATTTGCCCAACTACAGGCGAAGCACATTTATATCACCGTGCTTACTGGCACGAGGGTAAAATGTATTACAAAGGAAAAGTTGTAATAGAGAAAGCAATTTAAAGCCCCCTAAATCCCCCGAAGGGGGACTTTGCAGCAGCAAAGTTATTTAGGGATTAGGGTAATTGAGTAATAGGTTGTTTACTACTTACATAAATAACCAATTCAATAATTCACCAATTCAATAATTGAACAAGCAGGCATGATAAAAATTGGTATTGATATAATGGGTGGCGATTTTGCACCGCTTGAAACAACGCTGGGTGCTATTGCTGCTGTTAAAGAATTACCACCACAAGAAGTACATCTTGTTTTAATAGGCGATGAAACCAAAATACTTCCTATACTCGAAAGTAACGGAGTAAACCCGCGCCTGTTTACCATTGTGCATACCGATGAAGTGATTGAAATGGCCGACAGCGCCACCAAATCTTTTCAGCAAAAAACAAAGTCAAGCATCTCTATTGGTTTTCATCTTTTAAAAGAAAAAAAGATTGATGCTTTTGCCAGTGCAGGTAACAGTGGCGCTATGCTGGTGGGTAGTATGTTTTCTGTAAAAACTATTC
>CXWJ01001340.1_pt1 | contig 12488 bp, 11 predicted proteins | sample 590841 | NCBI WGS metagenome assembly CXWJ01 (sample SAMEA3498367, study PRJEB10139) | wastewater metagenome | biome: wastewater treatment plant; material: activated sludge | place: Austria | collected 2015-01-21 | reverse complement strand
ATCTTCCTCTTCATGCGCGCGCGGATCGGCTTTTTGATCGATGCGGCGATCATCGGCTTTGCACTCGGCACCGGCTTCGCGCTCATCGAGAACCTCTACTATCTCTACACGTTTCCGGATGCGAACGTCGGCGTTTGGGTCGTGCGCGGCTTCGGCACCGCGATGATGCATGGCGGCGCGACCGCCATCTTCGGCGTGCTGGCGCAGTCTTGGACGGAGCGGCATACGAAGTTCGAGGCGGCGCTCTACCTGCCCGGCCTGCTAACCGCAATCGGCGTACACTCGCTGTTCAATCATCTGCTCGCCACGCCGATGGTTGCGACTGCGGTCATGCTGCTGCTCGTGCCTGCCATTCTCTTTGCCGTGTTTGCGAAGAGCGAGCATCGGGTCCACGATTGGCTGATCAAGGATCACGCAGATCACGAAAAGCTGCTGGCTTCGATGAGCATCGAATTCGCGCACAGCGAGGCGGGACAGTTCATCTCCGAGCTGGCCGACAAGTTCGAAGGTGCGCATACGGCGGACATCTATGCCTATATGCGCTTGCACACGGAGCTGGTGCTGCGGGCGGAGGAGTTTCTGCTCGCGCGCCAAGCCGGCGGAAAGCCCCAGGTTACGGCCCAAGACCGCGAGTGGTTTCGCGAGTTGCACGCGCTCGAGCGCAGAATAGGGAAAACCGCGTTGCTCGCGCTATGGCCGCATTTGCACTACAGCCGCCAGGAGCTTGCGGAGCTCTATGAGCTCGAGAGCCGGACAAGACCGCTCTAGGCGGCGCATTTCCTCGCCAGTACAGGAACTGTACCAACAGTGCAGTTGCACCGGGCGCGTTTCGCCCGTAATCCCGCGCAGCACAACAAAGGGGTTCACGCCCATGACACGGACTTTCCGACTCTCTTCGGTCTTGTTGCTGACGACCGCATTGGCGCTCCCGCTTGGCGGATGCGTCGACGATATGGGCGACATGCATGCCGGCGGCGCGCATGCGGCGCACGGTTCCCATGGTGGCGCCGCGGTCAAGACGCCGCTCCTCGATACGCTGGGTACGCATTCGCACAAGATCACGACGTCTTCGGCAGAGGCCCAGGCCTATTTCGATCAGGGTTACCGACAACTCTTCAACTTCAACCATGCGGCGGCGATCGCATCTTTTCAGGAGGCGCTGAAGCGCGACGCGAACTGCGCGATGTGCTGGTGGGGGATCGCGTTTGCGCACGGCCCCAACATCAACATGCCGATGATGCCCGATGCCGTGGTGCCCGCGAACGAAGCGATTGCGAACGCGCAAAAGCTCGCGGGCGGCGCGAGCGCGGCAGAGCGCGATTACATCGCAGCGCTGGCGAAGCGTTACTCCACCGATCCGAAGGCGGAGCGGGCAGCGCTCGACAAGGCGTTTGCCGCGGCGATGCGCGACGTGGCGCGGAAGTATCCGGACGATCTCGACGCGCAGGTGCTGCACGCGGAGTCGCTGATGGACACGACGCCGTGGGACTATTGGCAAGCCGATGACAAGACGCCGAAGGCGGGCGTCGAAGAACTGGTGCCCACGATCGAGGCGGTGCTGAAAAAGGCGCCGAGCCATCCGGGCGCGATCCACCTCTATATCCATGCGGTGGAGAAGGCCGATCCGAAGCGCGCGGAAAGGCCGGCGGAAAAGCTCGCCGCGCTGATGCCGGGGGCGGGGCACATCGTGCATATGCCGACACACATCTACAACCGCGTCGGGCGCTACGAAGAGTCAGTGGAGTTGAACAAACAGGCGGCCAAAGCCGACGAGACTTACTTCAACGTCACGAACGACCGCGGCATGTACGCGGGGATGTACTACATTCACAATCTGCACTTCGTGTGGACGGCGGCGACGACGGAAGGNNAGATGGCGCGCGAAGTGCCCGCGGTCGAGAACTTCAAGCCGACGCTGACCTACACGCAGCTTCGCTTCGGGAAATGGGACGACGTGCTGGCGACGCCCGCGCCGGACAAGGAACTGCATTTCGCGACCGCTATCTGGCACTATGCCCGGGCGCGGGCGTTCGCTGCGAAAGGCGACCTGAAACAGGCGAAGGTCGAGTTTCCGAAGATCGAAACCTCGTTCAGCGCGGATGATGCGAAGCGGTTCGCGGAGTTCGCCGTGCCGGGCGAGCAACTCGTCAAGATCGCGGCGAACGTCGCGGCCGCCGACATCGCACTGGCTGAGGGCCGAATGAACGCCGCTATCGCGAAGCTTCGCATCGCGGTGCGGACGCAAGACGCCCTGCCCTACATGGAGCCGCCGTGGTGGGACTTCCCGGTGCGCCAATACTTGGGTGCGGCACTTCTGAAGGCGAACCAAGCGAAGGCGGCCGAAGCGGTCTATCGCGAGGACTTAAAGGAGTGGAAGCAAAACGGCTGGTCGCTGTTCGGGTTGAGCGAGGCGCTCAGCCAACAGCGGAAGGCTCGCGAAGCGCGCAACGTCGAAGTCTCGTTCAAGAAGGCCTGGGCGCGCGCGGACGTGACGCTGACGCAGAGCCGATTCTAACTTGCGCCCTCCCCTCACCCTCCTAGTTCGGGAGGGTGAGGGAGGGCCGCAGCGCGCCGAGCGGTTGTGCGCCAGCCGTGATTGAAACGCCAAGAACGCCAAGCCGCTCAGGCCAATGTTCGGCGTCGGCAGCTGTCGTACTGTCGAGTGGGCGCTTCGCGCCCAATAAGAACGTCACGACGCGCGAGCGCTTTGTGTTGAGGCGCGTAGCTTGGCGCTCTTGGCGTTCCATCTTTGCCGACTCGACTCCGGCGCAATTGGCCGTATCGTGAGTGCCAATTCACGGAGGACTTCACGATGGCCGACGCGCCGAATGCCTATCAGAGCCTGGTCGATGAGTTGAACGTGCTGCTTCGACTAAAGACCACCGTCATTGGCATGAAGCTGTTCGAGCGCGCCGAGGACATGGCGGCGATCCCGAAGATCCGCCGGCCGAAGGCCGTGCATACGACGGATCAGATCGTGTCGATGGCCTCGCGGCTGGGGTGGACGGTCGGCGTGACGGCGGAGGATCTTGCGGGGTCGCAGTGCCGGGCGGTGATCGGTCTTGCGGAGCAGAACGAGGAATGGCTTTCGGGCAAGCCATATGTCGGCGTTTGGCACGAAGACGCGGCGAGTGCGCGGGCGCGGCAGGAGGCGCTCTCCGTCGTGCCGTACGGCACGTATCAGGCGATGGCGGTGGCGCCGCTCGCGANNTCCTGATCAACGGGCTGCAGTACCGGAACTACAAGCGCTTCGATTGGAGCGTCGTCGGCGAGACCGCGTGTGCCGACTCGTGGGGACGCGCGCTCAAGACCGGCGAGCCGTCGCTGTCGCTCCCCTGCTTCGCCGAGCGGCGCTATGGCGGCGTGCCGGATGAGGAGATGCTGATGGCGCTCGCGCCCGCGCACCTGCGGGTGGCGGTGGAAGGGATGAAGGCGCTGGCGAAGAACGGGCTCAGGTATCCGATTGCGCCGTATGGGATTCAGAACGACGTGCGGGCGGGGTTGGGGGTGAGTTACGGCGGTGGGGCGAATACGTAAACCACCACCGGGTTCGGACTTGCTGCGGTGGCGATTCAGGGGTGCGTGTCGGAATGCGGGGAATAGGCATCATGTCGCCGTATTTTTCCCGTATTTTTCGTCACCGTATTCAAGCGTATTCAAGCGTATTCAAGAGTGTCGCGCTTCGAGCGAACGACGTGAGCACGGAAGCTGTTACTTTCTGTTCGCAACATCGATGCGTCAGAGTAACTCAGTGGCGCTGCTGGACTCTGGCCCACCTACCATGAACTCGACGGATCGAAGACCCGGGAGCTCTTGCAGAGCGTGTGCGATACGTTCCCTCAAAAAGTCAGCGCGATCAAGCTCCGTCCGAAACCAAACACGCAACTGCCGCTTTCCGGTCCGCAGAACTCGGTGAGGAAACCTATGCAATGTTTCCTCGATCATTTTCACAACTTTCGCTTCATTCGCCGACTCCTGCAGGGTGACAAAGCCAGCTATTGTCGCAAAGCGAGGGCGACGACCACCCCGGTCCATTTCCTCAAGTCGCTGCTTGATCGACTCAATCTGTTCCAAAAGAACCTTTTGCTCGGGCGTCGCATGTTCCTGAAGGCGGACCTCTCCTCGTGCTCGAGTGACGGGGTTGTCGATTTTGTGGTCGCCCGAAAGGACTATATCGACCATCGACTTCAAGTCGTCGCGCGCCTTCTCCAGATCGCGCACCCGGGTTCTTGAAAATTTCAGCGCGCGATACAGACTCACGTCGAAAGGAATCTTCTCGTCCTGCAGTTGCATGTGAATGATCGGACGTTGCGCCATATGTCGAATACCAATCTCATAAAACACGTTTGGGTTCAGCGTGCTCAGATCGGCAATCACTAGCTCTGCGTCGAGGAGCGTTTTGATGATCTGCGAGTCGATCATTCCCGGGCTGGAGTCTTTATCGGATCTAACAACATCGAATTCCGGGTACGCCTTGAAGACAGGTTTGATAATTCCCTCAAGGACCCAGTCGGCGTGAATCCGAATGTCGTCGCCCTCTCCGCCTATCGGACTTACGACAAAACAGATTTTCGAAGGCGCCGCTGTGGCGCTCTTCTTGATTGCTACCTTCTTGGTTTTCATCCCGTCCCCTAAACAAGACGCTTTGGCTTAGCACATTCGCGAGTCAAATCGAAATTCGCCTGGATGGAGAATTCGAGTAGCACTACGCCCTCGCCGCCACTTCCTTCGCGTAGGCGTTGCCGGCGAGGATGAAGTGGGCGGCGGCCCATATGTTGACGAGGGACGTGAACATGAGGGCGTAGCGGAGGGAGTCTTGTTGGTACGTTTCCTTCAGCGCGTCGCTGAGGGCACCGACGGCCAGGGGGCCCAGGCCCAGGGCGATCAGGTTCAAGATAAAGAGCATGATCGCCGAGAGCGTGGCGCGCATCGCGAGCGGGGCGGTGCTTTGGACGATTGCGAAGCTGGGCCCCAAGTAGAACGCGCCGAGCACCGTGGCCGGCAGGTAAAAGATCAGTGCGGTGTTGAAGTCGTCGGTCAGGTAGAACGCGAGGCCCAAGGGCGCGGCTAAGAGTTTGCCGACGGCGATGATCCAGGCGTTCCAGCGTTTGTCGCTTTTGCCCAGACGGTCGGCGAGGTAACCGCCGAGCAGCGCGCCGGCCGCGCCCAGGATGCCGACGATGGGGCCGAGGATGAGACCGATCTCGGTGCCGGAGATGTTGTGCGTGCGCTTCAGGAACGGTGCTGCCCACATCACGCCGCCGTAGCCGACGAACGAGGTCAGCGTCAGGCCGATGACGACGTGGCGGCAGGCTTTCGACTTCCAGATGAAGGCGAAGCCGGCGAGCATTGCCGCCTTCGCTTCGTCGAAGGTTTCGGTCTTGCGGTGAGCGGAGGCAAGCCCGTCGGCGAGGCCGCGCACGGGCTCGGAAACCGTGAAGTAGATCAAGGCGGCGATCAGCAAACCCGGCAGGCCTACGACAAGGAACACGGAACGCCAGCCCCACGCTTCGGCGAGCGGCGCGCCGATCAGGAAGCCCAGCATGCCGCCGACATAGACGCCGAGCGCGTAGAAGGCGAGCGCGCGGGAGCGTTCGTGCTCCGCGTACATGTCGGCGATCATCGAGTGCGACTGCGGCGAGGAGCCGGCTTCGCCGATGCCCACGCCGATGCGGGCGAGCAGAAGCTGCGTGTAGTTCTGCGCGAGGCCGCAGGCGGCCGTCATGACGCTCCACACGGTGACGGCGCCGGCCACAATGTTGCGGCGGTTCATGCGGTCGGAGAGCACCGCGAGCGGCACGCCCAGCGTCGCGTAGAACACGGCGAAGGCGAAGCCGGTGAGCAGGCCGAGCTGGGTGTCGGTGAGGTTGAGGTCTTCCTTAATGTGCTCGGCGACCGCGCCCATGATCGTGCGGTCGAGGTAGCTTGAGACGTAGGCCAGCGTGAGAATGACGAGCGCGTAGGTGCGGTGGCGCTTGACGTGTTCAGGTATTTCCACGGCGCCTTTCGGCGCCGCCGTTACGGCCTCGGCCATTCGTCCTCCCGCCGGGCCGTTCTCGTGTGCCCTGTGCTTCGTTCGACCGTAACCCGCAAACGCTCTTGCGCGCAACGTGGGGGCGCTTCATAGAGTCCGTTAACAGGAGACATTCGATGAAAGACTTTGCAGGCAAGATCGCCGTGATCACCGGCGGTGGAACGGGTATGGGACGGGAGCTGGCGAAGCAGCTCGTCGCGGAGGGCTGCACGGTCGCCATGTGCGACGTGTCGGCGGAGAACATGGCCGAGACGAAGCGGCTCTGTCAGTCGAACGCGCCTCAGGGCACGCGGGTGATGACGTTCGTGGCCGACGTGTCGAGCGAGGAGCAGATCATCCGCTTTAGGGATGCGGTGGGGCGGGAGCTCGATACGGATCACATCAACCTGCTGTTCAACAATGCTGGAATCGGCGGCGGCCCGAGCTTCATCAATACGCCGCGCGAGGATTGGGAGAAGACGTTCAACGTATGTTGGTACGGCGTCTACTATTCGTGCCGGGCGTTCATGCCGATGCTGCTGAAGGCGCGCGAGGGGCACATCATCAACACGTCGAGCGTGAACGGGTTCTGGGCCTCGCTCGGGCCGACGCGCTCGCACACCGCCTACCCGGCGGCGAAGTTTGCGGTGAAAGGGTTCACCGAGGGGCTTGTCACCGACCTTCGACTGAACGCACCGCATATCAAGGCGTCGGTCGTGATGCCGGGGCACATCGGGACCTCGATCGTCGAAAATTCGCGCAAGGTTCTGACCGGGCGTAGCATCGCCGAAATGTCACCTAAGGAAATCGAAGATGCGCGGCGTTCGCTCAAGGGTATGGGAATGCCCGCGGACACGCTGACCGATCTGCAGATTCAGCAGATGATGCAGGAGATGGCGCGGCAGTTCGAAACCAACGCGCCGACATCGGCTGCGGAAGCGGCGACGATCATCCTGAACGGCGTGCGCGAAGAGCGGTGGCGCATCCTGGTCGGCAAGGACGCCGAGGCGCTGGACGCGCTCGTGCGCGGCGAGCCGGAGCAGGCTTACGAGCAAGCGTTCATCGATAAGTACCGCGCCAGCGGACATTGGCGGGCGTTCTAGGGCGCCCCTCGCCTGCCCTCGGGCGGGAGAAGGGGACGTGATCTTGGTCACTGGCGACGCGCGCCAAACTATGGTCGGTTGAACTCATGAAACCTGTATCGCGTCGCGTTGTTCTCGCGGCTTCGGCTGCTTTTGTTGCCACCCCCGCGCTTGCTCGGTCGAAGATCGATCTCGACAAGCGGGCGCTTGTGGAACTCGAGCAGAAGTCGGGTGGACGGCTGGGCGTTCACGTCATCGACACGGCGAGCGATCGGACGCTTTCGCTCCGCGCCGACGAGAGATTTGCGATGTGCTCGACGTTCAAGCTCCCGCTTGCGGCGGCGATCTTGCGCGCGGCGGACCAAGGCCAGTTGAAGCTCGATACGGTCTTGCCCTATGGCAAGGACGACATGGTGTTCCATGCGCCCGTCACCGAGCAAAACCTCGACAAGGGCGGGATGCCCATCCGAGACCTCGCGGAAGCCGCGCAGAAGACGAGCGACAATGTTGCGGCCAACCTGCTGGTGAAGCAGCTCGGCGGGCCTGCCGGGTTCACGCAGTTCTTCCGCGACATCGGCGATACCGTCACGCGGCTTGACCGGTACGAGCCGGCGATGAATGCGGGCGGCATCGAGAACGACGAGCGCGACACGACGACGCCCAAGGCGATGGCCGAGACAATTCGCAATCTTCTGCTGGGCGAGTTGCTGTCGCGCGAGGCTGCCACGAATCTGCGCGCATGGATGATCGACACAAAGACCGGGCTCAAGCGGTTGCGCGCCGGGTTTCCCGCCGAATCGACCGTGGGTGACAAGACCGGCACGGCCATGAACGGCAAGCTCGCCAAGTACAACGACATCGCTATCGCTTGGCCCAAGGACCGCGCGCCGCTGGTCGTTGCCGCATACTTCAACGTCCCGCAGACGAGCGAGGACATCGAAGACCGTTATCAGGCAGTGCTCGCAGAAGTTGGGCGCATCGCTTCGGTCTGGGCGGTCTAGACGACGCCGCAGCAGGCGCCTAACCTCCGGGCAAACATAAACTGCCGGAGGAAGCACCCATGTCAGCTGCCTTTCAGACGTCGGGGAAGAGCCAAGCCTGGTCGATGCCGCTGTCGCAGATCGACGTCAGCAAAGCGGAGTTGTTCGAACGGCAGGAGCACTGGGAGTATTTCCAGCGGCTGCGGAAGGAAGACCCGATCCACTACAGCGCGAACAGCGACTTCGGGCCCTATTGGTCGATCACGAAGTTCAAGGACATCGTACAGGTGGAGACGAGCCACACGATCTTCTCGTCCTATCCGGACATCGTGATCGGCGATGCCGCGAAAGAGTTCGCGCCACCGATGTTCATCGCGATGGACCCGCCCATCCACGACGAGCATCGCAAGACCGTGAACCCGGCGGTCAACCCGCAGCGGTTGTCGGAGCTTGAGCCAATCATTCGCGAGCGTGCCGGCAAGATCTTGGATGCACTGCCCATGAACGAGACGTTCAATTGGGTGGACAGGGTCTCGATCGAACTCACAACGCAGATGCTCGCCACGTTGTTCGATTTCCCTTGGGAAGACCGGCATCTCCTCCCCTATTGGTCGGACATAACGACGACTACGGAAACCGTGGGCGTGACCACGCTGCCGCGCGAAAAGCGGATGGAAATCTTGATGGAATGCCTCGCCTACTTCACGCGGCTTTGGAACGAGCGCGTGAATAGCGACAAGCCGGGGTTCGACTTCATCTCACTTCTGGCGCGCAGCCCGTCGACAAAGGACATGTACAAGGACCCGATGCTTTATATCGGCACGCTGATGCTCTTGATCGTCGGCGGCAACGACACGACGCGCAACTCGATCTCGGGCGGCGTGGTGGAGCTCAACCGGAACCCGAAGGAATACGACAAGCTGCGCGCGAACCCGGCGCTTGTCCCCTCGATGGTGTCGGAGATCATCCGCTATCAGACGCCGCTCGCGCATATGCGCCGCACTGCGCTCGCCGATGCCGTCGTCGGCGGCAAGACGATCCGTAAGGGCGACAAGGTCGTGCTTTGGTATATTTCAGGCAACCGGGACGAGAGCGAGATCGAACGGCCGGACGAGTTCATCATTGACCGCGCCAATCCGCGGCATCACATCTCGTTCGGCTTCGGCATTCACCGCTGCATGGGCAACCGCGTCGCCGAGATGCAGCTCAAGATCATCTGGGAAGAGATCTTGAAGCGCTTCAAGCGCATCGAGTTGGTGGGCGAGCCGGTGCGCGTCCGGTCGAACTTCGTGCACGGGTTTACCGAGGTGCCGGTGAGGATCACGGCCTAAGGCATGGAAATCGCCGCTCTTCTCGTCGTCAACGCCGTCGTTACGGTGCTTTGCTTCCTGGCGCTTTGGCTCATTTCGTTGTGGCTGAAGGACGTCAGCTTCATCGATAGCTGGTGGGCGCTCGGGCTCGTCGTCACGGCGTGGGTCAGCTACATGAACGCACCGGGGTCGCCGCATGCGACGGCGCTGGTTTGGCTCTGCACGGTTTGGGGCTCGCGGCTCGGCGGCTATTTGCTCTGGCGTTGGCGTAGCCATGGCGTGGACCGGCGCTATGCCGCGATCTTAGGGAAGGCGCAGGCGCGGCGCGGGTGGAGCTTTGCGTGGGCGGCGCTCGTGATGGTGTTCGCACTGCAGGCACCGTTGCAGTGGATCGTCAGTCTGCCGGTGCAGTTCGGCGCAATGGGGACGGTGTCTTCGCTCGGCGCGCTTGCGTGGTGCGGTATCGCGCTCAGCGTCACCGGCATCTTGTTCGAGACAATCGGCGACTGGCAGCTGGTGCGCTTTCGCGCCAAGCCGGCGAATGCGGGCAAGGTGCTCGATCACGGACTTTGGCGGTACACGCGGCATCCGAATTACTTTGGCGATGCGTGCGTGTGGTGGGGACTTTGGCTGATCGCAGCAGAGGCCGGGTTCGGGCTTTGGGCGCTGCCGGGCCCGGTGCTGATGACGTATCTGCTGACAAGCCTTTCGGGCGTCCCCACGGTCGAGGGGCATCTTGCGCGATCGAAACCCGGCTATGAGGACTATATCCGCCGCACGTCGGGGTTTATTCCGCTGCCGCCACGGCAGGGCTGATCGAAAGGACGGCTCTCGCCCCGCCGCCGTCGCGGTTGGCGAGTGTGAGGTCGCCGTTGTGGGCGCGCGCGACGGCCCGTGCGAGCGTCAGGCCGAGGCCCAAGCCGCCCTTCCCTCGGGCCGTGTCGCCGCGCACGAACGGTTCGAACAGCCGGTTCGCGACGCCCTGCGGCAAGCCCGGGCCTTCGTCGTCGACTTGAATGGCAACGCGGTCGTTTGCTTGCACGACGGAGACTTTCGCGCGCGTGCCGTACTTCACGGCGTTTTCGATCACGTTGCGGGCGGCGCGTTTGAGTTCGTTCGGGCGGCAGCGGGCGCTGACGGCGTTCGTGTGCGCGAAGGTGACGTCGCCGCCGATGTCGCTGAGATCGGCGCACACGCTCTCGACAAGCGCCGCAACGTCGACTTCGCGCAGCGGCTCTTCGCCTAAGCCGGTGCGAGCGGCGTCGAGGGCGGCTTCCGTCATCGCTTGCAGTTCGTCGAGGCTTGCCTGCATGCCCTGCCGGACCGCTGGATCGTCGATGAACTCCGACTTGAGCTTGAGCGAGGTTATCGGCGTGCGCAGATCGTGGGCGATGGAGCCCAACAGCGTGCGCTGGTTTTCGAGCATCGCCATCAGGCGGCGCGACATGGCGTTGAACGAGTGGGCCGCGGTCTTCAGGACGTGCGGACCGCTTTCCGGGATCGGCGGCACCGACTGGCCCAGCGCCATACGGGCCGAGGCTTCGGCGAGGCGCTGCAGCGGCCGCGAGAGGCGGTAGGCGAGCCAGATCGCCACGATTAGGAGCGCGAGGGAGGCGACCGCGGCCGAGAGCAGCAAGCCCGGCAGGAGGTTCGCACCCTCGGGCCAGAAGAATTCCGCGTTCAGCCAACGTCCGGGCGCGAGCGCGACGGCGATGCTCAAGCGTTCGATGCCGGTGCGCTTCTTCGGCATGAACGGAACAATGTCGGGCGTGCCGCGCTTGGCGACGCGGACCTCGCCCGTCGCAAGCGCCCCGAGGGCGGCTTTCAGTTTCGCTTCGGCTGCGGCGTCGCGCTGCGCATCGGCCGCCACGCGCGGGATGGCGCCCGTCGAGACGCGCTCGCGGCGCACGGAGGCGACTTTGAACAGCGGCGCGTGTTCGGCTTCCGGCAGGCGGGCCATGAGGCCCATGAGCGCGCTGATCCTGCTCTCGATCGCGCTGAGGCGTTCGGCCTTGATTTCGAGCGAGCGCTGGTATTCCGCGATCGCGAACGTGACCGCGTTCGACGCGATGAGCGCGAGCAGCACTGCTGCGGAGAGTTCGAGCCAGAGGGGCACGCGCCGCTTCGTCATGCGGCGACGGGCTCTGCGACGAACACGTAACCTCCGCCATAGACGGTGCGGATGATCTTCGGTGCGGCGGGGTCTTGCTCGATCTTGCGGCGCAGGCGGGCGATCGCGTTGTCGATGGCGCGGTCGAACGCCGCTGCGCCGCGGCCTTGGGTCAGATCGAGGAGCTGGTCGCGGCTTAGCGTCAGATTCGGACGTTCGATCAAGGCACAGAGCAAACGGTACTCCCCGCTCGACAGCGGGAGGCCGACGCCGGTGTCATCGCAAAGTTCGCGCCGCGCCAGGTCCAGCGTCCAGCGGTCGAACTTGACGCGGCCGGACGCCGGTCCGCGCTTCGGCGGCGGCGCGTTCACGCGTTTTAGGATCGCGCCGACGCGGGCGATCAGTTCGCGTGGGTTGAAGGGCTTGATCATGTAGTCGTCGGCGCCGAGTTCGATACCGAGAATGCGGTCCACGTCGTCGCTGCGTGCCGTCAGAAACAGGATGGGGATTGCGTTCGTTTCGCGCAGGCTTCGACAAAAGCTCAAACCGTCCTCGCCGGGCATCATGATGTCGAGCACGATGAGGTCGAAGGCGTGGGTGCGCAGGTGCTTGCGTGCGGCGGCTGCGCTTTCGGCGCCCATCGCGCGGTGGCCGTTCTTGGCCAAGTACTTGACGAGCGGCTCGCGAATCTCGCGAGCGTCATCGACGACGAGAATGTGCGGACCTGCTTCGCTCATGCCGTGACTTCTCGGAAGGCGTGTGGGCCTAAGAGCCTGAAACATCGTCGCAAACTGTGTCAGAAGAACGGCGACGCGACGGTTCGCGACCGTTGTTTGCGTGCCGATTCGGCCACGCACAGGCAGCATCTCCCCGTCAGCCCGCATCCGGCGGGCGAAAATCGAGAACGGGAGACGACCGATGACGATCAACAAGACTTGGGCCATGGCCGGGGCGGCAGCGCTGGTGGTAACGGCTGGCGTCGTGGTGGTGGCG
>CXWJ01000207.1_pt1 | contig 12493 bp, 11 predicted proteins | sample 590841 | NCBI WGS metagenome assembly CXWJ01 (sample SAMEA3498367, study PRJEB10139) | wastewater metagenome | biome: wastewater treatment plant; material: activated sludge | place: Austria | collected 2015-01-21 | reverse complement strand
GCGCATGGCGGGTCCGAGCGTCGCGGCGATGCGTGCATTCTGCGCGAGCGCGCGGTCCGGTCGGCCTTCGCGGGTGCCGATGGTCACGGCGCCGGATCTTTCAGAGCAGCGCTGCGTCCATCAACCCCGTCTCGAGTTGCCGGCCACGCGCATGTGTCGGTGTCAGGGGCGCAGCAGGCCCACCAGCTCGCGCCACAGGCCGTGCCCGCCGCGGCCCTCGCGCGCGGCCTCGTGCACGGCCAGGCCGGGCTCCGCGCAGACGACGTGGCAGTGGTCCACGTAGACATTCTTCTTGCTCTTGCCCGACTCGACGCGAAACAGCGTGCCCACNNGTGCCGAGCTTGAGGCTGAAGACGCGCCGCAGGCGCACCGAGCCCGACATGCCGGCAAAGCGGTCCCAACGGAAGGCCACCTCCGCGCCCTCGGGGATGTGCCAGCAGAAGAAATTGGTGCCGGGGGTGGACTTCAGCGAGAGCTTGCGCGGCTCGTCGCCGGCCTCGATCTCCTTGAGGAACCAGCAGCCGTGGCGAATGCGGGCCAGTGCCGCGCGCCATGGTTGCGGCGGCAACCACAGCGTGTTGGGCGCTGCGCCGTCGACGTCGAACGCCGGCTTCATCAGCAGGCGGCCCTGCTGCAGCGGCAACAGCAGTTCGTCACCTTCGGGCGTGTCCAGGCGCACCAGGGCCGCCTCGCCATCGAGCGGCGGCTCGCGTGGCGTGATGGTCATGAAGGCGTCCTTGTTCTGCGCGTAGAGCAGTCGCGCGAGCACCAGCAGGAATGCACGTGCCGCCACGAACAGCAACGCGGCGTTGCCGAAGGCGGACAAGCCGGCCCAGGCCACGAGGATCGCGTCGGCCTGCGCGCGCGCGATCATCGACACCTGGACCAGCTGGCCGCGCAGGGCCGCCTGGACCTCGTTCGATGCGGCGCTTGCGGCCTGGTCGACGGAGGCCAGCGCGGTGCCCACGCGCTGGTCGAGCGCCGCCCGCGTGCGGTTGCGCGGTCTCTGGTAGGTGACTTCGGCCGCATCGAACAGGATGTTGGCGAGGCAGGCGAGCGGATCGATCAGCCGGCACGTCGGTCTGCCGGGCATGCCGGGGAGAGCGAACAGGCTGCCCGGCAGTACCTTGTCATAGGCGGCCAGCACGCTCTGTCGCAGCTTTGCCGAGGCCGCGCCGACAGCGCCGGGCGTGCCCGCGGCCGCACTGATGGCGCCTTGCTCGAAGCGCAGAAACTCACGCGCCACCGCCACCTGCAGGTCCTCGCGCAGCGTGTCGCGCGCGGGGTCGCTGTCGCGCACCAGGGCTCGATGGCGATCGGCATCGCAGGCTGCGGCGTCGACCGACGGGCAGTAGATGCGCGCCTCGACGAAACCTGCGACCGCCGCGCCGGCCCAGAAATTGGCGGCCAGCACGAGGGCGAACGGACTCCAGAGCACGAGCGACCAGGCCACGGCCCGGCGCAGCGCCGGCGCCGGGGTGGCGCGCCAGATCTCGCGGTTGTCGAGATGCCCGCGCAGCAGCACGCGCAGCACCAGGATGGCCAGCGTGCCGACACACCAGGGTTGCAGGCCCGCCAGCGCAGTTGCCAGGCCAGCGCCCGACAGGCGATGGACCGTCGTGGCCAGCGTTACCAGCAGCGCCACGCCGAGGAAGGCCGGCACCACCCGCTGGCCGACGCCGAGCGCGGCGACCACGCCGAGCACGAGCAGCGTGCCGGCAAGCTGGTAGGGCGCCTCGAGCCAGCGGGCACGCTTGTCGCCACGCCACAGTTCGTGCAGCCCGAGGCGGATTCGCAGTTCGAGGAGCTCGGCGGCCGCGGGGCTGGGTGCAGCAGGAAGTCCGGAAAGGCCGAGCTTCTCTACGGCCGCCAGCCTGGCCTCGGCCGCCTTGAATGCGCTCGCCGCCACGTTGCTCGCGGCGGTGGAGGAGGCCAGCGCCTTCCCGATCGCCTCGCGCTCCCGGCGAAAACTTTCGATCACCCGGGTGCGTCGTTCTCGCGCGGGGCGGGCTCTGTCGTCGAGTGGCTTCCACTGGTCCTGAAGTGCCTCGGGACCCGCCAGCGCCGGTGGCAGCTTCGCCAGCACGGCGTCGAGACGACTCCGGGGATGGGTCAGCGCGTCGATGGCCGAAGCTTCGGCCCGCAGTTCGTGATCTTCCCCCGTGCGGACCTCGTCGACCCAGTGCAACGGGCCCGGGGCAGCGCCGATGCGCGAAGCCGATGTCAGCGCCAGCAGCAGCAGCGGCAGCATCGCCAGCCACAACCAGCGCGGCCGCAGCGGCCATCCGACCACGCCGGCAGCCAGCAGCAGCACGAGCCACAGCGGCCGGGTGCCGGACAAATCGAACCATGCCCAGCGGAAGCCCTCGACCCCCGGCAGCCATGTCGTGATCGGCAGGGTGTTCGTGACGAACGCCGGAACGACGCCCATCAGGCACAAGGCCAGGAAGAGATCCCTGCGCTGCGGCCGGTTCAGGGTGAGGCGCACCTGGTCTTGCCCCCTGTGGTCGTTCGCGGACGGCCCGCAAGGCGCAGGTTATGCCATGCGCGCTGCGGCAGCGGGCCGAGCACGCACCATCAGGTGCCCCGCGGTCCACCGGGCCCGTCCCCGCGCGATCCTCACCACCACCTTGCCGAACTGCCGGCCCGACTCGAGCCGGTCCAGCGCGCCGTGCTCCTCGTCGAGCGCATGCTCGAATCGATCTGGCGGGCCCGCAAGCCAAGCTCGTCGGCGCGCGTCGCGGCGGCTACTGCTTCGAACCGCGGTCGCTGCGCGGCGCCGCGCTCGAGGCGCTCGGCTTCGCCAAGCAGCGCCACGGCACGCGTGACGGACGTTCTTCGCGCGCCAGCAGGCGCTGCGCATGCCCATGTTCCTGAGTGGCCGGCGCCACCGCCGGCCCGGAGCCAGGACCCACGCCTGACCCCGGGGAAGCCGCGATTCAGTAGGTGGCCACCAGGCTCGCGCCCGAGTACGCGGAATAGCCGCGCACCATGAGGTAGTAGTCACCCGCCGACGTGGAACTCACGCTGCAGGTCTCGTTGTTGCCGTTCGTGTAGGGCCGGCAGTCCCAGTTGATGAAGGTGGGCCGGCTGCCGAAGCGCGTGTACAGGTCCGCGTCGCCGGTGCCGCCGGAGATGCGGATCGTGAGCGTGCGGCCCGCGGGCACGCTGACCTTCCAGTACTGCAGGCTGCCGAGGGCCCCCGAGATCGCGACGGGCACGCCGTTGCCGAGCACCGGCGTGTTGTCGGTGATGGCGTAGGTGCCGGTCAGCGTGACGCCGCTGTAGGCCGCGTAACCGTTGAGCAGCACGTAGTAGGTTCCCGCCGCCGGCGAGTTGACGGTGCAGGTCTCGTTGTTGTTGCCCGTGTAGGGTCGGCAGTCGTAGCTGGACAGCGACGGCCGCGCGCCACGCTTGGTGTACAGGTCCGCGTCGCCGGTGCCGCCGGAGATCTTGAAGACCAGCGACGATTGGCCGGCGGGCACGTCGAGCTTGAAGAACTTCTGGCCGCCCTTGACGTCGCTCAGCCCCGCCACCGGAACGCCGTTGGCCAGCACCGTGTCGGTCGGGCCGCCGCCGCCCGGCGTCGGCACCGGCACGCCGACGGCCTGCCACGCCCTGGCCACCGAGATCTGATCGGCCTGCGAGTAGCCCAGGTTCACTGCCGCCTGCACGGTGGCGTTGCCCGCGGCGAGGAAGTTCGCGTTCGAGGTCAGCAGGTTCGCGTTGGTTTCGTAGAAGATGCGGATCGCCTTGTCCATCCCGAGGCCCGCGACGTTGATCGTCGACTTGCCGCGCGGGTGCAGGCCGCCCTGCGACAGCAGGTAGAAGGCCAGGTTGGCGATGCCCGAGCTGTAGTGCACGTCGACGTTGCCGGCCCCGCTGGTGTAGTAGTCGAGCGAAGCGCCGTCGGCCGCCGGATCGTTCATGTACCGCAGCGCCGGCGGCAGCACGTCCTCGGCGATCTTCCAGGTGTCGGACGACACCGTGAGCGCGCCGGTCTTGCCGCCGTCGACGTAGGCCTCGGCGAAGGCGCCGAAGATGTCGGACATCGCCTCGTTCAGGCCGCCGGACTCGCCCGAATAGATCAGGCCCGACTCGTTCTCGGTCACCGCGTGCGTCAGCTCGTGCGCCGTGACGTCCTGGGCGCGCGCCAGCGGCAGGCAGCCCTGGCTGCTGTTGCCGTCGCCGTAGACCATCTGCACGCCGTTCCAGAACGCGTTGCAGTAGTTGGAGCTGTAGTGCACCGAGCTGACCAGCGCGGCGCCGGCGTTGTCGTACGAGTCGCGGTTCCAGAAGGCCTTGTAGGCCTCGTAGGTCGCGCCGCTGCCGTCGTAGGCGGCGTTCACGTCGATGTCGGTCGTCGCCGCGCCGCCTTCGGAGCGCCTGAGCGTGCCCGGCAGCGAGGTGCCGTTGTTGGCGCTGTAGACGCGGCGGTTCTCCGCGAACTGGATCCGAGGGTGCACGCCCAGGATCGCACCGGTGGCCGCATCGACGTACACCATGTCGCGCACCGGATGCAGGCCACGCGTGCCGGTGACCGTCGTCTCGTAAGCGAGGTGGACGGTGCCGTCGGGCGTCATGAAGTAGACCTTGCGCGGTGGCGTCGTGGACATGCCGGCGAAGCGCGAGTCGGCCACGACGATCGGATGCACGCTGCTCTCGCCGATGTCGCGCTGGGCCAGGCCGGACGCGATGTCGCCGCGCGCCGTGCCGTTCACCGCGAACAGCTTGCCCTTGCCGTCGACGTGCGCGATCAGCTCGCCGCCGATGACGTCCAGCCCCTGGTGCGTCTGCACATAGCGCAGGTGCTGGTTGCCGTGAACGTCGACGCTGATCTTGCGCAGCCGCAGGTCGGCCGGCTGCAGCCTCAGCGCGGCCAGCGCCGCAGCCAGCACGGGTTGCATGGCGCGCTGCGTGCCCACGAGGTCGTTCGGATCGAGCTTGGGCGCGAGCCCCAGGTCTCCGCGCATGAACGTGGGGACGCCGTCGGGCGCGGCGTGCACGACGTCGACGTCCGCCAGCGCGCCGAGCGCGCGGACGACGTCCGGCGGGGCATTGGCCGGTGTGGCGGCCAGGGTTCCGGCCGTCAGCGCAAGCGTTGCGACCAGGGCGGCGGCCAGCCGTCCAAGGGCCGGTGCGGCAAGTTTCCAGTTCATCGGCGTCTCCGTGCAAGTGAGTAAGCAAGCAAGCAGGCACGCTCGATGGTGCGTGCCCGTCGGTTCAGGGGTCTGCCTGGAAGGAAGCCCAGAGTTTCTCGGAGCCGCGTGGGACCGTCCCTGTCATCATCCGTCCGATCGTGACCGCACGATAGCCGCTCCCGCGGCCGGGCGCCACCATGTGAACTAGGTGGGTGGCTGCAGCCGCCGGCGAGCCGATGGCCTGCGCGCCAAGCTCGCGAGGTGAGGACCTCGCGCAGTCTCGAGCCCCGCGGCGCGAGTGCTAAGCTGATTCGAAACACCCACGACGGAGACCACGATGCCCGGATTGCTGCCCGAGATCGACCCCGACGGCCTGCTCGAATACTCGGTCGTCTACACCGACCGCGCGCTGAACCACATGTCCCGGCGCTTCCAGGGCGTGATGCGCGACGTCTCGGCGGCGTTGAAGTCGGTCTACGGCGCGCGTTCGGTCGCCATCGTTCCGGGCAGCGGCAGCTTCGGCATGGAAGCCGTGGCGCGCCAGTTCGCGACCGATCGGCGTTGCCTGGTGATCCGCAACGGCTGGTTCAGCTACCGCTGGACGCAGATCTTCGAGATGGGCCGCATCGCCGCCGATCTCGCGGTGCTGAAGGCGCGGCGCGTCGGCGACGGCCCGCGCGCGCCGTTTGCGCCGGCGCCGATCGACGAAGTGACGGCGACGATCCGCGCGACCAGGCCGGACGTGGTGTTCGCGCCGCATGTCGAAACCTCGTCCGGGATGATCCTGCCCGACGACTACCTGCGCGCCGTCGCCGCCGCAGTGCGCGAGGCCGGCGGCCTGTTCGTGCTCGACTGCGTCGCTTCGGGTGCGGTCTGGGTCGACATGGCGGCGATCGGCGTCGACGTGCTCATCAGCGCACCGCAAAAAGGCTGGAGCGCCACGCCCTGCTGTGCCATGGTGATGCTCGGCGAGCGGGCGCGCGAGCGCATCGACGCCACCACGAGCACGAGCTTCTCGTGCGACCTGCGCAAGTGGCTGCAGATCATGGAAACCTACGAAGGCGGCGGCCATGCCTACCACGCGACACTGCCGACCGACGGCCTGGTGCAGTTGCGCGATGCGATCTTCGAAGCGCGCCAGGACGGCTTCGAGCCGTTGAAAGCGGCGCAGTGGCAACTCGGCACGCGCGTGCGCGAGGCGCTCGAACGCCGCGGCTTCGCGAGCGTGGCCGCCGAGGGTTTCAAGGCGCCGGGCGTGGTCGTCAGCTACACGGACGACGCGGCGATCCAGAACGGCAGCAAGTTCGCCGCCCAGGGCGTGCAGGCCGCCGCCGGCGTGCCGCTGCAATGCGACGAAGGGCCGGACTTCAGGAGCTTCCGCCTCGGCCTGTTCGGGCTCGACAAGTGGCGCGATGTCGACGGCGCGGTGCGCCGCCTCGAAGCGGCGCTCGACCGGCTGGGCTGACGACGCAGCGCCGATGAACCTCGACGCGACCGACCACGCGCTGATCTCGCTGCTGCGCCAGGACGCGCGCCGCAGCGTCGCGAGCCTGGCGAGCAAGCTCGGCGTGTCGCGCGGCACGGTGAACAACCGCCTGCGCAAGCTCGAAGACGCCGGCGTGATCGTCGGCTACGCGGTGCAGCTGCGCCCGGATGCGCGGCCGAACGAGATCCGCGCGTGGATGGGCATCCAGGTCGAGGGCAACCAGACGCGCGCGGTCATCGCCGCGCTGCTCGGCGAGCCCGGCGTCGCGGCGCTGCACGACACCAACGGCCGCTGGGACCTGCTCGCCGAGCTGCGCGCCGGCTCGATGACCGAGCTGTCACAGGTGCTCGAACGCGTGCGCCTGCTCAAGGGCATCCGCGGCACCGAAACCAGCATCCACCTCGCGACGTTTCGGTGACGACGATCGCTCAGGCGAGCGCCGCTTCGGCGGCGGGCGCAGGCGCCGGGCGCGCCGCCGCTTCGTGGCGCAGCAGGCCGAACAGGTTCTTCGGGTCGGGCGTCTGCGGGATCAGCTCGACGGCCTCGCCGATGCCGAGCTCGGCCGCGGTGTCGCGCATGAAGGTGAGCGCCGAGTAGTCCTCGAGCGCGAAGCCGACCGAGTCGAACACCGTGACCTGCGCGGCGTCGGTGCGGCCCGGCCGCCGGCCGGCAAGCACCTGCCAGAGTTCGGTGACGGCGAAGTCGGCCGGCATCTGCTGGATGTCGCCTTCGATGCGGCTTTGCGGCTCGTACTCGACGAACACCGCCGCGCCTTCGAGCACGCCAGGGTGCAACTCGGTCTTGCCCGGGCAGTCGCCGCCGACCGCGTTCAGGTGCATGCCGGGCTCGATCATCCCGGGCGTCAGGATGGTCGCGTTCGTCTTGTCGGCGGTCACCGTGGTGACGACGTCAGCGCCGCGCACCGCCTCGGCGATGCTCGCGCAGGCGCGCACCGCGAGACCCTGGCCGATCAGGTTCGCGGCCAGCTTGGCGGTCGCCACCGGGTCGGTGTCGTAGAGGCGCAGCTCGCGGATGCCGACCAGGTCGCGGAACGCGAGTGCCTGGAACTCGCTTTGCGCACCATTGCCGATCAGCGCCATCACGCGGCTGCCCGGCCGTGCCAGCGTGCGCGCGGCGAGCGCCGAGGTCGCGGCGGTGCGGATCGCGGTCGTCAGCGTCAGCTCGCTCAGCAGCCTCGGCGCGCCGGTGTCGACATCGGCGAGCACGCCGAAGGCCATCACCGTCGGCAGCCCGGCGCGCGTGTTCTTCGGGTGGCCGTTGACGTACTTGAACGCGAACGAATGGGCGTCGGCAATCGGCATCAGCTCGATCACGCCGTCGTCCGAATGGCAGGCGACGCGGGCGCTCTTGTCGAAGTGATTCCAGCGCAGAAAGTCAGCCTCGATGCGTGCGGCCACGCCGGCGATGCAGGCCGCGAGGCCCTTGCGCTGCACCAGGCGAACCATGTCGCGGGCGCTGAGGAAGGTGGTGGCGGGCAGGCGGGGGGCGACGGTGGTGGCGTTCATGGGGCGGGCTCCGATCTCTCGATGAACAGGAGTCTCGGCCCGGGTGATGGCAGGCGGAAGCGGCAGGAATGCGGCGAAACGATCATGCTTCTGTCGAAACGACAGGATCCTCTGCCATTTCGTCGTTTGCTTGCGGACACACTACATTTCGACTATCGTTGAATTATGGAAGAACAAGCGGCAGTTCTGGCCCTCGCGGCGTTGGCCCAGGCAATGCGCCTGCGCGTGTTCCGCGCGCTTGTCGGCGCCGGCCCGCAGGGCATGACGCCCGGCGCGCTGGCGGCGACGCTCGGCGTGGCGGGCTCGACGCTGTCGTTCCACCTCAAGGAGCTGACGCACGCCGGGCTGGTCTCGCAAGAGCGCGACGGCCGCTTCCTGATCTACCGCGCCTCGTTCGATCACATGAATGCGCTGCTCGCTTACCTGAGTGCGCACTGCTGCCAAGGCGCCGACTGCGGCGTCGCAGCCGCCTCAACCTGCACCACCTGCCGAACCGGAGAACCCGCAGCATGAAGCGCTTCCACGTCCATCTTCACGTCGCCGACCTCGGCCACAGCATCGGCTTTTATTCGAAGCTCTTCGGCGCCGAACCGGCGCGCATCGAGCCCGACTACGCGAAGTGGATGCTCGACGACCCGGCGTTGAACTTCGCCATCTCGACGCGCGGCGCGGCGCCGGGCATCGACCACCTCGGCTTCCAGACCGACGACCCGGCCGAACTGGCAGCGCTCAAGGCGCGCGCCGAAGCGGCCGGGCTGGCACCGGCGGACGCCGGCGAAACGACCTGCTGCTACGCGCGCAGCGACAAGCACTGGATCACCGACCCGCAGGGCATCGCCTGGGAGCAGTTCCACACGCTCGCCGACATCCCGGTCTTCCACGAAGCCACCGCGGCGGCCGACGCACCGGCCTGCTGCAGCCCGGCGCCGCGCGGCAAGCCGGTCGGCATCGCGGTGAAGGCCGCGAACGCCTGCTGCTGAGCGCAGCCACCACGAATGACGACGACCCATGTCCTGATCCTGTGCACGCACAACTCGGCGCGCAGCGTGCTCGCCGAGGCCATGCTCGGCCATTGGGCGCAGCGCCTCGGCCGCGACCTGCGCGCGCACAGCGCCGGCAGCGCGCCGAGCGGGCGCATCCACCCGTTCGCGCTCGAAGCGCTGGCGAACGCCGGCATCGACACGCGCGGTTTTCGCAGCAAGAGCTGGGACGAATTCGCCCGCGCCGACGCGCCGCCGCTCGCGGCCGTCATCACGGTGTGCGACAGCGCCGCGGCCGAGGCCTGCCCGCTGTTCCAAGGCGGCACGCGCGGCGCGCCGGCACGGGTGCATTGGGGCTACCCCGATCCGTCGAACGCCGCGGGCGGCGACGAAGGCCGGCGGCGCGCCTTCGAGCTGACGCGTCAGGCGCTCGGCTACCGCATGCTGCAATTGCTGGCGCTGCCGCTGGAGACGCTGCCCCGCGAGGCGCTGCAAGCGGCGCTGGCCGACATCGGCGGCCGTTGATGGGGCGCTTCGAACGCTGGCTCAGCGCCTGGGTCGCGCTGGCGATGGCCGCCGGCGTGGCGCTCGGCCTGGCCGCGCCGGGTCTGTTCCGGCAGATCGCCCGCCTGGAGTTCGCCCAGGTGAACCTGGTGGTCGCGGTGTTCATCTGGGCGATGGTCTACCCGATGATGATCCAGATCGACTTCGCGGCGGTGCGCGACGCGGCACGCCGCCCGCGCGGCCTGGTGCTGACGCTGGTGATCAACTGGCTCGTCAAGCCGTTCACGATGGCCGCGCTGGCGGTGCTGTTCTTCGAGCACCTGTTCGCGCCCTGGGTGGCGCCAGGCGACGCGGCTCAATACATCGCCGGCATGGTGCTGCTCGGCGTGGCGCCGTGCACCGCGATGGTCTTCGTGTGGAGCCAGATGACGCGCGGCGACCCGAACTACACGCTCGTGCAGGTGTCGGTGAACGACCTGGTGATGGTGTTCGCGTTCGCCCCGCTGGCCGCGCTGCTGCTGGGCGTGACCGACGTCGCCGTGCCCTGGCAGACGCTGCTGCTGAGCGTCGTGCTCTATGTCGTGTTGCCGCTGCTGGCCGGTGTGGCCACGCGCCGCGCCTGGTCGCGACGCGGCGCGCAGCATCTGGCGCAAGGCATCGCGAGGCTCAAGCCCGGGGCGGTGCTCGGCCTCGTCGCCACCGTCGTGCTGCTGTTCGCGCTGCAGGCGCGCACGCTGGTCGAGCAGCCGCTGGTGATCGTGCTGATCGCGGTGCCGCTGGCGTTGCAGTCCTACGGCATCTTCGCGCTCTCCTACGGGGTGGCGCGCTGGATGAAGCTGCCGCACGACATCGCCGCGCCGGCCTGCATGATCGGCACGTCGAACTTCTTCGAGCTGGCCGTGGCGGTCGCGATCTCGCTGTTCGGGCTCGACTCGGGCGCCGCACTCGCCACCGTGGTCGGCGTGCTCGTCGAGGTGCCGGTGATGCTCAGCCTGGTGGCCTTCGCCAACCGCACGCGCGCCTGGTTTCCCGCGCCGGCGCGTGCCTGAGCCTCAGGCCGGGGTTGCGGGAATGCGCAGGCCGCGGTTCACCGCCGGGCGTTCGACGAAAGCCTCCAGGACCCGCCGAACCTGCACGAAGTCGGCATAGCCGACCAGGTCGGCGGCGCCGTAGAAGCCCACCAGGTTGTTGATCCACGGGAAGGTCGCGATGTCGGCGATCGTGTAGTCGTCACCCATGATCCAGGCGCGGCCGGCGAGGCGGCGGTCGAGCACGCCGAGCAGGCGCCGCGCCTCGGCGGCGTAGCGGTCGCGCGGGCGTTTGTCTTCGTAGTCCTTCCCGGCGAACTTGTGGAAGAAACCGACCTGGCCGAACATCGGTCCGATGCCGCCCATCTGGAACATCAGCCACTGGAGCGTCTCGCAGCGGCGCGCCGGCTCGCCCGGCAGGAAACGGCCGGTCTTCTCGGCCAGGTACCACAGGATCGCACCCGACTCGAACAAGGCCAGCGGCCGGCCGCCCGGGCCGTCCGGATCGAGGATCGCCGGAATCTTGTTGTTCGGGCTCAGCGACAGGAACTCGGGCGACAGCTGATCGTGGGTGTCGAAGCTCACGCGGTGCGGCTCGTAGGGCAGGCCCGATTCCTCGAGGAAGATCGAGACCTTCACACCGTTCGGCGTGGGCAGCGAGTACAGCTGCAAGCGCTCGGGGTGGCGCGCAGGCCACTTGCGGGTGATGGTGAAGGCGGACAGGTCGCTCATGAAACTCCCTCTGCGTGACAACCGGAGGAATTCTGCGCGATCGCGCCCGCGCCGCGGGATGTCGGGTCATGCCGTGCCCGGCGCAAGAAGGCGCGTTCAAGTTCGCGTGACGCGCGGCCCGGCCGCTGCCTGCACACTCTCGGCCAGCCAAAACCTCGGCGAGCGGCCGAGCTTGTGCTTGAACAGCCTCGACAACGCCGAGGCGCTGCCGTAGCCGAGTTCATCGGCGATCACCTTGATCGAGCGCCCCGCGTGCAACTGCGCCGCCGCGAGACTCAGGCGCCAGCCCGCGAGGTAATCGCCGGGCGTCTGCCCGACCGCGGACTTGAATGCCGCTGCGAACGCGCTGCGCGACATGCCGGCGCGTTCAGCCATGCGCGCCAGCGGCCACGCTTCGCCGGGCGATTCATGCAGCGCGACCAGGGCGCGCGCCAGGCGCGCATCGGCCAGTCCGGTAATCAGGCCGCGTGCAACGCCGGCTTCGTCGGCATGGTCGATGAGCCAGCGCAGCAACTGGATCAGCACGACCTCGAACAGCCGGTCGGCCAGCAGGCGTGAACCGCAGCGCAGTTGCTCCGTCTCCGCGAACAGCAGTTCGAGAGCGCCGTCCAGCCCCTGCACGCGCGCCAGCGGCAGCACGATCAGCGGCGGCAAGGCGCGCGCGAGCGGGTTGTGCCCGCCGCCTTCGAAGTCGACGCTCGCGCAGGTGAAGTCGGAAGCGTCGGCCGGCGCATGCTCGAAGCGGTGCGCTACCGGCGTCGCATAGAACAGCAGGCTGGGTTCGGCGATCTCGATGCGCCGGGGCACGCCGCGCAGCCTTGCGCTGTGGGTCAGCGTCAAACGCCCGCGGCGCATCACGTGCAGGAAGCCGCGTCCCGGGCGCGCGTCGAAGTCGGTGACGCCGCACAGCGCGCCGCTGTGGAACAGCTGCGCACGCACGCGGAAGCGCTCGAGCAAGGCAGACAGACGGTCGACGCTGGTTTCGGGCATCGTGGCCTCGTCGTGGACGAATGGTCTCGTTTTTCGTACGAAACGGCATTCATGGTATCCGATTCGGCCGGACACTGGTGCCGTGTGCAGTGCAGCAGCACCAGAC
>CXWJ01033579.1_pt1 | contig 12505 bp, 13 predicted proteins | sample 590841 | NCBI WGS metagenome assembly CXWJ01 (sample SAMEA3498367, study PRJEB10139) | wastewater metagenome | biome: wastewater treatment plant; material: activated sludge | place: Austria | collected 2015-01-21 | reverse complement strand
GCCCTACCCGGCCGCAACCTGTTCGACCTTCCCGCGAAGGTACTCGAACGCGGCGGCCTTCCGGTCGATCTCGGTCCGCGTCAAACCGCAGTCCCGTGCGACGCTGCGCCAGCCGTCGGTCGCGCCCCAGATGCGACCTAGTTCCGCCCCTGGGTTGCGAACCTCGAAGTAGTCGGAGCACTCCACCAGAGCCTCAACCCTGGATCCGCGGTCGAGGTGGCCGTTGATGGACGTCTTGCGTTCCAGGCTGTCACTGGGGACGACATCGAACATCTTCGACAGCGTCCAACTGTGGCCCTGCCACACGAAGCCGTGATTGCGCAGATGGTCGTCGGTGCTGTTGACGGCGACCTGGAATGCCATCCGGCGCCACAACTGCTGCAAGTCTGCGATCGGCGCGGCCCCATGATCGCGCACAGCGTCGGCGATATCGGCATAGTCGGCGGACTGTCGGGAATCGTGGCCGAGTAGTGACGCCGCAGACAGGTACGGCACCCGGCGAGCCCCGTCCCGATCGAACCGACGCGACAGGAACACCGCACCTTCGCTGGCTTCGATCAACCGGGCTTCGGGCACGTCGAGGCCGGCCCGTTCGGCCAAGTCGAAAGCGACCTTCTCCCACCGTCCGGTGTCCCCGGAATAGAACTTCGCGATCCACAGCGATCCGTCGTCGAACTCGACTGTGGCCTTCGGGACGGCACCTCCGGTGGCCTCAGCCCCACTGTCGAACAACTCCCGAACCAGTCGAGGATCGCCGGTTCGTTCAGCCTCGCGGGCGAGATGGGCCAGTTGACCGAGCTCGAGGTGATGCGGGATCCGCTGGTCGGCACGAACGAACTGCCCATCAACGCGAAACCGCAGTGAACCCTGCCGGGCTGCATCGGAGACGTTCAGCAGATAGTCGACCGCGTCGGCTTCACGCGGCTTGCCGGCGGAGCGTAAGGCACTACGGATAAGGAACTTGCCCCAGGCGTCCGGGGTGGCGTCCGCCAGGCAGCCGGGAGTCGTGTTGGCGACGTGAGTTCCGTCGTACAGACCGAATTCCGGGTCGATCTGGCGCACCCTGGGCGAGGCGAGGAAGTCTCGGTCATAAGTGAACTCGACCGCCATCCCGTCCCGGCTGGGATGTAGCCAGGCAGCGCCGGCAAGGATGTCGTCATCCCAGATCTCGACGCTTGCCTCAGCCATGGCGGATTCGCTTCGGGAGCTCGCGGGTGGCCTGGGCACGGCCGATCGCGGTGGCGTACGGGTTGAGGGAGCCGACCAGCATGTCGAGCACGCCGAGGGCTCGGCAGACCGACAGGAAGGAGGACATGGTGACGCTGTCGTCGCCGTTCTCCAGGCGAGCGACAGTGCCGCGGGTCAGACCGGCGCGCTCCGCGATCTGCTGCTGGGTGAGCTTCTGCAGCTTCCGGAAGACCCGCAACTGATCGCCGATGGTGTCCATGGCGGCACCAATGCGACGCTCTCGGATCAAGTCCTTTGTGCTGGCCATGGCGACCATCATAGTTCGTAATGCGCCATATCGCACCCATTAAGTCTGGAGCGGCAGTCGCTCCCCCGCGGTCAACCTGCCAGGGTGCTACCCGGTGGGGCCTCGATCTTGGCGTCCTGGCGGGGGATGAAGAGCTTCTGGATGATCATCAGCAGCGAGGCAGTCACCGGGACGGCGATCAGCGCACCGAGCAGGCCCAGCAGAGTGCCGCCGACCAGCGCGGAGATGATCACCAGCGAGCCGGGGATCTCGACCTGCTTCGACATCACCCGCGGGGTCATGACGTAGGCCTCGACCTGCATGTAGGCGAAGTAGACGATGCCGAAGACCAGGCCCACCCACCAGGACTGGAAGAGGCAGACCACCAGGGCGATGATCCAGAAGGTGACCGAGCCGATCATCGGGATCATCGTGATGAATAGCGCCAGAACGGCCAGCAGCGCGGCGAACTTCACACCGAGCGCAGTGAGCAGGATGAACGAGACGACGGCGTTGGCAACGGCCAGGATGAACATGCCGGAGATGTAGGCGCCCACCGAGGTGGTGATGTGATCGGTGATCTCCGCGACCTTGGCGCGCGCGTAGGCCGGCGCCAGCCGGTACATCGCGATCTTCATGCCGCGCAGCGAGGCGATGAAGTAGAGCGTGAGGATGAGGATGAACATGCCGCCGGCGATGCCGTTCATGATCCCGGAGCCGACCGCCAGCGCGCCGCCGCCGATGGCCAGCAGATTGGACGGGTTCGACAAGTAGACGCGAATCTGGTTCAGCGCGTCCGCCACCGCGGTCTGACTGCCAGTGTTGGCCAGGATGTTCTGGAACCACTCCGCATCCTGAATGGACGCAATCCAGCCCGGCACGGCCTGGGCGAAGAAGACCACCTGGCTGACCGCCATCGGGATGACGATCGCCAGCAGCCCGCCGAAGACCACCGCGAAGCCGACGAATACCACCGTGATGCTCAGCGCCCGCGACATGTTGCGCTTCTCCAGCCAGGCGACCAGCGGATCCAGCGCCATCGCAGCGAACAGCGCGACGCCGATGTAGATCCAGATGGTCGACAGCGCGGTGGCCATGCCGCCGAGCGAGAGCGCGGTCAGCACGCCCAGGGTCGCAAGGAGCCCGAAGCTGAACGGCTGCCCCAGGTGCGCGAGCACCCGCTGGACGGTGTTCTGGACGGGCGGCAGCTCGGGGACGATCACCTCGGCGCCTTCGGCCGCCAACACCTCCTCCACCGGATTGTCGACCGGGTCGGGCGTCTGGGTCTTGTCGCTAGCCACGGCGTCATCCTACGGTGCCGAGCCTGCAGCCGGACCACTTGCCGTCGCGCGTGGCCAGCCTCGGGCGCTCCCCTGGGTCAAAGCCCCCCGGCCTTGGGGGTCGCGCCCCCCGGATCAGAGGGGCTCCTCGTCGACTCCTGACGTGCGGGCCGGCCACGCTTCGGCAGCGGCCCCGCCTGCTTGGGGCTGCGTCCCGCGACCGTCAGCGCCTGCCGCAGCAGCAGCTCGATGTGCGCGTTCAGCGAGCGCAGGTCGTCCGCGGCCCAGCGGGCGAGCGCGGCGTGGACGGCCGGATCGAGCCGGAGCAGAATCGGCTTCCGCTCGGCCCGACCGCCCACGGTCTCTTCAGGCATCGGCTAGGTGTACAGCGACCCGGCGTTGACCACCGGCGTGGCCTGGGAGGAGCCGCACAGCACCACCAGCAGGTTGGACACCATGGCGGCCTTGCGCTCCTCGTCCAGCTGCACCACATCGTCGGCCTCGAGCTGCCGCAAGGCGCTCTCCACCATGCTGACCGCGCCCTCGACGATCTTCTCCCGAGCCGCGATGACCGCGGCGGCCTGCTGCCGCTGCAGCATGGCGTGGGCGATCTCCGGGGCGTAGGCGAGGGTGGAGATCCGCGCCTCGATGACCTCCAGACCCGCGATGGCGATCCGGGCGGCGACCTCCTCGGCCAACTCCCGGGCCACCACGTCGGTGGAGCCGCGCAGCGACTCCTCCCCCGGACCGGCGTTGTCGTAGGGATGGGACGAGGCGATGTGCCGCAGCGCGGCTTCCGACTGCACCTCGACGAAGTCGGTGAACTTGTCGACCGCGAACGTCGCCTTGGCGGTGTCGGCCACCTGCCAGACGATGATCGCGGCGATGTTCACCGGGTTGCCGTCGGCGTCGTTGACCTTGAGCTCGCTGGTCTCGAAGTTGCGCACCCGCACGGAGACTTTCTTGCCGGTGGCGAACGGCACGGTCATCTTCAGGCCCGGGCTGCGGACGGTCCCGATGTAGCGGCCGAAGAACTGCAGCACCCGGGTCTGGCCGGGGGAGACGATCGTGATGGCCGTCATCGCGACGACCCCCAGGAGCAGAGCCAGGATGGCGCCGATCGCAAACGGCGCGCCGCCGCCACCCGTCTCGTCGGCCATTGCGGCGAGGACGAAGCCCCACGTCGCCAGGCCGATCAGGACGACACCAGCGAGCAGGGCCAGGAAGCCGTTCACCGACCAGGCGCGGTGCTCGTCGATCTCGACCCTGGCCCCGGCATGCCCCACCGGCACTCCGGCGGGCTCGCCGCCCACGGTCTCCTGCGCGTCCTCGACCGGACGAAAGCTCTGATCGGACATGACCATCACCCTCTCTAAATCTGATAGCTAATTGATATCAGATTAACGGACAGAGGGTCAATGGCTCCTACAGGTTGTAGCCGATGGCGCGGAGCTGCTCGCGGCCTTCCTCGGTGATGTTGTCCAGGGTCCACGGCGGCAGCCACACCCAGTTGATCGTCACCCCGGTCACCAGGCCCTCCAGGGCCAGGTTGGTGTCGTACTCGAGCCGGTCCGTCAGCGGGCAGGTCGGCGAGGTGAGGGTCATGTCGAGGGTCGCCCAGTTGTTCTCGTCGATGTGGACGCCGTACACCAGGCCGAGGTCGACGACGTTCACCATCAGCTCCGGGTCGACCACGTCGAGCATGGCGTCCAGCACTTCCTCCTCGGTGGGGCGGGCGCGGCCCACCTCGTCCGGGAAGGTGTCCTGCACCAGGTCGGAGGGACGGGGCTGCTCACTCATCGTTACTCTCCTCCAGTTGAATCCCCGCGCCGGACTGGGCCACCGCGTCCTTGAACGCCGACCAGCCCAGCAGGGCGCACTTCACGCGGGCCGGGAACTTGGCCACGCCGACGAAGGCGACGGCGTCCTCCAGGCTGTCCTCATCGGGCTCGATCTCGCCGCGGCTGTGCATGAGCTCGGTGAACTCCTCGTGCCGGGCCAGCGCATCGGCCACCGTCCGGCCGATCACCAGATCGGTCATGACAGAAGTAGAGGCCTGCGAGATCGAGCAGCCGACGCCCTCGTAGGAGACGTCAGCCACCTGATCGCCGTCGAGCCGCACCCGCAGCGTCACCTCGTCCCCGCAGCTGGGGTTGACGTGGTGCACCTGCGCGCCGAACGGCTCCCGCAGACCGCTGTGATGCTTCTCGCGATAGTGCTCCAGGATGATCTCCTGGTACATCGCCTCAACGCTGCTCATCGGCGCCCCTCAAAGAAGTCGCGAACGTACACCAGTCCGTCTGCCAGCGCTTCGATCTCCCACGGCGCGGTGTACAGGTAGACCGAAGCCCGGGTGGAGGACTGAATGCCCAGTCTGTCATGCAACGGCCGTGCGCAGTGATGCCCGCCGCGCACCGCCACCCCGCGGCTGTCGAGCAGCTGCATCGTGTCGTGCGGGTGAACCTCCAGCCCGTCGCGGGTGGCCAGGGTGAACGCCACCGCTCCCCCGCGGTCCACTGCTTCGGTGGGACCGAGGATGCGGACCCCCTCGATCTCGAGCAGCCGGCCCAGCAGCTGGGCGGTCAGCTCCTGCTCGTGGGCGGCGATGGCGTCCATCCCGACGCCCTCCAGATACCGGACGGCGGCACCCAGCCCGACCGCCTGCGCGATCGGCGGGGTGCCGGCCTCGAAGCGATGCGGCGGCGGGGCGTAGGTGGAGCCGCGCATGGTGACGACCTCGATCATCTCGCCCCCGCCCAGGAAGGGCGGCAGCGAGGCGAGCAGGTCGTAGCGGCCCCACAGCACCCCGATGCCGGTCGGCCCGACCAGTTTGTGGCCGGTGAAGGCGATCAGGTCGGCGCCGAGGTCGGCGACCCGGGTCGGCAGCTGGGGGACGCCCTGCGACGCGTCGACCACCATGGTGGCGCCGACGGCGTGCGCCTGGGAGGCGAGCTGCGCGACCGGGTTGACCGTCCCGAGCACGTTGGAGACCCAGGTGACCGAGACGATCGCCGTCCGGTCGTTGATGAGGTTCTCGGCGGCTGCCCGGTCGAGGTCGAGCCGGCCCTCGGCGGTGATGTCGAACCAGCGCAGGGTCGCCCCGGTGCGCTCGGCCAGCAACTGCCAGGGGACGATGTTGGAGTGGTGCTCCATGACCGAGACCACGATCTCGTCACCGGGGCCGAGCCGTGCGCCCAGGCTGTGGGCGGCCAGGTTCAGCGCCTCGGAGGCGTTCTTGGTGAAGACGATCTCCTCGGGACGGGCGGCGCCGATGAACCCGGCCACCGCCGCCCGCGCCGCCTCGAAGCTCTCGGTCGCCTCGGCGCCCAGGACGTGCATCGCCCGGGCCACGTTGGCGTTGTGCTCCAGGTTGTGGGCGGCGATCGCGTCCACCACCTGGCGCGGCTTCTGCGAGGTGTTGGCCGAATCCAGGTAGGCCAACGGGTAGCCGTTGACGTCCCGGCTCAGGATCGGGAAGTCAGCCCGGATGGCGTCCAGGTCGTACCCTTCGACAGGCTCAGGGAGCGTCGTCTCAGGCATCAGCCTTCACGGCCTTGACGAAGCGGTCGTAGCCCTCGATCTCCAGGCTGTCGGCCAGCTCGGGCCCGCCCTCCTCGGCGACCCGGCCGTCTACGAAGACGTGGACGAAGTCGGGCTTGATGTAGTTCAGGATGCGCGTGTAGTGGGTGATCAGCAGCAGCCCGCGGTCGCCCTGGCCGGTGTAGCGGTTGACCCCCTCGGAGACGATCCGCAGCGCGTCGATGTCCAGGCCGGAGTCGGTCTCGTCCAGGATCGCGAACTTCGGGTTCAGCAATTCCAGCTGGGCGATCTCGTTGCGCTTCTTCTCGCCGCCGGAGAAGCCCTCGTTCAGCGAGCGGGCGGCGAAGGCGGGGTCCAGACCGACCCGCTCCAGGGCGACGTTGACGTCCTTCACCCAGGTGCGGACCTTCGGCGCCTCGCCGGTGAGGGCGGTCTTGGCGGTGCGCAGGAAGTTGGCCACCGAGACGCCCGGCACCTCGATCGGGTACTGCATGGCCAGGAACAGGCCGGCGCGAGCCCGCTCGTCGACGGTCAGCTCGGTGAGCTCGACGCCGTCCAGGGTCACCGAGCCCTGGGTGATCCGGTACTTCGGGTGACCGGCGATCGAGTAGGCAAGGGTCGACTTCCCGGAACCGTTCGGCCCCATGATCGCGTGCACCTCGCCGCTGCGAATGGTCAGGTCGACGCCCTTGAGGATGGCCTTGGGGCCGCTCTCGGTGTCCACCTCGACGTGGAGGCCGCTGATACGGAGTTCTGACATTGTTGTTACTGCTCCTGGATGTCGATCGGATTGTCTGGGTCGATGAAAAGGTCGTCGCCGTCCACCCGCACCGGGTAGACAGGGACGGGGGTGGTGGCCGGCAGCTCCAGCGGGAGGCCGGTGCGCAGGTCGAAGCGCGAGCCGTGCATGTAGCACTCGAGGGTGGGGCCGTCGACCTCGCCCTCGCTGAGCGGGACCTCGCCGTGCGAGCATACGTCGCGGATCGCGAAGAAGCCCTCGGCGGTGTTCACCACGGCGATGTCGGCGTCGCCGCCGAGATCGACCGGGATCACGCCGCCAACCGGGATCTCCGCGGTCGAGCAGGCACGGACGAAGCTCACAGGGCCGCTCCGACGGAGCGGTCGGTCTCGACGGCGACGGGGTTGCCGACGATGATCTCCAGCTCCTTCTCGACGGCGGCCAGCAGCCGGGCCTCGACATCCGGGACGCCGACGCGGCGGATGATGTCGGCGAAGAAGCCGTGCACCACCAGGCGGCGGGCCTCGTCCTCGGAGATGCCGCGGGAGCGCAGGTAGAACAGCTGCTCGTCGTCGAACCGTCCGGTGGTCGAGGAGTGCCCGGCGCCCTCGATCTCGCCGGTCTCGATCTCGAGGTTCGGCACCGAGTCGGCGCGGCAGCCGTCGGTGAGCACCAGGTTCTTGTTCGACTCGTAGGTGGAGATGTTCTCGGCCACCTTGCGGATCAGCACGTCGCCGATCCACACCGCCCGCGCGCCCTCACCCTGCAGCGCGCCGCGGTAGTCGACGTTGCTGTGGGTGTGCGGGGCGTTGTGGTCCACGAAGAGCCGGTGCTCGATGTGCTGGCCGGCGTCCACGAAGTAGAGGCCGAACTGCTCCAGGGAGCCGCCCGGGCCGCCGAACTTCGCGGTCTCCGCGAGCCGGACGACCTTGCCGCCCAGGCTCACGGTGACCGTGCGCACCTGGGCGTCCCGGCCGACCAGCACGCTGTGGTGGCCGCCGTGGACGGCGTCGGCATCCCAGTCCTGGATGGAGACGAAGTTGACCTGGGCGCCGTCGCCGACGATCAGGTCGGTCTTGTCGGCCAGGGTGGCGGCGCCGGTGTAGCGCAGCACGATGGTCGCCTTGGCGTGGGCGCCGACGGTGATCACCAGGTGCTCGGCCACCGACGAGCCGGCGATGCCGGCGCCGTTGACCACGATCGGGTCGGTCAGCTCCAGTCCGGCCGGCACGCTCAGCCGGGCGGCGTAGGAGGCGTTGGCCGCAGCCAGCGCCGACACCCGGTCGATCGGGGCCTCGACGGCCAGTTCGCGCGCCTCCGCCAGACTGATCGGATCGAAGGAGACCCCCGCGGGCAGGTCGGTCACCCACTCCAGATTCTCGCCGGTCGGGCCGCCGTCGGTCAGCAGGCCGCGCAGGGCGCGCAGCGGGCTGAACCGCCACACCTCCTCGCGCCCGCTGGGCAGCGGGTGGTCGGCGAGCTCCCACGACGGGGTGGGATGCAGGTGCGACTCGAGGGCCTCCACGGCCTCCATCACGGGTGCGGCCATCAGCCGACGGCTCCTTCCATCTGCAGTTCGATCAAGCGGTTGAGTTCCAGGGCGTACTCCATCGGCAACTCCCGGGCGATCGGCTCCACGAAGCCGCGCACGATCATCGCCATCGCCTCGTCCTCACCCATGCCGCGCTGCATCAGGTAGAAGAGCTGGTCGTCGCTCACCTTGGAGACGGTTGCCTCGTGGGCCAGCGACACGTCGTCCTCGCGGACGTCCACGTACGGGTAGGTGTCCGAGCGGCTGATGGTGTCGACCAGCAGCGCGTCGCACTTCACCGAGGAGGCCGAATGGTGGGCCCCCTCCTGCACCTGCAGCAGGCCGCGGTAGGTGGAGCGTCCGCCGCCGCGGGCCACCGACTTGGAGATGATGGACGAGGAGGTGTGCGGGGCGCAGTGCACCATCTTCGAGCCGGCGTCCTGGTGCTGTCCTTCGCCCGCGAAGGCGATCGACAGGGTCTCGCCGCGGGAGTGCTCGCCCATCAGGTAGACCGCCGGGTACTTCATGGTGACCTTGGAGCCGATGTTGCCGTCGATCCACTCCATGGTCGCGCCCTCCTCGCAGGTGGCGCGCTTGGTGACCAGGTTATACACGTTGGTCGACCAGTTCTGGATGGTCGTGTACCGCACCCGGGCGTTCTTCTTCACGATGATCTCGACCACGGCCGAGTGCAGCGAATCCGAGGAGTAGATCGGCGCGGTGCAGCCCTCGACGTAGTGGACGTAGGAGCCCTCGTCGGCGATGATCAGCGTCCGCTCGAACTGGCCCATGTTCTCGGTGTTGATCCGGAAGTAGGCCTGCAGCGGGATCGAGACGTGGACGCCCTTCGGCACGTACACGAAGGAGCCGCCCGACCAGACCGCCGAGTTCAGCGAGGCGAACTTGTTGTCGCCGACCGGGATGACCGAGCCGAAGTACTCCTGGAAGATCTCCGGGTGCTCCTTCAGGCCGGTGTCGGTGTCGAGGAAGATGACGCCCTGGCGCTCCAGCTCCTCGTTGATCTTGTGGTAGACCACCTCGGACTCGTACTGCGCGGCGACGCCGGCCACCAGCCGCATCTTCTCGGCCTCGGGGATGCCGAGCCGGTCGTAGGTCTTCTTGATGTCGTCGGGCAGGTCCTCCCAGGTGTTGGCCTGCTTCTCGGTCGAGCGCACGAAGTACTTGATCGAGTCGAAGTCGATCTCACCGAGGTCGGCGCCCCAGCTGGGCATCGGCTTGCGGTCGAACAGCCGCAGCGACTTCAGCCGCAGCTCCAGCATCCATTCCGGCTCGTTCTTCAGCGCGGAGATGTTCCGCACCACGTCCGCGTTGAGGCCCCGCTTGGCGTTGACGCCCGCGGAGTCCTCGTCCCGCCAGCCGTACTGGTAGTGGCCGAGCGCCTGCAGGTGTTCTTCCTGGGTGGCGCCCAAGCCGGGTGCGGCAGGAGTGGTCGCAGTCATGAAGTGGGCCTTCCTTCGGTTGTCGGTTCGTCTCGCACCACCGGGTGCGGCACGTGGGTGGTGCACACCCCGTCGCCGTGAGCGATGGTGGCCAGCCGTTGCACGTGGGAATCCAGCATCCGCGCGAAGGCTCGGGTCTCGGCCTCGCACAGTTCTGGGAACTCTGCCGCCACATGGGCGACCGGGCAATGGTACTGGCACAGCTGGACGCCACTGCGCACGGGCTGCAGAGAAGCCACGAACCCTTTGGCGGTCAACGCTTCAACCAACGCCTCGGCGGGGGTCGGATATTCCGCCTTGACCTGATCGAAGCGCTGCTCGATCGCGTCCACCACTCCGGTGGCGAACTCGGTGACCGCCTCGTCCCCGGCCACCTGGCGCAGGAAGCCGAGCGCCTGGATCGCCAGGTCGTCGTAGGCCTGGTAGAACTCGCCGCGTCCGGTGTCGGTCAGGGCGAACACCCGGGCCGGACGCCCGCGGCCGCGCGGCCCGTAGACCCGCTGCTCCCGGGAGGTCAGGTGGCCGAGGTTGATCAGCACCGTCAGGTGGCGGCGGACCGCCGCGGGGGTCAGGTTCAGCCGCTTGGCCAGCTCGTTGGCGGTGGAAGGCCCGTACTGCAGAATGCTGCGGGACACCCTCGACCGCGTCGAGGCGTCGTTCTCCAGCTGGGCCGGATCCACGGATTCCTCGGCCAGCGGCGGTGCGTCTGGGCTCGTTTTCACAACACCATTGTTCTCCATTTACGTGACGGTCTCAACCGGACGCCTGCGCAGCCCGGTGAGCAGGGCAGCAACCTGCCAAACCGGCTGACAACTACGACACCTCGTCGTAGGGTGGGGTCCGGTGGTCTGCTGACTAGGCCATCGATCCAGCTGCGGCGAAAATCCAGAAGGAACGTCATCGTGACACCCGAACCGAAAGATCCCCCGCCGGCCCGCTCAGGCCGGCTGACCCTGGCGCGAGGGGCCCGTTTCGGGCTGCTCGGCCTGGCAGCCATCGCGCTCACCGCCTGCACGGCGGGCGGCGGCGAGCCGGGGCACACCGACCACACCAGCGAGTTCGACCTGCCGCTGCCCGACCTGGCCGGCGCCAAGTTCCTCGGCGGCGCGATGGACGGCCGGACCCTGCTGCTGATCGGTCTGCTGATCTGCGTGGGCGGGTTCGCGTTCGGCCTGGTGAGCTACATGCAGCTGAAGAACCTGCCGGTGCACAAGGCGATGCGCGAGGTCTCCGAGCTGATTTACGAAACCTGCAAGGCCTACCTGCTGCAGCAGGGGAAGTTCCTGCTGCTGCTCTTCGCCTTCATCGGCGCGGTGATCTTCGTCTACTTCGGCTTCCTCAACACCACCGGCGGCTGGGGACGGGTCGGGCTGGTGCTGCTGTTCGCGGTGATCGGCATGGCTGGCTCCTACGGCATCGCCTGGTACGGCATCCGGCTGAACACCTTCGCCAACTCGCGGACGGCGCACGCCTCGCTGAAGGGCAAGCCCTTCGACGTCTACAACATCCCGATGCGCTCGGGCATGAGCGTCGGCATGGTGCTGATCAGCACCGAGCTCATCCTCATGCTGGCGATCATGCTGTTCCTGCCCGGGGACATCGCCACCGCCTGCTTCCTGGGCTTCGCGATCGGCGAGTCGCTGGGCGCCTCGGCGCTGCGGATCGCCGGCGGCATCTTCACCAAGATCGCCGACATCGGCTCCGACCTGATGAAGATCGTCTTCAAGATCGGCGAGGACGACCCGCGCAACCCCGGCACCATCGCCGACTGCACCGGTGACAACGCCGGCGACTCGGTCGGCCCGTCCGCCGACGGCTTCGAGACCTACGGCGTCACCGGTGTCGCGCTGATCACCTTCATCCTGCTGGGCATCCCGGACGCCACCCTGCAGGCGCACTTCCTGGTGTGGATCTTCTTCATCCGCGCGATCATGCTGGTCGCCTCGGCCGTCTCCTACTTCGGCAATGCCGCCTGGGCGAAGGCCAAGTACGGCGACGCCGACGAGATGGAGTTCGAGACCCCGCTCACCTCGCTGGTGTGGATCACCTCGATCGTGTCGATCGCGCTCACCTTCGCCATGTCGGCCGTGCTGATCTCCGACATCGAGGGCTACCCGAACCTGTGGTGGCAGCTGTCGCTGATCATCAGCTTCGGCACACTGGCCGGCGCGGTCATCCCGGAGTTGGTGAAGGTGTTCACCGGCGTCAAGGCCAAGCACACCGAGGAGGTCGTCAAGTCGGCCAAGGAGGGCGGGGCTTCGCTCGACATCCTCTCCGGCCTGGTGGCGGGCAACTTCTCGGCCTACTGGCTGGGCATCGCGATCGTCGGCCTGATGGCCGGCGCCTACGCGGTCTCCACCCAGATCCCGGCGATCAACCCGGCTGACGCCGCCGCCGGCGGCATCATGCTGGCGCCCGGCGTCTTCGCCCTCGGCCTGGTCGCCTTCGGCTTCCTGGGCATGGGCCCGGTCACCATCGCCG
>CXWJ01011209.1_pt1 | contig 12510 bp, 11 predicted proteins | sample 590841 | NCBI WGS metagenome assembly CXWJ01 (sample SAMEA3498367, study PRJEB10139) | wastewater metagenome | biome: wastewater treatment plant; material: activated sludge | place: Austria | collected 2015-01-21 | reverse complement strand
CCCACGAGATGCGCCTCGATCATCACGCGCATCCGCGACAGCCGCTTGGCCGGCTCGTAGGCCATCAGGAGTGCAGTGATGAACGACATCAGCTGCCCGGCCGACGTCGCACCTTCGCCGAACGGGTTGACGGCGCTGATGATGATCACGCCTGCGATGGCCAGACCCGAGAGGGTGTCCATCAGCGGCCCGGTCACGGCCCCCAGCCGCGCGACGGCGTTCGAGCGTTTCTCGACCTGCGTCACCGCTGCTTTCATCCGGCCGGCCATCCGCTCTTCCAGCGAGAACGCCTTGACCACGAGGATCCCGCCCGACGTCTCCTGGATGACCTTGATGATCTCGGCCAGCGAGGCCATTTCCATCATCATGATCCGCCGGACCTTCGTCAGGATCAGACGGACACCGTACATTGCAACCGGCCCGATCAGCAGCGAAATGGCCGACAGGGTGGGTTGCTGGTAGACCATGACCGCGATCAGCCCCACAAGCGTCAGCAGATCGCGGACGAAGCCGGTCACGAGGATATCGATAAGCCCCCGTGCGGACTGGGCCGAATGGGTAATGCGCGTCAATAGGTCCGAAGATTCGTTGAGGTTGTAGAAGGCGACGCCCTGACCCAGCAGCTTGTCGTAAAGCCGGCGCTGCTGAGTCGAAACGATTCGGTTGCCCGCACGCGTCAGGGCAACGGTTTGCACATATCCCGCAAGCCCTTTGAGAAAGAAGATCAGCGCAACGGCGCCGGCGACCGCGAAGACACGCGCGCGGTTTTCCGGGTGGGTCATCGCGTCGATGATCCGCTCCATGATCCAGGCGGTTGCAGCCGTGGTCGCCGCGACCGCCACCATCGCGACCATTGCCACGATGTAGAGCGGCATCTGTGCCCTGGCGCTCTCGCGCAGGAGCCGCCCGATGTGGCTGTCCCTCATATAGGGAAGAATGTTCTGCAACGGATGCTCACTCAGTCGGGCATATGTCAGGCGCTGTTAGATAGGCAAAGATGAGGATTTGGCAAGAAAGGCCGGCGGATTGGCGCCCCCGCACCTCGCTGCGCGTCCGTCGGATCATCAGAAGTCCAGGTTCTCGACGCTGAGCGCGTTCTGCTGGATGAACTCGCGGCGCGGCTCGACAACATCGCCCATGAGTTTGGTGAAGATGTCTTCGGCCTCGGCAAGATCATCGACCTTCACTTGCAGAAGGGTGCGGGCCGAGGCGTCGAGCGTCGTTTCCCAGAGCTGCTCGGGGTTCATCTCGCCCAAACCCTTGTAGCGCTGGAGTGTCAGGCCCTTTTCGCCCTCCGCCAGGATCGCCGCCAGAAGCTCGGTCGGGCCGTGGATCGGCTGGTCGCGGTCCTTTCGTACCAGACGGGAAAGCGCGCCGTAGGTGTCACTCAGGCTTTGCGTATGGCTCGCGAGCCTGCGGCTCTCGCCGGACCGGATCACCGGGCCGTCAAGGGTGCGGATTTCCTCGACCCCGCGCAGAGAGCGAGTAAAGCGCAGGCCGTGGTCCTGGGTCGGACGACCAGACCAGCCGCGTTCATACTCGACAGCGACATCGTCCAGCCGTCGTGCCACTTCGTTCGCGACGCCCTGCGCGTCGGCATCGACTCGGCCCGGCATCAGCGCCCCGGCGATGGCAGCCTGTTCAAGGACATGGCGTGGATAATGGGTCGGGAATGCGGCAAGGATGCGCCTGACCACCCGTGCTTCGTCGATCACCCGAGCAAGGTCGGCGCCGGAGATTTCCTCGCCCGTGCCCAGTTTCAGGATCGCGCCCTCGATCCCGGCCTGAATCAGGTAGTCGTCAAGTGCGGCCTGATCCTTGAGATAGACCTCGGACTTGCCGCGCGCGACTTTGTAAAGCGGCGGCTGAGCGATGTAGAGGTGGCCGCGGTCGATCAACTCCGGCATCTGGCGGAAGAAGAAGGTCAGAAGAAGCGTGCGGATATGGGCGCCGTCGACATCGGCGTCAGTCATTATGATGATCTTGTGATAGCGAAGCTTGTCGACGTTGAACTCGTCGCGGCCGATCCCGGTGCCAAGCGCGGTGATCAGCGTGCCGATCTGTTCGGACCCGAGCATCCGGTCGAACCGCGCGCGTTCCACGTTCAGGATCTTGCCGCGTAGGGGCAGGACAGCCTGATTCTTGCGCTCGCGCCCCTGTTTGGCCGAACCGCCGGCGCTGTCGCCCTCGACGAGGAACAGTTCGGACAGCGCGGGGTCCTTTTCCTGGCAGTCGGCGAGCTTGCCAGGAAGCGAGGCCACGTCCATCGCCGTCTTGCGGCGGGTCAGTTCGCGGGCCTTGCGGGCGGCTTCACGCGCAAGTGCTGCCTCGATGATCTTGCCGACGATGATCCGCGCCTGGGCGGGGTTTTCCTCGAACCATTCGCCGAGCTTTTCGTTCACAAGGTTCTCGACCGCCGGGCGGACCTCGGACGAGACGAGCTTGTCCTTGGTCTGGCTTGAGAATTTCGGGTCCGGAACCTTGACGGACAGGACGCAGGTCAGCCCTTCGCGCGCATCGTCGCCGGTAAAGTCGATCTTTTCCCTTTTCGCAATGCCCGAGGACTGCGCATAGGCGTTGATCGTGCGGGTCAGCGCCCCCCGGAAGCCCGCAAGGTGGGTGCCGCCATCACGCTGGGGGATGTTGTTGGTAAAGGGCAGGACACTTTCATGGTAGCTGTCGTTCCACCACATGGCGACTTCGACGCCGATGCCGCTACGTTCGCCGGTCATGTAGATCGGCTCGGGCATCACTGACTGTTTCGACCGGTCGAGATACTTGACGAATTCCCGCACCCCGCCTTCGTAGAACAGTTCGGTGCGAATTTCCTCGGCATGGCGCTCATCTTCGATGACGATGCGGACGCCGGAATTCAGGAAGGCCAGTTCGCGCAGGCGATTCTCCAGCGTCTTGAACTGGTAGTCGAGGTTCGAGAACGTGCCGTCCGGCCGGTTGATCCTGGCGGATGCGAGAAAACGCACCTCGGTGCCGCGTTTGCCGGGGGCAGGGCCGACCTCGTGCACATGGACGGTGCATTCGCCATCCTCGAACCGTGCGCGGTATTCGGCGTCATTGCGCCAGACCGTCAGTTCAAGCCATTCCGACAGCGCATTGACGACCGAGACGCCGACTCCGTGCAGACCGCCCGAGACCTTGTAGGCGTTGCCGCTGTCGTCGGTGTTGTTGAACTTTCCGCCGGCGTGCAGCTGGGTCATGATGACTTCGGCTGCCGAGACCCCTTCTTCGGCATGGATGTCGACCGGGATGCCGCGGCCGTTGTCGCGGACTGAAACACTGTCGTCGTCGTGGATTTTCACCACCACTTCGGTGGCGTGGCCCGCGAGCGCTTCGTCGATGCCGTTGTCGACGACCTCGTAGACCATGTGATGCAGCCCCGACCCGTCGTCGGTGTCGCCGATATACATGCCGGGGCGCTTGCGGACTGCTTCCAACCCCTTGAGAACCTTGATGGAATCCGCACCGTATTCGTCGGGCTTTTGCGCCTTCTCTGCCATGCCTGTCCGCCTGTGTTTCAACTGCCCATCTTATAGTGGGTCAGGCCGGGAATGTCACGCTTTGGCCCCAAGATTTGGTAGTGTCCGACCGGCGCCAGACCCTAGAGGAGCAGGATCAGACCCGCCACCAGGATCAGCAGCACCCCGGCCGCGATATTGAGCCGCTTCAAGCCCTCTGGCGAGGACAGAAGCCGGCGCGCCTGGCCGACGGCAAAGGCGGTGAAGAGGTTGCCGAGAAGCGGGATGGTCATCGACAGGGCCAGGATTGCGGCAATGTCGGGTCCGGTGACATGGCGCAGGTCGAAGAAGCCCGGAAGCACCGCCATGTAGAAGAAGATTGCCTTGGGATTGCCGATCACGGCGGCGACGCCGGCACTGAAGGCCGACCACATGCCGGGCCGGGTCAGACGGCTTTCGGCGGTCATCACCGAGTTATCGGCATGGCGGATCAGCATGACGCCCATGAACAGAAACATGCCGACCGCCAGCCAGTGCAGGACCTCGATCAGGTTTTCGAACTGGCTGAGAACCCAGGTCAGACCGAAGATCGCCACAAGCGGCCAGAGGACATCGCCGATGGTCACGCCCACGGCCAGCGGCCAGGCCGACCGGAAGCCGCCCGACAGCGCCCGCGCGGTCAGCGCGACGAAGACCGGGCCGGGCGTGATCCAGAGGATGACGAGCGCCCCGGCATAGAGCCAGAGGCTTTGCAGGGTGACAGTCATGAGTCGGCGTCCGGAAGGGTCAGGCTTCCGTCCGCTGAGAGCGGCCAGAAGGGATTGTGGGCGATTTCCCAGACGTGGCCGTCCGGGTCGGCGAAGTAGGAGGAATACCCGCCCCAGAAGACCTTCTGCGGCGGCTTGAGCACGGCGGCCCCGGCTTTGATGGCGCGAGCGAAGACGCGGTCAACCTCGGCCTCGGTTTCCATGTTCTGTGCCAGCGTCATGGCGCCGGTGCCAAGCGCGGCTGCGGGACGGGTCTGGTCGGCGGCCAGTTCGTGAAGCGGAAAGAGTGCGAGCGCGAGCCCGTTCATCTGGAACAGAACGAGGCTGTCCAGCGACCGGCGATGGACCTGCCAGCCCCACGCCTCGTAGAAGGCGCGCGCACGGGCAAGGTCGGCGACGCCGAGCGTCACGAGCGTCACGCGTTCGAATTTCAAGGCGGGCCTCCTGCTGCGACCCGAGACTGTCCGCCTTCGTCGGAAACTTCAAGCCAGGCGGCGCGGGGTCCGAGCGCGGCGAAGAGGTCGGGGCCTGTGCCGGTCATGAAGNNACCAGATGGGCCGCCACCTCGTCGAGAAGCAGAAGCGGGGCAGAACCGGTGTCGGCCTTCAGAGCCCGCGCATTGGCGAGGATGAGCGAAACGAGAAGCGCCTTCTGTTCTCCGGTCGAACATTGGTCAGCGGGGGTCGCTTTGGCCCGGTAAAGTGCTGAAAGGTCGGCCCGGTGAGGACCGATAAGCGTGCGACCCGCCGCCATGTCGCGGGTCCGCCCCGCGGCAAGGGCTGCGGCCAGCGCTTCGGCCGTTTCGGCGGGCGCATCGGTGTCGGGATCGAAAAGCGCCAGGTCGGCGGCCGGGAACGAGGTTTCGGCCCCGTTCTGGGCTGCCGCCAGCCGGCTGATGACCTGCCGCCGGTTGGCCCGGATCGCCGCACCGGCCTCGGCCATCTGCGCCTCGAGCGCCCCGTACCAGGCCGGATCTCGTACCTCGTCCTTGAGAAGCCGGTTCCGGTCGCGCATCGCCTTTTCATAGGCAAGCGTCACGTCGGCATGGGCGGGAAGGAACGACAGGACCATCCGGTCAAGAAAACGCCTCCGGCCTTCCGCTCCTTCGATCCACAGCCGGTCCATCGCCGGCACCAGCCAGAGGACACGCACCAGTCGCCCCAGCGCCGGCTGTGTCGCGGGCTTTGCGTCGATGATGACCGACCGCGCCGCGCCGCCTTCGGAAAAGGTCTCGATCTCGTGCCCGCCCACGGTCGCTGCCACCTTCCAGCCCAGGGCCTCTGGCCGTCGCGCGAGAACCTCTACGCCCGCCCGGCGCAGCCCCCGGCCCGGCGACAGAAGCGAGACCGCCTCGAGGATGTTGGTCTTGCCAGCCCCGTTCGGACCGTGGATCGCCACTGGCTGTCCGTCAAAGGACAGAGCCGTGCGCCGGTGCGAACGGAAGTGCGACAGAAGCAGGTCCGAAAGGATCAACCCAGCCAAGGCCTGTGCCTTTCAAGTTGGTGCGAATGCTCCGGGCGGGATCGGCAGGGCACTGCCCCATCGGCCTTGGCCCGGGCCATCACACCCGCATCGGCATCACGACATAGACGGCCGAGGTGTCGTTGCCTTCGCGCATCAGCGTCGGGTCGCCCGAGGAGTTGAAGAGGAAGACCGCGTTTTCCCGGTCGACCTGGCTCGCGATCTCCAGCAGGTACTTGGCGTTGAAGCCGATCTCCAGTCGCTCGTCGCCATAGGCCACGGCCAGTTCCTCTTCGGCGGCGCCACTGTCGGGGGCGTTGACCGACAGGACCAGCCTGTCCTCGTCGATCTGCATCTTGACCGCGCGCGAGCGTTCCGACGAGACGGTCGCCACCCGGTCGACGGCCTTGGCAAACTCGGCCGCATCCACCTCGAGCCGCCGGGTGTTCCCGGTCGGGATGACGCGGTTGTAGTCGGGGAAGGTGCCGTCGATGACCTTGGAGGTCAGGGTGATCGCCGGGGTGGCGAAGCGCACCTTGGTTTCGGACACCGACACGGCGATCTTCGCCTCGTCATCCTCCAGCAACTTGCGCAGTTCCCCCACCGTCTTGCGAGGCACGATCACGCCCGGCATTCCCTGAGCGCCCTCGGGCAGGGGCGCGTCGATGCGGGCCAGACGGTGGCCGTCGGTCGCCACGCAGCGCAGGACCGGGCCGTCCTCGCCGGTTGCCACATGCATGTAGACGCCGTTCAGGTAATAGCGCGTTTCCTCGGTCGAGATGGCGAACTTCGACTTGTCAAAGAGACGGCGGAGGACACCCGCCGGGGCCGAGAAGTTCGCAGCATACTCCGACGATGCCATCACCGGGAAATCCTCGCGCGGCAGGGTTGCGAGCGAGAAGGTCGAACGGCCCGCCTGCACCGTCAGCCGGCCCGCGCCGCTGTCGTCTGTCAACTGCACCAGCGCGCCGTCGGGCAGCTTGCGCACGATCTCGTGCAGCATCACGGCCGAGACGGTCGTGGCACCTGCGCGTTCCACCATGGCCGGCGCCTTGTCGGTGACCTCGATGTCAAGGTCGGTGGCGCGCAGCGATACGGTGGAGCCTTCGGCCTCGATCAGGACGTTTGCGAGGATTGGGATCGTGTTGCGCCGCTCGACGACCGATTGCGCCTGCGCGACCGCCTTCAGAAGCACTGCGCGTTCGATGCTGATCTTCATGTCCGTCCCCTGTCCTGTCCCGGAAGTTGCCCCCGGGAGCGGAAACCTAGCAAGTTTCCGGTCGCGCTCAAGGTGTTTCGCACGCTCTTTGCCAGTGGAATCGCCCGAGGGCCGCTCAGCTTTCCAGCAGCCGCCGCAGCAGTTCGACATCCTCGGCCATCTGCACGTCGGCGGCCTTCATCTCTTCGATGACGCGGACACCGTGCATGATGGTGGTGTGGTCGCGCCCCCCGAACCGTCGGCCGATTTCGGGCAGGGAGCGCGTGGTCAGCCGCTTGGCCAGATACATGGCAATCTGGCGGGGACGGGCGATGGTGCGGGTCCGCTTGGGTCCGATCATGTCTGACAGGCGGATGTTGAAATGCTCGCTGACCTTGCGCTGGATTTCCTCGATCGTGATCTTGCGATCGGACGCGCGCAGGATATCGGCCAGGCAGTCCTGGGTCAGATCAAGCGTGATCTCGCGCCCGACCAGCGACGCAAAGGCGAAGAGCCGCGTCAGCGCGCCTTCCAGCACGCGGACGTTGGTGGTGATCCGGTGAGCCAGGAACTCCAGAACGCCAGGAGCCATCGCCAGTCCCGGATGATGGACGCGGTAGGCATCGGCCTTCTGCTGCAAGATGCCGAGGCGCAGTTCGTAATCGGTCGGATGCAAGTCGACGACCAGCCCGCACTGCAGGCGAGACTTGATCCGGTCCTCGAGGTCCTTGATTTCGCCGGGCGCGCGGTCGGCGGAAATGACGATGCGCTTGTTCTGGTCGATGAGGGCGTTGAAGGTGTGGAAGAATTCATCCTGGGTCGAATCCTTGCCAGCGATGAACTGGACATCATCGACCATCAGCACGTCGACCGAGCGGAACAGTTCCTTGAAATCCATGATCTGCTTGTCGCGGAGCGCCTGGATGAAGCGGTACATGAACTGTTCGGCCGACAGGTAAAGGACGCGCAGGTCCGGCTGGCGGGTCTGCATCTCGTGCGCGATGGCGTGCATCAGATGGGTCTTGCCCAGACCTACCCCGCCGTACAGGAACAGCGGGTTGAAGGNNTTCGGCCACTCGGCGGGCGGCGGCGTGGGCCAGTTCGTTCGGCTTGCCGACGACGAAGGATTCGAAGGTGAAGCGCGGATCAAGCGCGGCGCCGGGAAGGTCGCCTTCCTCGGAACGGGCGGCAGGTTGGGTGCGGGCAGCCGTCCTGCGGGGTCCGGCGGCAACCTTGGCGATCGGAACGGCGCGCGCTTTGGGAACCGCAAACTCGACGCGATCGACTGCGGCACCGACCTTGAGCAGGTGCAGGCGGATCTGTTCGGCATAATTCCGGCTGACCCAGTCACGCATGAAGTTCGTCGGAACGTCAAACCGCGCGATGCCGTCGTCCAGACTGACGAGGCTCAAGGGCTCGATCCAGGACGTATAGGCGTTCTTGCCTACGGTCTTGCGCAACTCGTTTTGTGCCTGCCCCCAGGTGTCGTCGTTCATTATGTTTCTGCCCACAGCATCTTTGTCCCACGGGCACGGCCATCTGGCCGACCCGGCGTTCTCCGTTCTTGCTGCGGCGACCGGCCTTGCTCAGGCAGGCCCGGCCCGCATTTTCCGGGGGTAGGACATACGTGACGGCATGCCCGCAGGGCATCCCGAACGCATCACGCCATGGCCGCGCCTGATGCGGCCACGCCTATCGGTGGCCTGCGCAACAGGCCAAAGCAACGTCGCGCTTGACCCTGAAGGCCGCGCTCTGTGTCCGTGATCTTCCGTCCCCCCAGGACGAAGTGAATCGCATACCGACGCTATCAAGGGCTGTCACAGACCCGCAACAGAACTTCGTGCTTGACTCAGATATTGGTGAAACGAATCCGGACCAGAGGGGCCGGCGCGCCACACTGCCCCCCAACGATCGGGGGGAAAGGGGCTAGGTGCCTGATTTACAAAGCAAAAAGGGACGCTATCCAAGGATGCGTCCCATTGCAGTCCTGCCGTTGTGACGGGCTCAGGCGGTCGCCAGTGCCTTCACGCGGGCGGCCAGGCGCGACATCTTGCGCGCAACGGTGTTCTTGTGCAGCACGCCCTTGGTGATGCCGCGGGCCAGTTCGGGCTGGGCATTCTTCAGTGCGGCCGATGCAGCGTCGACGCTGCCGGAGGTGATCGCTTCTTCTACTTTGCGCAGGAAGGTGCGGATTCGCGAGCGGCGAGCCTTGTTCACGTCCTGGCGGCGCTCGGCCTGGCGGGCGCGCTTCTTGGACTGGGGCGTGTTGGCCATATTAAGTTTCCGGTTTTCGGTTCGGGTGAATCTGAAGCCGCGCTTCTAGGCGCGAGTCGCAGAGAAGTCAACAAGGCCCGCGGAGATTCCGTTGAACGGCATCAAGGGACCGATTCCATCAGAGCATCGCGCAGTTTGCAGTCGCGGATGGCGTCTTCGCCGCAGGGCCTGGGCGTCAGATCCAGGCTCAGGCAAATCCGGACCTCGGCGATGCGGCCGGATTCGCATGTCACGGTGACCATGTTGCGGTCCAGACCTCTGTTTGCCTNNGCGGCCGCCAGGCCGGAGCAGCGTCCGTGCTTTCGCCATTCGTGCCAGGCCAGACCCGAGGATCCCATGATGTCGGCCATGGCGCGCGTCTGGGCGCGGGCCGGGTCGCGCTCGGCAGTGTAGCAGTCGCTGGGCCAGCCCGTCTCGTACTGCGGCCACAGACCGTGAAGCGTGAAGCCGTGGTCGTGGCGCGGGTCGCATTGGCCCGCTCCGCTTCGCTCGCCTTCCAGCGCGCACCAGGTCGGCGACCAACTCAGCGCCAGAATGAAATAGTCGAAGTCGCTGCCACGTGCCTCTCCGGCAAGGGCGGGACAGATCATCAGGGCAAGGGTCGCAACGAACCTGCGCATTTTCTCTTTCCTTGGACGGCCTGTGCGACTATACAGCGCGCGACTTTCCCCGAAAACGAGGATTGGCGGTTCTGCGGAACCGCAGCCGTTTTCCCGGCACGGGAGAGACTTGTCCGGCCTCCCGAGGCCAAGCGTATGGAGCGATCCGATGACGAAACCCCTGATGGCCAAAGCGACCGCAGTCTGGCTTGTTGACAACACCACGCTCAGCTTCAAGCAGATCGCGGATTTCTGCGGCATGCACGAACTGGAGATCCAGGGCATTGCCGACGGCGATGTGGCTGCAGGCGTGAAGGGGNNGTTCGATCCGATTGCCAACAGCCAGCTTGATGCCATCGAGATCGAGCGGGGCGAAAAGGATCCGCTCTACAACCTGAAGCTCAAGTTCAACGCAGCCGCCATCGGCGAGGAAAAGCGGCGCGGCCCGCGCTATACGCCCCTGTCCAAGCGCCAGGATCGGCCCGCAGCCATTCTCTGGCTGGTCAAGTTCCACCCCGAGCTTTCGGATGCGTTGATCGGCAAACTTGTCGGGACGACCAAGCCCACCATCGCAGCAATCCGTGAACGCACACACTGGAACATTCAGAATATCACTCCGATCGATCCGGTTGCGCTTGGCCTTTGCCGCCAGACCGAGCTAGATACGGCCGTCCAGAAAGCCGCGCGCAAGAAGGCAGCCGATGGAGAGGTCATGTCCGATGACGAGCGTCGCAAGCTGGTTTCGACCGAACAGTCGCTGGGCATGTCTGCCGCGCCGCGGTCGGACGGGCTGACAGGTCTCGAAGGTGTGGCTGCGGCCGCGCTCGAAGACGAGGAAAAGGCGCCCCAGGACTTCTCGAATGCGGATGCCTTCTTCAACCTTCCCGACTCCGAAGAGGAAGACGAGGACGAGGATCACCGCAGCCGCTGACTCCGGGTGCGCGCCCGGTCGTCAAGACCGGTGATAGGGCGTGCCGGCCGCGATTGTGGCCGCGCGATAGAGCTGTTCGGCCAGCATGACCCGCACCAGCATGTGCGGCCAGACCATACGCCCGAAGGAAAGCGACAGGTCTGCCCGGTCGCGCAGGTCCGGTTCCAGCCCGTCGGCTCCTCCGATCAGGAAGGCGACGTCCTGCCGGCCCGTGTCACGCCAACGCATCATTTCCTGCGCGAATTCGGGCGAAGACAATGTGCGCCCGCGTTCGTCGAGCGCGACGGCAAGCGCCCCCTCGGGCAGGGCGCGCCGCAAGAGGTCGGCCTCTGCCTCTTTGCCCAGGTTCCTGCGATCCTCGACTTCGAGAACCCGCGCGGGGCCAAGGCCCGATGGCCGCCCCGTCCTGTCGAACCTGCCAAGGTAGTCGGTCACAAGATCAAGCTCGGGTCCGGCGCGCAGCCGCCCGACGGCCAGGATGGCGATCTTCATCAGATCGTCTTGGCGGCACCCGCAGCGGCCTGCAAACCGGCCGGCTGCCACATCTTCTCAAGCTGGTAGAAATCCCGCACCTCGGGACGGAAGACGTGGACGATCACATCCTGGGTGTCGATCAGAACCCAGTCGCCCTGTTCCTTGCCCTCGATCTTCGAGGACCGCCCCAACTCGTCCTTCAGCCGTTCGACGAGTTTTTCGGCGATTGCCGCAACCTGACGCGAAGACCGGCCCGAACAGACAACCATGTAATCGGCAACGGACGACCTTCCGCGCAGGTCGATGGTGACCACGTTCTCGGCCTTGTCATCGTCGAGGGAGGCGAGGATTCGGGCAAGCAACGCATCGCTTTGCCCATCGGAAGAGCGCGCCGTCAACGGCACACCCCGTGCGGCCGGAGAGGCGGCCGCGCCTTGAAGACTGGACAGAACATTGTCCTCCTGTGCTGCACGCCGTGAACGCCCCGGCGCCGGGCCTGCCTACAAGTTAACATCGCAATTGCGAAATCTCAATGAACGATGGGTGACGATATCAGGGCGCCCGGTTCTGCCCGTCCTTGCCTCGCGGGGGATTCGCGCGTATCTAGCGGCCCATGATGCGCTTCTTCGATATCGGTGACCGCGCACGCCTGCCCTGGCGGTTCCACGGCGCGACCGTATCTATCCTCGCGCGCCTCTGACGCGCTCTGGCGCGATGCGCCCGACTTCCGCCGTTCCCTTCGACAAAACCAGCGAGAAAGCCATGTCCGGCCCGAAAACCCTCTATGACAAGATCTGGGATGCCCATGTCGTGCACGAAGATGCCGACGGCACCTGCCTGCTCTATATCGACCGCCACCTCGTGCACGAGGTGACAAGCCCGCAGGCTTTCGAAGGGCTACGCATGGCCGGCCGCAAAGTTCGGGCGCCGGAGAAGACGATTGCGGTACCGGATCATAACGTGCCGACAACGGAAGGTCGGGACAAGCATATCGACAACGAGGAAAGCCGCATCCAGGTCGAGGCGCTGGACAAGAATGCCAAGGATTTCGGGATCCATTATTATCCGGTGACGGACATCCGTCAGGGCATCGTCCACATCGTCGGGCCCGAACAGGGCTGGACACTGCCGGGCATGACCGTCGTCTGCGGTGACAGCCATACGGCGACCCACGGCGCCTTTGGCGCGCTTGCCCACGGGATCGGCACGTCCGAGGTCGAGCATGTGCTGGCCACCCAGACGCTGATCCAGAAGAAATCGAAGAACATGAAGGTCGAGATCACCGGCAAGCTGCGCCCCGGCGTCACAGCCAAGGACATCACCCTTTCTGTTA
>CXWJ01007763.1_pt1 | contig 12511 bp, 8 predicted proteins | sample 590841 | NCBI WGS metagenome assembly CXWJ01 (sample SAMEA3498367, study PRJEB10139) | wastewater metagenome | biome: wastewater treatment plant; material: activated sludge | place: Austria | collected 2015-01-21 | reverse complement strand
ATACCGGCTTGTATGTACCTCCTTTATGTATGGTGCTTTGCAGGTACTTTTCATTCATTGCATAAAAAGCATTGTTTGTAAGATTAACAATTACACGTCCTACAGATAATTTATTCACAAAAACATCGGGTAGCTTTGCAGTAATATTTTTTTCAATTGAACATTCAAACTCAGGCACCTTTGTTTTTATATTTTGAAAAGCAACCTCAACGTTTTCTATCAGAAGGTGGTTAACATCAGCAACGGTTTTTTTGTGAGCACTGTTACGTTTACTCATCAGCATATTGTCAACTATACTATCAGCACGTTTGCCATGTTCATTTATTTTCTGAAGCAATTTTTTTAAATCGTATGCTATTGCTGATTTTTCTTCCTCTGAGCTTGATTGAAAAAACTCTTCTATTAATTCGTTGGCAGTTTGCGAAAAGTTTGTCACAAAGTTTATGGGGTTTTTTATCTCATGGGCAATACCAGCGGTTAAAAAACCAAGCGAGGCAAGTTTTTCCTGCTGAACCAATTGCTGTTGAGTTTCCTTGAGTGTTTTTAAAGTTTTGCTCAATTTAGCATTGTGCTTTTGTTTTAACCTGAACCGATTATAAAGCACAGCAAGCAACACAACAAACAACAAAGCAATTACAAGTACTGCGCGGGTTTTAATTTTTTCTTTTTCGTTGGCTGCTTCCTGCTTTGCAAGAATTTTTTCCTGTTCTATTTTTTCCTGCTCAATTTTTTTTTCATAAATATATTTACTTCGCAATTCAAATACATTTTTAAAAATGTTGTTATTGTAAAGTGAATCGTTAAGCAATTTTTGCTGACAGATATAATTATAAGCTTGCTTATAGTCACTTTGTAATGCATATGCACTGCTTAAACTTCCTAATGCTTCCTTTTTAGTAAGTGCATCACTATTTGAATCTATTGCCAGTAGCCCATATTCAATTGTTTTAGTTGTGTTGTTTGTTTGCAAATAGGCTGTACTCAAAAATGCATAAGTTCTTTGCAGAGTGCTATTTTCTACATTAGCTTTTTTACCTAATTCAACAGTTTGCAACAATTGATCTAGTGCCTTTTGAGGTTCGTTAATATTCAAATACATTTTTCCTATGTATGTATTGCACTGTATTATTCCTACTGAATCTTGCAACAAGGAATACCCTTTAAGCGCAATATTAAAATGTCCAATGGCGCTCATAATTTTACTGGTTTCAGACAGGGTAAGCGCAAGCAAATAATGGGCAATGGTCTTTGTCCTTGAATTTATACTCCCGGTATTTATTGCTTTAGAAAAATGCAGTTCGGCATCGGCAAAATTCTGGAGTGTGTAGCTTATAACTCCAAGTTGTAAATGACAATCAGCAATATTTCCAGAATCATGCAAGGCTTCATAGAGGCTCAAACTTTGCAATAAATACTGGTTTGCTTTATCGGTATTATTTATAACGGCTCTCCCCTTGAGATAAAGCGCACGGGCAATCTCCTTTTTATATGAAACTTTTTTTGCAACACTAAATGCGCTATCGGCATATAGGTAAACAGAGTCCTTGCTGAAATTTTTCCCCTTTGAAAACCCTTCGGCAATTAAATTAAGCAGCTGCGATCGGGTGCTATCGCTTTTTAAATGTTGTAGTTGAAATTTGAGTGAGTCAACACCATTAGCGTGAATTTTAATGGCGGTAAGTATAAATACAGCAATTAATACTCCGATTTTTTTCTTAGATAAGGGAAACGATCTGTTCCTGATAAATAAAAGAATTAAACTAATTGAAGTGGCGATGAGTTATAATACTTAAATTATACTCCTGATTTACTCACCTGTGAGGTATTGTTGCAATGCAGTATTACACTCAGGCGGACAATAAGGAGCTACCGTTTTATACTTTGGAGAATTTGCCGGATCGCTGTAAGCCGGATCGTTAAAAAGCATAAGCATATTCTTATCATCGGGAGTTCTTCCAAAATAATAGTACACGTTTACATCTTTACCATCGCGCATGGCACTTAATAATGCCGTTAAAGTTGCTTTAGAAATTACCCCACCATGTTGCGCAAAAACATTTTCCGGGTAAACTCTTTCAAAATTGGCGTATAAATCTTTAGCCTCTTGTCTGGTTTCAATAATTCCGGATTCAGAACCGGGTGAAGGGCTTTTCTTATTGCTGAATGCAGTAAGCATTAACAGACTAACAGATGCTCCGAGCGCAAACACTGCAAGGAGTTTACTAAGGTTGCTTAATTTTTTCATTTGATAAGTATTTGGATTAGATAATAATGGTTATGTATTCGCAAATGTAAAAAAGTATGCGAATTACAAACTAACTACTAAATATTATCTCATCATTTAAGCAATAAAAAACCCGGCAGTTTTTAAACTAACCGGGTAGGTACTAAACCTAATCAAACAGCACCTTAAATGATTTATAATTTGGTATTTACGATTTCGGATTTATGTATCTTACTTAAATCCGAAATCGTAAATACAAAACTCAATTCTTTTCCTTTCCTATTGCCATTAAATGCTCCACATCATTATTAACCGAAAGAATAAGTAAGCATGTTGCAGTGCAAAACACAGGACTGGTAATACAGTGGTGCCCGTTCCAGCTTCCATCATTGTTTTGTGCCTTTAATAATTTGCCGCTTACATTATCATACCATTTTTTCCATTGCATGTCTTTGCTCATTATCATTCCTTCTCCGGTTTGCAGGTGGCTTAAAAATTCTTCACCACCATCATTACCAAATCCTGTCATTACATCATCGCGCTGTGCTTGTTTGCTTGCTGCCTGATTTACTTTGTACGCTGTTTCATACCTCAATGCCTCCGACTCTGTTAATCCTGCATCCATCAAGTTATTTGTACTTACATCAGTAGATTTTATTTTGCCTGCTTTTTTTGCTTCCTGAATTTTTTCTTTTGCCACGCGTGCTTCTTTGGCACTTGCCCTGGAGCTGCTACTTATACTATACAACATTACTCCTGCGCCATCTTCTGTTTTTACATTGTTGTTATCAGCATCAAAATTTTGCTTCTGATAATCGCGCGCTTTGTCCAATTTCTTTTCGTCCACCTTCACTCCTTTTTCTTGTGCCGTTTCCAAAGCATTGGCTGCAAAAGATGATTGCAACACACCAGCCCAACCTGCACCCTTGGTACTGCCATTATCTGCCTGCGCATTCTGAATTTTATTAACACATATCTGATTGAATTTTTTTACGCGTGCCTTCAATTGCGAATCGCTGATAAAATCCATTGAATTGGTAAAAAACTGAGAGGTAAGCGCTACATCAATATTTTGTCCAAGTTTGGTTTGTATTTGTGTGCCTGTTAAATCTGTAATGTTTGATGAGTTGGGTTCAGCGTTTTCTACCTGCTCCATTAAATACATCATGGCTTTATTTATTTGTTTGCTGTATCTACCATTTTGCAAGCTACCATCGTAACGTAAAAATGCCATTGCCGCCATTGCTGTTGTAGCAGGATCAGCTTTTACTGCATGTGGGTCCATTATGTTTTGCCGGGCATGACTACCTGCACCGTAGCCACCATTATTTAACTGCGCTTTTGCAAGCCATTCAAGCGCATCCTCCATTGATGCATGTACTCTTTGTGTGGTTTTATGAAAGTAGTTGGAGTCAACCGGCTCTTCTCCCATTACAGTGCGAAACACACATGTTTTCTGTTTAGGGGTTTCGGGTTTCGGTTCAGAGGCTTCGGGATGTATTTCCGTCCCGAGGCTTCGGGACGGGTTTCCGGTTTCGGGTTGTGTGCTTGTAGCTGAAGTTTGCCGGATGTCTTCTACAAATGTGTTTGTACTGTTTGCTTTTACAATTTTATAATTGCTTATTGCAGCGATCATTGCCAGCGATGTTACACTTAAGCATAGCGCGGCTATTACATAAACTCTTCTTGTGTTCATGATAAAAATTTTTAGTGTTTAATTAAATGAGATAATAGTTTGTTTACATCATTCCTGAAAACAAAGCGCGCAATACGTTCTCAGAAATTTATATTTAGATGTAACGCAAAATAATTTCCATAAGTATTTTAGAAAAAAAATTATGCTTGCTAAGAGTTACGGTTGCAGCAGATAAAGGTTGCCACGAATGCACGAATAAGTATTTAATATTATAATTTGTGCTTTAGCGCAAAAAAAAATCCCCTCGTGAAGAGGGGTAGTTTTTTTACAAAGCTCTTATTTTATTTTAATATCTCTCTGGCGATAACTAACTTTTGAATTTCGCTGGTACCTTCGCCAATGGTGCAGAGCTTACTATCGCGGTAAAATTTCTCAACCGGAAAATCTTTTGTGTAGCCATAGCCGCCAAAAATTTGTACAGCCTCGGTTGCTGCTCTTACACACACTTCGCTGGCATAATATTTTGCAAAGGCAGATTCTTTGGTAACTTTTTGTCCGCGGTTTTTTAAATCGGCAGCCTGCATTATTAAAAGTTCGGCAGCTTCTATTTCTGTTGCCATATCAGCAAGTTTAAATGCTATTGCCTGAAAATTTGAAATAGACTGACCAAACTGCTCACGTTCTTTGGCATACTTTATACTTGCTTCGTATGCGCCTTTTGCAATGCCTAAAGAAAGCGCTGCAATTGAAATTCTACCGCCATCCAATACTTTCATTGATTGAATAAATCCATCTCCAACATTACCAAGAATATTGTCCTTGTGAACACGGCAATCTTCAAAAATCATTTCGGCAGTTTCACTGGCACGCATACCCAATTTGTTTTCTTTTTTACCGGCTTTAAACCCTGCAGTTCCTCGCTCTACAACAAAAGCAGTAATCCCATGTGAGTCTAATAAATCTCCGGTACGTGCAAGCACTACTGCAACGTTTCCGCTTTTACCATGGGTAATCCAGTTTTTAGCTCCGTTTATTATCCAATAGTCTCCGTCTTGTTTTGCAACACATTTCATGCGCATGGCATCACTACCGGTGTTGGCTTCTGTTAAACCCCATGCACCTATCCACTCACCGCTGGCAAGTTTTGGCAACCACTTTTTCTTTTGCGCATCATTACCAAACTGCATAATATGCCCGGTGCATAAACTGTTGTGCGCTGCCATTGATAAGCCAATGGAGCCGCAAACTTTTGCTACCTCTACAATGCCTTGTACATACTCGAAATAACCAAGCCCTGCACCGCCATATTCGGCAGGCACCAACATACCAAGCAAACCTTGTTCACCCATTTTTTTAAATGTATCTACAGGAAACTCCTGCGCCTCATCCCACTCCATCATTTTAGGGCGTATATGTTTATCGGTAAAATCTTTTACCGTTTGGGCAATCATGCTTTGGTTATCGGCAACTGTAAATTCCATCGTAATAAGTCTATAGTATTTTTAAAAAATTAAAGGCGCAAGAATAAGCTAAACACAGGGTATTAGCAAACCCGCCTTATCACCCCAACAAAACCAATAACAACCCATGTACTAACAAAGCTCCATCCATCAACACCACATAAAAAAAGTTTTTTGCTGCTGGTTTGGCGAATATAACAAGCGTAATTGTGTAAACAATAGCAATGGCAATGGCAATGGCTATTAATAAATTTCCTGTGTTGAATAAAACAGCCAGTAAAAATGAAAGCGATAAAATAGCAATTGCAATTATTTTTGTTTTATAAACACCGGCAACTGTTGCAATTGTTTTCATTTGTTTTTGCAAATCGTAATTATAATCTCTGATGTTAAATGCCAGCGCTATTGCCGTGATAAACAGAAACCGCTGTACAAAAAAAGTCAATTCTGTTTTTCCAAAATCAAACCCTTTAAAGTGCACTACAGGTACTATTACTGTTGCCACACTCCATACAAATGCAAGCCATGAGCTTTTGAGAATAAAAACATCGCGCACGCCCTTTATTTTTCTTTTGTTAAAGTAAAATGGTGTCATGTATGCAAGTGTAAATATCAATAACAGCACAGCAACTGCCTGCACTTTTTTTTCCTGCATAAAAAACAAAAACAAAGTTGCAGAAATACTCAACCATGTTATTACAACTTTTAAAAGCGAAGATTTTTTTATTTCTACGGATAACCTTTGTTCATAGGTAGAAATTTTTATTCCAAGAAAAGTATATGCAGATGTGATGGCAAAAAATAAAAACAGTGTTATTTTTAAAGGCAATGACTCAATGTAAAGCAGCTTATATGTTTGTGATGCAAGCAAAGCACCACCGCAACCTAAAATTATTTGCGATTGCCTGATGAATTCAAAAACCTTCGATAAAAAAACTTTCAAAAAATTATTTACTTCTTTCTATTGCAGTAAAAGTAATAATGCCTGCAGCAAATCCAGCCATAGAGGAAAGGAAACCGCGCTTGATCCGCTTGTTTTTCATTCTGCGCTGGTAGCCGTAGTTAAATGCCTCACTGTTTTTTTGATCGTCAGTTAAATCAGATGCAGGCGGCATTTTTACAGGAAATAATGACGAAACGGTGGCATAACCTGCCGGAACAACTATGCCGTAAAAACTCAATATGCTACTAGAAAAACCCGTTGCAAAACCGGCAATGTGGTTGACTGTTATTCTGCTTTTTTTCCACTCCCCGGAACTGCTGTTCCATTTTTGCTTTTCGTGCTTGATGGCATACTGCTCGCCTTTTATATATCCGCGCACCCAATCTACAGCAGGGTCTTCGTTAAGCGGATCGGGCTCGTAAAATATTTCTTCTTTATCTCCGGTAAGAGCTGAAAATACTTTGTATTTATCCTTGCGTCTTTCTTTATTATCCAATCCTTTGTAAACTATCCATTCGCCTTTAACCTCATAAGAAGAAACGTCAATTTCTTTACCATTAACAAGTGTAAATTTAGTTTGTGCAAAAGCAGACGCGCTTATTAAGCTAAAAGCGACAAAAACTCCTAAAAACCTGGACATAAATGTAATTTGCTTCAAATCTATAAAACTGATTGTTAAAAATTGTAATTTGTTGGTTAAAATCATGGCTGTGTTGCCATAGTCAGTCTTAAACTAAAAATATTATTCACATTGTTTAAGCTTAAGAACGTTTAATATACTTTTGCACCTCTCAAAATATAAAAACCAAATAAAATGCCATTTCATAATTTCTCCAACAGACATAATGCACCTGATACTGCTCAGGTTAATGCCATGCTCCAGTCAATCGGTGTTAATTCTGTTGACGAACTGATAGAAAAAATAGTGCCATCTCAGATAATGCTGAAGGGTAACTTAGAAATACCACCCGCATTAAGCGAGTTTGAATATTTAAAAGAGCTAAAAGAAATTTCTTTAAAGAATAAAAATTTCAGAAGCTTTATAGGATTAGGATATTATAACACCATTACGCCCGGAGTAATTCTTCGTAATATTTTTGAAAATCCGGGATGGTACACAGCATACACGCCTTACCAGGCAGAAATTGCGCAAGGCAGGATGGAAGCGTTGCTCAATTACCAAACAATGGTTTGTGATTTAACAGGAATGCAAATTGCCAATGCAAGTTTGCTTGACGAAGGCACTGCCGCAGCCGAAGCCATGAGTATGTTTTTTCATGCACGCAGCAAGGATGCCGAAAAAAGAAATGCCAATAAATTTTTTGTGGCTGATGATTGCTTTCCTCAAACCATAGACATTTTACTTACGCGCAGTAAGCCTCTAGGAATTGAATTGGTAGTTGGCAATGCAAAAACTTTTGCTGCCAACGATTCTTTTTTTGGTGCATTGTTACAATACCCTTCTAAAAACGGAGAAATAAATAACTATAAAAAGTTTTGTGATGCGGCTCGTGCATTACAAATAAGAGTTTGTGTAGCGGCTGATATTATGAGTTTGGTGTTACTCACTCCTCCCGGTGAATGGGGTGCCGATTGTGTGGTTGGAACATCGCAGCGCTTTGGCGTTCCTATGGGTTATGGCGGACCACATGCTGCATTTTTTGCCACTCACGAAGAATTTAAGAGAGATATTCCCGGACGTATTATAGGAATGAGTGTTGACGCAGCGGGCAAACCTGCATTGCGCATGGCACTGCAAACGCGCGAGCAACACATACGCAGAGAAAAAGCTACTTCAAACATTTGCACTGCGCAAGTATTGCTTGCTGTTATGGCAAGTATGTATGCCGTTTATCATGGTAAAGATGGATTAACTGCTATTGCCAACGACATCCACAACCGCACTACCAATCTTGCTGCAGGAATAACAAAGGCTGGATTCAAACCGAAACACGAAAATTATTTTGATACTATTTGCGTAGAAGTAAAAGATGCAAAAGCTATTGAGCAAATTGCATTGCAGCACGAAATCAATTTGAGATATTATGGAAATACAGTGTGTGTTTCTGTTGATGAAACAACTACTGATGCAGATGTAAAAGAAGTAATTGGAATTTTTGCAGAAGCCAATGGCATTAAAGCAAAAAGCAATGGTGTAGATGCTGCTTATGAAAAAGGAATCAATTCAATTCCACAAGAATTAAAACGTACATCAGACTTTTTGCATAACGCTGTTTTTAATACGCATCACAGCGAGCATGAAATGCTGCGTTACATCAAGCGTTTAGAGAACAAAGACTTAAGTATGGTGCACAGTATGATTTCTCTTGGTTCATGCACTATGAAATTAAATGCAACAAGCGAAATGATTCCGCTTAGCTGGAGTCACTTTAACAGCATTCATCCATTTGCACCAATTGATCAGGCGCAAGGTTATACACAAATAATTACTGAACTCGAAAATTATTTGGGGAAGATTACAGGTTTTGCAGGTGTTTCACTTCAACCCAACAGTGGTGCGCAAGGTGAATATGCAGGGCTTATGGTAATACATAAATATCACGAAGACAAAGGACAGGCACACCGCAATATTTGTTTGATTCCGCAAAGTGCGCATGGAACAAATCCCGCAAGCGCTGTTATGGCAGGATTAAAAGTGGTGGTAGTAAAGTGCGATGAAAACGGAAATATTGATGTTGCTGATTTACGTGCAAAGGCTGAACAGCATAAAGAAAATCTTTCTTGTTTGATGGTTACATACCCGAGCACGCATGGCGTGTACGAAGAAGCCATTAAAGAAATAACACAAATTATTCATGACAATGGCGGGCAGGTTNNTGAATGCACAGGTTGGTTTAACCTGTCCTGCCATGATTGGCGCTGATGTATGTCATTTGAATTTGCATAAAACATTTGCCATACCACATGGCGGTGGCGGTCCCGGTATGGGACCAATTGGTGTTGCAAAACATTTAACACCTTATCTTCCATCGCACCCTGTAATAAAAACAGGAGGCGAAAAAGGAGTTCATGCGGTTAGCGCTGCACCGTGGGGAAGCGCACTCATACTTTTAATTTCTTACGGCTACATACGTATGTTAGGATTTGATGGCGTTAAACGCGCAACTGAGATGGCTATATACAATGCCAACTATATGAAATCGCGCCTGGAAAAACATTATCCTATTTTGTACAAAGGAAAAAATGGGTTTTGTGCCCATGAAATGATTCTGGATTGTCGCGCGTTTAAAGCAAGTGCAGGCATTGAGGTAACAGATATTGCGAAACGATTAATGGATTATGGCTTTCATGCACCAACGGTTGCGTTCCCCGTTGCAGGCACCCTAATGGTTGAGCCTACAGAAAGCGAACCTAAAGAGGAGCTTGACCGTTTTTGTGATGCCATGATATCAATACGTAAAGAGATTGAAGACATAGCAAGCGGTACAGCATCTAAAACTGATAACGTTTTAATGAACGCACCACATACTGCCATGGAGGTTACTGCCGATGCCTGGACTCATGTTTACTCTCGTACACAAGCTGCATATCCTGCACCTTATGTGGCAGAAAGTAAATTCTGGCCAAGTGTTAAGCGCGTTGACAATGCTTATGGTGACAGAAATTTGATTTGCACCTGCCCTGATGTGGAAAGCTACGCAGAGGAAATGGCATAATAGCAGGACTCACTGTTTTACGATCTTACTCTGATATATTTTGCCTTCAACCCGTAATCGGGTAACATATATGCCAGGAGGTAAATAACTAAGGTCTATTTTCTTTCCAGCGCCTTGTGATATTGGTATATTAGTAAGTACCAGAATTTCTTTACCGGAGGTTTCCGAAATGGTAAATGAAGTTATCATCAATTGCTTTTCTGATGAAAGAAAAATATGATCTTTAAAAGGTCTCGGAAGTATTTTTACCAATACTTTGTCTTTGGCACTGACCGGTTGAAGAGTTGAAGTGGTCTTCCAGCAAACAGAAATCGGAACTTCCAGAGCAGCATCACAGGCATACCTGAGTCCATACATGTCTTCTATAGTTCTTAACACTGTATGATGATCCAAATAATCATTGTATGAACCACCTTGTACCATTTCGCCTATAAACATGGTAGGAATGGTATTATTTGCCGAATCGTTTTCGTCAAAAGTCAAAATAAACAAACTGTTATTTGTTTTGCACCACTGTATATATCCACCTAAATTATTTTGAACCCATGTATCAGCTACCAAAATTTTATCAGGATCATTACCTTCATCCATACTGTTAGAATCATTGGGTATTACAAAACAAACCGTTGGTAACAAATTGTAATTTGATGAAGGGAAAACAGTTAAAGGTTGTACAAGAGAATCAGGAAAAAGATACTGACCTATACCCATAAAGTTGGCGGCAGGGTTATGATTTCTGGAATAATATCCATTTGATATTCCGTCAAATCCCGGGTATGGAAGATCTTCATGGTATGAATAAAAAGTTTTTCCTGAGTCGAGCAGTTGGCGTCCAAGGTTGTCAGCAAAAACAGGGTGTGCAGGAACAAGGTTATTGGTTACTCCCTGACTGCACCCGGAAAATAAATGTAAGTAATTTGGTTGGCTTGGGTGTGTAATAGCAAACGATTGAGTAAACAAGGCAGTATTGGAATCAGTTGTTAAAGAGTTAATATATGGTGCGTAAGAGCTTCCTATGATCTGATTAAAAGAATGATCTTCTAAAACAAGAATTACTATGTGGGCGGGAGATGGTAAAGATGTTTGCGCAAAAATTCTTTCTGAAGAAAAACACAGGCAAAGAGCACTCAAAAAAAAATGTGTCACAATATTGCGGGGCTTAAAGTTCATTGACCGGCAAAGTTTAAATGACTTGGAACTATCAAATTTAAAAAATACAATCCTAAGTAAAGCATCTTGGATTAAGTCCTCCCTAACATTACAAAAAACTATCCCCTGTTTCTTCTCTTGGTACGTGTGCTTTTAAAAGTTGCAGGGCACTTCATTATTCCCGGATTAAAAACTAAGGAGAAATCAATGGTAGTGTAAGAATCTTTGAACTTGCTGCTTCCTCTTTGCTGCCCAGGTGCAGGAAATTTTCCATCAAGGCGCCTGTTTGATAATGCCACGGCAGTACCGCCATCTGCACTTGAGGAAAGTGTTTCAAGATCAGGGTAATTTCCTGCTACATCATCCAAATAATCTGTAAACAAAAAGCGGTGACACAGTCCCGCTTTCAGACGTACATGTCTGCTGAGGCTAAACGCAATTCCCGCACCCAAAGGAATGGCAACCTGGTTGAGTTTGTATGGGCTAACAGTACTACCCGGTAAATTCTGCCCTTCCGTTCCCAACGGCTGCAACTCATACCAGCTATCGCCCATTTGCGCTTTCGGATTAAAATGAAAGAAAGCGACACCTGCTGAAAAATAAGGATTAACACGTCTTCGCTCATAGCGGTGATTTACGTTAAACTCAAACCGCAGAGCCAGTTCGTCAATAGAAGATTTAAAACTAAGGTTACGGCTATAGTTGACTTTATGTCTTGAAATAGAATCGGCAGCACTTACAGTTCCGTGTGTAAAACTTAGTGCGCCTTCAATATGGCCTGTTAACCAATAGGAAACACCTGCTGTTCCGCAAGGATGAAAGAAGGAGCTATTTGCAAAAATGGCATTTGTCCTGTCATCAATATCTCCATTGTAAAACATAGTGCCTCCGCCAATAAACATTCCGGTTTTCCCCTGTGAGAAAAGCTGTTTTGATGAAAAAGAAAAGACAAATGCAATTAAAAGTGATAGAGTGAATTGTTTCATTAAGAGTAAAAAACTTTAAGATTATTTGGCTAAAATATTAAACCAAAAGCTGAGTTACTATAGGTTTTAATGAATTGTTTGTTACGAAGAATGTTGAAAAAAAAAATCAGAAATACCCTTGCCTCTTCCTCTCCTCCATTGCAGCTTCCGATCTTTTGTCATCGTGTCTGGTACCGCGCTCTGTAGTATTGCTACCGGCAATTTCAAGAATAATTTCATCAACAGAGGCTGCATGCGAAATCATAGCACCGGTGCAGGTCATATCACCAACAGTGCGGTATCGTACGCGCATTTTTTTTACAGGCTCGTTGGTTTTTTTCACTACAAAATCAGAGTTTGCAATAATCATATTGTTACGCAATATGCACTCGCGCTCATGCGAAAAATAAATGTTGGGTATGCTTATTTTTTCCACCAAAATATACTGCCACACATC
>CXWJ01010480.1_pt1 | contig 12521 bp, 12 predicted proteins | sample 590841 | NCBI WGS metagenome assembly CXWJ01 (sample SAMEA3498367, study PRJEB10139) | wastewater metagenome | biome: wastewater treatment plant; material: activated sludge | place: Austria | collected 2015-01-21 | reverse complement strand
GCACTCGGCGAGTCTCTACGCCGCGATCCTGTAAATTGAACCAGGGGTAGACATTCGAGGGGAACTCGTCGGCCAGCGTGACGATGTTGTCTCCCTGCCTCCAGTCAATCCCTTCGGCGACGAGGGTAATGCCAGCCGTGGTATTCGGCACCAGGGCGATTTCTTCCGGGCGGGCCCCGATCTCTTGAGCCGCAGTTGCGCGGGTCTTTTCGCACTCCCGCGCCCAGCGCGGCCAAGCTGCGTTACCATCGTTCAGAGACTCATTCATCCAGGCGGCAAGGGCGGCAGCAGCAGGGCGGCTGAGCGGAGCGACGGCCGCATGATCGAAACACGCCCACCGTTCGGCCGCCGGCATTTCTGCCCGCAGATGACGTCGGACGGCTTCTACTTGTGTCGTAGACTTATTCATGGAACCTCGCGCTGCCGTAGGGCCAGGATATGCGATAATGGGATTGTAGCTTGAGTGCCCGATTTCCAGCAGGTCCACCGATGAATCCACGATGGTTTTTACTCATTAGCCTGGTAATGTTAGCCACGTTTTTAGTGGCGGCGCTTGGTCAGGCCCAGCCCCCATCTTTGCGTGATTGGCGGCGGCTAGCTGGTGAGATGGTTGATAAGGAGATCGCCGCCGCTGGCGTCACGAATGAGCGCGTGCTCAAGGCTGTTCGCGAGACGCCCCGCCACGAGTTCGTTCCGGCGAACCAACGTCAATTTTCTTATTTCGATATGGCACTTCCCATCGGTGATGCGCAGACCATCTCGCCACCTTTCATCGTGGCCTACATGACGCAAGAGATCGATCCGCAGCCGACCGACAAGGTTTTGGAAATCGGCACCGGCAGCGGGTATCAAGCCGCCATACTTAGTCCATTGGTCCAAGAGGTCTACTCGATCGAGATTGTGGAAGCACTTGGCAAGCGAGCTGCGCGGACGTTGCAACGGCTAGATTACAAAAATGTAAAGACCAAGGTTGGCGATGGTTACTTGGGCTGGCCTGAGGCCGCGCCCTTCGACAAAGTGATTGTCACCTGTTCGCCGGAAAAAGTGCCGCAGGCGCTAGTGGATCAACTACGCGAAGGAGGGCTTATGATCATACCGGTGGGCGAGAGGTATCAACAGACACTCTATCTATTCCGGAAAGAGAAGGACGAATTGAAATCGGTCGCGCTGCGACCAACACTCTTCGTGCCTATGACAGGAGAGGCGGAGGCAAAGCGCGCAAAATTACCTGACCCAAAGAATCCCCAACTGACCAACGGCAGCTTCGAAGAAGCAACTGCAGAGACCGACGGCACCAAACAACCTTCCGGCTGGCACTACCAGCGACAGCTCACGCTCGAAACGGATTCGCCAATCGCACCGGCCGGTAAGTCGTTCGTCACGTTTCACAACAATGAATCGGGCCGCAGTTGTCAGGCATTGCAGGGATTTGCCGTCGATGGTCGTGCCGTAAATGCACTCGCTCTCTCATTTTCCGTGCGAGGGCGCGACATTCGTTCCGGCGCGACTCAAGATCAGTGGCCCCACGTGATCATCACGTTTTATGACGAGCGCCGCGCGACGGTCGGTGAAGAATCGATCGGTCCCTTCGAAGAGACATTCGATTGGCGACGGGAAAAGAAGTCGCTACGAGTTCCGCTCAAAGCGCGCGAGGCAATTCTGCGGATTGGTTTGCTAGGGGCAACCGGTCAATTGTCGCTCGATGACCTTCAGCTCCAAGCTCAACAGTAATGGCGAACTATTGTCGCCCGGTCGAAATGGGGGGCAATCGTAAGCCCTCCTACGCTAGGAAGTAATTCCCGTCCCCCCTTCAGCAGCGGATTTTTTGGCACTTTCCAATAGTCCGCTCTTGATTACTCCCGTGCTAGCACCTAGATGGGAATTACGGCTCATGAGGCCCTACGTCTTACGAAATCGCGCAAATTTTCCCAGATTACTTGAATTGTACTAGCGTGCTGGTATCCTAGTCGGGGGTATCTATGACGGAAGAGTCAACGTCATGGAAGGTTTGTTTATTTTAAGTCATGGGTTTGGGAGGTTCACAAATGGGAATTAAGAGAGGGATGTTGGCTGCAGTTGTTGCGGTCAGCGCACTGGGTTTGGCCACGCAGGACGCTTCGGCGTTCTGGGGACACGGAAGCTGTGGTTCCGGAGGCGGTTGGGGACATCGCGGCAGCTGGGGTAGCGGCGGTTCCTGGGGCGGCAGTGGCGGTTCTTGGGGCGGCGGATCAGGCGGCAGCCGGGGTTCGTGGGGTGGCCGTTGGAGCGCTTGCGGCAGTAACGGTGGCTCGTGGTGGGGTGGCGGCTCCTCCGGGAGCTATGGTTCTTCGGGTGGTTACGGTAGTAGTGGTAGCGCCGGCAGCTTTGGCTCCGCTGGTGGCTATGCCTATTCGTATAGCGAGGGTGGCTCCTATGCCAGCAATCGTAGTGAAGTGGTCTACGGCCGCGTCGTAACGACCACCCAGGCTCGTCCGACCCAAGTCGTTGCTCAAAAGGCAACCAAGACCCGTTTGCAGCTACATGTACCGGCTGATGCCAAGGTCATGCTGGCTGGCGTTGAGACCAAGCAGACTGGCGAAGTTCGCAGCTTCACTACCACGAAGCTAGCTTCTGGCCAAGTCTGGGACGGTTACAAAGTCGTCATTGAAATCAATCGCAACGGCCTGGTGCAACGAGAAGAGCGGACCATCAAGCTCACTGGAGGTGAGTCGCAGGAGCTGTCAATCGACTTTGACAGCACTCAGGTCGCGCAGCGCTGAGTACACAGAACTGGCGAAATATTGGCCAGTCTGTCGGCTCAAACATCCTAAAAGACGCCCCTCGCGTCGGCTTCGGTCGACGCGAGGGTTTTTCTTTTGCTATGGTCGTCCAACGGGGTGGGACGCTAGTATTTGGCCGGTTTTGGCGCTAAGTTGGCCGACGGAAACTCTTCTGTCGTTCACTCAGCAGAATTGGGGAGTTGCGTCGTGCATGGCAACCGAAACGCGTGCCGACTTCGATTTCCAATACGCATCGGTAAGTCACTCAACAAGGCGGTTGTAGGTCATGGTCGGAGCTGCCATCAAAACGCCCGTACCCTCCTCTTCGTCATCGCCCTCGATGAACAAGCCTCGCCCTAACACACCCCAACGAGAAGTTACGCGACGTGCGGGCCGCCCGGCGCTATTTCTGCGAATTATCATTAGTTTGATCTTGGTGTGGCATCTAACAGCGGTGACGCTGGCCCCATTTTCCGTGGCCCTTTCGATGACGCGATTCCGCATGGTGCCATTCGAAATCGCAATTGCCCAGCGTCCGCCGATGCAATGGTATCTAGACGCTTTGTACCTCAACCACGGTTACCATTTCTTCGCCCCAGACCCTGGCGAAGGGCATTTGATTCGTTACGAGGTCTTCAACGAGCGTGGAGAGAAGATTAAGGAGAGCGAGTTTCCGAATCGCAAGGAGCAGTGGCCAAGACTACTCTATCACCGTTATTTCATGCTGGCCGACCAGGCACAGTTAATGCCAGGCGACGAGCAAACGGAAGCCTATTGGCAACGAAATTGCCTGGAGGCCTACGCGCGCAATTTACTCCGCGAGACCGATGGCCAATCGATTCGACTGAAACGAATGGCGCATTACCCTCTACTACCTGAGCACGCAATGCAGGGCCGCAAACTGGACGACCCGGAGACCTACCAAGAGATCATGAAAGTGGAACAGCGGCGCACTGATGAGCGGCCGCCGGTACCCGCGGCCGCAACCGATCAAAGCGGCAAGTGGCAGGGTGGGCGTCCGACTGTTCCGTCCGTCGCCAGCCCCTGGACCTCGGGAGGAAGGCGATGATCGCCGCAATTCGCAATTATATTACAGAGATTTGGGAACTGTGGGACGAGTTTTGGTTCTCACCCACAAGCCCGGCTACGCTGTCGGCCATTCGTTTTCTAGCCGGCGCGATGCTCCTCTACACACATCTTGTGTGGTCGTTTGATCTCGATGGGTTCTTCGGCCCAAATGGTTGGCTTCCGGCGCAGATGATGCATGAAGTTCATCAAGCAGCCAACGACCCAGATGGCCCGGGGCCACTCACCAGTGCGCCACGTCTCATCTGGACTCACTTCGACTATATCCAGACTTCTAAGCTGCTTTGGATGGTTCACTTGACGGCGCTGTTGGTTTTCTTCCTGTTGATGATCGGCTTCTTTAGTCGCACGATGGCTGTGCTCGGTTACTTATTGGCCGTATCGTACGCTAACCGCGTCACTCCCGGTGCGTCGTTCGGGCTGGACAAAATCAATTGCATGCTGGCGCTGTACTTAATGATTGGGCCTTGCGGTGCGCGCTATTCGCTCGATCGCTTGTGGCGCTTGCGCCGTGGTGCCCCCTCGGAAGTCCCCCCCAGCATTTCGGCCAATGTGGCTATTCGTTTAATTCAGCTCCACATGTGCATCATCTACTTGTTTTCCGGACTCGGAAAACTGCAAGGTGGGATGTGGTGGTCCGGGGAAGCTGTCTGGTATTCTATTGCTAACCTAGAATAGCAGTCGATCGATATGACATGGCTCGTCAAATACCCTTGGTTATTGGCCCTGATGACACACATGACGGTATTTTGGGAGCTGTTCTATTGTGTGCTCATTTGGCCGCGGTTGACTCGTCCGTGGGTGCTGCTGATGGCCGTACTGGTACATGGCGGAATTGCCTTGGCGGTTGGAATGCCAACATTCGGACTAGTAATGTTGATCGGAAATCTGGCGTTTGTTTCGTCCCAGACGGTGCGGGCAGTCTTCGACCCAATTGCTCGACGAGCGACGCTCGCCGTCGTCGGCACGGCAGGGCAGGGGGGGGCGAGACAGCGGGAATCGGCAGCGGCCGGCTGACGCTGGCCAATGCTTCTCCGCCGGGGCGTTGTCGCCCCAGAACCACACACGCAAATCATTGCCGCACATTCGGCCCCCCCCTATACTTGGTTCGTGGTTAACAACTCCAATAGCAGCGAACCGCGGCCGCTTCCTGGCGGTCCTTGCCAGAAACCCGATCCGTTTCAACTGTAGGTCAGGCGCTCCAACGCCCCCCCAAGATGGAAGCCAGGCAGTGCCGGCTTAGACCATCACGTCTCAGCATCTATACAACGTCCCTTTACAATCGTGGCCAAGTTTATCGTTCAATTCGTTTAGTTTTCAGTAAGTGAGGAGATTTCACACGTGTTCGATTCGATTGCGATTGTCGGCGCTACCGGTGCCGTCGGGGGGCTCATTCGTTCCATGCTCGAAGAGCGGAATTTTCCGTTCGAGCGGGTCACGTTTCTCGCCTCGTCCCGTTCTGCCGGCAGCACGATCGAATTCAAAGGCAAGAAACACAAAGTGGAAGAACTTAAGCCGGAGGCGTTCGAAGGCATCGACTTGGCCATCGGCAGCACGCCGGACCCCGTGGCGAAGGATTTTGTGCCGTGGGCGGTGGAGCGCGGATGCGTTGTGGTCGATGAGAGTGGTTATTGGCGTATGGACCCGAAGGTGCCGTTGGTGATTCCCGAAGTCAATCCGGAGGCCGTTCACAACCATGAAGGCATCATTGCTAGCCCCAATTGCTCGACCACCCAAATGGTCGTGGCCATGAAGCCACTTTACGATGCTAGCCGCATTCGCCGCGTGGTGGTCAGTACCTACCAGGCCACTAGCGGCGCCGGCGTGAGCGGCCAACGCGATTTGATCAACGGCAGCCGCGCTGCGCTCGATAACAAGGAACACAAGTACGAGACATTCGCTCATCCCATCGCCTTCAATTTGATTCCGCAGATCGGCTCGCACAAGCATGCCGGCTACACCTCGGAAGAAATGAAGATGGTGTATGAAACGCACAAAATTTTGGGCGATGACGAAATCCGTATCTGCCCAACCTGCGTCCGCGTGCCCGTGAGCAACTGTCACAGCGAGAGCATTTTGGTTGAGACGGAACGGAAAATCTCGGTCGAGGAAGCCCGCGAGTTATTCAGCGCATTCCCGGGTATCAAGGTCGTCGACGATTTGTCCAATGGCAAGTATCCGAAGCCCAGCGACTGCGATGGCGACGATGCGGTGTTCATCGGCCGAATTCGTGAAGACCTCTCTTGCGATAATGGCCTAACATTCTGGTGCGTCAGTGACAACCTCAGGAAAGGGGCCGCCACGAATGCGGTGCAAATCGCCGAATTGCTGGTACGCACGCAAGCTGCGGCAGTTTGACGCACTGCTTTTCCTTTTGTCGCCCTATAATTATTAATTATGGAGATCAGGTGGTTCATAGTCTGCCAGCCTGCCAGGACTGGCATTGCTGTGAGGCTTCTCATTTTCTAGGGTACTCAAGCGGCCGAAGGGCCAGGGACGCGGAACAGGCAATTTGAGGTTTTAAGGCGCTATGATGGCACCCTTCTTTCGGCAGTTTGCCAGCACTGCCGCCACGCTTACGGTATTGCTTGGTCTAGCTTCACCGTCCCTCGCTTTGAGCTGGAACGGGTATACGGAAAGCCGGCACGATCGCTTCTATCAGCCACAAACCGCCGCTGATCCAGCACGCCAATTTATCGGCGAGTCGTTCGATTGGTCAGGCGTGGGCACATTCAACAGCAGTGGCTGGTGGTGGGCCACTATGATCTCGGATCAGTATTTTCTTAGTGCTGCGCATATCGGACCTTCAAATGATCCCGCCAATGTGCGCTTTTATCGCACGAACGATCCCAACGGCGAACATGCCGATATTTCAATCGATACGTCATTTGGTCAGCGCATTGCCGGAACCGATTTGTGGTTGGGTAAATTACAGCAGGCGCCTCCGTCGTGGGTCGAACGCTATCCGCTGATCAAACGCAATGATTCCACAAACTATGTTTCTTACCTTAACCCCACCGTGTATATCGTCGGGCATAAGAGCGAGAGCCCGGGGTATACCAACATGAGCGTCGGTAAGAATGAAATTAGCAGTCCTTGGTCTTGGTCTTGGTCCCGTACCGCAAGCGGGCGCACCTTAGACTGGACTTTTGACCAAGGGAATAGTGGCTTCGGTGCTGACGAAGCGACAACCATCGGTGGTGACTCTTCTGGGCCCACCTTCGTGCCAAATGCTTACGGCGGTATGGCCCTCGCCGGAATTCACTGGCTATACGATACCGACACCAACATTTCAGCATACACTGAACAGATTGTGGCGGCAGTGCCGGAGCCCATAACAGTTGTCACTGATTTGCCCGGAGATGTTAATCGCGATTTTCAAGTTTCATTTTCCGATCTCATCTCGGTACTCTCTCATCTCGGTCAAGGACCGCGAGCCACACATACAAATGGCGATATCGACGCTGATGGGTATGTTACGGGATTGGATGTCACAAATTTGCTTGCAAATTTTGGCAAAAAGCTTACCGCTCCCGCAGATTTCGATCAAGATTTCGATGTCGATTCCGTCGACTTGTCAGTAATCTATGGCAACTGGCTGAAATCTGTTAAGCCGGGCTTCAGCGGCGATGCCAATAACGACGGCGTTGTGAATGCTAAAGATCTGTTTGTGTTCAATAGGAATATGCGCGACGTCAACGCAGCTACTGCTTATAACAACTACCTCAACATGTCCATCGGAACGCTTGGCGTATCAGGCCAATCAATTCCTGAACCAGCGAGCGTTGTGATTGCCGCCGCCCTACTGTCGCTTCTATTCTGCATGCGTTCGAACGTTCGGCGACGGTAAGCGATAGACATGGTGACCCGCTGGCTCAAATTGACGGCAGCCTACGACGGAGCCAGATATTCTGGTTGGCAGTATCAGCCCGATAAGCCCACAGTGCAAGGAACTATCGAAGCTGCTTGGCATGAAATTACGCAGGAAACACTTCGCGTCACGGCTGCCGGACGTACGGATGCCGGCGTTCACGCACTAGGGCAGGTTGTTGGACTCTCGACCGAGACTCCACTATCGACCGAAACTCTGCTTCGCGCTCTGAACGCGGTTCTGCCCAACGATGTGGCGGTGATCAGCGTTGAGGAAGCCCACGAAGGATTTCACGCCACTTACGAAGCGATCGGCAAGCGCTATCGCTATCAGATCCACAACAGCCGACTGCCGAGCGTCTTCGATCGTAACTATGCCTGGCACTTTCCACACCAGCTCGATTCGGCCGCCATGCACCGCGCGGGTCAGGCGCTCGTGGGCCGGCATGATTTTTCCAGCTTCGAGACGGCTGGCTCCGAGCGGTCCGATTCAATACGCACGATCACAGAACTGACAGTAGAACGAGGGGCTGCTGAGTTAGTCGAGCGTGTTACGATCGAAGTGGCCGGCGACGGCTTCCTATACAATATGGTTCGCACTATAGTGGGCACGCTAGTCGAAGTAGGCTGCGGGGCACGCGATGAGGCATGGCCAGGCGAAGTTCTGGCCGCCTGTGATCGACGCCGAGCAGGTCAAACGGCCCCATCCCACGGTCTATTTCTCGTTCAAGTGGAGTATCCTTAGGATCATCTCCGCTGTCTTCAAGCTTTTCTCAGCATTCGTGTCGGGGTAGACTGGTAAAAGACGCCATCTACGTCGGCTCCGCAAATTGCTTACCATAAAGCTCAGTCTCCAAACCTCAGTCCCCGGTCTCCACCTCGTGGCAGCAGCGCAACAATTTGTCGGTGGATATCGCATGTATCATTTGATCCGTGCGGGGGCGATCTATGAAATCTGGGCAGTTCGGCCGATGGCCGAAAACACACCCTTCGCCATGAAGTGGCTCCCTCCAGGGCCAAAGCATACCCGTCAGATGGTGAACGAATTGCGCCACGAGTTTCAGGTGGGCGTATCGTTGGATCACAAAGCGGTGATCAAAACAATGAAGTTTGACACGACCTCGAATGGGACATTTCTCCTCTTGGAGCTTTTTAAGACTCCTAACCTAAAACAGCAAATTATTGCCGGTCACAAAAAACTTCAATATCGAGCGAGAGAGATTCTTATTCAGGCTGCCGCCGGCATGGCACACCTGCATGAAAAAGGCTGGGTCCATCGCGACATCAAGCCCGACAACTTCCTCTTAGATGACAACAATGTGGTGAAGTTAATCGACTTCAACCTGGCGCTGAAGCCGACAGGCACGCTCGGACGTCTATTCGGCGCGAAGTCGAAAGTGCAGGGCACCCATAGCTACATGGCGCCAGAACAAATTCGTGGCGGCCAAGTCGATATACGCGCAGACGTGTATAGCTTTGGCTGTATGGTGCATGAGTTATTCGCCGGCAAGCCGCCGTTCACCGCTAACACGCCCACGGAATTACTGCAGCGACACTTGAAATCGAAACCGCCTGATCTGACGGTTTTTGACAAGAACATTACGCCTGAGTTTGCTCGTTACGTGCAAACCATGATGGCCAAGGAAGTCAAGCAACGGCCAGCTAACATGAAGGATGTGATGATGGAAATTAAGACTCAGAAGATCTTTTACACGCCGCCTCAACCCGTCGTCGCTGCGGAAACGCAAAAGGAAGAAAGTGAGTAGCTAGAATTAGTGCATTGGCACCGGCTTGCTAATCCACCCAGATCCTATCCAACTATGGCCAGCACCATTTATCGATTGGCGTTTGAACAGCCAATTTACCAACTCCAGGAACAGATTGCCGAACTCGAGGCGACCGAGCCGAAATCGCCCGAGCTGCGCGACCAGGTCCGTGCGCTGCGTCGCGAATTGGCCGATAAAACACGGCATATCTACGGCCAGCTCGATCCGTGGGAAACGGTGCAAGTCGCCCGCCACCCTGATCGGCCCATGCTCACAGACTATCTCGCCCTGATGTTCGACGAATACGTGGAGTTGCACGGCGATAAGTTTTTCGGCGATGATCGCGCGCTGCGGACCGGCTTTGCCAAGTTGGATCAGTATAAAGTTCTGGTAACGGGCCACTACAAAGGCAAAACTCTCAAAGAACGGAACGAATGCTTCTTCGGATGTGCTCATCCGGAAGGTTACCGCAAGGCAATGTCCAAAATGCAGCTAGCGGCAAAATATCGGCTGCCAATCGTGTGCCTCATCGATACGCCCGGCGCGTACCCGGGCATCGGCGCGGAAGAACGCGGCCAGGCCCAAGTGATCGCGCAGAGCATGTTGGAAATGTCGCGTCTGCCGACGCCTATCATCTGCGTCGTCATCGGCGAAGGGGGCTCCGGCGGAGCGCTCGGCATAGGCATCGGAGATCGCGTCGCCGTGCTGCAGTTCGCCTACTATTCCGTGATCAGTCCGGAAGGTTGCGCCGGCATTCTCTGGAAAGGTCACGACTACGCCCCCGATGCGGCCCGCGCGCTTAAGCTCACGTCGAAATATCTGCAGGAGTTCGGCTGCATCGACGACGTCATCGAAGAGCCGTTAGGAGCCGCTCACAGAGATCACCACCAGATGGCGGCGCGGTTGAAAATGTATCTCGTCAAAACGCTTCGCGAGCTGGTTGATCAGCCGACCGAAAAACTCCTTGCGAACCGCTATGATAAGTTTCGTCGCATGGGTCGTTACCTGGAAGGTAATGTGCAAGAGATTGCTGCCAACGGCCAGCATTCATAAAGTCGTCGATCGCTTCAAACGTCTCATCAACAATTTTAATGGCATTGGAGCTTCAGTGGCCTCGGTGGCGGCTCCCGCTAGCAGTTTCACTAAGCTGTTCGTATAGCTATGTCCAGTAACTTTACGGAACAGAAACCATGCCCCACTAAGTGCTGTCGGTTTACGCGGATTAGCTCCTGGAAATTACTGATATTTCTCACTCTTCTTGCATGCAGTTGGTTCGCTTTCAGAACAGCGAAAAACCATCGCGCAGCCCAAATGATCGCTCGGCATAACGCCGTGCTGGACGTAATTATCGCCAACTTGGCCGAGTTGCCCGCGCATTGCAAATTCATCGTGTCGCCCAGCACCCGGCCGGAGTTAGACAAACTCCTCGGCCGCAGCTGGCCCAAAGACGAAGTCCGGCTGAATGCGGTGGTCCACTCTGGCAGCATGCCCGCGTTCACGGCCGGTACGGCCGCGCTGGATATCGCCGAGCTGCTCACGGAGGCTACGGACGGCGAGGCGGCTAACCGGCTTGTCGGCCATTATTCTCGCAAACTGGCCGACGTCGGCCTGGATCAGATCGCCTCCGGTGGTGCTGCTAAGAGCATGGCGATCTGGAAATCATCGGCGGGCGATCTCGACGTGTGGATTACCGTCGACGTCCACACTCACGCCAAGACAGCCGACGTGCATGTGATCTTTCTAGACAACCAGCGACTGACGTTTTGGCCATAAAGATCGCATGAACATTCGTTACGAACCCAGATCGCACGAGGAATCGCGAGTAGGGCCCAACTTGCGTATTTCCCCGAAAAAACCGCTGCCGAAACGAACATAAGAGCGATTATCGGACGTTGGCCGCAGGCTGCGGGTAACTCGCATGGTGTTGCCCTGCTCTTGAGCTTCTCAACCGCGATGTCGGGTGTGAATTACTGCCAGACCAAATCCCCAGCGTCACGGCGGCGGCTATGATTGCGACGAGCGGAAACCCGGGCGCTGGCCGAGGCTGCCGACCGGTAACCCCGCCTCGTCGCAGGGAGTGGCTGGTGGTAAACTCCGAACCGAAATCCAGTCGACCAACTCAATCCCAAGCCGAACCGGCCTCCCATCACATAGGTGATGAGCTCACGTCAGGACAACCCACATGCCGAACGACGATTGGGATGAGGACGAGGATTGGACAGACGACCCGGATGGCGATGACTCCGAGTCGGGCGAATCGACCCCCTGCCCAGAATGTGGCGAGCTGATCCCCGGCATAATCGAGAAATGCCCCACCTGCGGCTATTGGCTTACAGATGCCGATCGCCAGGCGCAGCCGTCGCGAGCTTCCAAGCCTTTGTGGCTAAGAATCACGGCGGCGTTGATCATTCTCGCCTGTCTCTACAGTTTGATCGCCTTCCGTCACTCACTGTTTTAGCGCGGCTTACCAATAAATCACCAAGAAAAACGCTGCAATTACAGCGAGCTCACGGGCAGCGAAGGGTGGCGACAGCGCTATTAACGCGGCACTGCGTACGGGTTGGCCTGCGGAGCTTGCGATGTCGAGTACTGCCCAGATTGTTGCTGCGGCAATGTCGGCCAACTTGCTGATTGTGGCGCAGAGGCCGCTGGCCAAGCCGGCTGTGTTGGCGGCTGTGACTGAGGCCAATTGAATTGAGGCCAATTTGTCGCTGCCGGCTGTTGAGGTGACTGCGTTTGTACCTGGCCCGGCCACAAACTACCCAAATTCTGGCCACTTGTTTGGGAGCCTGCTTTGAGTCGTTCTTCGACGCGGTTGAGATAAGGATCGATCACCTGATGAAGTTCAGGCGGTACAACGGTGTGAGCCTTATCAAGTATCGCTACGATGTACCGGCCCGATTTTGAACCTACGATCATGTCGCCTTGCGCGGGCGGCAGCAGCGTCACCGCAAAAAACGTCACCGCCACACACAGCAGCACCCCTTTCGCAAAGCCCAAGAGCGCGCCCAATTGCCGGTCGAACGCCTCGAGCCGCACC
>CXWJ01019958.1_pt1 | contig 12524 bp, 11 predicted proteins | sample 590841 | NCBI WGS metagenome assembly CXWJ01 (sample SAMEA3498367, study PRJEB10139) | wastewater metagenome | biome: wastewater treatment plant; material: activated sludge | place: Austria | collected 2015-01-21 | reverse complement strand
AGGAGTTCCTGACTTAGCCCGCCAGGCAAAGCCAGACCATGTGGAATCTTTAAGGGATATGCTCGCACGACATCGCGCTGACCCTTCCTGTGCAACCTGCCATGATCGTATGGACGCTCTCGGATTGACGCTGGAACGCTATGACGGAATCGGGCGTTGGCGAGGAACGGAGGAACACGAAGGCGTACCACTGGATGATTCCGGTACGATGCCTGACGGGAAAATAATTCGTGGAGCCTCAGAGCTCCGATCGCACATAGCTGCCGAGAAAGATGCGTTCCGGCGTGTCCTAGCGGAAAAATTGTTACTTTATGCCCTTGGTCGCGGCCTAGAATCGTACGATGATTGCACTATCCGTGACATCATCGCAACTATGGAAAAGGGTGAAGATCGCTTCTCGTCCTTGGTCATGGCCGTCGTCGAAAGCGCTCCCTTTCGTCAGCAACGCATGACGGGTCGTGCGGCGATCAAGAGCCGACGAGTGGTAAATACATTCCTACCTAAAAAATCGGTCCGGTAATCCTATGACTGTTTCGCATCGACCGTTGCGTGCTCCTGCATTTGCCTCGCGGCGAAATTTTCTGCGTGGCCTGGGAACGCTCGTGACCCTACCGTGCCTTGAATCGTTGGCAACCAGCAAGCTATGGGGAGAGGAGCCGAATGTCCCTCCCTCGGTCAGCCGTGCGCTTGGGAACCCCTCGCGACCACTCCGTACCGCATTCCTCTATGTTCCCAATGGAATGCATATGGATACTTGGCGGCCGAGCACCTTGGGGCCTCTTGCCGAACTCCCTGCCACACTCGAGCCATTGACCCCCTTTCGCCAGGATCTACTCGTACTTTCGGGATTGGCACAGCGAAACGCCGCAGCGCTCGGGGATGGCGCAGGAGATCATGCGCGGGGAGCTGCGGTTTTCCTCACAGGTGTTCATCCACGAAAAACCGATGGCAGGGATATTCAAGGCGGTGTTTCCGTCGATCAAGTATTCGCCACTCATCAGCAGCAAGCAACCCGATTTCCCTCGTTGGAAATTGGCTGCGAGGCCGGTGAATTGGCGGGCAATTGTGATAGCGGTTACAGCTGCGCTTATTCGCACACCATTTCCTGGCGTGCTCCTGACGCACCGAACCCAAAAGAGGTCCACCCGCGACACCTCTTTGACCGGCTCTTTGGCGATCCTGCAGCGAATGCCATGGACATGTCGCAAGCCAGGTATCTGCGTCAACGAAAGAGCATTCTCGATTTGGTACGGGACGACGCAACGCGAATGCGGGAAAAGATGGGAGGCGGTGATCGCCGGAAGTTGGAAGAGTACTTAGATGGAATTCGAGAACTTGAGCGCCGTCTTGAATTTGACGAAGAGGATCCCGATGCGCGAACTCCCGGGTCCATCGTCAAGCGACCTACGAAAGTGCCCAAGGATTTCGCAGCTCATGTGCGGTTGATGGGAGACTTGATGGTCCTCGCGTTTCAATCCGATCTAACGCGTGTTGCGACGTTCATGTTCGCCGACGAAGGGAGTAATCGCACGTACCCGAGCCTTGGTATCGACGAAGGACATCATGCGATTTCGCATCACGATTCACGCCCCGAACAACTCGAAAAACTAGCGAAGATCAACCGCTACCACGTGGAACAGCTCGCCTACATCCTGCGTCGCATGAAGGAAACACCGGATGGTGAGGGCAATTTGCTCGACAATACACTCCTTGTCTATGGCGGTGGAATCAGTGATGGCAATCGCCATAACCACAACAATCTGCCCATCCTTGTCGCCGGCCATGCCCGAGGAAGGATTCAGACCGGCCGCCACCTCGAGTTCGAAAAGGATACGCCGCTAATGAACTTATTTGTCGCGATGCTGCAAAACGCCGGTATCAGGCAAGAGGCATTGGGGGATAGTACGGAGCCTCTGAAAAATATCTTTGTGGCATGATCATGGCGTTCTTGAGGCGAACTATACGGGACAGTTTTCGTCAGACTCCATAGGGGGGAAGATCGTCCGCGAATTGGTCTTTGTCGCCAAGTTGCGATCGTAATCGATCGAGTTCTTGCTTAAGTTCGCCTAGGACGGGTTGGTGTTCTGCTTGATCCGCGAGATTGTTTAGTTCGTGTGGATCGGCGAGCAGATCGTAGAGTTCCCAGGAATCCATTCGTGGAAAATAGATGAGCTTGAAACGCTCGGTTCGAACGCCATAGTGCGGCTGGACTTGATGATCCTGCGGGTAATGGTAATACCGATAGTACATCGACGTCCGCCAGTCGAGGAGTTCGTCTCCGCGTAGAGCCGCCAAGAAACTCTGTCCTTGCAAATCGCGGGGTTTCTCGATTCCAGCGGCTTCGAGGAGTGTTGGCGCAAAATCGACATTCAAAACCATGGACGAAACAGAGCGACCTGGATTGATTGTTGCCGGCCACCGCATTAAGAGGGGCATCCGCAAGCTCTCTTCGTACATGAAGCGTTTGTCGTACCAATTGTGGTCTCCCAGAAAGAACCCTTGATCCGACGTGTAGATCAACAGGGTGTTTTCGGCGAGCCCATTTTTTTCTAGATAGTCCAGCAATCGGCCGACATTCGTATCGATCGATTCCACGCATGCGAGATAGTCTCGCATATAGCGTTCATACTTCCATTTTTTGAGTTTTTCGCCGGAGAGATGGACGCGGGATCCGTTGATTTCCACGTCCAATTCCATGTCAACAACACGGTACCATTTCTGGAGGTCTGGGCCGCTTAGGTCGGCCGGTGGTGCGGGATATTTCAGGTCGCGACGGCAAAGATCCTGATCGATGCGCATTCTGGCCTCTGAGGCGGCAGAAGATCTTGTGCGGTAGTCATCGTGGAAAGTTTCTGGTTCAGGGATCTGCTTGTCTTTCCACTTCTCCACAAGTTCCGCAGGTGGCTCCCATTCACGGTGCGGTGCTTTATGGTGCACCATGAGGAAGAACGGTTGATCCGATGGACGTTGGTTCAGAAAGTCAATCGCCATATCGGTGATGATCGAAGTAACATAGCCTTGCTTTTTTGTACGCGTACCCATCTCGATAAATTCGGGATCGAGATAGCTCCCCTGTCCAGGGAGAATCGACCAATGCGCAAAACCTGTGGGATCACTGCCCAAATGCCACTTTCCCACGATTCCCGTATGGTATCCGGAATCCTGGAGGTACTTGGGGAGCGTCGGTTGGCTTCCATCAAAGCGATTGAAGACCGGAACTCCGTTGATGTGCGCGTATTTTCCCGTCAGGATTGCGGCACGGCTGGGGGTGCAAATAGAATTGGTGACAAAACAGTTTTGGAAGAGGAGCCCCTCCGAGGCAATCCGGTCAATATGCGGTGTGTGGTTGATACGGCTGCCATAAGCGCTGATGGCATGCGCCGCGTGATCATCCGACATGATGAAAACGATATTGGGGCGAACCGCCGGGGAATCTGCGACAAGGCGCGAAGTCCCGAAAGCGAGCCCGACGACGGCAATCCAGATTGCGAAGTGGATACGAATGCGANNCCTCGAGGGAATGTTCGAAGGCCCGATCTTCGACCTCTACGCAAACGGGACCGTCATAGCCCGCATCGGCCAATGCGCCAAAGAATTTTCCCCATTCGATTTCACCCATGCCGGGAATTTTGGGGGTGTGCCAGAGATTTGGATAGGCGAAGATCCCTACGTCTTTTAAGCGTTCATGATCGACCCGAGCGTCCTTGGCGTGCACATGATGAAGCCTGTTCGCGAACTCAGCGATCGGCCGGACGTAATCGATATGCTGCCAAATGAGGTGCGACGGATCATAATTTAAGCCAAAATTCGGGCTGGGAATCGCATCGAACATTTTACGCCAAATGGCAGGGCTAACGGCCAAGTTTTTCCCACCAGGCCATTCATCGCTCGTAAAGGACATCGGGCAATTCTCAATGCCGATCTTGATCTTGTGCTGTTCGGCGTAGGCAATCAGCGCTGGCCAGGTTTCCATAAAACGCGGCCAATTGTCTTCGACGCTTAATTTCCAGTCGCGCCCAATGAAGGAATTAACGCGTGAAATTCCCAAACGAGCTGCTGAGGAAATCACGGTTCGTAAATGGCCGACAACACGTTGGCTCTCGTCGCGATCAGGCGAAAGCGGGTTTGGATAATAGCCAAGTCCGCTAATCTGAACCCCCGTCCGCTGAACAATTCCATGAATAGAATGAACATCCGCGTCAGACAATTCGGAGGTGTTGATATGGCAGACGCCGGCATACCGCCGCTCCGCCTTACTTGGAGGCCAGCACATGACTTCAACGCAAGAATATCCGGCAGTCGCCGCAAATTCGAAAACCTCCTCGAGGGAACAGTCTCCAAGGATGGCCGAAACAAAACCAAGCTGCATGCTTCACCTTCAATTTCTGGGCAATCAAGAACGCGGACGACAAGAATGCGGACGAATTGCGTGATAGGCCCTTGAGGAGCTTGTCAACGACTGCATCCTTTAGCGCGATAGTCTAATCGCATGCGCATGATACCTTCTCAACCGTCGGTTTCCTACGGGATTGGAGCCGATTTTGGGAGAGTCGGTGAGAGCGGAATGTCATTGCCAAGTGGGGTAGGAATGGGCGGTTTTACGGCCTCGGGTTGCTTCTCTTTCGGTCCGGGCGGCAATGCCGGTTTCGTTGGCAAATCGCTAGGCGAACGATCTGCCTTAAAGGGGTCACTGTCATTTGCATCCGGTAGTCGCTTCAAGCGCTGCCGCAATTGTTCGGCCTCTTTTGCAAATGCCTCATCTTCCGGATCTTGGACGTCACTTGCGGTATCTTTTCGACTTCCAGGCGATGACAGTTTTAAGGCATTCGATTTTAGNNATCCCGGGCGCGGCGATACATACCTGGGTCCGCACGAAGCATAGTCTTGTTCGCAAAACTCAATGCCATGTCGCGGCAAGATGATTCCTACAAATTGGTCGAGCCGTGCAAGTTCCGCGTTATAGGCTGTCAATGACTGAGCTTCCCCGCTCACCGAATTTCCCCAATCCGTGATCGCTAAGAGCACATTCAAGTAGGTTAGCGGTTCCGTCCGGATTCCTCCCATACGAGCAACATCGAACTGACGCTGGAGATTCTGCTGTGCCGCCTCACGTACACGTTGAAAGGCCTTGAACTGCGCGTAAAATTGCTCAAGATTTCGCAGGCTGCCCGCAATATCATGGGTCGCCGAGTGAATTTGCTGTTCCAGAAGGGCTTGATCGCGGGCCAACGAGAGTTCCGCCCTGCGTAACGCCGCTCGATCGGTGCGGACTCCAAGGGCGACGGCGACGTTGGCACCTAATTGCCAATCGGCGAACTCACCACCCTGCGTCGTTATCCGCGTGTCATTTGGGGTCGTTCCTTGCAGTCCATTCCAACGATAGAGTGCCGTGGCATCGACTTGCGGTAAAGCATTATTGCGAGCCAACAAAATTCGTTGTTCATCCACTTCCAACTGCAATTTAAGCTGGGCAACATCTGGTCGATGTTGTTCCGCAGTGTGGATGAGATGTGTGATTTCCGGCGGATGGTGATCTCGCACGGGGGGCGTTGAAGGGATGATATGAAGCCGACTTCCTGGAGGAAGCCCTAATGCATTACTCATTGCCTCTTCGCGATTGATGAGATCGGCCTCAACCGCAATCAATGTTGCCTTGAAATTAGCAAGAGAAACAAGTGCTTGAGCCGTATCCCCGAGATCTCCACGACCTGATTTGCGTTGTTNNCAGTGCGAGCTGAAACAATGCCCCAATAACCTTCAATAATGCTTCGGACTAGAGATTGGACCGAGTCTTGGAGCTGATAAAACGATCGCTCGGTATCGATCCTAGCAATCACAATCGGTGCGAGATTCGGGCCCCTTCCCCTTCCGCGAAGGAGAGGCTGCGAGAGAGAGAGGTCGAGCGATGAGCTCGTCTGGGGGTTAAGGAGTTGGCCAGGATTTCCGACCTTGGATGGATTGGCCCGCAAGGATAGCGCGCCCGTGCCGCCACCCGTCGTTGTTTTTGTCAACGAGGAAATGTGATTGAAGCTTTCCACAGCGGATCCCTGAAATCGTGCGCCGGATGGATCATTAGCATCGGGCACGGCGAATGGCGTATCGATTCTTCCTCCAAGATTTTCGACACTCAGCCTTGGATCAAATCGACCTCGCGCTTCATCAATGAGCGTATTGGTTATGGCTGCATCATAAATGGTGGCTCCTGTGGAACCGGCCGAAACTCCCGTGAGGACGCGGACAACCCGGCAATTCAGAATGGCAATTTGTAAGGCCTCGTCGAGCGACAAATAATAGGTTGGGCGTCCCGTGAGCGGATCCTTAACCGTTGGGATTTGCTCGACATCAGGGACTCCTGCCTCCGGTAACGCAAGTGGAGGACGAAATTCAATATCGCGCTGCTCGGGTCGTATGCAGGCGATGGCAGGCTCAAGCGATTGAGCCATCCCACGCGGTCCCCCGCCAACTCCCAAGAAAACGAAGATCGCTATCACCATCCTGCGGGCGAACGAGGTCAACCACGATGCACCCCTCGTGATCCCATCGGCTAGCGTCCCGATTTGATCCGCCGTGCGCTGTAATGCCAACGTCTCCAGGGTTGCGCCTAGAGGATGCGTTTGGTGAGGATGAGGTGGGTGAGCCATGCCGTACAAATGCCTTCAGAGCGCGCAATGCATGCAACCTGCCAAGGTCGCGAAATCGGCGCGATGATAAGGCTTTTCGGAATCCCTACGTTGATCCTTCCTGTGATTCTCCACCATTCGTCGGTTCAATGTCATTAAGATGCGTCGACTGTACCGCTTTCATCGCCTGCGCAAAGTCGGAGGTGTCTTCAACGACTAAACCATCGCGAAGGACGATCATTCTGCGAGCATGTCGGGCCACCTCGGGGTCATGAGTCACGACAATCAACGTAATTTGATCCGAGGCATTTAGATCGCTAAAGAGTTTCAGAACTTCACGACTTGTCCGTGAGTCGAGGTTGCCCGTCGGCTCATCTGCCATCAAAATCGCTGGCTGGTTGATAAGGGATCGGGCGATAGCTACCCGCTGTTGTTGTCCGCCCGACAATTGTCCCGGGTGGTGGTGCAAGCGGTCCCCCAATCCCACTTTGGTGAGCATTTGAACGGCACGTTGTCGACGCTCCCGAGCCGAAACTTGCTTGGCATACAACAGAGGAAGTTCGACGTTCTCTACGGCCGGGGTGCGAGCGAGAAGATTGAAATTCTGAAACACGAACCCGATGCGGCGATTTCGCAGGCGAGCCCGCTCGTCCATCGTCATCGTCACAACTTCATCGCCACCCAACAAATAACTACCGCTTGTCGGGCGATCTAAACATCCCAGCGTATTCATCAGAGTGGACTTGCCAGAACCGGAAGGTCCCATCAGTGCCACGTATTCCCCGACATCAATGTTTAACGTTGCTCCGCGAAGAGCATGAACCTGGACTTCGCCCAGATCATACACCTTACAGACATCACGCAACTCAATTAACGCCATGCAAGGATTCTTCCGGAGCGGAGGTGTGAGCACAAGAGGACAGACGTTTCTCCTAGGCCTGTAACGCGAAAGGAAATTGTCGTCTTTGGGCTCTAGTAGGCATTCTTTCTGGAAAGTACAACCGCCACCGTTTTGCACAAGATTTGAACATCCATCCAAAACGTCCACTCGCGAATGTATCGGTGGTCAAATTCAATCCGTTTTTCCATTTTGAAGAGCGTATCGGTTTCTCCGCGCCAACCGTTGACCTGGGCGAGCCCAGTAATTCCCGGTTTTACTTTATGTCGCAACATGTAACCTGGGATCTGACGACGATACTGCTCATTGTGGGCTGTGGCGTGCGGCCGAGGTCCCACGAGCGACATGCTTCCCTCGATCACATTAAACAACTGAGGCAACTCATCCAGCGAAGTGCGGCGGAGGATCGATCCGATCGGCGTCACGCGCGGGTCCTTGGCCCGAGCTTGCTGAACGTCTGGTCCATTATCACACGTTGTCATGGTTCGAAATTTCCAAACATGGATTTCACGGCCGTCGAGGCCATAACGTCGCTGCCGGAATAGGATCGGTCCGGGCGAACTGAGCTTCACAAGTACCCCGATCATGACCATTGGAATTGCCGCCACGACAAGGCAAGCAATCGCGGTTACGACGTCGAAGGCTCGCTTGAGGATGCCATCCACGCCATAGAATGGCGATTCAAATACGCTGACTGCGGGAATGCCCAGAATGTTGTTCCAACGAGCATGCAACATTTCAAACACAAAGAAATCGGGGACCAAGTAGACCGATGCCGTTGTGTCAGATAGAGAATTAAGGGCTGCTCGAATTCGACCCTCCGCGCGCATCGGCAAGGTGATGTAAACCACACTGATTTTTCCGGCACGGACTTGATCGATTAAATGACTAAGAGAACCCCGGCATCGTCCTAAACTCGGGGGAATAGGAATGGTGCGCTTATCGCCGCGATCATCGAAAAAGCCTTCAAAGCGGAGCCCTAATTCGGGAGAGCTTTGTATATTTTTAACAATCTGGACGCCAATCTCCGTAATTCCCACCACCGCAAATCCGCGATTGTGATACCCATGGGAACGCAGATGCGCAACGGCCATCCTTACGAGCACGCGAAATAAACCGATGGCTGCCCCAGAGAGCACACCCCACATTGTGAACGACGAGCGGGTGAGACCGCTTCCGTACTGAGTGATCGCTCCGATCGCGAGCATTCCGAGCAAGCTCAAGAACCAGGTCACGTAAGTCGTCCCTAACTCACGACGGAGTGGCGTTGTCGCGTCCATGGCATACAGCCCGAGGAGTTCGGCAACGAACAAGTATGTGAGCGAAGCGCACGCGAAAATCGCCAGGAATTGATCCTGACCAATCAACGCTCCCGACGATTTGAGCATCCAAAGTCCGACCGCAATTCCGATGAGGTCAAGGCCCCTGCGGATGAGCCGGATCGAAGGTCGGTGTATCCGAATGGAGTGTGAGCCCACGTTCATGGTATTCAGTCTCAACTGGCAAAATGAATGACGTATTTCCTCTCGCCAAACATAGGTCGCAGCACTTACCGAAGTCCTGCGTTACTTCCCAGCGAAACATCTGCGGGAGAATCCTAAGGGACGCGCCGGTGCGGTTATAGCGGTTGCTCCGGTGAATCCGCGTGACGGCGGCGCGTCCAGGCCTCGCGACGAATGCGATGGAAGAGCCAGCCCGGAAAATAGCGTGAAAGTATCTCCATCAAACGCACATGGAGAGGACAGATTGCAACAAGTGGTCGTGTCCGCGCCGCTTCTATGGTGATCTCGGCGACTTGAGGAACGGTCAGTCGGCTCTGCTTGAAAATGCGTTCGGCCACGCTGCGAATCTGTAAATTGGGGATGTCACTTTGATCTAAGATCCTCGATGGAAAAAAGCCTGGACAGATCGATGTTACGCGAATCTTGGTCGGCCACAATTCCGCCGCAAGGGTCCGCGAAAATGCAACCAATCCTGCCTTCGATGTGTTGTATGCGGACATCCAGGGGAAAGGAAGGAACGCTGCGCAGCTCGCAATGTTTACGATCGTCCCACCCCTGGGATTAAGCTTCAGCCAAGGAAGAATTGAGTGGCAACCGAGCATGGCCCCCACCAGATTCACTTCAATGACGCGATGCGATGCGCTAAAGGGCGCCTCGCCGAAATCTCCTGCGGCGACGATCCCCGCCGCATAAATATAGAGATCCAGATGCTCGCACCGGATGCGTGCCTCAGATACGACCTCTTGCCATGATGCTTGCTGAGTTACATCGAGCCTCATCGCATATGCCCGAACTCCTACTGCCTGCGCAAGCCGCAAAGTCTCACCAAGTTCCGCTGTATTTAAATCCGTCAAAATTAGCGTAGTCCCTAACTTTGCGAGCTGTTGGCAAAGTTCCCGGCCCAAGGTCCCGCCAGCTCCTGCAATGAACGCTGTTTTCGGAGGCCAAGGTGTTGCCGAGATAGACATAGCTTGCACGATTAGGCATCAAGACTGAAAAAAATTTGAGTCGACTCGTGAAATGCGCCGAAGGGATGGATTGCGATCGTCCGAAGAATACTCTTTCGCTGACTCGACTCGCCTGTCTCCCTCGTCTATCGGTCCCGGCTCGAAACCTGCCCAACTAACCATGCGTGAGAAGTATTGGCATCTCGTCAACCGACCGTTGCTTTCCCACCTGCAGGCCGAAGTGCTGCAATCCTTAGAACAGCAATGCAGGCTCCGGTCCTATCCCCCCGGTTCCGCGATCGCGCTTCCCGGCCAGCATCCCGGCGGTATTCTGTTGGTCCTCGAAGGTGAGGTCAAGCTCATTAATACGTCCCCTCTCGCGGTCGAAACCACGATTGCCGAACTTGAAGCCGGCGACATTGCCGGAGAGCTTCCCGACGACGCGGATCCTGCTTACGACGATTTCTTGGTTGCAAGCCGGGAATCGACCATCGCCTACCTNNTCGCCTACCTCCCCCCGACTGCAGCACAAGCCTTCTTTTTGTCCGACAGCGGACCGACCATCGCGATTAAAAAACGACTCGGGCTGACGCGATTTCGAATTGACCTCCCTTGGAGCAAGCTTATTTTCCGGTCGACCCAGCAACGACTTGTACGCCTTTTCGAAAATCTGCGAGCCCGCCTCGGCTACCAACTCCCCGATTATAGCGCTGATATTGGTGTCCGACTTACGGTGGGAGAATTATCGAGAATTGTTGGTAGCGCCGCTCCCTCGGTCCGCCGCGCACTTCATGAAATGGAGTCGCAGCGCGAGGTCCGCTATGAACGGTCACGAGTTATCCTAACGTCGCGGCACGCAGCCTAAACAGTCAACTCAGGCAAGTTAAGGGAACGGACTCGCCAGCGGAAAGTAGAGACATTATAATGTCATTAAACCAGGATCAGGAATGGAGCCCATGTCCTCCGGGAACCCTTTCGCGTGCTGTGGGTGTTCACCCCGTCCAGATACGCGAACGATCGCTGCGTTCGTTCTGGAAAGCTTCATTGTGCTTATTGATGATGGCGGGCGTTCTCTGCGGTTGGTGGCTCGTTGGGTCGTTAGCAGACAAGCAGACAGCTTTAACCACGCAGCTAGAATCATCTCCAGATCAATCTCCGGCAAGTGAGCCACGATTACGCGAAAAATCGTAGGATGAAACGCGTCTCGCGGCTCTACCCGTGACACACGGGAGAATGAGAGTACGATACTCCCATGGAAACTGCTAATTTTCTTGCGTACCAGAATGGCCAGTATGTAACAAATCGGGACCTTTTCGTTCCCGTCTATGATGCGGGCTTTGTGCAGGNNATTCCGGGTTGAACAACATCTTCGTCGATTCCGTAGATCCCTTGAGCACATCGGGGTTAAGCTGACGGTTACGTGGGAGGAATTGTCGACAATCGCGCGAAGGATTGCCAGTGAAAACCATGTTCATTTGAAAGATGGGGATGATTTAGGTGTCACGATCTTTGCGACGCCGGGAAACTACGGCTCCTTGGCAGGGGACGTACCCAATCATCCAACACTTTGCTTGCATGCACAGCCTCTGGCATTTAATCAATGGGCTGCTAAGTATGTAGATGGACAGAGTCTTGTCATTAGCTCGGTGCGACAAGTTTCGCCTCGTAACTGGCCGACAGAGCTCAAGTGTCGCAGTCGCATGCATTACTACTTGGCTGACAGGGAGGCTCAGGCCGCTGAACCAGGTGCCCGCGCCCTACTCCTCGACTTAGATGGAAGTGTCTCGGAGGCGTCCACAGCGAACGTATTTGCTTATTTCGCCAATCTTGGTTTCATGACGCCGCGTCGTTCAAAAATCCTTCCGGGAGTGACGCTTGATACATTAATTCACCTTGCGGCAGAAATGGACATCCCGTTTTTGGAGGCCGACATGTCTCCGAGCGAACTTTTGGCTGCGGACGAGGTCTTGTTATGCAGCACGTCTCCCTGCATCCTCCCCGTGATTCGGATTGACGGGAAGTCAATAGGCGAAGGGATTCCAGGTCCGATGTTTCGCAGCTTGTTAGCGGGGTGGAGTCAACTCGCTGGATTCCCCATCGATGAACAGGCCCAAAGGATTGCCTCATTCACGACTACGGCGGAACGTTTTCGAGCAAAATCGCAAGCGTAAGCGGGCCATCCTCGCGCCCAGTTGCCGAAGGATGAAGGCTCCGATACGATAGTTTCCCCCGGGGATGTGGCGGAATTGGCAGACGCACTAGACTTAGGATCTAGCGGGGTAACCCGTGCAGGTTCAACTCCTGTCATCCCCATTCGCCTTCGGCAAATAGAGAGTCGACAAGAGAAAGTTTTGAATCATCATTCTTTTGCGTCGGAGTTCCACTATGCGTTCATCATCTTTTTGTCTTGTATGCCGCAACGCCCATTTGAGATCCAGCTCATTTTCGCGAGCAACCTCGTGCCACGTCTCGCAAAATATTCGTCAGCGAGCTTCCTAATCCCAACCCGCAGCGGGGCACCCGGTCCTTCGGGTGGGGAACCAGAGTCATCTCTAGG
>CXWJ01013236.1_pt1 | contig 12529 bp, 10 predicted proteins | sample 590841 | NCBI WGS metagenome assembly CXWJ01 (sample SAMEA3498367, study PRJEB10139) | wastewater metagenome | biome: wastewater treatment plant; material: activated sludge | place: Austria | collected 2015-01-21 | reverse complement strand
GCGTAATGCCATGGACGCGGTTGTATTCGGCCTGAATCCCACGACGACGATTCGTCTCATCGATAGCCTGTTTCATCGAATCCGTCACCCCATCTCCGTAAAAAATCACCCGCCCTTCAAGATTGCGTGCTGCCCGACCGGCCGTTTGGATCAACGCGCGGTAAGAACGCAGGTAGCCTTCCTTATCCGCGTCCAGAATCGCGACGAGGCTCACTTCGGGAAGATCCAGCCCCTCCCGCAGTAAATTGATTCCGACCAACACGTCAAACGTTCCGCATCGGAGATCACGGATAATCTCAGCCCGCTCAAGCGTTTTGATATCGGAATGGAGATAGCGAACCTTAATTCCCAAGTCGTGATAATACTCCGTCAAATCCTCGGCCATCCGCTTCGTCAGAGTCGTCACAAGCACGCGTCCCCGCTTGGCCACCTCCGCACGAACCTGCCCCAGAAGATGATCGACTTGCCCTTTAGCCGGCACGACTTCGATCTGCGGATCCATCAATCCTGTTGGACGGACGATCTGCTCCACAACCTCATGACCTGCATGCTTGAGTTCGTAGGTGCCGGGTGTGGCCGACACATACACCACCTGATTCAGGCACTGTTCGAATTCCACAAATTTTAACGGTCGATTATCAACTGCCGACGGAAGTCGGAATCCATACTCCACAAGCGTCCGCTTTCGTGAAAAATCCCCTTCATACATGCCGCCGACTTGAGGAATGGTCGCGTGAGACTCATCGACGATGAGCAAAAAATCCTTTGGAAAGTAATCCAACAACGTGGGGGGCGCCTGGCCCGGGTTTCTTCCGCTGAGATGCCGAGAGTAGTTTTCAATCCCGTGGCAATAGCCCATGGCTCGGATCATTTCGAGGTCAAACTTCGTGCGCTGCTCAATCCGTTGCGCCTCCAACAGCCGTCCTGACTGTCTGAAATAGCCGACACGTTCGTCGAGTTCCTCCTCAATGCCCGTAATAGCCCGTTCATAGCGATCCGGCGCAATGAGATAGTGGGTATTCGGGTAGATCGCAACCTTGGGCAGCTTTCCCAAGGACTTCCCCGTAAGCGGGTCGATTTGATGAATGGCGTCCACCACATCTCCGAAGAGTTCGATGCGCACGGATTTCGCTTCCGACGAGGCAGGGAAAATTTCGATCACATCTCCACGAGCCCTAAAGGTTCCGCGATGAAAATCCACATCATTGCGTTCATATTGAATTTCGACCAACTTCGACAAAAGCTTGTCTCGCCTCGTTTCAAGGCCGACCTCCAGATAGATCAGCATGTCATGGTAGACCTCCGGCGACCCCAGCCCATAGATACAGGAGACGGAGGACACAATCAGAACATCATTTCGTTGTAACAGCTCGGTCGTAGCGGAGTGACGCATTTGATCGATGGCATCATTGATGGAAGAATCCTTGGCGATGTACGTATCGCTCTGCGGGATATAGGCCTCCGGCTGATAGTAATCGTAGTAACTCACGAAATACTCGACGGCGTTATGGGGGAAAAACTGTTTGAATTCCTGGTAGAGTTGTCCGGCCAGAGTTTTGTTGTGCACGAGGACCAACGTCGGCTTCTGGACACGTTCGACAAGATTGGCCATCGTAAAGGTCTTGCCTGATCCGGTGACTCCCAGCAGGACCTGATGCTTGGTGCCAGATTGGATACCGGTCGTCAGTCTGTCGATGGCGGCAGGCTGATCCCCGCAGGGTTTGAAAGGGGCATCGAGCTTAAAGGGTGGCACGACAATCTCCCGTGATGCGACAGAACAAAGAGCCCATCAGCATCCTCCCACCACAGCCTTCAGAAGTAAAAAGGGCTGCCGGAACCTCCGGCAGCCCCTCATCGACAACGAAACAGATCCCGCTTTAACCGCGACCGCCCCCAAATCCGCCGCGGCCGCCGCCACCGGAACGCGGCTCCTGAGGACGCGCTTCATTGACCGTCAAGGTACGTCCACCGAGTTGCGTCCCGTTCAACGCTGCAACCGCCGCCTGCGCTTCGGCATCGGACGACATTTCCACAAATCCAAACCCACGAGATTGCCCGGTAAACTTGTCCGTGATGATCCGGGCCGAGGCCACGGATCCATGCGCCGCAAACAAGTCACTCAGCTGCTGCTCGGTCGTTGAATACGGCAATCCACCGACATAAATCTTCGCACCCATCTGGCTCCTCCTTTGACACAACGATGTTGTCTTGGACTCGAGAAAGCAACGAGGAAGGAATGGGCCGAAGACGTCAACACCACGGCGGCTTAGCTCTGGCTTCCGATCAGATTCCCGGGCTGGCCCAACACAACATCTATCCAGGCCTCATACTGTTTGCGCCGAACTTGCGCAGGCCTTTCACAAGCCGACGCTCCAATCGTACCTTAGATGTAAAGACAAAGGCAAGTTTGAAGGCACACTCAGGTTGTCAGCTGGCTCGCATTAGTAGGCCGGCGGCGAAGAAAGTGGCCGATGCGAAAAGAGTGGAATCGCGTGGAAACTATCAAACAGCATCGCAGACTTATCTGACACAACAAAACCGACCTGCCCCAATCCCAACGTCTGGTCTTCAACGGAGAGCACAAGCGTGCCATCCACAAATACCTCAATGAAGTCTTTACTGATGATCGTATTGCGCTGCACTCTGAGGGTATGCCAGTCAACCGGTTTCAGAATGATTGTCGCTTGCCCGAGAATCGTTGCGACCCCGCCGGAAAGGCGAACGAATCTAACTTGTTGTGTGCCAAGGTCCACGGTCGCACCATAGAAATTGGTCGCATCACGAGCCCCGATCACCACTCCACCTGATCCGGCGGTCCCCGGGGAGGCATGCAACCGAACACTCACATCCGGATATTCATACTGCATTCCCTCGGCCAACAGCACCTGATAGCAGAACTGCCGACAACCCGACGAGGCAACCACGACATTGGGTGGAGAGGGAGCCGTGGGATGACGTTGCACCACCCACTCAGCAAGCGGCTCCTCACGAGACACGGCTTGCACAAAACCATGAGGCAGTCCTCCGATCGGCTCTTGATCGAATGCCCACTGCCGAAAGAGCCCACCCTTGGCCTGTTGTTTCAGGTTGGCGGCCTTTTCCTCTTGCGTCTCGCGTTGAACACCGTAGCTCAGGGACGGCCCCATCATAAAAACTGTTCCGGCCACTACCAACAAACCCAGCGTCGCCAACGCTTGCCCCCCGATATGTGACGCATGAATCACCATCATCCTCAACACAGCTTCCTCTACTTGAGGCTCCCCGGTTTCTTGATCTGAAGAATGTCACGCTGTAACCGGTCCCGCTCAGCAAGAAGGGTCCGTCGACGCTTCCACCGATCCCACGTCCACCACCGCAGTTTCTCTCGAAACGTCACCATCGGAGGCGCCGCACTGCCGGCTGGAGCCTGCTGGAAGGAATAGCCCTCGTGAGTATCACGCTCCTCAAAAAACCGCCGGTACAAGTGATCGTACAATCCTTTTCCCCGCTCGCCTCCTGCCATCCTGAATCTCCATCCTCACAACATACACGTTTGCCTGGATCGCCGAGCGAATAGTACCTGGGCTCAGTACGGCTCTGCAACCGGCTTCCCCACATGCTATGATCCATCAGTATTCCACCGTTGCTCTCTGTGGTCAGGATAGCATCATGAACGCTCTCGTACCCTGCCTGAATCGGTTGCTCACCTCAATAGTAATCTGCGCTGCCGCGACCTTCCTACTACAATCTCAGACCACTCTCGCACAGGGACCGGAGGCGGCGTTCCAAGCGGCCATAGAGTCACTTTCCCCAGAACGAATGGTGGCCGACATTCGAACACTCAGCGGCCCTGAGTTCAACGGACGGCAAGCCGGCACCAACTCGGACCTCGAGTCTGCACGGTGGGTGGCGCAAGAGTTTCTTTCAGCAGGCCTGCGGCTCACACGAGTGCACAACGGATCCCTGACCGTACCTTTCTTCACAGGGAAGGATGGTACCTCCTCCGGTGCAATGGCAACCCGAGTTCCTGCTCCAGTACTCACGCCGGATCCACTCGTACGAGTCGGAGCAACCGATCATCTGATCACCAAAACGCTTGGCTTGGACTATCTCCCCATTTTTGATTCGCCCTCTGCAGAAATCCAAGCCCCGATTGTCTTCGTCGGATATGGCATCGTTGATACAGCTCAACACATCGATGACTATGCCGGTGTCGACGTCAACAATTGCGTTGTACTGTTTCTGCGAGGCAAGCCGGAATATTACGCACAGGCCGTAAGCCACGCTGACAAGGTGCGGTCGGCACGAGCACGTGGGGCAATCGGCTACCTGACGGCAACCGGTCCCATTCTCCATCCCTATGAAATCCGTCGTGGGGTTACTGGAGGCCCCAGTGCCTTCTACGGTCAACTGCCTCAAGACCAAGCAATTCCCGGCGCCTGGATCAGTACTGCTCTGGCACAAGAACTTCTCCAACAATCGGATGGTACTGGTGCTGATCGCCTGCGTGTGCTTCAAGAACGTCTGAACCAAACAACCCCATCACACGCAATCATGACCGATCGGTTCGTATCGCTTCAGTGGAAGACAACGACGGAGGACGGACTGCTGATCAATGTGCTTGGAATGATCCCCGGAACCGGACCGGAAACAGTGATTATCGGAGCCCATCGAGATCACTTTGGCCGTCCCGGTGGGATCCTCTTTCCCGGTGCCGACGACAACGCCTCGGGAACGGCGGTCATCGTAGAGGTAGCACGGGTACTCACCAAACTTCAGAGGCCTCCTTCCCGAACCATCCTCTTTGTTTCGTTCAGCGGAGAAGAACGCGACATGCTCGGCTCACGTCTGTACACCTCGCGACCTGTCCTGCCGCTCTCCCTCACCAAGGCCATGATCAACATCGATCACGCTGGAGTCGGAAACGCACGACTCACCGTCGGGGTAACTGGAATCGAGAAGGATATTGCATTAGAGGCGGGCCTGTCCGCCGGCGTGAAGGAAAGGCTAGATCTCTATGGCTTTTTCCCTGGTGGCGATCATGTCCCGTTTAAAGAAGCAGGCGTCCCGACCATCACCGTCGTCAGCGGCGGCATTCACCCACACTTCCATCAACCAACCGACACAGCCGACACGATCGAACCTAAGATCCTCAAGGCCGCATCGCAATTCGTCTTGGCCTTGACGTGGCACCTGGCCTATGGATCAACGGATACAGAAGGCGAGTCCAGCACCATGTCTCCGCTCCCGCAGCACACGCAGTGAGGCGCCGCATGCCCAACAGCAAGCAAGAAACCGCGAAACGTACTCAAGGGCCGATTAGGGAAACGGTTCTAGCAACTCCGACTCAATCGGCGGCAACAAATCCGTCTGGCGCGGTGGAGGAGGCAGAACGGTTGGACTCCCGGCCTGATTCGCTCCCTGTATAAGCCCGATGGACAGTTGTGGACCAAAGGTCATCACGGCTCCGCTCCAGGCCTGACCCGTCGTCGGGTTTCGAAAGTTGTGCGACTGGAAGTGCTGTCCCGGTGCGTAGAGAAACCCCTGCGTTCCCTGGTTGTCGATATACACACTTCCCCCCGGGAGCTTCAGCAGAGGCGAGACCCCGCCCGCGAACGACCGCACCCCCGAGGCACTCTGGGCCCACGCTGACACTTCGACGCAGAAGGTAACGGCGGTAAGCAGACACAGAAAAACGCCTAATGAATTGATCCGAGTCATCCGAGCCCATGCGCGTCGGACAGAGTGTCTGTGAATATCCATGACGTGAACCATACAACACTTTGTAGTATGCTCTTGTATCGCTCGTTGATCAAGGAGGCACGAATGAATGGCACTTCCTCGGCTCGCATCTATCGTCTCACGATCATGGTGATCGCAGGATGGGCATGCATGTCCCTGCCGCACACGGCCTGGTGTTTGGACGTGACTCAGCCGCTTCCAACGGAACGACGTGAAACTGTGTCACTGGCTGATGCTGCAGTGCGGGCATTACAGAACAATCTCGATATCAGCATCAGCCGACAAAATCGCGAAAGTCGACTGGCTGACATCATCATTGAGCAATCGAAGTTCGACCCGAACCTGAGCATCAACGGCCAATACAATCGAAGGANNGGCCAATACAATCGAACCGTGAATCCGCTCAATCGTCCCGTCTTCGGAGGAACTGGAGACTTGCTTGGTCAGATCACGACCTTCGATCAACGGAACCATTCGCTGACGGTTGATGCACAGACCAACCTGATCACAGGCGGCAACTTGGACGTCAACTATAGCCCGGCTAGAAACAGCGTCAATCAAAACGTCGCACGCGGATTTCTATTCAACCCGGCCTGGACGGGAGGACTGGCGTTCACCTTCACCCAACCGCTGCTCAGGAACGCAGGAATTGCCATCAACAAGACCTTTATCAAGGTCGCTCAAAACAATGCGATCGTCGAACAGCATGTCTTTCGAGATCGAGTCATGAGCGTCATCACTTCGGTAGAACAAACCTATTGGGAAGTTGTCTTTGCCAACGAAAACCTGAAGGTTGCCCAGGCGGCCCTGAAAGCCGCCGAAGAGCTCTTGGCTGCCAACCGAGCGAAGACCAAGGCTGGGGTCATGTCGATCGTCGATGTCCTACAAGCCGAGGCCGCGATGGCCTCACGAGTGGAGCAAGTGCTAGTGGCCGAGAAAGCCATCCGCGACCAGGAAGATCAACTGCGGCGGCTCTTGAATCCCGGCGAAGAGGATCTGCGGCAAGATGTCCGCCTCACACCGGTCGATCCTCCAGTCACCGTCCTTGAACCTCTGAGCCTGCAAGAGGCCATCGACACCGCCATCGAACAACGGCCTGAAATCACACAGGCCAAGAAAAATGTCGAAACCGGTGAACTCAATAAGCAGTTTGCGCGTAACCAGTTGCTCCCGACGCTCTCCCTTCAAGGCACGATCGGACTCGCCGGCCTGGGCGGGGACTACGGTGAATCCTTCACCAGAAATTTCAGCGGCGACTTCTACAACTATGGGGCAGGGCTGGTGCTCAGCTATCCGCTCGGGAACCGAGCCGCCGTCAATACGTATAGCAAGCGCAAGCTTGAAGCACAAAACGCGGAGGTGGCCCTCGCGAATGTGCGCCAGCAGATCATCGTCGGCATTCGTGAAGCGGTGCGCCGAGTTCAGACGGATTTTAAGCGGATCGAAACGACCCGCTCCGCACGCATCATGGCGGAGAAACAACTCCAGGCCGAGCAGGAACGGCTGAAAGTAGGACTCAGCACGACACGCTTCGTACTCGAGTTCCAGCGCGACCTCGCGACCGCGCAGGGCAACGAGTTACGGGCGATCGTCGATTACAACAAGTCGTTGTCCAACTTGTCCCGACACAAGGCGACCACCTTGGACCGCTATCACCTCGAACTTTCATAGCACGCTCATGACACCCGAGCCCCATCGGCTCGTTCACGGGTACGCTGTTCACATGGGAACAGCCCTGGCACTGCTCCCCATCGGAGCCACGCTCGGCTATTACGCTCTTCCTCCTTCTCTCCAAACTCAACTACTGGTTCAATGTACCCCGCAGTTGCTGTCCTATCTGGCACTGAGCATCTGGGCTTCAGGCACATCTGAAATCGCCAAACATCTAGGGCTGGAGCGGGCGAAGTTCATCAATGGAATGAAGTGGGGGCTGCTGACAGGACTGATCCTAGGTTGCCTCAATACCTTTGTGATTCTGTCGCTCTACCCATCGCTCGGTTACGACATCACCTTTTTGAAACAGACCCCCCACGGCCGGCTGCCTGCTTTGCTGATGGTACCTTGGTTCATCTGCTGCATCGCGTTCTTCGTAGAGATCAACTTTCGGGGGTTCCTCTTGGGCCGCTTGGCTGAATTCGAACGGAAGTGGAGAGGCGATCACCTCGGTAGACAGCTCGCCCCCCTTGCACTGCTGGCAACAACGCTGGTGTTTACATTCGACCCCTTCATGGTGAATACCTTTCGGCATCTCCATTGGATTGCCCTGTGGGACGGACTTGTCTGGGGAACGATCTGGCTCAGGACGCGCAATCTCTGGATCACCGTCGTCGCCCACGCCGTGGAGGTCATCATCATGTATAGTGCCGTCAGAACCGCCCTAGAATAAAGTCTGCTGGTGCAAATTCTTCTATGGGGATTATGATGCAGAAACGGCCAAAGGCCGCTATCATCTAACGGCGAGGTAAACCGGACTCATGGCTCGACCGACTCGGATTCGCGAACTCACAGTCTTGTATTTTTCACCATAATAGGCGGACCAGAGGGAAGCCCCCTGGAAAGAAAACTCTGAAGGTGTTTCAGAGAGTCTAAAATATAGGAAGGAGGATTGTCGGTGGGTGATCTCGCAAAGTATGTTGTTTACTTTTNNAACGTACAGGAAGGAGGATTGTCGGTGAGTGATCTCGCAAAGTATGTTGTTTACTTTCTGTTGGGTGGCACAATCGTCAGCCTGTCCACCTACCTTGGAGCTAAAGGCAATTCATTTCTCGCTGCCATGGCCAGTACCTTCCCCGCCATCACCGCCGCCACCTTCATCCTGCTGTACATGAATGGCGGTGGCGCACCCACCATCGACTACGCCAAAAGCCTCATGTGGTTTGTCCCACCCTGGATTGTCTACGTCACCGCCATGATCATGGGTATTCCGCGCCTGGGCTTCTGGCCGGCGATGGCCGGATCCCTTGTTCTCTATTTGGGGTGCGTGGGATTGGTCCGGCTTGTCATCCGCTAAGCTCAGCTCTCAACAAAGAGTGATTCCGAAATGTTCGAGAAGGATCTTGGTGACCTCTGAGTCACTCCCGGCTATCTTGTTGTCATTCGTTCCGTTTCGCCTGACACGCAACGAGTGATCAACCAAGGTTTTGCGCCCATCCTTCGTTGGTATCGTGCAGATCCGTCGCTGCATAAAGATCGAAGCCGGCGAATGAGAATGGAAATAATTGGCATACTGATAGTCCTCCGGCTGGCACGGATGTACCGAGAAGGAATAGAGGCTTTCCCACTGATGACGGACAAAGCATTGGAGCAAGTACTCCTCTCGTTCCACCAACCTGAGGCGAAACTGCTCACCACCCTGTGTGGCGACATGTTCCGGGACGAGCGGAAACGGTTCCAGCAAACCATTTCCACCAAAACCCACATCAACTATCCACGACTCATCCCCGAGGTCAACAAGAAGGACTTGATGGCTGCGGGGATAGGGCGGTCGTGAGCCGTACCATACCCGCGCGAGCAATCGAGTGACGGAAAACCCCAGTGCCTCCAGTAAAAGACTGAATAGCCCATTCAGCTCATAACAGTATCCCCCGCGCCGTGCGGTGACGACCTTGGCAAACAGATCAGCCGGTTCAAGAGAGATCGAGCGACCGAGGAAATTGTCTAAATTTTCGAACGGCACGGCCAGCACATGGGCGAAATGGAGTGCGCGCAGGGTTTCAGAAGTGGAGGTGAAATCACCACGATAGTTGATTCGATTAAAATAAGCCTGAACGTCCATGGCCGATTCGCGCTCAGGAGACCCGTTCAGGAATATTATAAGGAAGTTGAAGAGATCAGGTCTACCTCCTGGCGAAAACGAAAGGAGTGCAGAGTCGCAGAATCCAGGGGATATCTTCAGGGATATGGTGAAGCCATGAAGGATGCAAGAATAAAGCTGGCAGACACTTTCAGCCTCGTGCTATTCCACTACCACTGCTGTCCCGTTCGCACTGACCATCAGCATGCTGCTGTTCGTACCGATCGTCTCATAGTCGATATCGATCCCGACGATCGCATTGGCCCCCAAGTTCTTGGCTTGTTTCTCCATTTCTTCGAGTGCAATGGTCTTGGCCTTTCTCAGCTCCTTTTCATACCCAGCCGATCGTCCACCGACGATATCTCGGATCGACGCGAAGAAATCGCGAAAGATATTCGCACCGAGAATCGCGTCGCCGGAAACTAGTCCCAGATACTTCACCGTTTTCTTGCCTTCAAGATTGTTGGTCGTCGACAGAATCATCTGCCCTCCTGGTTAGATATTCGGCATTCTCTCATCCAACTAGCTAATCAGCAGATCCTCCCTCAACCCCATTGAAGCCCTGTGATAGGACTGCTAGCATCATTCACTTATCATACTTAGGACCAGACCGTGAAACCTAATCCTCTGCTTCCCAATCAGTCTATCAATCTCATCATCGAAGGTGCGAGGCAAAATAACCTCAAGAACATCTCGCTGCAGATTCCCCACAATCAGGTGACAGCTATCACCGGGGTGTCGGGATCTGGGAAATCTTCGCTCGCGTTCGATACGATCTTTGCCGAAGGTCAGTGGCGATATGTGGAATCGCTCTCGACTTACGCCCGGATGTTTCTTGACAAGGTGGCCCGCCCGGATGTCGATCGGCTCATCAATGTCCGCCCGGCGATTGCCATCGAACAAAAAAATCAGGTTCGCACGGCTCGTTCGACGGTTGGGACAACAACGGAAATCGCCGATCTGCTACGCCTCCTCTTCGCCAAAATCGGCAAACCCACCTGCCCAGACTGCAAACAAGACGGCCGTTCGTTCCAACCAGACTCCGTCGCAGACAACCTCCTCACTCGATGGCCTGATTCCAGAGCCATGATTCTATTCCCAATCGCCGTTCCCAAGCCTAAAGAAGAAGCCGCATTTGTCCAATCCCTCCTCACGCGCGGGTTCACCCGGGTCAAAACGCAGGATGATGTGATCGACCTCCACGAGGCTGGACAGATAAAACTTCACAAGTCTCAATCGCTCCATATCGTTCTCGATCGTCTCGTCATCCGGGAAGACAATCGCACACGACTAGTCGAAAGTGTGGAAACAGCCTTTCGTGAAGGAGAGGGCCACTGTTCCATCGACATCATCAACCATGAACGTCAGTCTTACAGCACACAGTTTCTCTGCCAAGGCTGCGGAAGAACTTTTGAACCCCTACGGCCGATTCTCTTTTCGTTCAATCATCCGCTCGGCGCCTGCCCCGAATGCAAAGGATTCGGCAATGTGCTGCGATACGATCCTGAGCTGGTGATCCCTGATCAGACCAAGTCTCTCGCCCAAGGAGCGATCGAACCCTGGAGTAAGCCCAGCTCGGCCTGGTGGCAGAAGCAAATGTTGACCGCGATGAAAAAACATGGTGTTGACGTCGAGACTCCGTTCAAGTCACTGCCGGCTGGTCAGCAGCAGTTGCTCTGGGAAGGAGCCAAATCGTTTGACGGCATTAATGACTTCTTTGAGTACCTCGAAGGCAAGCGGTACAAGCTGCACGTGCGCGTCTTTCTCAGCCGCTACCGCACGCCTTTCGATTGCCCCAGCTGCCACGGCAGCCGCCTGAAACCGGACGCGCGCTTCGTCAAGCTCGCCGGCAGTGATATTCACGAGACGACGGAACGAACGGTGGAGAGTCTTGCAGCCTGGGTGGACTCCCTGCCCTTGCGCCAAACCGAACAGGAGATCGCCTCGGATATTCTCCGGCAACTCAAGGCAAAGCTCAGTTTTCTGATACGCGTCGGCCTTGGCTATCTAACCCTCAATCGCCAAACCAAGACGCTGTCCGGCGGTGAAGCCCAACGGGTGGCGCTGGCGAATCAACTCGGTTCGCGACTGGTCGGTACGCTCTACGTGCTGGACGAACCGACCATTGGGCTCCATGCCAGGGATACCGATCTATTGGCCGGCATCCTCCGTGACCTCGCAGCGACCGGAAATACCGTCGTGGTCGTCGAGCATGACCGCCGCATGATTGAGTCCGCCGATTTCCTCGTCGAACTGGGCCCCCAATCCGGTGAAAAGGGTGGTGAGATCGTCTGTGCAGCACCAACGAAGGAGTTCATCCAAGATCCTCGGGCCACAACTGCGCGATACTTGCGCGGTGAAGAGGAGATCCCCCAACCTCAGTCGCGCCGAACCGGGAACGGCAAGACGCTGGTGCTCGCTGGGGCCACGGAACACAACCTCAAGGATCTCTCCTTCCGTATCCCCCTCGGCATGTTGATCTGTGTCACCGGCGTGTCTGGTTCCGGAAAAAGTACGCTGGTTGAAGAGACGCTCTATCGAGCCGTGGCCAGGGCCTTTCGTGTAGCATCCCTGCCCATGGGACGGTTTACAGCAATCAAAGGTATCGAGCACCTCAGGGGCATCCGTCTGATCGATCAACAGCCGATCGGGCGTACGCCACGATCTAACCCCATCACGTACTTGAAAGGCTTCGACGAAGTCCGTCAGCTGTTTGCCGCGGAACGGGAGGCTCAACGGCAGGGACTAACACCAGGACACTTTTCGTTCAACGCCCCCGGTGGCCGCTGTGAACGCTGCGAAGGCAGCGGCGTAGAAAAGTTGGAGATGTACTTCTTCGAAGATATCTACGCGCCCTGTGAGATCTGTGACGGCAAGCGCTTCAACGCAGAGGTCCTCAAGATTCGTCACCACGGTAAGAATATCGCCGACGTCCTCAATATGACCGTGGAAGAAGCCGCTTCATTCTTCACTGGAACGCCAAAGCTACAAGATAAGCTCCATCTGCTCTCCTCC
>CXWJ01011863.1_pt1 | contig 12543 bp, 5 predicted proteins | sample 590841 | NCBI WGS metagenome assembly CXWJ01 (sample SAMEA3498367, study PRJEB10139) | wastewater metagenome | biome: wastewater treatment plant; material: activated sludge | place: Austria | collected 2015-01-21 | reverse complement strand
GCGCAGCGGCTTCATCACGCTGCGCGCCCCCGCTCCCGGCGCGATGAGGCGCGACTATGTCGGGACCTATCCGAGCGACGGCAGCAAGCCGAAGCTGTTCTGGATCCGTGCGCGTTTGACCAAGGCGCAGTACGAGACTTCGCCCACGATCGTGGCGATCCGCACCAACATGGTGACGGCTCTGCAGGCGCAGACCGTGCAGGGCGAGGTGCTAGGCGGAACGGACGGGACGCGCAACCAGACCTGGGAGCTCGCGAATACGCCGGTGATCGCCGGCAGCCTGCACATCCAGATCGACGACGGCACCGGGCCGACGTACTGGGAGGTGCGCGAGGATCTGCTCGATGCTGACGGAGACGATCTCGTGCTCGCGCTTGCGGCGAGCAGCGGCGAAGTCAAGTCGGGCGACGGCGTGCACGGCGCGGTGCCGACCGCGAACGCGCAGAACTCCGACGCCAATGTGGTGGCGCTGGAGTATCGCTACGGCGGCGGCGCGCGCGGCAATGTGCCGGCGCGCGCAATCAACAGCCTGATCACGCCGGTCGAAGGCATCGACGGCGGCAACGTCACCAATCTGTTTGCGGCCACCGGTGGACGCGACGAGGAGCGCATCGACGCCGCCAAGGAACGGGCGCGCCGCTCGATCCGCTCGCAAGGCCGCGCCGTGACGCTCGAGGACTTCGAGGCGCTCGCCAAGCAGGCGGGCGACATCGCGCGCGCCAAGGCCTTCCCGCTGCTGCATCCGCAGTTTCCGACCGTCCAGCTACCGGGCGCGATCAGCGTCGTCGTCGTGCCGAACGCAAAGCGGATCCCGGGTCGGCCGTTCAAGCCGATGCCGTCGGAAGGTCTGCTGCGCACGGTCTGCAGCTACCTGGATGCGCGCCGGCTCCTCACCAGCGAAGTGTTCGTGCTGGCGCCCAGCTACCAGGAGATCAGGATCACGGCCGACATCGTCGCCGAGGACGATGCCGACACCGCGACCGTGCGCGAGCAGGCCGAAGCCGCGATCGCGGCCTATTTCGACCCGATCACGGGCGGCGACGAGGGCGACGGCTGGGGCTTCGGCGAGACCGTCCGCTACTCCAAGGTCTACCAGCGCATCTTTTCGGTGGAAGGAGTCGACTCGATCGAGCGGCTCGTCATCACGCTGGATGGCGAGGACTTCCCCGAATGCAAGGACGTGCCGATCGCGGCCAACGGGCTCCTGTTCTCGGGCGAGCATCTGCTCGAGGTGCGGCTCGCCGATGCGGAGGCGATAGCATGAACATGCGCGTCACCGCATCGCCGGCCGCAGCGCTCGCCGTGACGCAGCGCGATGCGCTGCATGTCNNCCCGAGCACGGCCTGCCGCATGATTCGCTGGCGCTCGTTCTCTATGCCCGCGCCGGCGCGGAGGCGCGGCGCGGCTTCGCGGTCGGCCGGCTTGACGCGGCGGAAATCGATCCCTGTGCGCGCGCGCTCACGCTCGCGCCCGCACCGGGCGCAGACCGGATGCTGGCGGAAGGCTCCGGCAGCTTCGGCGGCCTGAAGCCGCCGACCAATGTCGCGGTCGCGCGCAACGGCATCGTCTACATCGCGGACCGCGGCAACGCTCTCATCAAGTACTTCGATCCGTGCGACTGCGCGTTCAAGCCGCTGCCCTGCTTCGTCGCGCGGCCGCTCACCGCGAACGACTGCATCCCGGTTCCACCGAACGTCGTGCGGGTCGACCAGCTCGGCGACCCAACCGGGCTCGCGGTCGCGGGCCGCACTCTGCTGATCGTCGACCGCGCGCATCACCGCGTCCTCGTGGTGGACCTCATCGGCTCGGTGCCGCGCGGTGCGCTGCGACTGCCGGCCGCGACCGGCCTGCGCAAGCTGTGGACGCCGTTCGGGGTCGCGGTCGACCCGTATGGAGCGATTTACGTCAGCGACCCGGACCATGGCCGCATCGACGTGTTCGACCGCGACGGCCGCTGGCGCAAGGCATGGCTCAATCTCGGCCAGGTGTCGCATCTCGCGATTGACTGCGACGACGTGCTGCTCGCGGTGATCGAGAACGACGCGCTGGATGCCTCCGGAAAGCTCGTCGCAACGGCGGTCGAGATCGTCGACGGACAGCGGCAGCCGATCTCGCCGCGCGCCGTCGGTGCGGCGCATCGCTTCGCCTGCCCGCCGGTCGCGGTCGACCGCGACGGACGGCTGCATCTCGGCGCGATGTGCGCCGATCCGAGCGACGCCTTTTTCGATGCCCAGGGCTATCCGGTCAAGGAGAAGGACCGTATCGCGCCCGCGCTCTACGGCAAGCTCGGCAGCTATCGCAGCGCCGCCCTCGACTCGCGCCGAGGTGGCTGCGTCTGGCACCGCGTGCAGCTCGCCGGAACGCTGCCGGCGCGCACGCGCATCGACATCCAGACCACCACCTCGGACATCGTTCTCGACGACGGCGAGCTCGCCGACCTGCCGCCGCAGGCCTGGAGCGACGTGGTCGGGATCCGCACCATGGACGGCGGCACGGCCGACGCGCTGGTGCGCAGCCCGCCCGGCCGCTACCTCTGGCTCCGCCTGGTGCTGAGCGGCGACGGCCAGTCGACGCCGGCGATCAACCGCATCGTGGTCGAGTTCCCGCGCGTGTCGCTGCGCCGCTACCTGCCGGGCGTCTACGGCATGGACCCGGTCAGCGCCGACTTCATGGACCGCTTCACGGCGCTGTTCGACACCACGCTGCGCTCGATCGAGTCGCGCATCGACACCATGCACGAGCTGTTCGATCCCTCGACCGCGCCTGCGCATCGGCCGCGCGCCAAGACGCGCGACGGCCAGCCCACGGTCGACGTGCTGACTTGGCTCGCGAGCTGGATTGGCGTGCCGCTCGACCGGCAATGGCCGGAGGCGATACGGCGCGCCCTGCTCGAGCGCGCCACGACGCTGTTCGGGCAGCGCGGCACCGTGGCGGGGCTGCGCGACCTGCTCGTGACCTTCCTCGGCTTCGACCGCGCCGAGTGCTGCGACTCCCGCAAGCAGGAGCGCTGCGTTCCGTGGCCGGACAATTGCGCGCCGCCGCCGAAGCCCTGCCCGCCGCCGAAGCCGGCGCTGATCCTCGAGCACTTCCGCCTGCGGCGCTGGCTGTTCGTCGGCGCGGGCCGGCTCGGCGACGACGCGATGCTGTGGGGCAAGCGCATCGTCAACCGCAGCGAGCTGAGCGGCGCGGAGCGCACCGGCAATGCGCGCGTCGGGCCTCTGGCCTGCCCGCCAGACGGCAATCCGGCGACGCAACTCATCTCGACGCCGGATCCATTGCGCGATCCGTTCCACACCTCGGCGCACCAGTTCACGGTCTTCTTGCCGGCCTGCGTGAAGCGCACGGACTGGCAGCGCCGCGGGCTGGAGCGGCTGCTGGCGCAGGAAGCGCCCGCGCATACGAAATGGCAGGTCGAATATGTCGAGCCGCGCTTCCGCGTCGGCGTGCAGGCCATGATCGGGCTGGACAGCGTGATCGCGCGTGTGCCGGCCGGCGTACGGCTGAACGACAGCCGTCTCGGACAGGGCACGGTGCTGCCCCCGCATCCGGGACGTCCCGCGGTGGTCGGCGTGAACGCACGCGCCGGCGAAACGATGCGCCTGACTTGAGCTGGGAGGTTCGCGATGAAATCCAAGCACGACACTGATGCCGCACTTGGATGCGTCCCCTGCGAATTCGAACCGTTCGTCAGGAACAACTACTTCACCGGCAAGATGATGGGCGCCTCCGACTTCATCGCGGAGACGCATTTTCATCAGGAGAAGATGCGGCTGCACCAGGCGCGCCTGCACGGCTGGGGCGTGGTCTGCGGCCTCAAGGTGTTCCAGCATCCGAACGAGGACTGCCGCCGGCGCTATGTGCGCGTCGAGGCGGGCTCGGCGGTGGACTGCTGCGGGCACGACATTCTGGTGCCCGAGGAGGAGATCCTCAATCTCCTCTCCTACAAGAAGGTCGCTGAGCTCGCGAAGGAGAACCCGACGCGCATCCACACGCTCGGGATCTGCGTCCGCTACGTCGAATGCCCGACCGAGAACGTGCCGGTGCTCTATGACGATTGCGGCTGCGACGACAACGGCTGCGCGCCTAACCGCATCCTGGAGTCCTATGCGTTCGACGTGATGGTCGATCCGGCGTTGACGTTCCTGCCGCGCGTGCAGCCGGCGGAGCTCAGCGGCGTCGTCTTCGCCCGCGCCGCGGAAGCCTCGCTCGGCGCCAACACGCCGCGCTTCGGCAACGCGCCGCTGGTCGGCAACGTGATCTACGCGCTCGACGCGAGGCAGCCGCAGAAGCTGGTCACCTTCGATCTCGGGACGCATCACGCGGGCAGCAGCGATCTCGGCGCCGATGCCATGGCGGTCGCGGGGCGCGGCAACTTCGCCTTCGTGGCGACCGGCCCCAAGGGCGGCACGACCGCCGTGATCCAGGTGTTCGGTCCCGCCGCGTCCACCGCGATCACGACGGTCGACATCACGGGCACCACCAGCGCCAATACGGTCGCGCTCGCGGCGTCGAGCGACGTCAATCGCGCGGCGATCGTCTATGTGCGCCAGTCGGGCGCCCTGCTCGCCTATGCGGAGGACGCAACCAACGGCATCAAGTCCACCTCCACGTCGCTCGGCAGCATCGCGGGCTTGCTGACGAGCTTCGTTGCCAAGCCGGATGGCAGCGCCGCTTATGCGCTCGACGACGCGGCTGGCAAGCTCAAGGCGATCACGCTCGCGAGCTCGTCGTCGGCGACGGACGCGACGGCGCTGCCGGCGACGGCCAAGCCGTCGGCGCTTGCCTATCTCGAGGTCGGCGGCAAGAAGCTCGTCGCGGTCGCGAGCCGCACCAACAAGTCGCTGTTCGTGCTGGACACGGCGAACCTGGGCGCCTCGGCGGGCCTGCTCGCGACCATCACGCTCGACCATGCGCCCGAGTTCGTCGCGGCCGGCGCCGACGGCCTGCTCTATGCGGTCGAGGAATCCGGCACGACGACATTCGTGCAGGCGGTCGATCTCTCGCCGCTTGCCGCTTGGCAAGCCGCGATCGTGGCGGCGCCGCGGCCGGTGCCCGGCACGGGGCTGCGCCTCATCGGCCTGCTGAAGAATGCGGGCCTCGGCATCGTCGCCTCGGACGAGCAGATCGAAACTGCCTGCGCGGACCTGATCTGGCACCAGGATTGCCAGAGCTGCGACACGCCGAACTGCATCATGCTGGCCAGCATCGAGCGGTACCAGGCCGGCGCAGCGGTGCTCGATCCGGCGAACGAGACGTTCGCCGCCGATATCGCGGCCAAGCGCGCGCGCATCGACAATGGTGGCGGCCGCAAGATCCTTGCCAGCACGCAGACGCTGCAGGCCTGGCTCGAATGCCTGCAGACCAAGGGTACGCAAGGACCGAAAGGCGACAAGGGCGACCCCGGCAAGAACGGCAAGAACGGGATCGGCCTCTATCCGGATCTGCCGAAGATCCTCGATATCGGCTGGCGCTTCGAGGAGCAGCGCAACTTCCTCGAGTTCACCAATCAATACATGGCACCACCGACGGCGCCGATCAACCTGCCCGACCTGATCCGTGAGCGCATCAAGGCCGGCGAGAACGTGCCGCCGCTCACGGTCTACTTCAATCGCGAGGTCACGGGCGTGACTCGCTGCACGCTCGAGGTGCGGATCGACGCGCCCTGGGTGACCCAGGAGGGCAAGCCGGCCCAGTGGGTCTCCGCCGGCGTCTATTTCCCGATCGACCTGCGGATGTATGGGGACATCATCCAGATTCCAGGACCGGTGGCGACTCCGCATACCGGCGAGACCGCGAAGTTCGCGGTCTCGTTCATTCCGCGTCGCCAGTTCTTCTGGGTGTACGACACGAACAACCAGATGCAGGCAGCCTGGCCGTACGTGCTGCTCTACTACCTGGTCCTGGCGAACACCACTGCCGGGCTCGACTTGCCGCGCGTCAGCGTTTCCCTCAAGGGCAACTTCGTGTACGCGCCGGAGGCCGGCGGCAAGTACAACGAGTTCGGCGTGCTCGACGGCGACAATATCGGCGGGCAAGTGGGCGAGCCGCAGCCCGCGGCGCGCCAGTCGCCGATCCTCGGCGGCAAGAACCCGTCGGGCAATCTCACGCAGGGCGGCCTGTTCGAGAGCTGGTTCTTCCTCACCTACCGCGACGGGCAAGACCGCGTGCGGCCGCAAGAGATCGCGCGCCTCGGCGAGATGGTCCGCCCCTTCGCGCCGGAACAGCCCGCACCCGAGCGGATGCCCATGTTCGCGAACTTCAGCAGCCCGGAGACGATCGTGGCGACGGCCGGCGTCTCCGACGCGGTGGCGCGGCGCATCGCTGCGGCACGCGAGCGCCAGCCTTTCATCGACGCCGCCGACTTCCGCAGCCGCGCCCGGATCTCCGAGCGCGACTGGGCAAAGCTCGAAGGAAAGCTGCTGATCCTGTGATCGATCGCGCTCGCCGTTACGGAGAACGACCATGCCCATGGCTCATGAACTGATCGATCGCGTCCTCGGANNGCTCATGAACTGATCGATCGCTACCTCGGACGCGCGACGGGCCTGCGGCCGACGGCTCCCGCGCGCGGCAATCCGGAATGCGAGTGCCCGCCGCCGTGCCCGGCCTGCGGCGGCCCCGAGTGCCTCTGCCGCCCGCGCTTCTTCGCCGGCCAGGTGCTGACCGAGGACGATCTCAATCGCCTCGAGAACTACGTCATCGCCAAGAACCGGCTGCACAACCGCCACTTCCACGGCTCCGGCGTGGTGTGCGGGCTCGAGGTCGTGTGCGACTTCTGCGACGCCGGCAGCGTGACGGTGAAGACCGGCTACGCGCTCTCCCCGTGCGGCGACGACATCATCGTCTGCAAGGACTCCAAGGCCAACATCTGCGAGCTGATCAGCCGCTGCAAGCCGCGTGACTACTGCGATCCCTACGGCGCGCAGCAGCCGGGCGAATGCAAGGAGGGCATCCAGCAGTACGTTCTCTCGATCTGCTACGACGAGCGGCCCTCGCGCGGCGTGCAGCCGCTGATAAGCGAGCCCTGCTCGTGCGGCAGCAAAGGCTCCTGCGGATGCGGCGGCTCGTGCGGCGGCTCCGGCGGTTGCGGCTGCGGGGGCGGATCGGCCAAGCACGGGGGTGGCGGATGCGGCTGCGGCGGGTCGAGCGCCAAGCCCGCCGCCAAGTCGATGAGCAAGGCGGCCACCAAATACAATCCGCAATGCGAGCCGACGCAGATCTGCGAAGGCTTTCGCTTCACGGCGACGAAGTATGTGGACCCGAGGCGCAAGCCGTCGGATCTCGGCCGCTACGGCGTCTGGGGCATGCTGGCCGCGAAGGCGGAGCAGTTCGGCCCGCTGCTGCTGCGGCTGATCGCCTGCTATCGCAAGGCGATCGAGATCCGCGACTCCTTCACGCAGGTGCAGGGCAATCTCGCGGGCAGCGCCTACGAGATAGGGCTGGCGCACAGCGAGTATCTGTCGGCGCTGCGCGACTTCGCGGCCGAGCGTGTCGCGCACCGCTGCGACCTCGCGCGTGAACTCGACCGGATCGTCACGCCGCGGCCGGCCAGCGTGCTGGGGCGCGAGGTTGCGGTCTCGGTCAACGATTGGAAGGGAGCGTTCGATCGTCTGAACGCTTTGTGGCTCGACGTGTTCCGGGAGTGCTTCTGCTCGGCGCTGCTGCCGCCCTGCCCGGAATTCGCCAACGATTGCGTGCCGCTCGCCGTGGTCACGGTCGACACCGAGAGCTGCCGCGTGATCGAGATCTGCAACTGGTCGGCGCGCGAGTTCGCGCTCACTTTGCCGACGCTCTACTACTGGACCTCCTTCATCCAGTGGGGCGCGATCAAGGACGCGCTGGCGAAGCTCTGTTGCGGCAGCAACCGCGAGATCTGGCTGATCATCTTCCGCATGTTCGAGAGCATGATCCGCGGCGGCACCGCGAACATGATCGCCGGCGTCGAGCACGCCGGGCTCGCCGCGATGGTGCAACCGTCCGGCGCCACGACGGCGCCCGTGTCCGAGCTGCCGAACGGCGTCACCACCGCCACGCTCACGGCACTCTCCGACATGCTGCAGAAGGCCACCATGCCGGACGGCATGGCGCGGCTCCTGTCCGGGGCCGGCGGCGGCGCGCCGCCGGAGGTCGCGGACCTGCAAGCGACGGTCGCCGAGCTGCAGCGCACCGTTGCGGTGCAAGGCGCGGAGATCTCGAGACTGGCGGGCAACAGGTGAGACTAGGAGGCCGCGATGGCGAACCAGGATCAACGGCCGCGCTTCTACGAGAGCCAGTATCTCGGCGCCGACGACATGAACGCCGTGGTCGAGTACGGCCGCGTGCAGCTCGGCCGCCACGAGCTCGGCGCGCACACGGCGGGCATCGCGATCGGGCTCTACCTGGTCGAGAGCCCGACGCCGGGCGCGCCGGAGCGGCGCAACGTCACGCTGGTACCCGGCATGGCGATCGACGGGTTCGCGCGCCAGGTGGTCGCGCTCAAGCGCGAGCTCTTGCCCGAGAGCATGTTTACGGGCATCGCCTATGACGCCGATGTCGACGATCCGGCGAAGAACAACGGAACGCCGCCCGGACGTTTCGTGCGCGTGTGGCTCGAATACGACGAGACCAATGCCAAGGCGCCGGCGCCGGGGTTCGAGCGCTGCGACGCTGGCGGCACCTACGCGCGCGTGCAGGAGAGCTACCGCTTTGTGATCGGCGACAAGCCTGCGCTCGCGGACCGGCGCAGCAATCTTTCGATCGCGGGCCAGGCGATCGCCGCGGACCGCGCGCTCAAGGCCTTCGACATGGCGGCCGGCCTGGTGTTCGACGAGAGCATCCCGCACCAGGCCTTTCCGTCCGACAACCAGCGGGCGCGCTGGCTGATCCCGATCGGCTTCGTGCGCTGGGTCGCCTATGCGCAGAGCGGCGGCTATTTCGTCAACCGCAACATCAATCCGAACGACAGCGGAGACGACCGCTGCCGCAAGTTCCGCCAGTACATCGGCGTTCCGGCCGAGACCATCCTGGCGACGGACGGCGCGCTGGTGCTGCGCAACCGCAGCGATCGCCCGGACGATCCGGGCCGCTTCCAGGCCCGTCTTCAGTCGAACAATCCTCTCGCCGAAACGCGACGCGATCTCGTCTGGGTCGAAGGCAATCTCCGCGCGGTCGGCGATATCCGCCTCGCCCGCGGCGCGCTGCGCTTCGCCGACATCAACGGCTCCGACCGGCAGACGCCGCTCTCGCTCGAGCGACTGGGCGACAGCGCGGCAGCGGCCGGCAACCGTGCACTGCAGGTGCTGATCGGCCCCGCCACGCAGGCCAATAACCGGTTGGCCGTGAGCACGGTCACGAAGGACGATCCCGACCCCGCCAAGCGAGAACTCAGCGAAAAGCTGACCGTGATGTCGGGCGGCAATGTCGGAATCGGCAACGATGCGCCCGCGCGCAAGCTGCACGTTAAGGGCGACCGCGTGCGCCTCGACAGCCCCGACGAAACCAAGATCATCGAGATGCGCGCCGACGGCGCGGCGGTCGATCTGCAGTCGACCACCAGCGATCTCTTCCTGCGCTCGGGCGGAGGCGTGCCGCCGCGCAACATCATCATGAACCCGGACGACGCCGAAGGCAATATCGGCATTGGCACCGCCGCGCCCGCCCACAAGCTCGACGTCAAGGCAAAGTCGATCAAGCTCGGGCTCGAGGCCGCGGGCGGCGGCCAGCTGATCTTCAAGAACAATCCCGGCGACAACAAGATCTTCATCGAGGCGTTCAACAGCGCGGGCACCGGCAGCGCATCCGAGATGCTGCTCACGGGTCAGCACGGCGCCAACGCGCCACTCATCTCGATTAAGGCGAACGCCACCTTCGTGAGCGACAATCTCGGCGTCAGCGTCAGCGCGCCCGCCGCCAAGCTGCACGTCGTCGGCGACAACATTCTGCTCGAGAACGCCGCTCGCAACAAGAACATCAGCCTGTTCACGAACGGCTCGATGGTCGATCTCTATACCAGCTCGAACGACCTCTCGATCCGCAGCGCGGGCCACAACTGCGTCATCAATTGGATCGCGGGCGACGGCAATGTCGGCGTCGGCACGGCAATCCCGATGGACAAGCTGCATGTCGGCGGTCAGTTCATGCAAGTGAGCGGGCTGGCCAACGAGCAGGCGGTTGTCGGCGGCGAAGGGCAGTCCGGCGTCACCTTCGGCACGCGCAGAGCCGACGTGCAGCTCTTCGATGTGCGCAACCTCGCGGTGCCGTTCGGCCAGTTCAATGCCAATGCGTGGCTCACGGTGTGGTGTCGCGAAGTGCACGAGGTCTCCGACGAGCGGGCCAAGTCCAACATCCGCGGCATCTCGGGCGCGCTCGACAAGGTGACACGCCTGCGCGGCGTCGCTTTCGAGTGGAAGGGCGGCGCGGTGCGCGGGCAGACCGAAAACCGGCTCGGCCTGATCGCCCAGGAAGTGCAGCAAGTCGTTCCTGAGGCTGTCACGGTCAATGAGCGCGGCGCCGCACTTTCGACCTCGGCGCTGGTGCCGCTACTGATCGAGGCCATCAAGGAGCTCAAGGCCGAGAACGAGCAGATCCGCAAGGATCTCGCCAAGCTCTCGGGTGGGCACCCGGCGAGCGCAGAAGCCAAGCCAAGCCGCGCAAGAGCTTCGCGCAGAAAAGCATGAGCATGGCACCCACGCTGGCGATCGAGCACCTGACCGTCGAATGCCACGTGCCCGCGGCCGACGAGGAGAGGCGTGCGCGCGGCATCCTCGAACGGGTCCTCCTCTCGGTGCAGCGCGAGCTGCCGGACTATCTCGACCGCCTGCTAGCCGCGGACGCGGACAGCGACGCCATCATCGTCATCGACACCCTGCGGTTCGACGCCACGATCAATGCGGCTTGGCCGCGCGACCGGATCGCGCAGGTGCTGGCGGCGCAGCTCTCGCGCAGCTTGTGGCGTGCGCTCGAGCGGCCGGACGCAGTCCGGTTCAAGGACCGCCCCGAGATGCTGGCGCGCTTTCTCGTCGACCTCGCCCAGGGCACGGCCTACGCGCGCGGCTGGCACCGCGCCTTCGACGGGCTGCGCGTGCTGCCGGCCTCCGCGATCGTCCGCACATTGGTGACCGACGAGACGCTGGCGAGCCGGGCGGCGCTGAGCCGTCTCCTTCCCGCCGAGCTCGAGCGCGTCGTCGCGCTGCTCTCTCCCGGAGATGCGGAGCGCGCGCTGAGCGCGCTGCTCTCCGCCGCCGGCCCGGCAGGCGCGTGCGATCTTGCGGCAATCGTCGCCGCGGCGCTGTCGCAACACTGCGTGCCGCCGGACACGGCGCACCGGCAGATTGCATTGCTGATTGCGATCGCGCGGCAGCCGGACGCGGAGGCGAATGCCGGCGCCCTCGCGCTCGCGCGTGTCCTCTTCCGCCTGGCCGCCGCAGAGGATGCGGAGGCCACCGCGAGCTGGACCGACCGGTTCGAAAGCCTGGTGAGGAGGCTCGCCGTCGAAGGCGACGCCGCCGCACTGGCCCTGCTGCGCAGCGGACGCGCGCGACCCGAGCCTGACGCCGTTGCGAGCGCCGTGAAGGCGCTGCGGCAGGAGCAGCCGCGCGCGGAGGCGCGAGTTCAGACCACCTGCGGCGGCGCCTGGCTGTTGCTGCCCTGGATCCTGGATGCCGTGGAGGATCAGCCCGACACCCCTGCCCTGGCGCTGCACGTGCTCGCAGCATCGGCCGGCGTGCGCGCGCCGGAGGTATGGCAGAGCGCGCCGTTGCGGGAGGCGCTCGAGCTCGACGATGAGCGGCTCGGTCGTGCGGCACGCGCGCGCCGCTCGTGGCGCGCGCTCGATCCTGCATCGCCGCCTGCTTCGGAGGAGATCCAAGCGCAGAACCGTGCACACATCCGCCGCGGCCTCGCGCCGCTGCGGATGCCACGCTGCGGCGCGCGCGCCGTCGGTCAGCTCGCGGCCCAGGCCATGGCGGCCTACGCGCGACGACTGCCGGGCTTCGCGGAGTCGAGCTACCGCTATCTCTGGGACAATCTTCTGGCAACCGAAGCCGCGATCCGGCTCGACGCCGGGACGATCGATGTCGCCCTGAAGCCGCCGCCGCTCGACGTGATCTGGAAGATCACCGGAGCCGACCGGGCGAGCTGCGCGCTGCCGAACGGCCGCCCGGTGCGCGTGGCGGTGCGGCGATGAACCCGCGCCCCAGCTTCGTTCCGGCGGCGATCGCGCAGCTGCGCGCCGAGCTGCGCTGGCTCGACGTGCTGATCCATCGCGAGACGCTTCGGCTGCGCGCCGCCTATCAGCTCTCGCTCGACGAGTTTCGCGGGCTCTATATCAGCGACGAGCAGGTCGAGGCGCTGGTGCGCGAGGGTTCGGGCGGGGCGGCGGATCTGGCGCAGCTCGACCTCGCGGCACGCGAGCTACGCGTCGATCGCACTGTCTTCACCGCAGCCGTGTCGCCCTTCGCGCGGATCGCGCACGAGTTCGAGCTGACGCCACTCGAGCAGGACATCCTCCTGGCCGTCGCCGCGACCGAGCTCGAGCCGAAATACGAAACACTCTATGCGTATCTG